>VFQP010004229.1_pt1 | contig 13593 bp, 10 predicted proteins | sample 3512351 | NCBI WGS metagenome assembly VFQP01 (sample SAMN10412372, study PRJNA504923) | tailings metagenome | isolation source: Relicate 1 Philex TSF1 revegetated site | place: Philippines: Tuba, Benguet | collected 2017-08-29 | reverse complement strand
GGTGCCCTGGGTGCGCCGCGCGGTGGTGCAGCGCGAATTCCCCAACCGCCTGCGCATCACGCTCGAAGAGCACCGGCCCGTGGCCTGGTGGGGCGACACCGGCTCGGGCGAGCTCGTGAACACCCTGGGCGAGGTCTTCGAGGCAAGCCCCGATGACGCCGACTACCTGCCCGAGCTCGCGGGCCCGGCCGACCGTTCGGCCGAGATCTGGGCGCTGTACCAGGCGCTCGAACCCGTGTTCGCGCGCCTCGAGCTCGGCCTGGACCGGCTCGAACTCGGCGAGCGCGGCAGCTGGCGCGCTCGCCTGCACAGCGGCGCCGTGATCGAGATCGGCCGCGGCACGCCCGACGAACTCGTGGCGCGCGTGCAGCGCTTCACTGCCACGCTGCCGCAGCTCACCGAGCGCTACGCCGGCGCGCTGCAAAGCGTGGACCTGCGCTACCCCAACGGCTATGCGCTGCGCGTGCGCGGCGTCACGACCACCGAACAACCCGTCCGCACCCCCTCACACCGGTAAAGAAGCCTCCACACATCATGGCCAAGGAATACAAGGACCTCGTCGTCGGACTCGACATCGGCACCGCCAAGATCATGGTGGTGGTGGCCGAGGTGCAGAACGGCGGCACGCTCAAGCTCGCGGGACTGGGCGTGGCCGCCAGCCACGGCTTGAAGCGCGGCGTGGTGGTCAACATCGACGCGACGGTGCAGAGCATCCAGCAGGCGCTGAAAGAGGCCGAACTGATGGCCGACTGCCGCATCGCGCGCGTCTACACCGGCATCACCGGCAGCCACATCCGCGGCATCAACAGCAGCGGCATGGTGGCCATCAAGGACCGCGAGGTCAGCGCCACCGACGTGGCGCGCGTGATCGAGACCGCCAAGGCCATCAACATCTCCACCGACCAGCGCCTGCTGCTGGTGGAGCCGCAGGAGTTCGTGATCGACGGCCAGGAGGTGAAGGAGCCGATCGGCATGAGCGGCATCCGCCTCGAAGCCAAGGTGCACATCGTCACCGGCGCGCAGAGCGCGGCCGAGAACATCATCAAGTGCGTGCGCCGCTGCGGGCTGGAGGTCGACCAGCTCATGCTGAACCCGCTGGCCAGCAGCCAGGCTGTGCTGACGGACGACGAGAAGGAACTCGGCGTGGCGTTGGTTGACATCGGCGCCGGCACCACCGACGTGGCCATCTTCTCGGGCGGCGCGATCCGCCACACCGCGGTGATCCCGATCGCGGGCGACCTGATCACCAGCGACATCGCCATGGCGCTGCGCACGCCCACGAAGGACGCCGAAGACATCAAGGTGGAGAGCGGTTGCGCCAAGCAGCTGCTGGCCGACCCCGACACCCAGGTGGAAGTGCCCGGCCTGGGCGACCGCGGCCCGCGCCTGCTGGGCAAGCAGGCCCTGGCCGGCGTGATCGAGCCGCGCGTGGAGGAAATCTTCTCGCTGGTGCAGCAGGTGCTGCGCGACAGCGGCCACGAAGAAATGCTCTCCAGCGGCATCGTGCTCACCGGCGGCAGCGCCGTCATGCCCGGCATGGTGGAACTCGGTGAGGACATCTTCCTCAAGCCGGTGCGCCGCGGCGTGCCCAACTACACCAGCGCGCTGTCGGACATGGTGGCGCAGACGCGCGCCTCGACCGTGATGGGCCTGCTCGAAGAAGCGCGCCTGGCGCGCGCGCGCGGCCACAAGGTGGCGCAGAAGGCGGGCTCGATGTCGGGCGCGCTCGAGCGCGTGAAGAACTGGTTCGTGGGGACCTTTTGATGAACACCCCCCGCCACGCTCCGCGTGACCCCCCAAGGGGGGCGGCGCCAGAGGCCCGGCAGAGCCGGTTCCTCGGCGCCCCCGGGTTCGACCCGGGCGCGCGACGGCGACGACGATGTTGCACCGGACCGCCGGACTGAACCGAACCCGATTTCCCAGGCTACTCAGACATCCACAGACAAACAGGCAACTGCACAAGGAGCACCGAAATGAGCATCGAAATGATCGAAGTCGAAGAATTCAACATGGGCACCCAGATCAAGGTCATCGGCGTGGGCGGCGGCGGCGGCAACGCGGTCGAGCACATGATCGCGCGCCAGGTGCAGGGCGTGGAATTCATCTGCGCCAACACCGACGCGCAGGCGCTCTCGCGCAGCGCCGCGCACAAGACCATCCAGCTCGGCGTGACCGGCCTGGGCGCGGGCAGCAAGCCCGAGAAGGGCCGCGAGGCCGCCGAAGGCGCCGTGGACCAGATCCGCGAAGCCATCGAAGGCGCGCACATGCTGTTCATCACCGCCGGCATGGGCGGCGGCACCGGCACCGGCGCCGCGCCCGTGATCGCGCGCGTGGCCAAGGAAATGGGCATCCTCACCGTGGGCGTGGTCACCAAGCCCTTCGACTGGGAAGGCGGCCGCCGCATGACCAACGCCGACAACGGCCTGGCCGAGCTCGAGGCCAACGTCGATTCGCTGATCGTGGTGCTCAACGAGAAGCTGCTCGAGGTGCTGGGCGACGACATCACCCAGGACGAGGCCTTCGCGCACGCCAACGACGTGCTCAAGAACGCCGTGGGCGGCATCGCCGAGATCATCAACGAGTACGGCAACGTCAACGTCGACTTCGAAGACGTGCGCACCGTGATGGGCGAACCCGGCAAGGCCATGATGGGCACCGCCACCGCGGCCGGCCCCGACCGCGCGCGCATCGCCGCCGAGCAGGCCGTGGCCTGCCCGCTGCTCGAAGGCATCGACCTCTCGGGCGCCAAGGGCGTGCTGGTGCTGGTCACCGCGGCCAAGGGCTCGCTCAAGCTGTCGGAATCCAAGCTCGCGATGAACACCATCCGCGCCTACGCCTCGCCCGAAGCGCACGTGATCTACGGCGCCGCCTACGACGACAGCCTGGGCGACGAGATGCGCGTGACCGTGGTGGCCACCGGCCTGAGCCGCCAGGGCGCGCGCCGCACCGCGCCGCCGCTGCAGGTGCTGCGCACCGGCACCGACAACACGCCCTTCCACGTGCCCACCGTGAACCAGGCCGTGGGCGGCCCGGGCGCGGGCGGCATGGGCGCCAGCGCCGGCGTGGCCCAGCCCGACTACCAGCACATGGCCGTGCCCAGCGTCTGGCGCACCAACCGCACCCAGGCCGCGGCCAAGGTCGACGCGCTGGCCTCGGGCGGCATGGACGATTTCGAGATCCCGGCCTTCCTGCGCAAGCAGGCTGACTGAGTACGTGGGAGCGTTTCGCTCCTGCACCTCGCGAACGCTCGCGATCGCCGGGTACTCTGCTCCGCGACTGTCCCCCGGCCCGCTGCGCGGGCCTCCTCCTTTATGTCGCTACGCAGAGCACCCGACACTCGCGAGCTTGAAGTGACGCTGGAGTGCGCCTGCATCGCGTGCCAACAAGGTCGGCGGAGGCCTCTCCCCCGACCGTCGCCGACCGGTATGGCCGGAGAAAGACAGAGAAACAGGTCCCTATCAAGCCCATCACCATTTCTCACCGTGTTCCAAAGGGCGAAAACCTACAATCCGGGGATGCTTGCGCAACGAACCCTCAAATCCCTGACCAAGGCGGTGGGCGTGGGCCTGCACAGCGGTCAGCGCGTGGAGCTCACGTTGCGCCCGGCAGCGCCCGACACCGGCATCGTCTTCCGCCGCGTCGACCTGCCCCAGCCGGTCGACATTCCCGTGAGCGCCACCTCGGTGAGCGACACGCGGCTGGCGTCCACCATCGCCAACGGCGGTGCCAAGGTGCACACCATCGAACACCTCATGAGCGCCTGCGCCGGCCTGGGCCTGGACAACGTGCTCATCGACATCACCGCCGAAGAGGTGCCCATCCTCGACGGCTCCTCGGCCTCGTTCGTGTACCTGCTGCAAAGCGCGGGCATCGTGGCGCAGAACGCGCCCAAGCGCTTCATCCGCGTCATGCAGCCCGTGGAGGTGCGCGAAGGCGAGGGCCGCAGCCTCAAGTGGGCGCGGCTCGAGCCCTACCACGGCTACAAGCTCAGCTTCGAGATCGAGTTCGACCACCCCGCGGTGAACGCTTCGGGCCAGCGCGTGTCGTTCGACCTCGGCAGCGGCAACTACGCGCGCGAGATCGCGCGCGCGCGCACCTTCGGCTTCACCAAAGACGTCGAGATGATGCGCTCGCACGGCCTTGCGCTCGGGGGCGGCCTGGACAACGCCATCGTGATGGACGACGTGAAGGTGCTCAATGCCGACGGCCTGCGCTATGGCGACGAGTTCGCCAAGCACAAGATCCTCGACGCCATGGGCGACCTCTACATCGTGGGCAAGCCGCTGCTGGCCGCGTACAGCGCCTTCCGCAGCGGTCACGCCATGAACAACCAGCTGCTGCGCGCGCTGCTCGCGCGGCCCGAGGCCTACGAGATCGTGAGCTTCGACAACGAACGCGAAGCCCCGCGCGGCTTCGCCCAGGTCGCGCCCGCCTGGTGAGCGTGGCGCGAGCCCCCCGATGCTGCTCTTTCGCTGGACCGTCATGCTGCTGCTGCTCGCGGCGGGCGTGTGCTTCGCGTTCTACGTGGGCACGGGCCAGGCGCGCTACCGGCAGTGGGGACTGGTGATCCTCAAGTGGACCATCCTGGCGGCGCTGGGCTTCTTCGGGGTGCTGGTGCTCGAGCGGCTGCTGTAGCCGCCCGCGCGCTCACACCGGCTTGTACTGCCTGGCCAGCAGGCGATCGTGCGCGCCGGAGACGGCCAGGCGCAACGGCCCCAGCGACGCCTGCGACCCTGGCGACCCCGGCGACCCGCTCGGGCGGTCCAGCATGGGGTGCGTCATCAGCCAGGCCGAGAGCATCTCGAGCATCGAGGTGTCCAGCACGTAGAGGTTCACGGCCTGGTACCAGCCCTCGAAGTCGGCGGGGTGGGCAAACACCAGCCGGGTGCCGATCGCGGCCCACTGGTCCGGGGTGGGCCCGTCGAACGACAGGCCGCGCAGCAGCTCGATCGACGCGGCGCTGTGGGCCAACGGCAGCAGCGGGATCAACGAAGGCAGCAGGGCGTCGAGGTTGACGTTGGCCGCGGACGGGTCTGCCGACGCCTCGCGCCGGCGGCCCAGGTAATCGCCCATGAAGACGATCAGTTGCGCCGTCACCGACGGTGGTTCGACGCCCCGGGCCAGGGCCGCGACCACGCTGGCCTGGGCCGGGGTCCACGCGTCGCGGTCGTGCTGCGTCAAGGCCTTGAGCATGGCCTTGAACAGCGCCGACACCAGGGGACCGCTTTCGCGGTCGCGCCGCAAGGGCTGCACGAATTCGAGGGCGGTGGTGTCGTCTGGCGCCTCGGCCCAGTGCAGCAGCGCGCGGGCCAGGGCCCCGTCGACCGCCAGCCGCTGGTGCCGCAGGTGCCACTGCAGCAGGCGCAGGCCCACCTGGCGGGCCCTGGGATCGTTCAACAGCCATCCGGCGCGGCGGCCGACGCGAAAGTGACCCGCTTCGTCGAGGTTCAGGCCCTGTGGCCCCGGATCGACGAAGGCCAGCGCGAGCTTCAGGTCGGTGGGCAGCGCGTCGAGCTGCTGCTGCAGCTGCCCGCGGATGTCTGTCATCGCGCCGGGTGTCCCGTCCTCGGCCGGCGTGGCGGCGCACAAGCGGCCCAGCCGGCGCAGGCACAGGTGGGCCTCGGGTTTGTCGGCCAGCCGTTGCCGCCAGTAGGCCGCCAGCGCGGGCCGCTGCGACCCGTCGGCGTCCGACCGCAGGCTGCTGGCCAGCCACACCCACTGCGCAAGGCGGGCCACGGTGGCCGCGTCTTCGGGGGCGTTGCGCCCGCCGCTGCCGCCGCGCGGGGCGTCCGGCACGAGCAAACGCATGAAGGCCCTGGGCAGTCGGTCGAGCAGCAGGTCGGTGAACGGCTCCTGCTTTTCCCAGGGCAGTGAGCAGTCGTCGGCGGCCAGGAATGCCGCGACCGGCGCGAGCAGGGCCAGCGCCTCCCGGGCGGTGGTGAAGGTCTTGGCCGTTGCGGTCAGGATGCGCACGATGGCGCCCGGCGCCTCGATCGGCGCCAGCAGTTGCAGCAGGCACACGACCGTGGGTGCGCCGCAGCCGCCGATCAAGGCCATCTGCAGCGCCTCGCCCACGACGCGGCTGCGGTGCAGTTCGCGCACCTGGATCGGGTCTGCGCGCCGGTCGAACACCAGGCCCAGGGCCTCGAAGGCCTGCTCGATGGCCAGCAGGTCGCCGCGCGCGGGTGCGCCCTGGAAAGCGGTGTCGCAGATGGCCTGCAGGTGCTGCAGGGCGCGCGCCAACTGCGGGGCTGTGTCGGGCGCGCACAGCGCCAGTTCGGGCGGCCAATGCCGCAGCAGGGTGGCGATGAGGGGCAGGTACAGGTGCGCGGTGTCGTTCGAGAGGTCCAGCCGTTCGCTGATCTGCAGCAAGGCGTCGAGCGTCAGCGGAAGCTCGGGCAGGCTCGCGACCGCATCGATGCGGTCGTTGGCGTCGAGCCGGAGCAGCCATTGGGTCTGCACGTCCGGGCTGAGTTTGTCCTTCAGGGCGTTCAGTGTGGACATGGCCTTGGTCGCGGCGTCCACCCGAACGCTCAAGGTGCGGCTTCGGCGCCAGTGGCTGGGCGCACCGGCCCGCGGCGAGGTTTCCTTGCTGCGCACCGGGGAGTGGCGCCCCGAAGGCGGCGCGTGCCGGCTCGCGCGCCACTCCTGCTGCACGATGGGGTTGGAGCGCGAGCGTTGCGGCCTGTCGCGCGCAGGCTCCAGCGGGCCCGGGTCCGCGACGCCAGGCTCGCCGAAGCGATGCCGATGCGCGAGCGGCAGACGGGCCCTGACCTGGGCGCGCAGCGCACTGCTCCCGCAGGCGCCGAAGACGCGCACGGCCCAATCGATTTCCTCGTTGGCCAGCAGCACGCGCAGGAGGGTCGCGAGTGCCTTGTAGCCGTCCGGGTGGGTCTCGTCCAGCCGCACGAACCGGACGGCGGCGCCCTCGGCGTCGTGCAGCGCAGGGGCGAGCTCGAAGCTCGCCGCCTCGCAGCCGCGCAGTGCGTCCCACACCGCGTCGTCCTCGATCAGGTGGCTGGCCGTCATGAACGGCAGCTGGAAGGCGGCAATGAACGCCAGCAGCGCATCGGCCACAGCGCAGGTGGCCTGGCCGTGGCTCTCCGTGGTGTGGGCGATCGACTCGTTGAGCCTGGCCTGGACCGCGTAGGCGATGGCCTCGCTGTCGGCGCGGGTGCTCTGGATGTTCACGCTGGCCCGGTGCGCGTCGGGGAACCAGGTGACGTGCGCCAGGGCGCTGTGCGGAGGCGGCGTGTCCTGCGCTTCAGGCGAAGGGGTCGAGGGCGGCGGTTGCGAGACCGAGGTGACCGGCCTGGGTTGCCGCCGCCCCGGGGCCTTGGCGATGACGATGGGGCTTCCGTTGCCGCTCTGGTCCACATGAAAAACGTTGCGCCCGCTCTTGTGCATGGTGGTGACTCCCTGGGATGGATGAACGCCCCGCTGCCGCGGGGCTGCCGGCGGACGGCGACAGGCGCTTCAGTGCGCGGCCTGCGCCTTCTGCATTTCGAACACGGCCGCTTGCACGGTGTCCCAGAGCCGCCAGGGGCTGTCGCTGGTGTCGGGGTGTTCCTTGAGCCAGCCGCGCAGCAGGCGGATCAGCCCGTCGCGGCGCGGGTCGCTGTAGAAGCCTTTGAACCAGTTCAGGAAATCGTCCTGCGACGCGAAGACCAGGTGGCGGCAGAAGTGGGCGAGCTCGTCCCTGCGCAGGCGCAGCGGGTCCACGAGCTTGGTCAGCGCCACGGACGCCTGCCGGTGCACGCGGGGCAGCAGCGGGGCCACGACCGGCAGCAGGGCGTTGATGTCCTTGGCTCGCGATGCCGCGAGGCGGGCCGTGATGAACCGCATGAGCGCCTCGCCCACAGCGGCCGGCACCACATGGCGCGCGACCTGCGCCAGCAGCGCGCCGAGCGGTGCGCGCCATTCGGTCGGCGGCGCTTTCGCCAAGGCATCGAGCATGGCCCTGAACAAGGGCGGCACGCGGTGGCGCTGCTGTTCGAGGTGGTTCAGCAGCACCGCGGTGTCGCCCGCTTCCCGGCACCAGAACAGCAGGCCCTCGAGCAGCGGGTCGGGCGCGCTGTCCGAGTAGAGGCGCAGGCCGTCGGGGCCATGCAGGCTGTAGAGCAGGCGCGCCTGCGCGTCGGGAGGGAGCTGTTGCACCTGGTCGACCAGGGCGGCTTCGATGGCGTCGCGGTCGGGTGGCAGCTCGGGCTTGCCGTGCAGCGCCTGCAGGCGCTTGATCGGCAGCGCGAGTTCGAAGCCCTTGCTCCAGCGGTGGCCGCAGTAGTCTCTCAAGGCCGGCGCCTGGGTCCAGTCGAAGGCGGTGTTCAGGCTGCGGCACAGCCAGATCCACTGCGCCAGCCGCTCGGTGGCCGCGCTGTCGCCGGGCGGTGCGTCGGGCCTGGGCGCGGCGCTGCCCGGCTTCAGCAGGGGCTGGAATTCGCCGGGCCAGTACCGCAGCACGAGGTTGGCGAGCACGCCGCAGTCGCGCTCGATGTCCGGGTCCGGGTTGCTCGTGAGGAAGCGGGTGACCATGGCAATCAGGGCCAGGGCGTCGGCGGCGGTTGTGCAGGCGCCGGCGGCCTTGCCGAGCACGTCGCAGAAGACGACCGCAGCGTCTTCGATCCGGACCAGCAGCGGCAGCAGCCGGTCGGCCGCGGCGGCGTCGCGCCGGTTCAAGGCCTCGACCAGCAGCCCGCCCACGAGCTCGGCTTCGAGCGTGCGCAGCGCCTCGGGGTGCGCGTCCGTCAGGCGGAACACGCCCTCCAGGGTGTGCAAGGCCTTGGACGCGCCGGGCATGTCGCCCCGGGCCAGGGCCGCCCGGTAGGCGGCGGCGCAGCTGGCCTGCAGGTGCTGCAGGGCGCCCATCACCTGCGGGTCCTCGTCGCGCCAGGCCGGCAAGCCCGGGTCCTGCTCCAGGCCCTGCTGCAGGGTTTCGATGACGTCGAGATGGAGCTGCTCGGTGCCGGGCTCGATCTGCAAGCGCTCGACCACCTCGAGCAGCAGGTCGGCGGGAAACCGGGCATCGGCCTGGAACGCGACCAGGCGGATGCCGCCGTCCGCGTTGTCGACATGCCAGCCGCGCGGCCCGCAGACAGGGTCCAGCCGCTCGCGCAGGCCGCGCAGGACGGCCTCGGTCTTCCATGGCGGCACGAAGGTCTCGCGCAGGTTCTGGCTGGAGCGCCGTGGCTGCGGGACCTGGTGGGGCGAACGGGAGGCCTCGCGCGAACCCTGGCGCCGCGACGAGCGCCCCGATCGCGGCAGCGACAGGCGCGAGCCTGAGAGCGGGACATCGGCGAGCGCCGCGCTGAAAGGGCCCGGGTCTTGCAGCCGGGCCAGCGGTCTGGTCTGGTCGAGTTCGAGCTTGTCGAGCACGCGCTGGCGGAAGTCCGTGTCCGTGCAGGCCTTGAAGACCTCTGCGGCCTGCGGCTGATCGCCGCAATCGATCAGGGCGCTCACCAGCGCCGCCACCGGCCCGGTGCGCTGCTGGCGCGCGAACCTCACGCCAGGGGGAGATGACGCACCCGGCCCGTCGGACAGCTCGAAAGTGTCTGCCGATGCCTCGGCCAGTTGCCACCACAGGTCCTCGCTCCCGATCAGGCGCCGGACCGTGTCGGCGCAAGGGCGAAACGCGAGCAGGAAGCCGCCCAGGGCATCGGCGGCCGCGCAGATGCCCGAGGGCCTCGCGGTGCTGGTCCTCAGCCGTTGCGCGAGCGCCGCTTCGAGCAGTCCAGCGACCTCGCGCAGGCCTTCCACGCTGCTGCCGAGGCGCACCGTGGCCACGCCGTGCGCGGGGTCGAACGCGACGTACCGCCATTCGCTGGCGACGGGCAAGGCCTCGGGGGACGGCGGCGTGAGCGAGGACGATGGCCCGGGGCTGGCCGGGCGCGGCTCGATCGGGTTCGGCGCTGCGTGAAGCAGCGGCGGCACCGAGGCGGGGGTGGTCTGGCGCCCGTGCGGGTTGCGGGGCTTGCGGTGGACGACGGGGCTGGGCGTCGTGCTCTGCGATAGGGTGTCGCGGTGGGACGCGCTGAGGCGGCGAGGCCTGCCGCTGGCGGCTGCATCTTTGTTCATGGCATGGGCTCCCTGGGTTATCGAAAGGCCCCCATGCGTGGGGGCCATACCCCAGGCGGTTCCGTATGCACGGTCCGGCGCCGCGCCGGAAAACCCCTATGGTCAAACGCCCGTCGCGGCATTACTCGCGCGGCCTCGGTTCGACCCGGCGCCGGGCCGCCCCAAGCCGGGTCAGCCCCCTCGGGGGGCAGCGACCCGCGCAGCGGCGGAGCGTGGGGGCATCAGTAGTTTCGGCCGCCCTTGTACGCCGCGTGCGTGCGCGCGCGCAGCGGCGCCACGCGTTCGATGGCCGCGGTGGTGCGCGCCACCTGCGCGTGCGTGATCGCCAGGCCCAGCGCGTCGGCCGCGTCCTTGCCGGGCAGGCCGGGCAGCTGCAGCAGGCGCTTGACCATCTCCTGCATCTGCTCCTTGTTGGCGCGGCCGTGGCCGGCCACGGCCTTCTTGAGCTGCAGCGCGGTGTACTCGGCCACGTTCAGGCCGTTGGCCACCAGCGCGGTGAGGCAGGCGCCGCGCGCCTGGCCCAGCAGCAGCGTGGCCTGCGGGTTCACGTTCACAAACACGATCTCGCACACGGCCACCTCGGGCTGGTAGCGGCTCACCACCTCGCTGATGCCGTCGAACAGCACCTTCAGGCGTGCCGGCAACAGCGCGCCGTCTTTCGGGCTGGTGCGGATGGTGCCGCTGGCCACGTAGTGCAGGCGCGGGCCGTCGGTGTCGAGCACGCCGAAGCCGGTGCACTGCAGGCCGGGGTCGATGCCGAGGATCCTCATAGCAGGGGCGTGGCCGCGCGCAGCGCGTGGAAGAACACGGGCGCGGCGAAGCACAGCGCATCGACACGGTCGAGCAGGCCCGCAGCGCCCGTGACCGAGCGGCGCTCGCCGCCCCAGTTCGTCACGCCGCGGTCGCGCTTGATGGCCTTCATCACCAGGTGGCCCGCGGTGCCCGCCACGCAGGCCACCAGCGCCATGGCCACGGCCTGCACCGGCTTGAAGGGCGTGACTCCCGCGAGCAGCCCGCCCACCAGGCCGCCCGCGAGCAGGCCCCAGCCCCAGCTCTGCCAGTGAAAGCTCGCGCTGATGGCCGGCGCCACGGGCTTGCGGCGGCCGCGCGCCGCGAGGTGCTGCACCAGCATGCAGGTCTGCACCACCAGCACCAGGAAGAACACCAGGAAGGCGTTGTTGCCGAGCCAGCGCGGGAACTGCAGCAGCAGCAGCGCGGGCACGTGGCTCAGGCCGTAGACGCAGACCATGATGCCCCACTGCAGCTTGGCGTTGCGTTCGAGGAAGCGCTGCGGGTCGTTGCGCAGCGCGCTCACCGCGGGCAGCGCCAGGAACACGTAGACCGGGATGAACACCGTGAACAGGTTGAAGTGGCCGTTCCACACCAGCGCGTATTGCAGCGGCAGCACCACGAAGAAGGCCAGCACCAGGCTGCGGTGGTCGCCGCGGCGCGTGGGCGAGAGGCTGATGAACTCGCGCAGCGCGAAGAACGAGAGGATGCCGAACAGCGCGATGGACACGCCCTCGCCGAGCACCCAGCCGACCCAGAACACGAGGGCCATGATCCAGGAGATGTTGAGCAGCGCGGCGTTGTCCTGGCGGCGCTGGGCCAGCGCGAGGTCGTCGCCGTGCGCGCGGCGCTCGCGCAGCGACAGCAGCACGCCCGCCACCGACACCAGCGCGAGCAGGCCGAACAGCACCAGGAACAGCAGGCCCACCTGCTCGTTGGCGCTGAGGTTGCGCAGGTAGCTGGTCATCAGACGTCCCTCAGGGCCATGACCGCGGCGCGCGCGCGGACCAGAAAATCGGCGCGGGCCTCGTCGGCGCCAAGCCGGACCGGCTCGCCGAAGGTCACCGAGCACAGCACCGGCACCGGCACCACCTCGCCCTTGGGCATCACGCGCTGCACGTTGTGGATCCAGGTGGGCACCAGCACCACCTCGGGGAACTTCATGGCCAGGTTGTACAGGCCGCTCTTGAAGGGCTGCGGGTCTTCCTCGAAGCCGCGCGTGCCTTCGGGGAACAGGATCAGCGAATCGCCGCTTTGCAGGGCCGCGATCAGCGGCGCGAGGGGGTCTTCGTCGCCCTTGCGTTCGCGTTCCACGTAGACCGCGTTGAACACCTCGGTGGTGATCCAGCGCTTCAGCGGCGAGGCCGTCCAGTAGTCCTTGGCCGCGATCGGGCGCGTGATGCTGCGCAGCTCCTTGGGCAGCGCGGCCCAGATCAGCACCAGGTCGGCGTGGCTCTGGTGGTTGGCGAAGTAGATGCGCTGCTCGGCCTTGGGCGGGCAGCCGTACCAGCGCGCCTGCGCGCCCGTGAGCAGGCGCACCAGGCCGAGCAGGAAGTAGCCGACGGCGGTGGCGGCGAGCCTCATGGCAGGCGCACCTCGCCCATGCGCGCGGCGATGGTGCCGGCGCGGCGCGCCAGGTAGGCCGAGCCCGGGCGGGTCTCGAAGAACTTGGGCGAGGGCAGCATGACGGCGAGCCGCGCGGCCTCGTAGGCCGTGAGCCGGCTCGCGGGCTTGTTGAAGTAGCGCTGGGCGGCGGCCTCGGCGCCGAACACGCCCTCGCCCCATTCCACGCTGTTGAGGTAGATCTCGAGGATGCGGCGCTTGTCGAGCACGAGTTCGAGCATGAGCGAGAGCACGAGCTCCTGGCCCTTGCGCAGCAGCGTGCGCTCGCCCGACAGCAGCAGGTTCTTGGCGAGCTGCTGCGTGATGGTGGAGCCGCCCACCACCTTGGCCTCGCGCGCGGGCCGATCGGGGTTCTGCGCGGCGCGGCGCTCGGCCAGTTCCTGGCGGCGCTCGTTCTTCTGCCGCGCCTGCTGGATGGCCTCCCACTCGACGCCGCGGTGCTGGAAGAAGCCCGCGTCCTCGGACGCCACCACCGCGCGCCACAGGTGCGGGCTGATCTGCCCGCCGTCGACCCACTGCTGGCGCCAGCGCCAGTCGCCGTCGCGGCGGGCGCTCTTGACCGCGATGCGCCAGGCCTCGGAGCGCTGGAACGCGGTGCTTTGCGGATCGACCACGGCCATGAGCGCGATGCGCGCGAGGAAGAACAGCTGCAGTGCGGCGCCCGCGAGCAGGAGCCAGAGCAGCCAGCGACCCAGGGAGCGCAGCACCGCCATGGCGCGACTACTGGCCCGAGAGCTGGGTCTGCAGGCCGTCTTCGCGCGTGAAGCGGAAACGGGAGACCACCAGGATCTGGTCGGCCTGGCGGCGCATGGCGTCGCTGAAGCGGCCGAACACGAGGCCGCGCACGATGGCCTGGGCACGGCGGTCGAGCAGGGCGTTGCCCGAGCCCTGCACCACCTCGCTGTCGAGCACCTGGCCGGTGTGGTTCACGGTGATCAGCATGGTGAGCTCGCCATAGAGCTTGCGGCCGTTGGCCTCGGGGAAGTTGGCCGTGCCGTGCTGTTCGATGCGCCGGCGCAGGCTGTCGTAGTACACGGCGTACACGGCCTCGCGCGTGGCCGGGCTGATGTAGCGCTTCTTGGGCCGCGCGTTCTCTTCGTTGATGCGCTT
>VFQP010004228.1_pt1 | contig 13600 bp, 13 predicted proteins | sample 3512351 | NCBI WGS metagenome assembly VFQP01 (sample SAMN10412372, study PRJNA504923) | tailings metagenome | isolation source: Relicate 1 Philex TSF1 revegetated site | place: Philippines: Tuba, Benguet | collected 2017-08-29 | reverse complement strand
TGGTCCAGAGATGATCCCACTCGCGCTGCATCCACTCGCGCGAGTAGTAGCGGTCGGCGCTAATTCTGTCGCCGCGCACGTTGCGCGGGTCCTTGCCGTCGATGGCGAGGGGGTGCGTGATGATTTCCGTCATGTTTGTCTCCCGTTTGTCCCTGAGCCAAGCCGCGATCCCGTCCCCGAGGGCGCGGCTTCAAACGTGTAGTGGCACTGTCAGCAAGCGTTCCTGGAACAGCCAGCGGCCGTCCCGTTTCACATAGGTGTCGTCGTAGATGTAGACGCCTTGGACGACCTGGCCGTCCTTGCGGCGGGCGATCTGGTGATTGTAGACGCGGCCGGTAGCCTGGTCGCCGTCGACCTGGGTGCCGCCCATCTGGCAGAAGAATCCGATGGCCTCGAACGGCGCCATGGACGCCTGCCACGAAGCGACGATGGCTTGTTTGCCCTCAGTGCGGACGCCTGCATGAAACCAGCCGCCGTCCTCGGCCCAGGTCGAGCCCCAGAGTTGGGCGTCGAAGCGGTTGATGCCGTCGCAATAGCGCTCGGCCAGTTCGCGGATGGCCAGGCGGTCCTCGACCGGTCCCTTCGAAATCATGGCCATCGTCTCCCCAGTCAAAGGCCAATTGATCGATCGATCTAGACTATCGTGCCGAAGCATCCGTGGCGAGCAAATTGGACACTCCGGCCGATCGGTCTAATTCAAACGCGCGTTACATTGACAATCAGGTCACCAAACACGATCATCTCCGCTTCTCGGGGAATGCTGAACGGATTTTTCAGGAGACGACGATGGACAGGTTGACGCTCGAAGAGATGGCCAAGGACACGATGGCGCACGGCAAGGCCGGCACCATCAAGCAGGCGCCCGAGGTCATGAAGGTCAAGGCCGACATCTACACCGACGCGGAGCGGTTCGAGCGCGAGAAGAAGCTAATCTTCCGCCGCATGCCGCTGATGCTGGCGCCGTCGGCCGAGGTGAAGAATCCGGGCGACTACAAGGCCATGGACGCCGTCGGCGTGCCGGTGCTGATCACCCGCGGCAAGGACGGCGAGGCGCGCGTGTTCCTGAACTCGTGCACGCACCGCGGCACCGCCGTGGCGCTAGGCTCGGGCAACGCGTCGCGCTTCATCTGCGGCTATCACGGCTGGACGTTCAACCGCGAGGGCAAGCTGATCGGCGTTGCCTCGCGCGAGGATTTCGGCGACGTGAACACCGAGGAACTGGGCCTGCGGGAATTCCCCAGCGTCGAGAAGGCTGGCCTGATCTGGGCGATTCTCGATCCGGAGTCCGACCTCGACATCAACGCCTTCCTGTCGGGCTATGACGAACTGCTCGCCGGCTTCGGCTTCGAGACCTGGAACTTCTTCCAGTCGCGCACCCTGGTAGGCCCGAACTGGAAGATCGCCTATGACGGCTATCTCGACTTCTACCACCTGCCGGTGCTGCACGCCGACACCTTCGGCCGCAACATTCCGAACCAGGCGCTGTTCTATTCGTTCGGCCCGCACACCCGGGTGACCGCGCCGTCGACCGTGCTGCCGATGCCTGACGGGCTCGACCTGCATGAGATGGGCGAGGGCGACAGCAGCAAGTGGCCGACCGAGGCGCTGATGAACGGTGTGTGGACCATCTTCCCGCACATCTCGATCGCCACCTTCTATGGCGGCCAGCGCGGTGTGATGATCTCGCAGCTCTTCCCGGGCGACAAGGTGGGCGAGAGCTTCACCACGCAGATCTACATGTCGGAGAAGCCGCTGACCGAAGAAACCCGTCAGGGCCTCGCGGACCAGTTCAAGCTGCTGGAATATGTGGTGCAGCACGAGGATTACGGCACGGGCCTGCGTCAGCAGAAGGCGCTCGACGCCGGCCTGACGGAATATGTGTATTTCGGCCGCAACGAGGGCGGCGGGCAGGTATTCCATGGCTGGGTGCAGAAGCTGCTGGATACCGCCAACGAGGATCTGAACAGCCTGTTCTCGCCGGTCAAGCAGGCCGCCGAGTAACACCAGCTCCCATTTCGGCGAAGGCCGTCCCCGCGCTGCGCGGGGGCGGCCTTCTGCTTGCGTGCGGCGGATACGAAAATCCCGGCCGCGCGACACGATTGGGCTTGGGGGCTTCAGTTCGGGTCGCGCGGCCGGGACGACGAGGCCAACAATCGGAAGGTGGCCCCGGATCGCGTCTCGATCATGGCGCCGGCGTGGGCGTGGCGGGGCAGCCGAAAAATATGGTGGATATTACGGGGTCGTTATCATTCGCGGGAAGCGCCGTCGAACGCGGCGATGGACCACTGTCCGGCCGATCGCGGACCCGCTGAATCACGCTGCGATGGTGCGGTCTGCCGCCCAGACCGGGTGCCCGGCTCGCGGATGTAATGACGCAGCGTCTCGACCTGGCCGGCCATCGCCATGTGGCTCAGGACGGTGCCGCAGATGGCGCTTTCGGCCTCGCGGTCGCAGTCGTGAACCAGGATCGCGCCGTTGTCCGCGACAAGGCGGCGCGCCGCGAGCACGCTCTGTACCCGTCCCGGCTTCTCGGGCTTGTAGCCGGCGGGACCATCGACAAGGATGATGTCCCATGCCTGGTTGCCCACCGGTGCCGGGAGCAGCAACGCGGGAGCGCGTTCGATGTCGCCGCGCCAGTCCGCCGCACGGGTACCGTAGAGGACACGGACCGACCGAAGCGACGGATGCCGTTCCCGGATGACGCGATCCCAATAGCCGTCGTCCTCGACGAAAACGGTCTGGCCGCCGCGATTGGCCTCGAACCACAGGATGCTGTCGTTGCCCATGCCGAAGACGAGCATGGCGCAGGGGCGTTTTACCTCGAGCACGGAGAGGATGTGATTGAGTTCACTCTCATGCATCTGGATGTTGAGCCCCCGGCGCAGGCGCCGGATCGGCCTGAGCGAGCGGGTCTCGCGCCATTCCTTCAGCTGTGCCGATACAAAGCGCCGCTCCCATGCGCGGTGACGCACCAGCAGCGCGTTGGCAGCCCGGCCGAGGCGGCCGAGAACGCCGGGCCTGAACTCGCCGCGGCTTCGAGGCTTGCGCCCGAAGCGGACCGCGATCCGCGCAACGCGCAATGCCTCTCCGGTGAGGGCGGGAGTGATGACGCCGATATCGCTCACTGGGCTGCTCCGGGTGCCAGAATTGCCGACCAATCACCGTTGAACACGGCCCAAAGCGCGAAGTTCCGCGCCTTGGCGGCCGGCCGGAACATTCGGCGCGGGCGCGGGTTGCACGGGCGCACCCAACAACGACGGAGACATGCCATGGCCTTGAAGCTGCTGGCCATCAACTGCACGCTGAAATCGGGCAGGGAGGCCTCGTCCACCGATGTCCTGATCGACCAGTTGACGACCGAGTTCGAGAAACACGGCGTAAAGTCACAGAAAGTCCGTGCCGCAAACCATGACATCAAGCCTGGCGTCAAGGCCGACGAAGGTGAGGGGGACGACTGGCCAGCCATTCGCGAGAAGCTGATGGCGGCCGACATCCTGTTGCTGGGCACGCCCATCTGGCTGGGCCAGCCGAGCAGCGTCTGCAAGCGGGTGCTGGAGCGGATGAACGCGTTCCTCGACGAAACCGACAGCGAAGGCCGGATGGTCACGTTCGGCAAGGTCGCCTGCGTGTGCGTCGTCGGCAACGAGGACGGTGCGCATCATGTGTCGGCGGAGACCTTTCAGGCGTTGAACGACGTCGGATTCACCATTCCGGCCGGCGGCGTCGCTTACTGGGTGGGCGAGGCGATGGGGAGCGTCGACTACAAGGACCTCAAGCTGACGCCGGCGAAGGTGCAGAAGACGATCGCCACCGTCGCGCGAAACGCCGTGCATCTTGCCGGCTTGCTGAAGAAAAACGCTTATCCGGGCGCTGATTAATTCGCACCCGGAGCGGCGCAAGGGTGGTACGCCGATGCTTGCGCGGGGATGGCTGTCGGGCTATATAGCTGCCTAGGCAGTTGTTGCGTTGGCAGCTAATGAAGACCGTCCATTACACGCCGGAGAATTTCACCGCCCGAACCGCGGTAGGGTACCTGCTTCGGCGTACTCTCAATCTCCTCCAGCCGCGCATGGAAGCGCTGTTCGTCGACCACGAATTCACCTTCGTGCAGTGGTGCGTGCTGATGCAATTGCGCGACGGACTGGCCAATCGCGCGGTCGATATCTCGCGCAATCTCAATCATGACAGCGGCGCGCTGACGCGGATCATCGACCAGCTCGAGACGCGCGGCATGCTGGAGCGCACCCGCAGCCAGGAGGACCGCCGCAGCGTCGAACTGGCGCTGACGCCGCAGGGCCAGGACGCGCTGGAGGGCCTCATTCCCCTGGTCGTCGATCAGGTAAACGATCTGTTCGGCGAGTTCAGCCGGGCAGAGATCGAGACGCTGGTGAGCCTGCTGAACCGGATGATCGGCAAGCTGCAGGATGAGGAGGGGCAGGCATGAGGCGCATTGTCACGGTCGCCGCGTTGGCCGCCGCCCTCGCGGCTTGCGTGCCAAATACGCAGAATACGCAGCGTATGGCCGAGGCGCCGGACATGGGGCTGCGCGGGCCGTCGGCGCCGGCCGCGACGCAGTGGTGGCGCGCCTGGGCCGATCCGCAGTTCGATGCGCTCGTCGATCGGGCGCTGTCGGGCAATCCGCGCCTCGCCGAGGCGATCGCCCGCGTCACGGCTGCCCAGGCATCCGCTGCGGCGGCGCGAGGCGACGCGTTGCCACGCGTGACCATCGACGGCAACGAGCAATTCCAGCGCTTCAGCGAGAGGTTCATCTATCCTCCGCCCTATGGCGGCGGCCACTACTGGCTGGGCTCGGTGCAGAGCAATCTGTCGTGGGACGTGGACTTCTGGGGCCGTCAGCGAGCGCTGATCGAGCAGGCGGCGGCGGCCGCCGAGGCGGCCGAGCTGGACGTGGCGGCGGCGCGGCTGGCGCTTACGGGCGCGCTGGCGGAGACCTATGTGGGGCTGGACCGTGCCTGGGCGCTGCTCGATATCGCCGATCGTACGGTGGAGCAGCGCGGGCGGCTGTTCGAGCTGGCGCGAAAGCGGGTCGCCGCCGGACTGGACAGCAGGATCGAGGAGAAGCAGGCGGAAGGCCAGCTTGCCCAGGCCCGGGTGGCGCGCCAGCAGGCGATCAACGAGCGTGACACGGCCGTTCATGCTCTTGCCGCCCTCACGGGACAGGGCGCCGACGCGTATGACGGCATCGTACGGCCAAGCATCGATCCCAAGGCCGTCCTGCCGCTTCCCGAGGCACTGCCCGCGGATTTGTTGTCGCGCAGGCCGGACATTCTCGCGGCGCGGCTCAGGGTCGATGCGGCATTATCGGGGCGGACAGCGGCCAAGGCGGCCTTCTATCCCAACGTCAACCTTGCGGCGTTCGCCGGCTTCCAGGCGATCGGCCTGTCACACCTGTTGAGCGGGGCCGCCGGCGTCTATGGCGCGGGACCGGCGGTACATCTGCCGCTGTTCGACGCGCGGCTGAAGCCGAATTACGAGGGCGCGGTTGCCGAGATCGACATCGCCATCGCCGGTTACAACGGTGCCGTGGTCTCGGCGGTCCAGCAGGCCGCCGATCGCCTGTCGGGCATCGGGTCGCTGACGCTCGAGCTCGGCGACCAGGCCAAGGCGCTCGACGCCGCGGAGCAGGCGTTCGCGCTGGCGGAGCGTCGGTACGCCGCCGGCCTGTCGACCTATCTGGCGGTTTTGACCGCCGAGACGCAGTTGCTCGAGGCACGGCGCGGGCTCGCGATCCTCAACGCGCAGCAGGCTGCCGAGCGGGTGAAACTGCTCATTGCGGTAGGGGGCGATTTTTCGCCGCCCGGCAACTCAGACATGAAAGCGGCGGGCGTGGCTTCCCCCGCGGCCAAGGAGTGACGAGATGGCCTCGCCCGAAATCAATCGCCGCCGCGGTCTGACTGCCATCGCCGTCATCGTGGCGGTCGCGCTGATCGCGTATGGCGCCTATTGGCTGGTTTACCTGTCGCATTACGAAAGCACCGATGACGCCTATGTCGCGGGCGACGTGGTGGCTGTTACCTCGCTCGAGAACGCCACGGTGCTGGCGATCCATGCGGACAGCACCCAGTCGGTAAAGCGCGGCGACCTGCTGGTGGAGCTCGATCCGGCGCGGGCGAATATCGAGATGGCGAATGCGCGGGCCGAGCTGGCGCGGACGGTGCGCGACGTCAAGGCCATGTTCTCGCGCGCCAACGAGCTTCGAGCGCTGATCCGTGGCGCGCGAGGATATCGACAATGCCCGAGACCAGGCGGCCGAGCTGCGGGCGCAGGTATCTGTGGCACGCGAACAGCTGAACTCGACGCTGGCCATGCTGGGCGGGACGGATGTCGCCGACAATCCCGCGGTGATGGCGGCGGCGGGCAAGGTTCGCCAGGCGGCGCTGTTCCTGTCGCACATGCGGATCATCGCGCCGGTCGATGGCACGATCGCCCAGCGTACCGTGCAGGTCGGCCAGCATGTCCGCCAAGGCGAGGCGCTGATGGCCGTGGTGCCGCTGTCGGATGTCTGGGTCGACGCCAACTTCAAGGAAGTACAGCTGACCGACATGCGTGTGGGTCAGCCGGTGGAACTGGAAGCCGACATCTATGGCGGCGACGTAACCTACAAGGGCAAGGTCGCCGGCTTCTCGGCGGGCAGCGGCAGCGCCTTTGCGCTGTTGCCGCCGCAGAATGCGTCGGGCAACTGGATCAAGATCGTCCAGCGGGTGCCGGTGCGTATCCTGCTCGATCCTGAAGAAGTGCGGAAGCATCCGCTGCGCATCGGCCTCTCCATGCAGGCGACCGTCGATATCAAGGACAAGTCCGGGGCGGTGATGGCGAGCGAGGTGCGGCATGCGCCGATCCCGACCAAGCCGGTCGACGCCGTGGGCCCCGATGTCGAGGCGATGATCGCCGAGACCATTGCCAGCAACGAAGGCGGGAAGCAGCCGTGAGTTCGCAGCCGCCGGACCAGCCTCGTACGCTGACCGGCCTCAAGCTGGCGATCACCTCGATCGCGCTCGCCATGGGCACCTTCATGCAGGTGCTCGATATCACCATCGCCAACGTGTCGATCCCGACAATCGCCGGCGACCTGGGCGCAAGCGCCGATCAGGGGACCTGGATCCTGACCTCGTTCGCCATCGCCAGCGGCATCGCGCTGCCGCTGACCGGCTGGCTGATGGGGCGCTACGGCGCGGTGAAGGTGTTCGTCTCTTCGATCCTGCTGTTCACCGCGGCCTCGCTGCTGTGCGGCTTAGCGTGGAACCTCACCGGTCTGGTGGTCTTCCGGGTGATCCAGGGCGCGGTGTCGGGGCCGCTGGTGCCCGGCTCGCAGGCGCTGCTGCTGCTGATCTTTCCCCCGCACCGACGCGGCACGGCGCTGATCATCTGGTCGATGACGACCCTGATCGCGCCGATTTGCGGTCCGGTGCTGGGCGGCCTTATCTCGGACAATTATCACTGGTCGTGGATCTTCCTGATCAACGTGCCGGTGGGCCTGATCAGCGCGTTCGTGGTCTGGCAGAACCTGTCGGATTTCAGGACGCCGATCCGCAAGCTGCCGATCGACGTGATCGGTCTGCTGCTGCTGATCATCTGGGTCGGGTGCCTGCAGGTGATGCTCGATACCGGCAAGAACGAGGACTGGTTCTCGTCGGGTACGATCACCATTCTCGCCGCGATCTCCGCGGTAGGATTTGCCGCCTGGATCGTGTGGGAGTGGACCGACAAGCATCCCATCGTCGACCTGCACCTGTTCAAGATCAGCAGCTTTTCGGTGGGCACCGCGGCGTTCTGCCTCGGGTACATGCTGTTCTTCTCGAACCTCGTGGTCCTGCCGCTGTGGCTGCAGACGCAGGAGCATTACACCGCGACATGGGCGGGCCTCATCGCCGCGCCCAGTGGGCTTGTCGCGCTGGTGCTGTCGCCGTTCGCCAGCCGCCTGATGGCGGGCAGCGACATGCGCTGGGGCGCGTCCTTCGCGTTCCTGATGTTCTCAATTTCGTTCTTCATGCGCGCCAACTACACCGCCGACGCCAGCTTCTTCGACTTCGCCGCGCCGCTGCTGGTACAAGGCGTTGCGCTCAGCACGTTCATGGTGGCGATCGTCTCGATCACCGTGCAGGGACTGCCGCCGGAGAAGATTCCGTCCGGCTCGGGCATCATGAATTTCGCGCGCATCACCGGCGGCGGCATCGCCGCCTCGATCGCGATCACTTTCTGGGACCGGCGTGAGATCTTGCACCAGAGCCGGCTTGCGGAAAGCTCCAGCGCCTACGATCCGGCGGTGCAGCATGCCCTGAGCACGCTCAACGGGCTGGGCCTGAGCGACAGCCAGGCGATCGCGGTGATGACGCGGGAGATGGTGGCGCAGGCCTATCTGCTGTCGACCACGGAACTCGCCTGGTTCTCGGCCTGGGCCAGTCTCGCACTGATGGTGATGCTGTGGATTCCGCGCAAGCCCAAGGTCGACGGTCCCGCGCCGCAGATCGCGGTCGCCGACTAGATCATTTAATATACCACGATATAATTATTTTCTTGCTGCCTTCCAGGGGCGGTGGTAGCTTCGGCGCATGCTCGGGAGCCGGTGCGGCCGGCTCTCATGAGGAATGCCATGGGGAGATGGTGCGATGAACGTCCAGGTGAAGAACGAGATCCCGCGCTGCCCGGGCGCGCCTACCTTCCAGGAGATCATGCGCTCGGACGGCGGCATCATGAAGGATGTGCTGGTCGCCCAATCCAATCCGCCGCAGAGCCGCGACGACATTCCGTTCGAGAAGTATATCAGCCAGGACTTCTTCAACGCCGAGATGAAGAAGATGTGGGAGAAGGTGTGGCAGTATGTCTGCCGCGAGGACCAGGTTGCCGAACCGGGCGATTACCTGACCTACGACATCGGTCACCATTCGATCGTCGTGGTGCGCACCGAAGCGGGGTCGCTCAAGGCCTACCACAACTCATGCCTTCACCGCGGCACCAAGCTGAAGCCATCGGACAGCGCCGGCTATTCACCCAATCTCCAGTGTCCTTATCACGGCTGGACGTGGAATCTGGACGGCACGCTCAACGAAGTGCCGTGTTCCTGGGAGTTTCCGCATCTCGATTACGAGAAGAACCGGCTGCCCGAGGCCCAGGTGGATGCCTGGAACGGATTGGTGTTCATCAATCTCGACCTGAACGGGCCATCGCTGCTCGAATATCTCGGTGTGCTGCCGGAGCACTTCAAGGACTGGCCGTGGACCGATTGGTACCTGTTCATGCACCTCGAGAAGGAGCTGCATTGCAACTGGAAGACGGCGCAGGAGGCCTTCATGGAGGCCTATCACACGCCGCTGGTGCATCCGGAGCTGACCCAGGTGGTCGGTGACTGGAACATGCAGCATGACGTGTTCGACGATCACGTGACCCGCGACCTGTGCGCGCTGGCCGTTGCCAGCCCGGCGGCCAAGAAGAAGATCAGCGAGCAGGAACGCATCGACCGGGTGATGCTGGGCGGCCGCTCGCCGGATGGCAAGTCGGTGACGCTGGAGCCGGGCCAGTCGGCGCGAAACGCCATGGCCAAGCAGGTGCGCAAGGCGCTGACCGACGGGTTCGGCATGGACACGTCGAGCTACAGCGACGCCGAGATGATCGATTCCATCAAGTACAATCTGTTCCCGAACATCTTCCTCTACACCGGCATGGCGCTGCGCTCGATCCACCGGATCAAGCCGATCAAGAACGATCCGCACCGTTGCACCTTCGAGGTGCTGATGATGCGGCCGGTGCCAAAGGGACAGGAGCGGCCCGATCCGGCGCAGATGGTCAAGATTCCGGAACACATGAACTATGTGGACGTGAAGGAGCTGGCAGCGTTCCCGCTGTCGCAGATCACGTTCGACCAGGACACCGGCAACCTCCGCGCCCAGCACGAAGGCATGCTGGCCAGCGCCAAGGGCGCCGAGACGCTGTCGATCTACCAGGAATCGCGCATCCGCGCGTTCCACGACACGCTCGACAAGTACATGAGCAGATAGTTTCCGAGGTCCAGTGGGAAGACCGAGCGACGGACGGCGAAAGCCGTCCTTTGTCGCTTCCGCTAGACGCGGTAGAGCCTGACTGGCGATTTCGGCGCGCGCCGGATGACGCCTTTCGCTTCGAGATCGAGTTGGGCGGCCTTCAGCCACCAGCCGGCTTTCTCGCCGCCGGGAAACAGATTCTGCGGCAGGCGCGGCAAGAGTGCCTCCTTTGCCTGTGCGGGCGTGAGGCCGGGCGGCTCGGCGGGCAGAACCGCGAGCAGCGCCTCGCGCATGGCGGTGTATTTGGCCCGGTTCACGTTGTAGGTGCGGCCGGGAGAGGTGACGTTCTCGATGGCGATCTTTTCATCGGTGTCTGGCACTCGCGGTTCTCCATGCATCAGGCGGGTCTGGCGTCCTTGACCACCTTCAGGGCGGCCTTGGCGGATTCGGCGATGGCGCCCGGGTGACCGGATGCGATGGCGCCGCCAAGGGTAATGAACGCCGCCGAGATCGTCAGGATGGATTTCACCTCGGTGATTTTCGCGATGGCCTTGCGGGCCTGGCCGGTCGCGTCGGTGATGGTCTTGAGGTCGTTCTGCATGTCGGCGAGGACGATGCCGACGGCGGCGGTCACGAGGCTGCTCGAATAGTTGAGCAGGTCCCACTCGGCGTCCTCGATGATGCGGCGCGCGCCTGGAGACAACTCGGCCCAGTGACCAAAGCGCCAGGTGCCGAGCTCGTGGGAGGTTTCAAGGAAGCCCTGAGCAATCTGGCGGGCCTCGTCCTTGGAAATGGGCATGGCGGTCTCCTACTCGGCGAGCACGGCGGCAGCCTTGTAAAGCTGCCGCAGATCCTTCGCATACTGCTTGAGGCGCGCGTGCAGCGCCTTGTCTTTCAGCGAACCCAGATTGGCGCGCAACTCGGCGTGGCCCTGGCTAATTTTCGACAGCAGGTCGGCGTAGGGCGCGAGCCGGGCGCGGCGCACGGCGAGCGCGTCCTGCCGGTCGAGCCAGAGTACGCGCGACAGTGGCGGCACGGATTCGGACTGGCCGCCGGCGTCGGCGGCGGCGATGGTCGCCTCGAAATATTTGCGGGTGGCCTCGGCCTCGATGTCGAGCGAGCGCGCGAAGTCCTGAAGGATCACCTCGCGCAGGCCGGCGGTCACCACCTGGACGCTGGGGTCAGCCTCGGCGATGATCTTTTCCAGCCTTGCCTGACGCCAATGGTCCATGGTGGCCCGAACGAGAATTTTGGCGATCGTTCCGGCGGCCCCGGCGGTCTCCTTGCCGATGGCGGCGTCGCCGGTGCCGATGAACCCGGCCTTCTCCAGTGTTTTCGATAGTCCGTCGATCTGGCCGTCGACGGCGGGCAGGTCATTGGCCGCGAGATCACCGAGCGCGTCCATATAGTCGGCGAGAACCGCCTGTGCGGCGTGGAGCCGCTTCGCCTGCTCGGCACGCTCGGTTGCGATGGCGTCGAGCTGGCCGGCGAAACGCTCAGGCTGCAGCCGCTTCTGGCGCTCGGGCGAGGCGGCGTAGTCGGAGACGATCTGACGGTAATCGGCAGTGGCCGCTGATGTCTTGGCGAAATCGCGCACAGCCTGCAGATCGGCGCAGCCCGACAGCACGAGTGCGCCCGCGACCAGTAGCGTGCGTGCGACGACTCCGTATGAACCCCTCATGGCGCGTCCCCCTCGAGACGGTGATCGAGATTGCCCGACACCATCAAGCGCCGGGTCTTTGGCGGAATCTAGGCGCGGTAGTAGGTGAGAAACAACGCTACCGCCTGCTCGGCCTCATGGCGGTTGGGGGTGCAGGTCGCACCGCCGCCGTAGATGGCGCGGACGTGCAGGTCGTGCAGCACCAGGCTGATGAACTGGCGGGCCGCCAGATCGGGATCCGGGATGCGCAGCAGACCCTCGGCGTTCCAGGCCTCCAGCATGCCGGCATAGCGGCGCACGAAGGTGAGGTGGACGCTCTCGAAGAATTTCTGGCCGAATTCCGGCGAGCGCAGACTCTCGCCGATGACGAAGCGCATGAAGCGGATCATGTCCGGCGCGGTCAGATAGTCCTGGGTGCCGAGGGCGATGTCGAGCAGAACCTCGGCGGGGCTGGCGGCGCGGCTGATCAGGCCTTCCAGTTCCTCCATGTCGCGCTCGAACTGGCTCTGCATCACCGCCTTGAGCAGGCCGCGCTTGTTGCCGAATAGGGCATAAAGCGTGCTGAGCGATCCGCCGGAGTTCGAGACGACATCCGAAAGGCTCACGGCATCGTATCCATGCTCGAGAAACAGCGTCCGGGCGGCGTCCATAATGGCGCCGCGACGGCGCTCGCGCCGTGGATCCCTGCTGTTTTCGTCCTCTGCTTTCGACATGGCAGCCTTTCACGGACAAGTGACGACGCTGGTCTTGACGGCAAGTGTAACCCACATTACACATATTGCATATGCGAAAAACCTGAGTTCGTTTCGCCGTTCAAACAATGCAAACACGTCGTGCGCCGTTGACCCGGTAGCGGTCCGATCCATCTACGGTTCGTCCGCCGATCAACGGTTTCGGCTGTTTTGGGAGAGTTGCGTGTTCAAGCAGGCAAGAAGCCGCATCGCGCTGGGAGTTCTATTGTGCGCCGCAACGCTCGTCGCGTGCGGCAAGGGGGAGCAGCCCGCGCCGCCGCCTCCAGAGGTGAAGATCTACACCGTTCAGCTGGTGGAGATTCCCAGGGTCGTCGAGTTACCCGGCAGGGTGCAGGCGATCCGGACGGCCGAGGTGCGCGCACGTGTCGACGGCATCGTCGAGCGCCGGCTGTACCAGGAAGGCACCGACGTGAAGGCGGACGCGCCGCTGTTCCGTATCGATCCGCGCGAGAAGCAGGCATCCTACGATCAAGCCAGCGGCGCGCTGAGCCGGGCCCAGGCGACGGCCCGCAACGCGCAGCAGGTTGTCGATCGCTACCAGCCGCTGGTCAGCAAGCAGGCGATCAGCAAGCAGGAATACGACGCCGCCGTTGCCGCGGCCCAGCAGGCCGAGGCGGACGTCGTCTCCGCCCAGGCCGCGGTCGAGCGTGCGACGCTCGATCTCGACTATACGACCGTCACCGCGCCGGTCGCTGGCCGCGCCGGCCGGGCGCAGGTGACCGAGGGCGCGCTGGTGAAGGCGTCCGAGGGTACGCTGCTGACCACGATCGAACAGCTCGATCCGGTCTATGTGAACGTCACCCAGTCTTCGAGCGAGCTGCTGAAGCTGCGCCGGGACATCCAGGAGGGCAAGGTGAAGGGCGTGCCTCTCGACCGCGTCAAGGTGATCCTGACCTTGGAAGACGGCAGCACCTATGACCAGGAAGGCCACCTGAACTTCCTCGATATGTCGGTGGACGCATCGACCGGATCGGTCTCGGTGCGCGCCGAATTCAACAACGAGCGCCGGCTGCTCTTGCCGGGACAGTTCGTGCGGGCGCGCGTCGAAGGCGCGGCCATCGAGCAGGGCATCGTGGTGCCGCAGCGGGCGGTGCAACTGAAGCCCGAAGGGGCGACGGTGCTCATCGTCGGCAAGGGCAACGTGCTGGAAAGCCGGGCGGTGAAACTGGGCACGCTGCATGGAACGCTGTGGG
>VFQP010004227.1_pt1 | contig 13601 bp, 12 predicted proteins | sample 3512351 | NCBI WGS metagenome assembly VFQP01 (sample SAMN10412372, study PRJNA504923) | tailings metagenome | isolation source: Relicate 1 Philex TSF1 revegetated site | place: Philippines: Tuba, Benguet | collected 2017-08-29 | reverse complement strand
CAAGGCAATTGGTCAACAGCCTGTTGACCAATTTCATCCAGGCTATACTCCTCCGCAAAACGTCGATGGACAAATCAATCAATAATAGCAATGATTTTAAAGGATAATTGGAGATAATATTTATTACGCCTAATAAGGGGCAGGTCGCAAGTTAGAATTCGCCCTGGGACGCCAGTTAAATCAACAGGTTATGAGTTTTAAATTAAAATTAATGTAGTATTTTATTTTTCGGGTGTCTAAAAATTAAAATTGTTTGAAACATATAGGCTTCTGCATCAGCGAATAGATTTAGAGAAAAGAACACTAGAATTTTATTAAGAAGCAGATGAATACATAAACCAAAAACCATCTAGCATAGGCATCCTTGCCAAACGCTAGAAACATTTTCCTCAGCACATCATCTTTACTTGCTGTGCGTGTTGTTCCAACATTTGTAGGTCTTGAGTCAGGTCGGTATATTCTCCCGCCTCAACCAATGCCAACAAATTAGGATTTACATACCCACTTACTGAAGGATAGATAGCAGAAAAATTACGTTCCATCTCTGTTAATACTCGCGGTTGTAATTCAGACCATACAGCAGATAATCCTTCATTTTTTACCCGTTCTAAATCATCAGATTTCTCAGCTAAATGTGCTTTCAGTGCTTGACGAACAACGCAAGGTAGCTGCAAAGCAGCAGTAGCTGGTGTGATAAAGTTCACTTCACAAAATTTGTGAATTTTTGCCATACCCTCAATTATTTTGTTAAAAGCACCACCATCACACGCTTGAAAAGACCCTGATTGCCCGTTATCTTTGCCTGATTCTGACAATGCATATTCCCGATTTACTTCATACAATGCTGCATAAAAGCAAGCTTTTGCTGTTTCCTGGGTAACTCCTTCTCGCAATCGACCCAAATCACTTACTGCAATCCAACTATATTCTAACAACTTTTTTAAAGACACACCTGAAGTTGCGTCAGTATATGCAGAATAATTCAATTTCTCTATTGCTGAAGTTAAACTCGCCAATATGTTTTCATCTGTACGTTGACCAACCAAATTCTTGTCATAATTTCGAACACTTTGAGCTATTGAAATATCCGGATTTATATTACCCACCTTAGCCTGTCTGGCTTTAGACGATCCGCCATAAGAACGCATTAATCGAATAGCCGATTTAGAAGTACTGCTATGCACACTTGCCGTATGAGTACTTTGACGACCATTCAACTCTTCAACAGGGTCAACAGGGTCAACAAGCCTCGCCACTTCTCTTTGTAATTCGTCTAATCTAACAAAAGGCTGATTAACTGCCTCCAAGCGATCTAGATTTTCAATGATTCTGACATCAGTCCAAAAAGCACGGTGTTCTAAAAGGAAATCAAAAATATCTTGATTTCCTATAATAATACGCTCCCCATTAACAGCATGTGTTAAACGCTCCATTGCATATACGAGAGCTAAATTTTGTGGTTCTTCCAATAAGCGTCGAATATTGTTTGGATTACGTATCCCCATTAGCTCAAGACGGTGTAAAGCGACGTGTAAAGCGGCGTAAGCTGTCTGTGTAGACAAAACCATGGCTGCGGCGCCTGCTGCACCTGGTGGTGGCGGAGGTGGTCGAGAACCAGGAAATAAACATCTCAATAAAGTTACAGCAATAACAATAGGTGTTATTGCTATAGTAAACGCTAATGCCACTCCGAAAGTTATTGCTTTAATCGGTAATGCAACTACCCACGCTAAACAATTAAGAAAATGACTGTCTTTTCGCTCCTCGAGATAAGTATCTGCAATCAGTTTTCGCGACAATAAAGGCAGCACTGTAAAATCTAAAACCCCTTTTTGACCAAAACCTAGATAATTTTTATCAAAATGATCACCATAAAACACTGAAAATGTTTCATAAATACCATCCAGGATTGATAGATTACGACTCCATAAAAAAGGAATAACCAAATCTAAGGTTAAATCTGGCATATTTTGTTGGAGTATACCCTCTGAATAAGGATGCTTTGTAGCACGAAAAGTAATACCAGAATTTGAAGACACGGGATTTAATGCAGAAAAAAAAGTAGCCATATTATTTCCTCTATAAAATTTTGGAGCATCATACCACAAAAAAGCAATGTGATCTAAAATTAATCAACAATAAAATTGTTGTAGTATTTAATTTTTCAGGTGTCTATATAAGAATAAGAGCCTGGAAACGACTACGATTTAGACCTAAATATTCAACTTCCACATCTTCAGCTAGTTTTTGCTCAAATTTTTCGCGAAGCACTAATCCGTATCTTTTCTCTTCGATTAGCGAATGATTCTCTTTATTTTCCGTGTCTGTCGTCAAATAATCCTTATATACATCTACTTTTTTAAACAAGGTGGAATCTGCTGGATCATCTAATAGAATTTTTACCTCTAAACACTCTAATTCTCGATTAAAAATGTTAATGAGATAAAAAAAACTACCAGGTTGAGCATATAGAATCGCTTGATATAGGCAAGCTAACGCCAATGATATCACCATAAAAAGCGCTAGCTTAAACACCAGTAATGATAATCCTGGAACTATAGGTATTAAAAACATGCCTATTATTGGACTAGAAACTACCAAAATAGAAAACCCTACCCCAAGGGCTCCATAAATCATTCCTCTAAAATTATAATCATTTTTCAATCTCTCAGATACTATTTTACCGCCAACCATGATTGTATACCTTAATCTGCGTATCGTTTCATGAATGTTTACATCATTTGTAGTATCTACATGTTTCAGAATATCCTTTAATGCTTGTGTTGATAGTGCTCGTTGATGTTTTTTGAAATGGTTTAAATAATCTAAAATCCGTTGATTTGACTTAATCATGAAATCTAAAGCAAACAATTGAACAGTTATCTGAGAGCATTCTGCCTGAGAGTATTTTTTTCTTACTATCTTTAAGGCCTCATTGTAGTTTTCAAGAATATTGAGATTTCTAGTAACATTTTCTTCATATAATTTATTCATTACAAATGACACATTTTAATCAGATAATTAGATTATTATCTCATGTAACTTATATTTGATCAACAAATTGACTCAAGCCCTAACTATCGCTCAAACCGGTTAGTGACACTGTACTCGCCAACGACCCAAATCAAAAACTAACCATGCGTCAGTATGTTAAAAGAGCTCCACTTTCCCTATTTGGATTTTCTTCAAAAATATCAGCGAATTCTGTTGACCTTTTTGCAATAGCATCGGTTAGTGTATTTATAGCCGCAACAATTGTCTTGATTTTTAATTGCTGGGTTAAACGATTTTTCTCAGCAACATTGGCGGCAAAAAAACAAATAGATCCGAATACAAAGCCACCCACCAGAGGTGTGACAACCAAGCCACCCACACCTATCGACGCCACGCTGAGAAAACCAATCATTGAGGGATTTAAGGCTATCATAAGCGCTAAGATGCCAAGCGCTATAGACACAAACGCGCCACCTAACATGGCAGCAAAAACAGGATTTGCTCCTTTATAAACATTATTGATAAGATCATTAATTTCTAGCGCCTTACCTCCTAGGGTAGAGCTAGCAAAGATGACCTCATTATAAGGTTTGTCTAATATATTTGCGCGTAACACCATTTTTATCTCATCAAAAATTAGGCCTAATTGTTTTTGAGAAATATTTAGCGAATCCTTATACTTTTTTACCTCTTGTTCTACGTCAGAAACAACTAAATATAGTTCTGCCAATGCTTTAGAAACAGATGGATCAACCCTCAACTCGCTATCACGCTCTGTCTTAATAGCCTGAGATTCAAGCTTCAGAAGTCTCTGATGATATGCTTTACTTAAGGCATGAAATTGCTCAGCGGTTCCCCCAACGTCTGGATGAAATTTTTTAGCTAACTTTCGATAAGTTGAACTGAGATCTTTTTTATTATCAGCTTGATCTAAAATTTCTAGATCATTAAAGAAAGTGTCTGTTAATTGATGCATGTGTCACTCTACTTTGTTAAAATTTTGGGCATATTTTATCTGTCTTTCATCGCCAACGTCTGATTTCTTTATTTTAGCCATTGCTTCTTTAATTTTTTCTTGAGCACGATTATAAATTTTTTGATTTTTTTCCTGATTTTCAATTTTCTGAATGTCTTGAGGCGTTAAACTTGTTTTTCGAAATTTGTAATTTTCATGCGTGTCAAAACCGATTTTTTTAAAAAATTGATGGTGACCCAATTTTAACCCCTACATATTTACCCGCTTTTTATGATCAAAATTGTATCATATGTGAGTTTATAAAAACAGGATGATAAATCTATCGAACAAAGTAAAGCATATATGGATTATCAGCTAGTTATATAAAAATATCTAAAGCCAATACCACAAACTTATCTCGTAATATAAATTCGATTTATCATCGAACAACTGCTGTAGGTAATTCGGACCAGCGTGTCGTATAGGCGGGTGATTTGAATGCAACACGAGTTACTCCAGGCTTGCTATTGCCTTCAATAGCCAAACGGATAGTGCTTCTTCCATATTTCTTATTGATCGAATCATAGACTGCCATTACTTTTTCATTTTTTTCGATTTGGTTGTCAGTCAGTTGATGAAATAAATCGACTTGATTGAAAGATTTTGGCATTAAACCTAAAAGACACACGCCGGTTTTTTTGTAAAAATAACCTGGCTTAAAAATTTGTTTTAATGCACGCTTAGCAAACTTTGTAATAACCCTTAAATCATCTGTAGAGTTTATAAATTTAATCTCAATAGATTGAAAATGCTGCGCTAAATCTTCGCGAAAACGGTTGGTATGCACAAACACATAAATACGCTCTGCCATGAGCTGTTGATGTCTCATTTTTTCAACAGCGCGTGCGCAATGACGACTAATAGATGATAAAATTATATCAAAATCAGATTGTATATCCCCGAAACTTTTAGAGGACATAATGCTATGTCTTGCCTCAGGTTCTGTCAGTCCATTGCAAGAAACTCCCTGAAGCTCTAAAGCTGTACGCATCAGAACTACATTAAATTGATGTTTTATTTGATGAGGATCACAACAGGCCAAATCAAAAGCTGTCATCACGCCTTGTCTAATTAATTTGTTACGCCATTGCCGACCAACTCCCCAAACATCTTGAATCGGAATGTTTACTAATATTTCTTTAGAATCTATTTCATAGACAGGGATTTTAAAAATTGTTTTACATAGATGATTCGCTGCTTTAGCTAACGTTTTAGTTTTACCAATTCCAATAGAAGTTGGAATACCGGTATGTTTTAAAATTTTTCGCTGTAAAGCATTACAAAAAGAAAGCATCTCTTTTTGGGGTAGTGAACTTAAATCTAAAAAAACCTCATCAATCGAATAAATTTCTAAATGAGGCCATGTCTCTTCGATTGTAGACATTACCCGCTGACTTAAATCGCCATAAAGCGTGTAATTGGAAGAAAAAACTTGAATCTGATGCTTTTTACAGAGTGATTTAATTTTAAAAAAAGGCTCCCCCATACTAATACCCAGGTTCTTTGCTTCATTTGAACGAGCAATAACACAACCATCATTATTAGATAACACCACGATCGGTTTGCGCCTGATATCCGGACGAAATAATCGCTCGCAACTTGCATAAAAATTATTACAATCAATCAATGCAAACATTATTAAATGGGCTCATGAAGAACAAGAATAACCACGCCCCAAATGACTAAATCAATTTCCTCTGTAATATCGATGGGTTGAAATTTTGGATTCGCAGGTAATAGCTGAACAACTCCCTTTTGCTTTGACAAACGCTTTACAGTAAGCTCGCCATCCAAAGCAGCAATAACAATTTTTCCATCAACAGGCTCAATGCTCCTATCAACAAGAAGCATATCTCCAGGAAAAATTCCGGCATCAAGCATTGACTCACCAGTTGCTCTCAAAATAAAAGTGGCTGCAGGATGCTTTATAAATTCCTCATTTAAATCAAGATATCGTTCAATGTAATCATCAGCAGGCGATGGAAACCCTGCTTGAACTCGGCTTGAATAAAAGGGTAACTGTAGCGATTTTCCTTGAATTAAGTCTTTAACCGCAGGAAGAAGCGATGCTGGGATTCTAATTTGTTTACTGGGCTCATGACGGGAGGGTCGGCCCGCTCCGGCTCTTTTACCACCACGTGGTGCCATAGTACTTTTTTTTTTGATTTCTGGTGCATTAATCATATCTGTTTTAAAAAAAATGTAAAGATTGAGAAAAAACTTGGAGTAAATAAAACTCCCTAGCCCGTTTTGTTTACTTCATATCGGCGTTTTAATCTCATAGTCATATACAATTTTGACAATCAATGTTTTTTAATTGATCAAAATGCACGGAAGTATTATGATTAACCATCAAAATTATTTGCAATAACCGATCATGATATCTTTCTTTGTTAAAAGTAACCAAAAAAAGCCTGAGCGCGAAATTGAGCTTACTGGTCGTTCGATTATACCGATCTTACCTCTAGTAGCTTTATCAACAGATACGATTTCTTTAGATGTTTTGTCTGATATCTACACCAATTTAGAAAGAATATCGACATTTATTCCTCTTTCAGCAAACACCATTCAGTATGACACTTCGATGCATTTTAATACGTAACTTATGCACACGCTGCCCCAAGTTTTAAATCATGGCGCTCATATCAATCATCAATTGAATGTAACCAATCATATAGATTTTTTTCGCAACAGACCGAGTTCGCATGAGATATCAATGAACAATTACTTGCAACTCTCTTTAGCATTAAATTAGTAACTAAAAAAATTCCAACTTATTTTGTCATAGAAATCGCGCTTTATCTTTTTGACGAGTTAACCAGTTTCAGAGTGAAACAGTTGTGTCATGACATCTTAAATAACTATGAAACGGAACCACCTCCGCATCCAAACTACATTCTTATTTAGGATAGTCAGGTATCGGATTTTGTTGATCATAGCTTCTAACCTATACCGATGTTGGCACATTTAATAGATAATCATTCAAACTTGGTCTGAACCTTACAGGTTATTATGTAGATCTGTCAAGCCAAGTTTGAACTACTGGATACAACTTCCAGTGAAGAAGAGCTCAATACTCTATCACTTCTAAATATGGCATGTGCCACCTCCTCTCTCAGCGATTCGAAAGCGTCTGATTGAGAATTTAAAATATTTAACATGCTCTCAGCCTGCTCTATCAATCTATCAGCCTCCTCTAGTTCGGGTGATCTGTCATGACTTAAGGTTTCGAGATGATTAGGTAGTGCTTGCGAATGAACTAAATCGAGTAAATATGGGTTTGATTTTATTGCATCATAAATTATTTGCATTTTTTCAGCTATTTCTTCAATACGTTTCAATTCACGCACATAGGACTCACAAAGTTGTGTTTCAGATAATGTTTCAGCTGCTTTTTTTAAGTTTCGATTAATTTGTATCATGCCCGCATTAATCCTAGATAACTCAGCCGATTTATGTGTGAAAATAACGCAACTCTCATCAAATTCGCCGGAACACCTTTCGATCGATTGAACAAGATGTAAGGAGCTCTCCGCAATGCATCTCTCCGATTGAGATAATAGCTCGAATGTTTTTTTATATTCAAATAATTGGATATTAAATTCCTCAATTTTTTTATCCATTTGTTCCACATCATCTGCAAAGTGTAAGCTTAACTCATATCCTTTCAGGTAAATCACATGTAATTTTTCAGAAAATGTATTAAAAAGCTTGATAGTTTCACAGACTGATTTTTCTAGTTCTATAATATCTTCGGTCAATAATTTCATTTGCTTTTGATTAACATTGTAGTGATCAATACATAATAAGGTAAAAATTAAATATATGACCACACAAACCACAGATATCGCAATAGGCGCATGGCATAGAAATCCTAAGCCGATGCCAATAGCACTAACTAAAAGACCAATGATAATTTTTTTCCACAGCGCAAAACCGCCATACGCTAGCGCAATGCCACCTATAAAACTTTTTTCTGATTGATATCTATTTATTAATAAATCTGCATTTGATGTAGGCTCATCAATGAGGTATTTTCTCTTATTGAGCTTTGCTATTTCCTCCTCAACCGTCTGTTTTAGTTGATCCATTTGCGTGATATATGTTTGTCTATCAGAAATCACTGTATTTTCTTGTTCTTGTTTCATAAACATTGCTTCTCTATTCAATTGTATGAATGATTAGACTTTTTAGAAATGCGCTGAAGAGAACATATTGTGCTAACAAGCAAAGCGAAGCTTCGAGCTGACCCATACACCCGAATCCATAAGAATTCGAGCACTATAGCAACAAAATAAGATACCTATTCAGTAGCATTTACGAATTAGTCTATTTAAATAATCTAGGTTGATATATCGTATTTTGCTTCTCTAAATCGCCTGACAACTCTTCTATTTTACGAATAAGTTGATTATTTTTGTGTAAAAGTAATTGAATAATTCTAATTGATTGATCATGATCTGAGGTTGACTGACTCATCGAGCTATCTAATTGCGAAATGATCCGATTTAACTGCTGCATTTTATCACCAAGTTGTTCATTTTCTTTTCTTATTAAATCTAGCTCTATATCAGACTTGTTTTTATCGCGCTCCAAAGACTCATAAACAAAAGCGGTTTGTTCTAAAAAAGAACTTATATTCTCTTCCTGCTTGCTTTCTTCAGCCATTGATTGACCTAAAGATTGAATTTGCTCGATCATTTCTTGTAGTTCACGCTCTCTTTTAGCCAACTCTTCTTCTGTGTGAGTTAGTTTTTTCACCATCAAAGACAACTCCTCTTCCATCATTTTAAATTTTTCTGATAATTGCTCTGTATGACTTGCTGCCGTTTCAGCAGATGTATGAATAGAAAGCGCAACCTGATTAAGTTTTTCGGTCGTTGCTGCACTGTTATGAATTGTATCCATCAAATTGCTTAAAGCTTCCTGAAATTTTTGCTGATGCTTTTGTGAAAGTTCTATTAATGTTTGCAGATCCATGCCTGCTTTTTTCGCAACTTCACTCAAACTTTCACGAACTTTCATCTCTTTTTCATATTGTTTCTTATAGGATTCTGCTCTTTTTACAGCCTTTTGCTCTTTGGATCTGTATATATATCTTGTGATAAAAAAAGTAGTAACCACTACAACACCAGCAACAACACCGATGACGATGGTTACAGCTACAGAAATGCTAATCGGTTCCATGATGTATCTCCTATTCAAATATAATTTTTATGCTAAAGTTGCGACTTCTGCCCTATTGTCATTTTCCTCTTGAAGCGTATTACAACGTTTTTTTGCAAAAACACTTGCCGTTGAAGTTAAAATAATTGCTGTACTTGAAGCACTACCTGCAAAAATAAGCGATATAAAAGGCAGTGGTGTTAAATGCAATGCTGCAAGGACGATGGTACCTATAGAAGCAAGAAGAAGTATTGCTAAAACAAAACGCAGCGGCATGCTCGCCAAGCACTTCAAAAATAGTCCTGGATCAATCACATCATACGAGAGTTCTTTTTTTAATCTATGAGTGATTTCCTTTTGAAAAACTTGTAGTCTTTTAGCGTCATTTTTTGCTTGATTTGCCAAAAACATAGCTCGGATATAAGCCGATCTAGCGGTGGCATAAGTATCACGATAAATATATAAAGCGGCTCGTTTAGCTTTATTTCGGCTAACCACGCTTGAAACACTGGTTGATTCATATGTTGGCGCGATAGCTTCTTGAAAAGCGATGCTAATCTTTTCTGAACTCTGACTGATTGCTCCAAAATAGTTTGAAGAAATATGTTTGGGAAGGGTTGTGCTAGAGTACTCTTGCCATTCTGCTCGGTAATTTTTTTCAGCTTCAAGTTTATCTGTTGCTTTATCTGTCACACGAGCAGAAAAATGCAATGCTTCTGTGGTTTCTATGTAAAAAGTTGCTACAGCAACCAGCGTAGCAAAATCTGCTAACTCGGCGTGATGTTTCGCCGAAGCTTCGAATGCAGCTCGATGCGCGGCGGTTTTAGCGAACTCACTAGCAGTCGAGCGCTTGTGATAAGCAGATATGGCCAATTCTATAATTTTATCAACGATTTCCGAATGCATAATCGCCCCCAATTCAAATCAATTGAAGACAAATCAAGGAAACAAGTTTTTTTAAATTAAGAAGAAAATAAAAAAAATTAACAAAAAAATATGATGTTGGGGTGATCATAGAATCTTCCTTGTATGATTGTTGGATGGTATTCATTCTCTTTTCCATTAGAGAAATGTAAAACATGGCGATGGTATAACAGTAATTAGTTTATTGCAAGTTAAATTTGACTTTATAACATGCGCAATGTTCACATCAAAGGACATGATATTTAATTTAAATAAAATAACGAGCTAGATTGGTATTCTAGTTAAAAATGATTTTAGATTGCTTCTATTCGCTCGCAAAAATGATGATTGATTCAGATTTAACTGACTAAACTTTGTTTAATACGCGCCTAAGTGCGTGAGCTTTTAAAAGCATTTCAGCATATTCTTGTTCTGGTTTAGATAAAGCGGTAACAGCGCCACCCACTCCAATGGAGACTTCTTCATTGGTTAAAATTGCTGTACGAATAACGATGTTTAAATCTACCGAGCCATTTAATGATAAATATCCCATAGAACCGGAATAAATACCCCTTGCTTCAGCTTCTAAATGTTGGATGATATCAACTGTGCGAATTTTTGGTGCTCCTGTCATAGAACCACCAGGGAAGGCGGTACGAATACAATCAATTGTCGTCACATTTGGGTGCAATTTACCACAAATTGTACTGACCAATTGATGAACTGATTGATAGGATTCAACCTGCATTAGCTTTGAAACATGCACACTGCCCTTTTCACAAACTACGCCTAAATCATTTCTAAGCAGATCCACAATCATGAGGTTTTCAGCTTTAAATTGCTCGTTTTCTTGTAATTGTAATTTTAAACACGCATCTTCATCAGCTGTTTTTCCTCTGGGCAATGTCCCTTTTATCGGCTTAGTTTCAACATAGCCTGCGGGATCAATGTATAAAAAACGCTCTATCGATGCCGATGCGATACTTAGATCGTCAAAACACATCAATGCCGCATATGGTGCCGGACTGGCATCCCGTAAATGAAGATAATAATTTAAAGGATCAATCTTTCTTTTAACTTTAAATTGATTTGTTAAACATATCTCATAGCTCTCGCCTTTCTGTATATTATTCAGACACTCCTGAATGTGGTCCAAATATTCTGCTTTGGTTTGATTAAATCCACCCAAATCCTCAAAGTGACTATTTATTGAACCTTCTAATGTATGATTTTTAGGTCTAGGTGCATGGTTGAGATGCTGCAGACTATCATGTATTTCATTGAACCATTTATTTGCTAAATCTGCTTCATGTTTTGCATGCAGAGCTAATAAGTAATACTTATTTTCTTGGTGGTCAAACACAACAGCCCTATCGAGAAATAAAAATTGTGCATCCGGATAAGGAGATTGATGTAGCGCCTTTAAAGATAATGTTTCTTGAAACATTTCGTAGCCAAAATATCCGACAAAACCGCAATAAAATTGGCATGGATAATCCTGCGCAGGCACCGCATAACGCTGAAGCTCCATTTGAAGAAAATCAAATAAGCTCATTTGCAATTTTTCTTCTTCTTCTCCTTTTTTCTTTGTAATCGTATTTGTCACAGTATCATAACTTACTGCATAACTTAATGGGCCATTTAAACAACCCAGGATAGAAAAACGAGATAGTTCTGGTGATACCAGACTACTATCTAACCATACAACTGGATTATTTTTTGCATAAATATGCTGAAAAAAAATCTTTGGCTCAGCATGATGATGATATGTTTTCACGGAAAGAACATAAGTTTCTTGAGATTGAGCCGATTGATTAGCCATTTGGACTAAGGAGGATGGTCTGTTATCGAGCTCTAAAACTCTGTCTATGTAAAATTTTTTTCTGAGTTCTTCTATTTTTTCGGGCTTTAATGTTTTAGAAAGATGGTGTTTATCATGTGTGTTTTTTTTAATTGAGAGAAAATTTTTAAGCAATTCTTTGCCATATTGGGTGCAAATTGATTCAGGATGATACTGAACACCAAATAAGGGGCGAGTTCGATGACGTAACCCCATGATAACACCATCTTCCGTTTCAGCAGTTTTTAACAGACAGGTGGGCAATGTTTTAACATCTACCATCCAGGAATGATAGCGTACCACCTTGAAAGAAGAGGGAATATTTGCGAACAAAACATCATTTGAATGCTTAATTTGACTGATGCGACCATGCATAGGCTCTGGTGCTAAAACAACCTGACCACCATAAGCGGTACATAATCCTTGGTGACCAAGACAAATGCCCAAAACCGGTAATTGACTTTCTTGAAGAACGCGTGTACAAACACCAAAATCGCTTATCTGTTCAGGATGCCCTGGTCCTGGTGAGATAATAATGTTCTGAATCGGCAACACCTGTATTTCTTCATAGGTAAGTGTGTCATGACGAATGACCCAGGGGTAATCACCCGTAATTTCAGCGATATATTGATATAGATTGAATGTAAATGAATCGTAATTATCGATAATTAAAGTTTTCATAGATTAAGATTTTATTTGGATCCGATCAGAAACAGTTCCAATCCCTTGAATACAACGAATAACAGTTAAAACGTTTTCTTTCTCTGCAGCGCTTTTCAACTTTCCTGACACAAACACCTGACCGTTTTTTATTTTAATCTCAATCGGCCAGTCAGCAGAATCTTTGCCTATCACGTTCATTAACATGAGTGTTCCAATAACTTTTGCAGTTAGTTTTAAATCTTCAGGTTTATGATGCAGGTATCGAACATAAAGATTCGTTGTATCGACATCTTTTACACCATGAGCAGTATAAATGCTTGATACATTTTCTAAATAGTCACGTTCCTTAGAAACAACACCCCGTAAAAACACAACACCTTGATGCACGCTTACAAATACACCTTCGGCAGCAGGAGATAAAGTTGATTTAGCAGCAATTTGAATCGCTACATCATCAGGTGCATGATTTGCAGCAGGTGGATTTGGGTCATTTGCCGGTGGCACTGATGCAGCCATATCAGGTGTTAAATTAACACTTGCTTTAGCCGAAATAGATAGAAATACATAAAAAATCATACATGACACCGCTTGCCACTTGATTGATGTAACAATCATGAGAAATGATCCTTATTATTAATGGATAATGATATTGTTAGGATAATTGGGATGAATCGCTATTTTATTGTTACCTGCCGTATAGTATTTTTCAATCTTATCTATTGAGATTTGAGAGAAACAATCTTTCATAGTTTGTTGTTTAGAACGACAGTAGACTTCATTGTAACGATACAGTTTTTGTATGAAAGACCCCTTCAAAACATCAGGATTAAAATAGAAAGTTGTATAATCGATTAATTGCCACTGGTTTTTTAAAAATGTGTACGAATAACTTCTGAAAGCTGGCGCATTGCCATGGGATGTCGATAATCCAGGGGTCAGATACACCCCCACTAAATTGGTTCCGTCTTTATCTTGCAGTAATTTTATCTCATCCATGTGCGTATGGGCCGCTAAAACTCC
>VFQP010004226.1_pt1 | contig 13603 bp, 20 predicted proteins | sample 3512351 | NCBI WGS metagenome assembly VFQP01 (sample SAMN10412372, study PRJNA504923) | tailings metagenome | isolation source: Relicate 1 Philex TSF1 revegetated site | place: Philippines: Tuba, Benguet | collected 2017-08-29 | reverse complement strand
TGATGATGATGATGATGATGATGATGATGATGATGATGATGATGATGATGATGGCAACCATGGGGATGGTGTTCACAGTTTCTTTTTATAACCTAGTCACAGCCATTCATACATGGACATGCCATGCATGAAAACCGTCTCACCTACCTTGTACAAGTGATCCTCTGTGTTGACATGGATGAGCTGCACACGGCGGTCCCCCACATAACTCACCGTCATACCTGTGCGCATGAATGATGGGTGAGTGTGCATAATAACCCCACACCACATACATAAATCAACTACACATACAACATACCGCCTTCATCGCTGTGCACAACATCAAGGACTTTGGCAGCGCAACCCACACGAGGGAGGCCACCAAACTTGTTGTTCACCTCTTCCAGGAGCGCGTGTGGCACGGAAGGCCCTGACAATATGTGCACAAAGCGTCGGTCATCTGCGCGTTGGCTGCACAGGTCACGAAAGAGTGACAGCAAGTGTGTTTCAAACACTTGCAGGGTGCCGGTGTTGGTGGGATGGAGAACCTGCCTGTGTGATGTGTGGTGTGGATGTCGTGATGTGTGAAACGGGTGTTACATATGCTTTTGCATCACGTACCCAAGCGGGCACAGCGGCAACGTGACGAGAGCCGGGCCATCACGGCTTGTAGCACTGGATGATGTGATGGAGTTTTTGTGTCTGGGTGTGATGGAGTTTTTGTGTCTCCTTTGCCACAGTGTAATGGGTTTGCAAGGAGTGGGCCACGCACAGGTTCCCATCATGTTGTCGTGTGTGATATTCTGTTGTGAGCATTCGACATGTTAACGTTATTTTCTAAATGAAAACGACGCACTAACAACGCACCAATATACCTACCACCTTGCATTCGGAACAAATGCCGTGGGGACCACCATCCCTCTCCACCAAATCCCTGCTCATCCTCACAACAATCCTCCTCTCGTCAACCCCAACAACCCCCAAACTAACGGTCATTCCAGCAGTGCCAGGAGTATATACAGATGACATTGACGTTGTGTTGATTGAAAACACAACCACCCTGGTTGTGTATACGCCTGCACCCATCCACATCGACACTGCCACCACCTTTTGCCCAGTGGGCTCATTTGTGAGCATCGCCTCAGCTACGCAACAAGAGGATTTGCTTGCTGCAGCCCTAGAGGCCACTGCAGCACCACCTCGACTGGTGGCTAACACCACCCAGGATGATGTGCGTCACCCCCTGGCATTCGACCTGCTGTTTGTGCACCAACCAAGCCAACTCCACATATGGCGTCCCCAGCCTCTAGAAAACCGTTGGTTTCCCCTCGGTGATCTCGTGACGGTGGGTAATGGAAAACCCGATCCATCACGTGTGTGGCTGGTCAATGCTGCATGCATGGGTGAGTTTCCGGCCTACTCAACGATGCAAGGTGACACCAAATGCAACACGGTGACTGTGGGTCGGATAGCAGGGTTTGGGAGCATGACCATGGTGCGTGCATGTGAGGCACAGGGTGATCAATTGGGGGCATTGGGCACCATGTGGTTGGGCAAGCAGGATCCTTGTGCGCATGTGGTGCCTGTGTATTGTGCCAAGCCTTCGGGCATGGTGGTGCCGGGACGCAGCAACTCGCTGGATACATCAGGTGTGTTGTTGGGTGTTGTTGGGGGGTGCTGGGGGATGTACAACAGTCTTTGCAATCGTACATGAGCGACACGATCCCCCACCACAGCGGATCGATGGTGTATACATGGCATGCACCGTGTTGTACGTCTATGCCAGTCATTAATAGAGGGTACTCATACTGCACTGAATGTCGCGGGGGGGAGTGTGATCAAGGAAACCCTTGGTAGTTTTGATGTGAAGCATGAGGGGATTGTGTTGCGGCGTGGGCTGCAGCATCGACTGCGTGGGTGTTTTGTTGCAGCGCATCAGCTGTTTTCTGCAAACTATGCACAGGTAGGGGTGTACAGACGGGGGGGGCACATGTATGTTGATTGCACAAACACATGTACACTTGTACACACGTACACACGTACACATGTTATTACAAATACATTCACAGAAATGCTCCGACCTGCAGTCTGTCAAGGACTACATGCATATGCACTTTCAAAACACATTTGAATTGGAATTGGGTATGTGGTTGTGTGCACCTGTGTATATGTGGTGGTCCTGTGTTTTTTATTGTGCAAATGGGTACACGTTATTGATCGTACACGTTATTGAGATGACTTGTCCCGCCTTGCTTCAACCACCACTTCAAGACAGATGTGCACCCTCCCACTGTACATACCTACCCATGACCAACACACAGTGCTGAATGTGACAGAGGTGGCATCCAATGCACAGCTGCTGCGATGGCCACTCAATCAAGGCTACCTCAAACCACCACTGTACGTATGCGTTGTGCATCAATATCGAGTCTAAATATGATCATATACATGGTCATGTGTAAGCCTTGTGTGTGTGTGTCCATTCCACACACCAACACTACAGGGCTACCAACGTAGAGGAGCCACTGGATGATTTGCCAGTGTTTGGGAACGACAGCGGGCTTCAACACGGTGGTGATGATGATGACGAGTATGGTGCTGGGCACCCAAGCAACAAGGATGTGAGATGAGTGCTTGACTGATGCCAGAGATGCCTGAACTGTCCAGGAGTCTTTGACAGCTTTCCCTCCAAAAAAGGTGAAATTTTTTCTGCATTATGCATCGCAACATACAAAGATTAAAACAATTCGCCATTACACATCGCCAACGCAAACACGGCGTCGCTTTTTCTTATACGCCAAGCTCACCACGTGCCATCCAGCACGATGCTCCAGCAACAAACACCCACTCGTATTCCCTCGTCTGCAGTCCTGCAGCATCGCAGCACTCGTCGACCCACACCATGCAGGGCGTCGTCGTCATCTTCTCCACCAGCCCCCATGCAGCCGCCAGCAACACCCACATCCACAACGCAGTTGCCCACCCCAGTGGCCACACACCCCATGCAGTGCACCTGGCCCCGGCACTTTGAGTCTGACATTTCCCTAGGTTCCTTTATCGCCCAAGGAAGCTTTGGAAGGGTCTATGCGGGCACGCAGTTGATCAACAACAACAGCCCGTGCGCCATCAAAGTGCTCTCCAAGCAGCATCGCAGCATTGCCGCCGAGCGCTATCAAGCAAAACTCCAACACGAGGTAACACACATTCTTGATTGTATTATCACCAGGCAATTACAACACATACAATACACATTCTTAATCATATCATGACCAGGTGGAGGTGCTGCAGGAATTGCAAGGTGTCCCCGGTGCACTCCAGCTCCAGGGTGTGTATGAGGACGACGACAATGTGTATTTAGTGACCGAGCTGTGCGCGGGTGGAACATTGGCGGATTTCCTACACACCCATGGCGGACGCATGAGTGAACGTGAGGCAGCCACTGTGCTTCGTGCATTGCTCTCCGTCCTGCACGCCTGCCACCAGAATGGTGTGGTGTATTCAGACATAAAACCCGCCAACATCATGTTGCGTACCAAGTACCCTGAACCAATGGCAGCATTGGATGTGGTGGTGGCAGATTTTGGGGGATCACAGCGGGCAGCCCTGGGCACCACACTCTCTAGGCCCATGGGTACCCCCATGTACATGGCACCAGAGCTGTTTATGTGTTCCTACGACCACCAAGCGGATATGTGGGGGGTTGGCATGCTGTTGTACCAGATGCTCGTTGGCAGGGTGCCGTTTTTCAAACCGGGAGTCAAACACTCTCCTATGGAACTGGCGTTCACATTGATGGCTGCGGAGCTGGATTTGCGTGTTCCAGAATTATCTACAGCATCTCCAGAAGTGTTGGACCTGCTCACGGGGTTGTTGAATAGGGATCCAGCAGCACGTCCCACACCTGCGCAAGCACTGGAGCACCCATGGTTTGTGCGACTGATGGAGACACAGGCATGGGCATTGCCAGAGTGGACACGACGTAGCATTGATGTGCAGCTGCAGGCCACCATGGATGAGACTGATTGATGACGATGGGATGGGATGTTAGGTTTCTATGGTGTTGATGATTTGAAAGGGATGATGATATTTTGTGTGTGCGTTAAACATCAAATGTATTCAATATGTTTCAAATATGTGGTTTTGTGTGCGCAATGGTGCACACATTGTGCTTGTTGTCATTACTTGGTATTGCTACAAGCACTTGCTACACACTTGTATACTGCTGTTTTTTATAATCTCACCTGGACACTGCTCATTTTGTTTTCATTGCTTACACATGTTTACTGTATAATGCGTGTTTTTGTCACGAGGGTGTCGTGTTTTGAGTGGGCGCATTGCCACCAAGAATGAGCAATGATAATACACAATGGCAAACCAACATTAATTATTTAAATGTACACGTATGGAGTTTGCAATAATACACAGAAATGCAGCTGACATCACTCCACGCATCCCTCTACACCTTTTTCTCCTTGCTTCTCCTCCGCACGCCACCACGGCACCCCTGCCTTCAGCACACAGGGCCCCCCAAGGGGGCCCCGCTCTGCGTGCACATGCAGCTGCCACGCCTGCAGCCCCATGGGCTCCTGTGCATCCTGCAGCACCCTTGGTGTTCCTGCTGGTGGTTGCTGTGAGGACGATGCTCGTGAACCAGCCGGGGCCTTGACCGTGGCATCGTTGACCATAACGTTGACCTTCCCCTTGGCCGCATTGCTATTGCGGTCATTGTTGAATGCTGCATGTGCAGCCTTGACACGCTCTACAATCTCCTCAGGGGCACCACCTCTGTGACCACCATCCCCACTGCACACAATCCCGTGCAGCATGGTGTACAATGGATCACCCAACAGCGGACACCCCCTTGACGCAAATTGGGCCCGTATCTGATGGGTGCGCCCTGTCACCAAACGCACATGAGATTCGTACGCCATGGGGCCCCATCTTGTGGCGGCGGGCCCTGTCAATTGCACCTGGTGTACCTGCAGCACCTCTAGCACTGCTGGCTGGCCTTGCTTGCCATATAAACTTGGTGGGTATGTGGGTGGGTGGTCGGTGGTTGTGATGTTGACGATCCCATTGTCACCATCATCACCTTGACCATCATCATGTGAATTCGATCCATCATCATCATCCCCTTGCTCGTCAGCTACCATCACAGTGAACGATGGTAACCCCTGCAGTCGAACATTGACCCATGCTATATCCCTCCACACACCCAGCGTTGTTGGTGGTGCTGCAGTCAATGTGCGATACACCTTGGTCACCATGCGTGTTGGGGTTTCATGTTCAATGACGGGGGATGCTGTGTGAGGGCTGCTGGTGGTGGTCGATTGCTGGCTGCTGACTAGGTCAACATGACATTGTTGACCATCAGTGCCACTTGGTTGTTGACCACCAGTACCATCCCCATCTGCTTCCCCACCTCCACCTGCTTCTCCTATGCTATTCAACGCCTTTATCTTCTTTTTTTGTTTTTTCTTGTCTCGTTGCCCCCCCCCCTCCTCACCCCCCTCGTCACCCTGCCCTCTACTCCCCCCCCTCCTTTGCAGCATGTTGTTAAACCACTGCACATGCTGGGGGCCCGTTGCCATCACCAACACCCCCTCTGTATATGTATCGAGTCGATGGGTGGCCAACAGGGGGCTGGGGAGACCAAGTGCTTGTGCTGCCATGTGTGTACAACACTCGAGGCAGTTGTCTACACGGGGTACCACTGTCACACCGGGGGGCTTGTTGAGCACCACAAATGCATCGTTTTGGAACAACACACGCGACTGTGTGGGGTTTTGTTTTGGGGGGGAGAGTATGATGCGTGTGTGTGTTGGAAGAACAGACACACACACAAAAAAAAAAAAAACAGGACAAAAAAACAACAGGACATGTGTGACATCAACTACCCCACACGTCAACCACCCCACACAGCAACTACCTTCCAATCAACAGCATGCGCGAGGGGAAATCGCTTGGGATGCACATGCACACGCACATAGCTCCATGGCTCCACGATACAATCCTCCACCATTCTGCGTGGCACCTGCTCCTCGTGCAGTGGTGGACGTCCCAACCTGGACAGCCCTGCTGCACGGGTGGCACACACCCGTTGCATGTCGGCATCAGGTAAACCAGGTGGGGGTGGGGGGTGCACGGGGCAGTAATACACCGCACCAAATCCCAGGAGGCGATGTACAAAATCGTCTGGGAGGGCAAGGTGTTGAGCAATGGTGGTGGAGAGCAGCACGTTGTCGGTGGTGGGGGTGATGTGTTCGATGCGGGCGCCGAGTTTGGTGGAGAGTGGGGTGGGGGGGATGGCCACTGCTTGGAGGGTGCGGGTGAGATCAATGCACGGTGATGGTGTCATTGCCTGTTTTGGTGGGGGGTTCATGTTGACTGGCCTGCAGGGTACGTGGAAAGTCAATGCATGGTGTCATTGCTTGTTTGTGAGTGGTTGTGGGGGGCTCATGTGGTCATCGCATCTGGTCATGTACGTACATGGTGTGCTGCTGCCGCCATTGATAATATGTGGGAATGCTTGCACGTTGTGAAAAGTACCATTTGGGGCGATGGAAAACGTTGGCGAGCAAGTATGCACAAAGTATATATTGTTTGTAAGTTTGTTTTTGCTGGGGAAACACTGGTGCACAATACATATATACTGCAAACCACTACTGCAACATTACTGCAATAACATGCAGCAACCAGCAATCACGCTCAACACCTGATTCTGATTGCAGCCAACGAACATGACGCAACGTGTTACTTGATTAGCATTGTAAATACACAAAGATCCATACGTAACAACATGTCTACAGGCCCGCCATTGACGTTTTCGTCGAGGTACTTGTTGTGCATTATGTAGCATTGTGATCTTTCATACATGGTCGAGTTGTTGCAGCTTCATTTGGCCTTCGTGTAGCAAATAGAAAATCACTTTTGCATCACTGCAACACAGGCATAGAAAACGCAAGGCAGATGGATCATCCCTAGCAAAACGCACAGCCAAGGGGTGCGTAGGGTGGATGGTGTCGGGTCCTTGCCGTACCTTGCTGCATGCTTTTTGTTTACTGCTCATCTGCTACATCTGCTGCAGTGTCTGCCGCACTCACCACCGCATGCCATGTGTGCAGCCACAACACCGTGTACCATTGCATACAAATGTGTGCCCCCCACCCCACCCCACCAAATCACAGGCCCCAATACCATTGCAACCACTGCAAAAAGGACATATCAGGGCAAATACGCATCCGATGTGCTGTATGCCCCGATTTTGACTTGTGCCTAGATTGTTTTCGTGTGGGTGTGGAGCTCAAGGGCACCACAGGCAATGCCCCACCCCATCTCAATTCACACAATTACCGAGTTGTTGACAATCTTCGATTCCCACTATATCATCCAAGCTGGGGGGTAGGTGGTTGTGTCTTTTGGTGGTTGTGTCTTTTGGTGGTCATGCATCCTCATCATTCAACATCATCATTCAACATCATCATTCAACATCATTATCATAAAACATCATTGTTCATCATCTCCATCGTACTCCCGCACACATTAAAAACACACCCAACATCATCATCATCATCATCATCATCATCATCATCATCATCATCATCATCATCATCATTTATCAAAACCCACAGCACACATCCAAAACACACACACAAGACTCAACACACACACACGCAACACACACAGGCAGATGAAGAATTGTTACTACTGGAAGCAATAGACAATGCAGGGTTGGGTAACTGGACTGCCATTGCAGAGGCCACTGGGAGTAAGAGTGAGGCCGAGTGTAAACATCACTATTATACTGTGTATGTGGATCATGATCAATTTCCACTGCCCAAGCCTGAAGCAGAAATGAAAGGGGTATGCTGTTTTTTGTGTTGTGGGGGGGAGAACATATAGGATATGAAATGAAAGGGGTATGATGTAGTGTGTGTGTGTGTGTGTGTGTGTGTGTGTTAGGGTGGGTATTGTCTCACACATACCAACACCCTTCTCTATACAAAACACACAGATAAACCCAGCTGATTATTTGCACTCAGTTGCCAAGTTTGACCAACTCGCTGCCAAGTATGCCAATAAGAAACCATCCACTGCTACAACAGCAGGAGGAGTGTCAGGGAGGGCAATTGAGGATGCTGGTTATGTGACTGCGGTGTGTGGGGGTGCGGGTGGGGGGAAATTGGTTATGTGACTGCGGTGTGTGGGGGTGGGGGTAACTGTGTTGTGTGTGTTTTGGTACTTCCACGCTGCATATGTGCTGCTGTGTGCACTGAGTTCCATGTGTGCTTGTATGTGCTGTGCTCTTGTGCTTACCATGACCATACTGTTCACCCAAGTACACACCTTGTTGTACACCCATGTACACACCCAAGTACACCCTACTATACATTCACATTATAAACAGGGGGAAGATGAGGATGATGAACCAGCAAGCAAAGCAGCAACACGCACTCGTGGTGGTGGCCGTGGGCGGGCTGGTGGCCGTGGGCGGGGTGGGCGACCACGCGGAGGGGGGAGGGGGCGGGGGAGGGGTATCGCTGACTCAGCATATGGTGGTGATGGTGCTAGTCAGACAACAGGAGGTAATGGACAATTTATGATAATGAAGGGTGTTTTGTTGTACACAATAATGAAGGGTGTTTTGTTGGGGTGGAGGGAGGGGGGATGTTCAGGTTGGAAGGATTATGTGTGTATGCGCCCATCCTGTGTTCTTTTTTACACACACACACACACACACACACACACACACACACACTCATACACACACAGATGCATCAGCAGCAGACCCCACAGGTTCAGTACAGGGTGGTGTTGATAGTGACGCATATGTAGATGCAGAGGAAGATGCACAGGGTGGAAAAGGGGCGGTGGAAGTGAAAACAGAGGGGGGGGAGGCCATGGTAGGTGGTTTTTGTTTTGTTTTTCGTGTATGTGCTTGCATGCTTGTTTTTCATATGTATTGTGTTGACTTGTATGCTTGATTACGTCATCACTCTCATCACTCTCACTTGATCACGCACACTCTACCACTCTCACCACTTTCATCACTCTCAATCACTCTCACCACACTCACGCAATCACTCTCAATCACTCTCTCACAGGATGTCGACACACCAGCATCCAAGGGCAAATCACACCCAGGAGCACCCACCGGCAAACACGCAGCCAAAATAAAACACCCCCCCTCCACAACCCCCGCCGCCACCACCGCCACCACCCAACACCCCGCCGCTGCAGGCAAAACTTTGCGACAGGACAACACACAGGCTCCAGCTGCAGTCAAGGTGGGGGCCTCTTTGGTGGAAATCACCACATTCAACATCATGCGTAATGAGTTTGAGCATGAATACGACAATGAGGCAGAGGTTATGATAGCGGACATGGAGTTTCGACCAGAGGACACTCAGGAGGATTGGGATGCGAAACAGCGGTTGTTGGCTATTTACAATGGACGGTTGGATGAGCGGGAAAAGAGGAGGGAGTTTATAAAGACGAAAGGGTTGTTGAATACACGCATGCTGCAGGTGGGTGTGATGAGTGGGGGTGTTGTCTGTAAGGGAGTGCTGTATCATGCTAGCCGTACACCTTTTGTATATATATTTCTCTCTTTCACACACATACCCATCTGTTTTTCACACATGCACATCTGTTTTTCACACACATACATATCATTCACATACACTCACCTCACAAACATGCGCCCCCCCCCCCCCTCCCCCCAGTCACTGGAGCGCAAGCGTGTAGGTGTAGACAAGGACATGTACGCCCAAGTAAGGGCCTTCACTCGCTATTCAGACCCCGTGACACTCCACGTGCTGGCAGAGGGACTAGCACATGAACACAGGTTGAGACAACGTATACAAGAGTTGAAGGAATTGAGGAGAAATGGGGTGCGGACGTTTGCGCAAGCCGAAGATTTTGAGCTGAGGTATGGAGGTGACCATATCACCACTCACTGGGGCGGTGTTTGTGTGGGGGATTTTATTGCGTGTGGTGTAGGTTGGTGTCAGTGTGTGTCTTTGGTGTTGCATGTACATCTGTTGCTCTATGAACACATGTTGGGTGTGTACAAGTACACACACGCACAGGAAGCGCAAGCGTGTGACGGCTGATGTGAGAGCACAGTCAGCACAATTGGCTCAGGCAATGGAGGCTCAGGCATCTACCAACCCTGCCAACACAGTATGATGGGGGATGATGATGGGGGATGATGATGATGATGAGGGTGATGATGGGGGATGGGGGATGATCCTGTGTTGTGGGAATACTGCTGTGACACACAATGCTAGTGTGACACACATGCCCCCATCCACACCACTACACACACACACACACACTCAAACACCCACACACACACACACACACCCAAACACACACATACACTCAAACACCCACACCCAAACACACCCAAGCACACCCAAACACCACAGGATGCATTGGTCAAAGCAGTGGTGGAATCTGTATTTGGGTCAACACAGCAGTTGGAAAAAGCAATCACTGAGTCAACGGATGAGTGGCAGATACTTGATGGGTTCAAGTCAGCGGGGCCCGCATTAAATACATGGCGCAACAAGTATGTAGGGGTGGTGGGGGTGGGAGCAGGAGTGGCGGGAACGGGTGGTGTGTATGTGGGAGGATGGGTGAAAGAAAGGGTGGTATATACCCTTGTGTGGTTGTTTTTTGGTGCATTGGATGCTTTGTTTGTAAGCCGCATGTGTTGTGCTTTGTGCACCGTGTACTCGTGATGGTACGTCACCGCACGCTCTACGACACAACACGCTCTCAACACAGGCAAGGTGTGGGGTTGGATATCACTGCATGTCCAGGCACTGAGCACTTGGCTGCCAAGGAGCGTGAGCTGTGTGCCACCTTGCGCATGGTGTGTTGTGTTTGTGGGTGTGGAGTGAATGTGTATTTGATGCAAGTGTACGTCAAAGTGTCGGTGTTGGGGGGGGGAGTGGTGCTCCTGTAATACACACACACATGCACATACATACACTGTACATGACAATGATCTCCCATTATCTCCTCCCCACCCGACACAGTTGCCTGCCCATTATTTGTTGCTCAAAAGCCACCTCATGCGTGAGAGTGCCAAGCAACCCCTCACTCGACAAGAGGCACGGAACATTTTTCGACTGGAACCCACCAAAGCACTGCGTGTGTATGATCTACTAGTTGCGACAGGGTGTATACAAAGTGCGGACCCACCATCTGCTGCGGCTGCTGGGAATGCTGCTGCTGATGGAGGTGGGGGAGGGAGTGCTGAAGGTGCCGCGTGAGGTGCAGCACATATATGTCATATCATATTTGTTGTACCAAAAACTACATTCATGTTTAGCACGCGCCGTGCACGTTTTTTGTTGTAACGTATTGTTGTCTGTGATTGACATGCTTTTGGCTGCTTTGGCTTGAATAACAGCAGCAGCGGTGTTGGAAATCCATCGGCGACCATCGGTTCCTGTGTGCCGCCCGTGTACAAGGGCATTGCCAAGGGCTGTAGCATGCGCTGCATACACATAATGACCTGACACGAGCGCACCAGTCACTGGCAACCAAAGTGAAAACTGCCGGGATGGTGTATGGTAGACGACACAGCAGACGGTACAGCAGGCCACCAGTGCTTTGTTGTCGCGTATCATGGATTGTATTAGCAATCCCACTGGTGCGTAGGACCAGGGGTGTGTCACGATACTCGTTGTGATGCGCATGTGACATTCATCGGGTATCGCCGTTGGCATTTTCCATCACAGGTGACAATGATAGGTACCTCAAACGCCACGAGTGTACCTATCACGATAAATGCGACAACTGTGATGCCGAGCAATCAGGTAGCCAACACATCCCTCCAAGGTAGGCGGGTCTGGCAGGGACATGCTTCAACCTCACTGGGCTTGGTCACCACCTGTCACATACCCCCAACAGATCAATCTACAGTGAATGCAATAATGCTCCAGGGCACCTTGCTGCTGTCCACGCTCGAGCAACTTGACGCTGCTGATGAGTGGGATGCCCTCGTTGGGAATCTCACAACAGCAGACCCAGCAGACATTGCCTATGCTGCATTGCTCGACCCACATTTTGTATACAACATCACAGTGGAATATTCCGACAACAGCACATTGTGGTGGAACACATCCATGGGTGGTACCACCACCACCACTACACACAAACAAAACGCAACCATCATGGACATGCTCACACAGCTCCAAGCACCCAACAACACCGAGGATCAGCTGGTGAGCATTGTGGTCAATGCAACGGGGTTGACCCCCACGCAAGCCATGCAGCTTGTACAAGCAGCTGGGGAGGTCAGAGCCATCCGCAGTGTGACCAGTACGCCGACAACAGATGATGAGTACATGTACACAGACGACACTACTAGTAGTACTACTGGGAGTGCTGATGCGAACGCTAATGAAGGCACTGATGGGACCAGCAAGGGTGCCGTCCAAGGTGGTGGTGTGGTGAGTAGTGGTGGTGTGACGAGCATAGTCAATGGGCAGGAGGGGGCCGGCACCACCGCAATGTTGACCAGTCAAAACGGTACAACAGCACCAACGGGGGGTGTGAGTACTGGGTTGACTGTCAACCAAGTGCAAGACCTCTTGCAGCCTGGTGTGACATCATCCCCTACTCTCGTACCATCCCCTGCAATCGTACCACCATTGCCATCCCCCATCATCTCGCTCCCATCCCCCATCCTCCCACCACCCTCTCCCATCCTACCACCACCCTCCCCCATCCTACCACCACCCTCTCCCATCCTACCCCTTTCTCCTGCAATTGTGACCAACAAGAGCACGGGTGTGTGGAACGTGAGCACCAGCGTGGGCAACATCACCATCGTCACCACCAATGCCACCAACACGGTTGCCATCATCAACATATACACCACCATTGATTCGGGCAGTGGGCCTAATGGGTCTGCGAGCATTAATCAGGGCATTGGGGCGAGCAAGGCTGGGACGGGGGTGTCTGGGGTGGGAGGTGGGGTGGGGTCGGTCAATGGTGTGGAGGGCGGCCTGGGGGGGAGTGCCATACCAGGTACTGAGGTTGGGCGGGGTATATGTGCTGTACGTGTGTATTTGCATATTCTTGCTGTTTGTGTTTTATTGTGTTTTGAATGGCCAGATATCACATATCACATAAGCAGCACTGCATATCAACACCCACACATACACATCACATACACATCACATACATACACATACACATCACATACACATCACATACACATCACCCACCCACCCCCACCAACAGCAAATGCAGTGCCTGTTCGCAGCATTGTAGCCAATCTCAACCCTAATAGCAACATGACAGATGCCCAGCTCCAGGCCATTCTCACTCAAGCCCTAGGAAACACCACCAATGCGACACAAGATACCACCACCACCAGTGGTGTGTTGGGTGATGCGGGTGGGGTGGGGGGTAGTGATGCTGCCAACACAAGCGCAAGTGTGAGTGGTGCAGGGCTGGGTGGGGTGAACAGTGCATTGGTTGGGGTGTTGGGAAGTACACAGGGTACAGGGGTGACCTTTACTGAAACGGTATGATAAGGGGATTTGTGTGTGTGTGTGTGTGTGTGTGTGTGTGTGTGTGTGTGTGTGTGTGTGTGTGT
>VFQP010004225.1_pt1 | contig 13608 bp, 17 predicted proteins | sample 3512351 | NCBI WGS metagenome assembly VFQP01 (sample SAMN10412372, study PRJNA504923) | tailings metagenome | isolation source: Relicate 1 Philex TSF1 revegetated site | place: Philippines: Tuba, Benguet | collected 2017-08-29 | reverse complement strand
TTCCTCTATTCGGCCGCCGAGCCCGAATCGCTGCGCGGGCCGCAGCACAGCCATTCGTGGTGCGACGAAATCGCCAAGTGGGACAATGCCGGCGAACGCGCCACGGCGGCGTGGGACAACCTGCAGCTCGGCCTGCGACTGGGCGAACATCCGCGCGTGCTGGCCACGACGACGCCGCGCAACGTCGCGCTGATGGCGCGGCTGATGCGCGAGGCGCAATCGGGCGCGGTCGCAGTGGCGCGCGGGCGCACGAGCGACAATGCGGGCGTGCTGCCCGACCCCTATCTCGATGCGGTGTTCGCACAATTCGGCCAATCGACCCTGGGCCGTCAGGAACTGGACGGCGAACTGATTGCCGAAATGGACGGGGCGCTGTGGAGCCGGGCGCTGCTGGAAAGCTGCCGCGAGCCTGCCGCCTCCGCCCCGCCCGCGCGGGTGGTTGTCGGGGTCGATCCGCCCGCGAGCGCGCATGGCGATGCCTGCGGGATCGTGGTCGCCGCGCTGGGCGAGGACGGGATCGCGCGGGTGCTGGCCGATTGCTCGGTCGAGAAGGCGAGCCCCGAACGCTGGGCCCGAGCGGTGGCCCAAGCCGCCCGCGCCTGGCACGCCGACCGCGTGGTCGCCGAGGCCAACCAGGGCGGCGCGATGATTTCGAGCGTGCTGCGCATGGCAGGTCTGGAGATGCCCCCGCGCCTGGTCCACGCGACCCGGGGCAAGACCGCGCGCGCCGAACCCGTCGCCGCCGCCTACGAAGCAGGCAAGGTCCGCCACGCGGGGCTGTTCCCTGCGCTGGAGGACCAGCTCTGCGGGATCATGCCCGCGGGCCGCTACGAAGGCCCCGGCAAGAGCCCCGACCGCGCCGACGCGCTGGTATGGGCGCTGACGGAGCTGCTGCTCGGTGGGGTGAGGAGAAGGCCGCGGGTGTTGGTGGTTTAGGACCAGCGCTTTCGCCGCTTGTCCGGCAGGTTGGTGGTGAGCTGCGCCTCCGCCTCGAGAAAGGCAAGAATTTGGCGTAGGTGCTGCTCCGAGTTTCGGTTGAAAATCGCAGCCAAAAGCAACGGAAAAGCGCCGAAGAACAACAGGGCGACCAAGAAAAGTAGGGTTTCCCAAGCATCGTCACGCCCGCTCGTCAGGGCACCGATCGAAGCGGCAAGCATAAGCGCCAATACGGCGTACCAGAATACCAGAAAAATCCGCATCGATCGGGCGGCGCCATAGCGAGCGTGCAATGTGGTGAATCTGTCACTTTCCTCAAGCCTGCCCCAGAGCTTCGAGCGATAGCCGTCATCGAAAAACGAGAGCTTCCAGCGCAGGCTGACACGCCGGAGCTTGGACCACCCTGCCACGCCGCGAGAAAAGGGTGAAAAGACCGAATTGCTCGCCTCGTTGATCCGCCGCGCGATTTCGTCTGGCCGTAAAGGCGAATGCAGGACGATCCGCTTTCCGAGCAGATAGTCTTTTAGTTCCATACCCGCGTCATGGCCCGCACAGAACCTCAACGCAATCGCAAGCCGCCATAACCCTCTTTAGCGAGGTAATCCCATGTCCTTCCTCACCACCATCGCCTCCGCCCTCAAGGGCGGGGGGCCTTCGCGTGTGCCTTTGGCGCGTAGCTTCGTTTCGCCCTGGGCGCTGGCGTTCGATGGCGGCGGGCGGCCCGCGTTCGATTACGCGACTGCTTTACGCGAGGGGTTCGTCGAGAATCCGGTGGCGCAGCGCGCGGTGCGGATCGTGGCGGAGGGGGTCGGCAGCGCTCCGCTGGCCGAGGGCGATCCCGAGCTGCTCGCACTCGTTTCCGCGACATCCGCCGGGCAGTCGCTGGTCGAGACCGTGGCGGCGCATCTGTTGCTGCACGGCAATGCCTATGTCCAGGTGATCAAGGACGGCGCGGGCCGCCCGGTCGAACTCTTTGCCCTGCGGCCCGAGCGGGTGAGCGTGGTGCCGGGGGCGAATGGCTGGCCCGCGGCCTATCGCTATCGCCTCGCCGGGCGCACGCTCGAGATCGCCATCGAGGATGCGGCGGGCTGGCCCGAGCTGGTCCACATCCGCAGCTTCCACCCCGGCGACGACCACTACGGTGCCGGCACGCTGGCGGCGGCGGCGCAGGCGATCGCCGCCCACAACGCTGCGACGCAATGGAACCGGGCTTTGCTGGAAAACGCGGCGCGGCCCTCGGGCGCGCTGATGTACGATCCCGGCGACGGAGCCGAGCTGACATCGGACCAGTACGAGCGGCTGAAGGTCGAGCTGGCAAGCGCGTTCCAGGGCGCGGGCAATGCCGGGCGGCCGCTGGTGCTCGACGGCGGGCTCAAGTGGCAATCGATGGCGCTCTCGCCCGCCGAGATGGATTTCGCCGCCTTGAAGGCCGCCGCCGCGCGCGACATCGCGCTCGCCTTTGGGGTGCCGCCGATGCTGCTCGGGCTGCCGGGCGACAACACTTATTCGAACTACCGCGAGGCGAGCCGGGCGCTGTGGAAGCTCACTTTGTTGCCGCTCGCGGGCAAGATCCTGGCCGGGATCTGCGAGGGCCTGTCGCCGTGGTTCGGGGATGCGCGGCTTGCCGTCGATCTCGACCGGGTGCCCGCGCTGGCCGAGGACCGCGAGCGGTTGTGGAGCCAGGTGAGCGGGGCCGATTTCCTCAGCGATGCGGAGAAGCGCCAGATGCTGGGGCTAGAACGGCCATAGCGCAGGCACTTCGCCGCGATAGCTTTCGGTAAAGCTGCATTCGCCGCGATCGTAATGAAAACTGCCGCCGCCATCGAGGCATCGGTCGGCGGCGAAGAAGTCGATCGAATGAAGATATGCCGCGTAACCGGCAACCACGATCGCGAATGAGGCGATCGCGATCAAGACGCTGCTTCTGGTCAAACGCATCCGTGCCTCCAGCCGCAACCTTATCAGGACATTTTACATGAACAACACCGAGATGCTCGGTCGACTGATCGCGCAGTCCGCCGCCGAGGGCAGCGACCTCGTCACCCTGCGCGCGATCGTGGAGGAAGCGAGCGAAGTCGGCGCGAACCGCGTGCTGGACCGCCTCGGCCTGGCCGATCCGGGGGCACAGGACGACATCGACGAATTGCGCGAGCTGCTGCGCGCCTGGCGCGATGCCAAGGCGAGCGCGTGGAAGGCCGCGATCGACTGGCTGGTGCGCGGAGTGCTTGCCCTGCTGCTGATCGGGATCGCGGTGCGATTGGGGATGCCGGGGATGCTCAAATGAGGCTGGCCGGATACGCCGCGCTGTTCGGCCGCGCCGATGCCAGCCGCGACACCATCCGCCCCGGCGCTTTCGCCCGCACTTTGGCGGAGCGCAGCTGCTCCAGTTTGGGCCCGCTGCCGCTCTACTGGCAGCACCGACCCGAGCAGCGGATCGGCTGGGTGGAGCGCGCGGCGGAGGATGCGCGCGGGCTGCGCGTGATCGCCACGCTGGACAATCCCGCCGAGCGTGCCGCCACCATGCTGGTGCAAGGCGCGGTGAACGGCCTCAGTTTCGGCTACCGCGCGCGGGGCTTTCGCCACAGCGCATCGGGGCGGCTGCTCGAGGACATCGAACTCATCGAAGTCAGCCTCGTCACCCACCCGCTGCAACACGGCGCGCGGGTGCATCTTATCGTCTGACGCCTCCTGCGTCCCCGCGAAGGCGGGGACTCACGCTTACCCATTGCCCCCCAAGGAAAGGTGAACTGCCCCATGGATACCGTTACCATCACCACCCCGGCTTTGGCCCAAGACGCGCTCGACGCCAGCTTCGACATCGTCGCGCGCCAGGACAAGACCGAGGCCGATGTCGCCGCGCTCCGCTCCGACGTCGACGAGGTCAAGGCGCGAGTCGACAAGATCGGCCGCGCGGCGCAGCGGCCCGCGATTGCCGGTGCCGACAACCCCGAGGTCAAATCGTTCATCGACCACTACCTCCGGCGCGGCTCCACCGCCGAGATCAAGTCGATCAGCGGCACCACGCCCGCCGACGGCGGCTATGCCGTCCCGCACGAGATCGACGCGATGATCGCCCGCCAGCTGGTCGAGATCAGCCCGATCCGCGCCATCGCCCAGGTCGTCCAGACCGGCAGCGCGGGCTATCGCAAGCTGGTCGCCACCGGCAGCACCGCGAGCGGCTGGGTGAGCGAGGTCGCCGGTCGGCCCGAGACCGATACGCCGGAATTCGCCGAGATCGCCCCGCCAACGGGCGAGCTCTATGCCAATCCGGCGGCGAGCCAGGCGATGCTCGACGATGCCGGGTTCGACCTGGAAAGCTGGCTCGCGAGCGAGATCGCGCTGGAATTCGCCCGGGCCGAGGGCGCGGCCTTCGTCGGCGGCAACGGTGTCAACCGCCCGCGCGGGTTCCTGGCCACGCCGCAGAGCGATGCGGGCGACGGCGGGCGCGCGTTCGGCTCGCTCCAATATATCGGCAGCGGCGCGGAGACGAACCTTGGCGCGGAGCCCGAAACCATGCTGATCGACCTGGTCCACACCTTGCGCTCCGGCTACCGCCAGGGCGCGAGCTGGGTGATGAACTCGGCGACGCTGGCCGGAATTCGCAAGCTGCGCACCGCCGACGGCGCGTTCCTGTGGCAGCCGGGCCTGTTCGAAGGGCAGCCCGATCGCCTGCTCGGTTACCCCGTGGTCGAGGCCGAGGATATGCCCGACATCGCCGCCGGGACGACCCCGATCGCGTTCGGCAATTTCCGTGCAGGATACCTGATCGCCGAACGCAGCGCGACGCAGATCCTGCGCGATCCCTTCACCAACAAGCCCTTCGTCCACTTCTACGCCACCCGTCGCGTGGGCGGACAAGTGCTCGATTCGAACGCGATCAAGCTGCTCAAGATCGAGGCGTAAAGGGACGGGGGCGCGCGGCACTCGCTGCGCGAGCCCCCTCCACCACCCCGGATCAAGTCCGGGCGGTCCCCCTCCCCGCACCGGGGAGGAACTCACGCCCGCATCGGCCTACCCCGTGGCCGGTGCGGGCGTTTCTTTTTCGGGAGAACCCCATGCGCCGCACCATCCTGACCCCGGCGGACCTCGGCGGGGCCGCGCTCGACGACCTGAAGCACTGGCTCGCCATCCGATCCGGCGCGGACGATGCCGCCCTCGTCGCGTTGCTCATCGCGAGTTGCGAGGCGTGCGAGGGCTTTACCGGCACGATGCCGCTGACCCAGGCTTGCGAGGAGATCGTCCCCGTGCATCGCGCGTGGCAGAGGCTCTCCACCAGGCCCGTTCATGCGATCACCGAAGTCGCCGGATTACCCGCTGAAGGTTCCGCCTTCGCCCTGCCGGTCGAGAATTACGCGATCGAGCTGGAGGCTGACGGCAGCGCGCTGGTCCGCGTGATGCATCAAGGCGCGGCGGGCCGGGTCAGGGTACGGTTCCTCGCCGGCCTCGCACCCGAATGGGGCCTGTTGCCCGAGGGATTGCGCCACGGCGTGCTGCGCCTTGCCGCGCACCTCCACCGCGCGCGCGACAGTGGAACCGATGGCGCGCCGCCCGCCACAGTCGCCGCGCTGTGGCGGCCGTGGCGGCGGGTGCGCGTGGCATGATTACCGTCACGACCGAAAGCGCGCAGGCCCTTGCCGCGCGACTGGCCGCCAAGGCGCGGCGACTGGCTGAGGCGCGCCGCGGCGAAAACTGGCGCGACGCGCAGGCGCTGTGGCCGCTGTTTGCACGCGAGGACTGACCGATGGAACACGAACTTCGTGCCGCGCTCATCGCGTGGCTCGCTGCTGGCCCTGCCCCGCTCGATGCGCTCAATGCCATCGAGGAGGAAGCGCCCCGCCGCGCCGCGCCACCGTGGCTGGCGATCGCCGCGAGCGCCAGCGCCGACTGGAGCACCAAGGACCGCCGGGGCCGCGAGGTCCGCATTGCGTTGGAACTGTACACGCGCGGCGACGAGGTCGCGGGCGACGCCGCGCTGGTCCGCGCGATCGACCGGCGCGTGGAAGACCTGCCGCGAATGCACGGCCAGTTCCACATCGCCACGATCCAGTTCCTGCGCGCCCGCGCCGAGCGGCGGGCGAACAACGCCCGCGCCATGCTCCTCGAATACCGCTTCCGCTGTCTTGAATCCCAACCGGAGTAACCGCCCATGACCGCCCAGAAAGGTTCCGCCTTCCTCCTCAAGATCGGAGATGGCGAAAATCCGCCCGATTACCGCACCGTCGCGGGCCTGCGCACCACGCAGATGTCGATCAACGGCGATACCGTGGTCGTCACCCATAAGGACAGCGGCGGCTGGCGCGAGCTGCTTTCCGGCGCGGGGACGCGCTCGGTCTCTGTCTCGGCGGCGGGGATCTTCCTCGGCAGCGCGGCGGAGGGCGACGTGCGCGCCCATGCGCTGGGCGGCACGATCGCCGACTACGAGCTGAGCTTCGAGGACGGGGCCAAGCTGCGCGGTCGGTTCCTGGTCCAGCGGCTCGACTACGCGGGCGATTTCAACGGCGAGCGCAACTACACGCTCCAGCTCGAAAGCTCGGGCGCGGTGATGCCCGCATGAGCCGCGCTCAAGTAGCCGAAGGCGGTAGCGCGACCAGAAATCCGAACCCGCTCAGGGGAGAGGCCACGATCGCCATTGGCGGCGACGAACGTCTGCTGCGCCCCACCTTCACCGCGCTGGTCGCGGCGGAGGAGGAACTGGGCCCGTTGTTCGCGCTGGTCGAGCGCGCGGGCGAAGGGCGGCTCCAGCTCAGCGAGATGACCGCGCTGTTCTGGCACTGTCTCGCGCGGCGCGAGGACTTGACCCGCGAACAGGTCGGCGAGGCGGTCGTCGCGCACGGCCTTGCCGCTTGCGCGAAACCGCTGCGCGCGTTGCTCGGCGCGATCCTGCAAGGGTCGGGATGAGCCGCACTTTCGCCGCCTCCGCCCTTGCGCTCGTCCCTCTCGCCGCCCGCGCGCTCGGGTGGACACCCGACACCTTCTGGGCGGCCACGCCGGCCGACCTTGCCGCCGCGCTGGCCGACCTCGCCGCGCCCACCGCGCCGCTGACCCGCGCCGATCTCGACCGCTTGCTGGAGCATGACGACAATGGATGATCCCGTGGACCAGATGCTGATCGAGGTGCGCGCGAGCACGCAGGGCTTCGCGGCCGATGTGGAGCGGATGCGCGGCAGCTTCGACGCAACCCTGCTCGATGGTTTCACTCGCGCTGGCGGGGTACTCGAACGCGGGCTGCTCAGCGCGATCCGGCGGGGCAGTCTCGGGTTCGAGGACTTGCGCCGCACCGCGACACAGGCGCTCGACCAGATCGCTGTCCATGCGCTGCAACTCGGCCTCGACTCGCTGGTTGGCTCGCGCGCGGGAGGAGGCGGCCTAGCCGGCATTCTCGGCGGGCTGCTTGGCGGCGCGCTCGGGCTGCCCGGACGCGCGACCGGCGGTCCGGTCTCGCCCGGACGCGGCTATCTGGTGGGCGAGCGCGGGCCCGAAATGTTCGTGCCGACCAGCGCCGGGCGGGTCGAGCCGGGTATCGCCGCGCCCGGCCGCGATGTCCGCGTGTCGATCGCGCTCAACACCCCGCGTGGCAACTCGGCCCCCACCGCTCTGCGCCGCTCGTCAAGGCAGGTTGCGAACGCCGTGCGCCGTGCGCTGGCACAGAACTGAGGGCACGACCGATGGCTCACTGGCTCGCCACCCGCCGCAACGGGCAGGACAGCGATTTCATCCAGCGGTTCGATCCGCGCTTCTGGACGGTCAACTTTCCTCGTCCGGCGATGGCATCGGTCGTCTCGACCGCGCCCGACGCACTGCGGGTCACTTGCGAGTTCCACCATGCGGGCGAACTGGTCGGGCTGATCTGGCACAGTCAGGACCGGCTCGACCACCCGCTACTCGCCTACCGGGCGGTGCGCGACTATTCGCATTGCGTGCTGCGGTTTCGCTGGCGTTCGGCCGGACTGATCGCGCTCGACCAGGCCAACGGACCCACGCTCACCATCGAGGGGCGCGACGCGACGGGCAATCCGCGCAGCTGGTTCGTGCGCCTGTGGAACCATGCCAGCGGCACCCCGACCGATGCGCGGATCGAGCTGCCGTTTTCGGCGCTGGCGAGCGGGTGGGAACTGCCGGGCGAGCCGGTCTGGCCGGGCGACATCGACCGGATGTTCGTTTCGCTGGTGCCCGCGGGCTATGCGCCCGAGAGCACCGCGCCCCTGCCCGCGCGCATCGACGGCTGGGCCGAACTGTCCGACATCGTGTGCGAGGGCGACAACGCCGTGCTCGAGATCGGCGATGTGGTCGTCCCGCCGCACGGCGAACGCATGGCGACCGCCTATGACGACGCCTACGACCAGACCCCGGCGCGGCTGCTGCGCAATATCGAGGGCCTCGGCTACCGCGACGAGGTGCTCCATTATGTCGGCATGAGCCACTTCTTCCGGCTCGCGCGCGATGGCGCTGTGCTGCCCGTCGCACAACCGGCCGCGCTGTGCGGTCCGGCGGAGGCGTGGCACCGCGATTTCTTCCGCCAGTGCCGCGAGCATGGCTTCACGGTCATCGTCTCGCTCTCATACGAGCTGTTCGCCGAGCATTGTCCCGATGCGTGGCAGCAGCGCGCGCATGACGGCGCACCCGCCCGCACCGGCTGGGAGCCGCCCTCCGCGCTGCTCTCGCCCGCGAGCGAGGCAGCGATGGGCTGGCTTCGCGAAGTCGCGGCGCTGTTCGTCGCTGCAATGGTGCAGGAAGGGCTGCCCGCGCGGTTCCAGATCGGCGAGCCGTGGTGGTGGGTCGTACCCGAGAGCGGCGCGCCGTGCCTCTATGACGATGCCGCGCGCCTGGCCTTGGGCGGCGACCCGCCAATCATCACGGATATGCGCCAGCCGCTCGATGGTGGCCAGCGCGCACTGCTCGACGCGTCGGGCACGCTGCTGGCGCAATCGACCGCCGCGCTTGCAGATGCAGCACGCGAAGCTGCCGGGGGCGAGGCGGAAATCCTGCTGCTCGCCTTCACACCCACCATTCTCGACCCGGCCATGCCCGAGCTGAAGCGCGCCAACCTTCCCCACGGCTGGGCGCACCCGGCGTTCGACCGGCTTCAGTTAGAGGATTACGACTGGCTGACCGAAGGAGCCGAAGCGCTGCGGCGATCCGCGCTGGCTGAGGTCGATGCGCGGCTCGGCTACCCCATCGCAGCGCAGGACTACCTGTCCGGCTTCGTGCTGCTGGCCGAGGACGCCGCGCCCTTCTGGCAACGCATCGACGCGGGACTGGACGAAGCCGCGCGCCGTGGGGTTGCGCGCCGGTTCGTATGGGCGCTGCCGCAGGTCTGCCGCGATGGATACACCCGGCTGCCGCCACCACAGGAGGAACCAGTGCAAGCCTTCGATGACGTGCTCTACCCGCTGGCGCTGGGGCGCGATGCCTCGGTCGCGCCCGAATTCGCGACTACCGTCGCTGTCACCGCTTCGGGCCACGAGCGACGCAATTCGCTGTGGTCGGACGCGCGGCTGCACTTCGATGCTGGGCCGGGCATCCGCTCTGAAGCGGAACTGGGCGTGCTGCTGCAATTCTTCCGCGCCCGACGCGGCGCGGCGCGCGGATTTCGCCTGGCCGACCCGTTCGACTTCAGCTCCAACGGCATGACCGGCACGCCCACCGCCTCCGACCAGCTCATCGGCCAGGGCGACGGGCTCGCGGCGAGCTTCCGCTTGGTGAAACGCTACGGCGAGGGCGACGAACCGCAGCGTCGCGCAATCACCCGCCCGCGCGCCGGGACCATTGCCGTCAGCATCGACGGCGAGGTCGCGGACGGCTGGACGCTCGAGCCGGGTGGCGTGGTCACTTTCATCCATGCTCCGCCCGCCGGCAGCGAGGTGCGCGCCGGGTTCCTGTTCGATGTTCCGGTCCGTTTCGCTGAGGACCGGCTCGATATTTCCGGCGTGGCCTTCGCCGCAGGCGAAGCGCCCTCGGTGCCGCTGGTCGAAGTGCGCGAGGCCACATGAGCCGGGTATTCTTTGCCAGCGAGCTGGAGACGGTCGCGACCTTCTGGCGGGTGTATCGCCGCGACGGGATCGTGCACGCTTTCACCAGCCACGACCGCGATCTGACCTTCGACGGAACCCGCCACCGCGCCGCACCGGGCATGGTGCCGAGCGCGATCCGAACCAGCGTTTACCTCGCCGACGACAGTGCCGAGGTCGAAGGCGCACTGGCGCACGATAGCATCGCCGAAAGCGACCTCCTGCTGGGCAGGTTCGACGGTGCTACGATCGCGATCGGCGCGGTCGACTGGGAAACGCGCGAAAATGCCGTACTTTTTACCGGCACGCTGGGGGAGGTGCGCGCAGCGGATGGGCGCTTCGTCGCCGAACTGCGCTCGGCCAAGGCCATGCTCGATCGCGATCCGGTGCCACGCACCAGCCCGCTGTGCCGGGCCCGCTTCTGCGGGCCGGGATGCACGCTCTCGTCCGCGCGCTTCACTGCCCGCGCGGCACTCACCGCCTGCGACATCGATGCGGGCCGGGTCGACTTCGCCGGGATCGAGCGTTCGCGCTATCGTCACGGCGAACTGCAATGGCTCGACGGCCCGCTGGCGGGAACGCGGGCACGGGTGATCGAAACCGACCAGGCCGGCCTGGTCCTCGACACGCCGCTCGCTCCCGCGCTGGCCCCAGGCACACGCGCACGGCTGCGCGAGGGCTGCGACCATACCCTGGCAACTTGCGCGGGCCGGTTCGGCAACGCGATCAATTTCCAGGGCGAGCCGTTCCTGCCTGGCAACGATCTCCTCGCCCGCTATCCGGCGGCATCGTGAACGCGGGCGAACGGGTCGCAGCGGCGGCCCTCGCTCTCGTCGGAACACCGTTTCGCCTGCACGGGCGCGATCCGGCAACCGGGCTTGACTGCGTCGGGCTAGCCGCGCTGGCCCTCGCCCGGTCCGGTCTCGCGGTCGATCCGCCACGCGGATACGGCTTGCGCAACTCGTCGATCGAGGCGGCGCTGGCAGTCGCCGAGCGGTGCGATCTGGTTCCGGCCAGCGGCGCGCCGATGCCGGGCGACATCGTCCTCGCCGCACCCGGCCCGGCGCAGCATCATCTCCTCGTGGCGATCACCGGCAAGGCCTTCGTCCACGCCCACGCTGCGCTGCGCCGGGTGGTGGCAATGCCGGGGCCGCTGCCGTGGCCGATCCTGCGCAACTGGCGCCCCCATTCGAAAGGCTGAACCATGGCGACTCTCGTTCTCGGCGCGCTCGGCACGCTGGCCGGCGGCCCGCTCGGCGGGGCGCTCGGCGCGCTTGCCGGGCGGCAGATCGACGCCGCGGTAATTGGCTCGCGAACGCGCGAAGGACCACGGCTCAAGGATCTGGCGATCACCACGTCCAGCTATGGCCAGCCGATCGCGCGCCAGCACGGACGGATGCGGGTGGCGGGCACGATCATCTGGGCGACCGACCTGACCGAGCGGCGCGAACGAACCGGTGGCGGCAAGGGCCGGCCGAGCGTCACCAGCTACAGCTACACCACCTCTTTCGCGGTCGCGCTGTCCAGTCGGCCGATCACGGGGCTGGGCCGGATATGGGCCGACGGCAACTTGCTGCGCGGCGCGGCGGGCAACCTCAAGGTGGGCGGCGTGATGCGGGTCTATCGCGGCCACGCCGACCAGCAGCGCGACCCGCTGATCGCTGCGGCGCAAGGGGCGGTCTGCCCCGCGTTTCGCGGCTGCGCCTATGCCGTGTTCGAGGATCTGCAACTCGCCGATTTCGGCAATCGCATCCCCGCGCTGTCGTTCGAGGTATTCGCGGGCAGCGGCGTCGGACTTGCCGCGCTGGTCGAGCCGCTCGGTCGGCTCGCGACCGCCGATGCGGCATTGCCCGGACTGGTGGGCTTCGAGCACGCCGGAGGCGAACTGCGCTCTACATTGGCCGCGATCGACCAGCTCTTTCCGCTGTCGTGCAGCGGCGACGGGGATGGTCTCGCCGTCATCTCCGCAGTCAGCCCGGCAGGTCCGCCGGTCGAACTGCCCGAACCGCTTGCCGGACGGGGGGAAGACGACTTCGCGGTTAGTGGAGGCAGCGAGCTTCGCCTCGGTGCGGCAACTGAAGCCGTTCCATCGGCGGTGCGCTACTATGAGCCCGAGCGCGACTTCCAGCCCGGAATGCAGCGGGTCGAAGGGCGCGCAGCGCAGGGGCATGACAGCACCATCGAATTTCCCGGCGCGCTGTCCGCCGCGACCGCCCGTGCACGAGCCGATACAGCCGCCCGGCGAGCAGGCGCGCGAAGCGAACGCCTGCGATGGCGCATCGCCGTGCTCGACCCCGCGCTCCAGCCGGGGTCGGTCGTGCGCGTGCCGGGAAAATCCGGTCGTTGGCGTATGGTCGAACGCGAGTGGCGCGAGCGCGGCGTGGAACTCGCGCTCGAGCGTATTCCGATCGCCCCGGCCAGCGCGGCAGCAGCCGACGCGGGAGCGGTGCAGCCGCCGCTCGACCTTCCGCTGGTGCCGACATGGCTCCATGCCTTCGAACTGCCGTGGGACGGTGTCGGATCGGACGCATCGCCCAGAGTCTATGCCGCACCGAGCGCGACAGGACCGGGATGGACAGGAGCCGCGCTTTACCGCGAGCAAGGCGGCACACTCGAACCAATCGGAGCCAGCGGGCGCGTGCGCAGCATTGTCGGCGAAACGCTAACCATCTTGCCGCCTTCGCCCGCATTGCGGCTCGAACGGCAGGCGATGCTCGAGATCGCCTTGCTGGCACCCGACATGGCCCTCGATTCCGCAGGGCCGGAACAGGTTGCGAGCGGCGCGAACCGTTTGCTGGTGGGCGACGAAGTGTTGCAATTCGCCGGGGCGGAACGGGTCGAGGACCGCACCTGGCGGTTGACCGGCCTGCTGCGTGGACGCGGCGGCACCGAGGCCGCCGCCCGGCGGGGTCACGCAGTCGGATCGGTGGCGGTGCTGCTCGACGATCGCCTCCTCGCGCTGGAACAGGCCGAGCTTGCCTTCGGCGATAATGCCCGACTGGCTGCGATTGGCCTCGCCGACAACGAGACGGTTTTCGCCCCGATCGCTAATCGCGGACTGTCGCTGCGACCGCTCGCGCCCGTTCATTGCCAGGCCACCGCGCGAGCCGACGGCTACATGGAGCTGAGCTGGGTCCGCCGCGCCCGCGGAGCCTGGCGCTGGACCGATGGCGGCGATGTGCCGCTGGTCGAGGAAACCGAGTTGTACCGGGTCGGCATCGGTCCGATCGATCGCCCGGCTTTGGCATGGGAGACGGTGCAAGACCGCATGATCCTGTCCGCCGACGACCTTGCGCTGATCCCGCCTGGCACCCCGCTTTGGGTGCGGCAGGTCGGCAGTCACGCGTTGTCTGATGCGGCGATCCTGTTGCCAGCCACCTGACCGCGATCCCCGCACTGGAGACCCAGCATGAACGAACCCAGCCTGTACCAGTCCGCTTCGGCCCGCTTCGGCCTGCCATTTCTGTTCGCCGGTCAGGCGCAGAAGGAATTCTACGTCAACGAAGCGCTCGCCCGGCTCGACATTCTGCTGCACCCGGCGGTCGAAGGTGAGCGAGCATCGCCGCCCGACCCGCCGGTCGAAGGGCAGTGCTGGCTGATCGTCGAACCAGCTACAGGCGATTGGCACGGCCAGGCCGACAAGATCGCCGGCTACGCGGGTGGC
>VFQP010004224.1_pt1 | contig 13610 bp, 17 predicted proteins | sample 3512351 | NCBI WGS metagenome assembly VFQP01 (sample SAMN10412372, study PRJNA504923) | tailings metagenome | isolation source: Relicate 1 Philex TSF1 revegetated site | place: Philippines: Tuba, Benguet | collected 2017-08-29 | reverse complement strand
CTTAAAATCCTGTGGCCAGCAATGGCCGTATCGGTTCAAGTCCGATCCGGGGCACCTAAAAATCAAGCGATTACGACAAAAAGTTGTAGTCGCTTTTTTGTTGCCTGAAACGCCACTACAACAATACTACAACAATTCGCATCTGCATTAGCCGTTCACTTTTTCTGTATCTTGGTGTTGCAACCTTAAACTATGAATGTAATCTGCTTAGAGGATGAGGCATTCTACGGCCTCATTGATCGCGTGGTCGAACGCGTCAAAGACAAGCTCGGGACGAAAGAGGATAAATGGGTTTCAGGAGAAGAAGCCATGCACATGCTTCGCATATCCAGTAACAGCACTTTGCAAAAACTTCGTGACGAGGGGAAAATCCGTTTCAGCCAACCGCAGAAGAAAGTCATTCTTTACGACACGGCATCCATCTACGAATATCTAGACAAACACGCACGTAATACCTTTTAACATGGAACAAGAAAAACTTTATCAGAAGGGTTTCAACGCTGGCTATCTTCTAGCCATTCATGAACCTGTTTTAATCGAGAACATTTTGAAGTCCGATAACAACGGCAATCAATATTTTGAAGGCTTACGATACGGCAAAAAAGAATACGACCGCGAAGCATTCAGGCAAGAACTCGATCAAATCAGAGAACGCAATCAGCAAGATAAAGGAAATGAAAGGACTATTTGATCAAACTGAAGATGTAATATGAATAGTTACGATAAATATAAAAAAGATTTAACCGCTTTAATAACCGCAGGTGCAAACCTCCTGAATGCGATTCAATACGAATGTTACCCAAAAGAATTTGAGGAAGAGATTAAGACATGGCCTAATAAAGAAGATCAAAATAAATTTTTTGCATCTTTGCCCTCCTTTAAATTAGATTATCAAGGTTGGTATTCAGAGGCGAAAGCCATTGTGAAAATTATTCTACCTGATAGGCTCAATGATTTTATAAGGCTTTATGAGAAGCCTAAAAATAGAAAAGAGCTGGACTACGGCAACTATGTTATTGAAGACTATATGCAAGGTTTAAGGTCATTACGTGTCGAACCTAAGGCAGCTATACCGCAGTTTCAACAGCAGCTTAATATCCTAAAATCTGCACAAAAGGTTTTTGAAAGCTCATTATTTAAGATTGCTTCTTTGGTTCAAGCTGATGTTTTTGACAGTGAACTTGATGCCACTAAAGAATTGCACAAAAGTAAGTTTTATCGAGCTGCTGGCGTAATTGCAGGTGTAGTGTTGGAAAAGCATTTGTTACAGGTTTGTAAGAACCATAATTTGTCGCTTAATAAACGTAATCCAACCATAAATGACTATAATGAACTCTTGAAGTCAAACGATGTTATTGATGTTCCGCAGTGGCGACATATCCAGATGCTTGGCGATATTCGTAATATATGCGGTCATGGTAAAGAGGTTGATCCCAGTGAACAGCAGGTAAAAGATTTAATCGATGGCGCAGAAAAGGTCATTAAAACCGTCTTTTAGCCTATCGAATAGCGTAGAGATTGACTTTCTCTTTCTTCGGCTCTTTGCCTTGTTCTAACGCATCCAGGATATTCGCGTAATCCTGCATCATCTTTTTGCGTTCGGGCAGGTATTCAGCGCGGTTGTAAGCCGCTCTAACTTTATCGTCATCCTCATGCGCCAATTGCCGCTCGATGACATCGGGAGGATAGCCTTTTTCATTGAGAATCGTGCTGGCTAATGCGCGGAAACCATGCCCCGTCATTTTTCCCTCATATCCCATGCGGCGCAGTGCCATTAAGATCGTACCGTTGCTAATGTGACGCGCTTTGCTTGCGGAACTGTAAAAGACATGCGGCGTATCGCCTGTTTTCTTATGCAACTCCGTTAATAGAAATATCGCTTGTTTGGAAAGCGGCACGACATGCGGGCGGCGTTTCTTCATGCGCTCTTTAGGAATGTGCCATTCGCCTTTGTCCCAGTCGATTTCTTCCCATCGTGCGCCGATCAATTCACCCGTGCGCACGAAAGTCAGTGCGATAAGCTGCATAGCCTGTTTGCTCATATCGTTATCACGGGCCTTAATTGCTTGCAGTAGCTCGGGAAATTCATTTACATGGATGCAATTGTAATGTTTCTTTACAGGACTAGGCAGAACGTCGCGCAGATCAGCAGCAGGGTTATAGGTACATAAACCCCTTTGCGCCGCAAATCGAAAGATTCGCGCAATCATTTGCTTGATGCGCTTTGCCGTCTCTAATCTTCCACTTTTCGCGATCTTCTCGACGGCACGCACTACGTCGGGGATCGTAATCTCGGTGACTGGCAAATCTCCTATCATTGGAAATACATGCTGTTCTAAACGTGCAAGGCATTGCGTCTTGTATTTTTTGTCCAGCCCTTCTTGCTTCGTTCCGTGCCAGAGCCTAGCGATCTTTTCAAATGTGTTGGCCCCTTCATAAGCACGGCGCAGCTTTTCCGCGTTCTTCTCACGTGTAAGGTGCTTTCCCGCTTCCTGTTTTTCACGCGCTTCGTCACGGAGCTTTCGAGCTTTGGCAAGAGATATTGCAGGATATTTTCCTAATGAAAAAAGCTGCTCTTTGCCGAGGTGCTTGTAACGATACCGCCACAGTTTTCCACCAGAGATGGAAACTTCCAACGAAAGGCCGCCACCGTCGGAGATTCGGTAGGGCTTTGATCTCGGTTTGAGATTTTTAATAGTGAGTTCCGTAAGTGGCAACGGGTAACTCCATGCTGGAATGGTTGAATTCTACCCACCATTCTACCCATTTCTACACGCGCTTGCAATGGACTGTATTTTTCTTGGCTGGACAGTCAATCCATTATTTTCAATACTTTAACCAGCATTAAAAGTCTTTATCAGACCTTAAAAAAGGTTAAAATGGCGGACGAGAAGTCCGCCTAACTTTTAATTTAAAGCATTGATTTGATTTATTTTCTTATACTGATATTCAAAATCTACACGCTTTTAAACACGGGATACTTTTGGCTTCTGCTCGACCGCATCGGACATACACGGACACGATAGCAAAACGCGTGATCCGTTCACAGAATTATAACGCATCATCCATGCGCCATAATTTTTCCGCACATGAAATAATATCTTTCGCCCGCCACGCTGTAATACGCGGGCCGAGCTTGTAAGGTTTGGGATATTTGCCGTTTTTGCAACCCGCCCACCAATGCGATTTTGAAACGGGTATGATCTTCAATACGTCTCTTAATCGCAAAAAGCCTGCGGTTTGCAGGCTTTCAGATAAAGCGGAATGAATAACGTTTGTCTTCATGCTTGCTCCTTTGTTGTGAAGGACGGCGACCATATAGAATGCTTGGTTTTGCTTTCAACAAAATTCCGCAAATGACAACATGGTAAAACAAGGAACATACGAAGGTATGCGAACGTAAGCGCCGCCGACACATGCGTATAAACTGACCCCAACACAGCGATAAATATCTACAGACATCTGCCCTATGCACAGCATAGAGACGAAACAGCACTGTTAGGCAAGATGTCTGTCATAAAAAACATGGTATATTAAGCCGTCATCCCGTATTTGTTGAAAATAGAGAAAGCCGCCTCAATGATGGCATCGAGCTTATCGACATCATAAAATTTGAACGTCAATGCCGCCTTACTTTTCTCTAGTGCTTGAATATCGCTTTCCGACGCGGAATATTTAATTTTCGCAAGTCCACGGACAAGAGCTTTTTCGACATGACCGCGAACGGCGGCAAAGGCGCTGCGAAACTCATATTCTCGTTCATTCAAACTTTTAAGAGTTCCGTCATTCGTTAAATCGTTATGCGCATGCTGCATGTTGCGGTAAATATCGGCATCCGCGCCGACGGCGTAGTTTCTTCCGCATTCATAAACCTGACGAATGAGGAATTCGTATTGCATTGCTTTCATAGCGCAAATTTCAGAAATAAAAGGATAGGTTAAACAGGTTACAGCAACCTTTAAGCAGTGCTTAGGGAAGATATCTGAAGTGATTTTTAGTAAATCATCACTGCGATCTATGTCTAGTTCACAGCTTCAATAATGACAAATGCACAAAGTCTTTATGGCTTGAAGTTAACCGTTGGTAGCAGGACATTTGCTATACCAGATTTCAGGCATAAGTTATGAAGATGCTCCCGTATGAAGGGGTAAATAATCGCGGGGGCATTTACGGCTTTAAACTTATCTTCAGCAAGAGCAGGTTCTCCTATTTTCTCAAAAACACCTACCATTTTGATGTTGGAAAAACAAATCTGTTTCGTATCCTGTTTTCCCTTAAATCTGAGCAGTAGCATCACTGCAAATTTATTATCCTCTGTAGTCTCATGAGCGGTAGGCTCAAAATCGATCTCGTTTTGAATGTTATGTATAACGCCATAGTCGATGTCATCCTCGCGACCAAAAGAGGACTCCAATAGTAATACGCTTTCAACTTTGTAGTACCCAGTAGGTTTGTTCTCTGTCGTTGTTTGTGTGGCTTCCATTAAGCAGCTTGTTGATAATAGTCTAAATCGTAATCAATCTCTATTTTGTGAGCGGGTGTTTCAAGCACCTTATTGATCGGATGGGCAATTGTAATTGCAACTTCCGGCATATAAGTCGGGAAACTGTATTCTGAAAGCTCTCGTGACATTGGAGCAAATATTTCAAAACCAGTTACGGCAGCAGGTGAGTTAAATTGGAATTGAGCTTCTTTAATGCTGAGCTTCGAATCGGATGATACAAATGCGATCTCGTCGTCAGGAAAGTTTTCTCTGAATTTAAAAGAAAGGGGTATCCATGCGTCAGCAAGCTGATCATTCGTTTGATACTCGCAAAGCGGTAACAGTTCTACGATATGCGTAAAGATTATCGGATTGAACGCATACTTAAACTGAACTTCAGGAAATTCAGCAGCGAGACCTTTTAATTCGTGATACAAATAATCCTTAGCGTCCATTGTTAATCATTTATAATGCGTCTTCAAAAGATTGATAATGCTATTAGCTGTAGCGATTGCTTCGTAGCCATCGCCCGATGACATCGGGTCACCATGATAGTCGGCCCTAACACGATCTTCTTTAAAAGCTGGGAATTTTTCTTGAAACCAGATATAATCCCGTCTATTTTTCTGTGACAACGTTAACTCAAGCAAGTACTGTGCCTTCGAGTGAGTACCGTTACGGGGCATCGTCTGCAAATGCTCGGGAGGATGGTTGAGCTTCTCATGTATGATATGTAGAATGAATTGCAGGCAAGAGTAGTAAGCTCTATTAACGGTGGCTGGATAAAAGTTCGATTTCACTAACATTTCAGCCGTTTGCATACTTTGTTGTGATTTTTCAAGAAAAGGTTTCGTCATTGCAAGTTGACAAATTTACACACATTTTTGAAATGTGGGGATAATTTTATAATTCAAAATTAATTAAATGGGAAGTTAAGTATATTCAGATGATTTTCAATCATATACTATTCGCGCTCTCGAGTAGTTTGCTGACTAGGCCGCAACCGTTCCAATTCTTCCCTGATCTCTTGCCGCCTTTTTTCTTTTTCCAGGCTATCCGCGTCTTTCAGATTAGCGTCATTCGTGCGCGTGAGCTTTTTCAGTTCGCGCCATTCCTGAAACTCTTTTTCATGTGCTTCGTATAAACGTTGCCTTTCCAATCGGAAAAACTTATCGGTTTCTTCCATTTCCTTTTCGTGCTTCTCGGATAATTCGGCGGACTGGCCGTGTCTGGCGATCTCTTTGGAATGTTGCGTCACTAGCTGCTCGAATTGCTTGGCATGCCTGTTATCCATCTCGATGCGTTCTTCGAGATGGAGGCCCGTGAGTTCTCTGGCGGATAACATGGTTAAGGTTTAAAGGGGCTTGTATTTCCCATAAATATATATTATTCTATGACGCATGCGCTGCGAAGTTTCTCCCACCATGACGCTATCCTGCAATGACAACAACGTTGCGTCATGGCTCAATATACATGAAGGTTGGACGGATGCCGAATGCGTCCCGCATATCCGCATGGCGAATTGGCTGATCGATCAGTATTGCCCGAAATCCTGGAAAGAAACCCTTTACAGTTACGATTATCAATTCCGTCACAAGCAAATTTGCCGCGCGTTATCGCAGAGCTTTTTCGACCGAGAGATAGCGCTTAAACTTTTAGCGAAAAAGCTGGAATGCAATCCAATCTTATTGCTCAACAGCCGCAATCCGACCATCTTAAATCTGTTCACCCGACCTGACACATTCAACATTATTCCGTGACACAATTGCTTTTTTGTGGCTACAGAAACGCAATGCTGGCGTGCATTTCCTGACAAAAGCGTCAATCACCCGACCATAGCGCCGAAAATTTTTGGGCGGTATGAATGTTGACGCTTTTTGAGCTAATCAAAAACAAGCGCCAATGTTTAAAAAATCAGATTTAAACCCGAACTACAAGTACAATGATCGCCATGATGAAGGCGACAACCCAAAGAAGATCGGTCATCCAGACAAGGACTTGCTTGACCGAACTGAGGCCTATGAAATGGTTGATTTTATCAATCATATTTTGAATACATGGAACTGGGATAAGCCTAAACCATTACCGCAAGACGTTGCTATTCCAACAGGGAAAAAGATAGAGATGCTTATAAAAAAACATTTACCATCTGATATTCGTAGCAGAGATAAAATCAGCACATGGCTTTTTAGTAACTGGAATGCCGTTTTCCCTTCTTGACAACATAGGAATTATATCCTATAAACGGATCTCCCCAACCCGAGGCGCATGATATGCGCCTTTAATTTTCCCCAGAGGTCAAACATGGAGCATTCCAGCTTAATGCCCGATGACGGCTTTTTGCGCCTGAAACAAATCTTGCGATATATCCCCGTCAGCAAATCCGCATGGTGGGAAGGTGTCAAGACAGGCAAATACCCACCCGCCATCGAGATCGGGCCGCGCACGACCGCATGGCGCGTTCAGGACATTCGCGACCTGATAAAATCTTTGTCGCTTAAAATCCGTCAGCGTTAAACGCGGTTTTCCGCCGCAGCACGGGCAAAGAAATTTGCCCGTGCTTTTTCTTGTCTTGGAGTTATCGCATGAATATAGAGCAAGCAAAGGCCATCCCGTTACGTCAGATCGTCGAACACCTGGGCGGGCGTTTTTCCAAACAAGGCAGAGGAAAGGACGCGTGGTATTTCTCACCGTTTCGACCCGATGAGAAAACCGCCTCTTTCAAAATCAATGAAACCCGCAATACGTGGTATGACTTCGGCCATTCGCCTCTCCATATCTCGAAACCTGGAGGCGACGGCATTGATCTATGGTGTGAGTTCAACGGCCTGAACAACCGCAGCCAAATCAAAGAGGCGTTGGAAGGCTTGGCAAGCATTGGCGTAACACCGTCACGGCTTATCACGCTTGCGCAGCAACAAAAGCGTGACACGACCGCACCGCAGCCGCCGCGTTTCAAACTCCTGAAACTTCATGATCGGATTTCTTATGCATCGTTAAAGGAGGAACTGACGCGCCGAAAGATTTCCTTGAAACTTGCCCACCTGTATCTCAAGCAAGCCTTTCTGCAGGACACCGAAAACCCTGAAAGAAAAATCAACGGCTTCGCCTTCGCCAACGACAAAGGCGGCTATGAAATCAGCACCCCGCAGCCGCATAAAGACGCGTCTTTCAAAATCGCCATCACCCCGAAATATCCGACGACAATTCAAGGTAAAGATCAAACGCGCATATCCCTGTTCGAGGGCTTTTGGGATTTTCTGTCATGGTTGGAGATGAATAAATGGGAAGTGCCGCCGCATATCGTGTGCGTTTTAAATTCCGTCAGCTTCATTCAGCAAGCGGCGGAGATCGTCACCAAGCAAGGAACGATCAAACATGCTTCAATTTACTTTGACAATGACGAGGCGGGATTTCAAGCGACGAATAAATTGGCGTTGCTGTTGGAGAACAATAATGTTGAGGCGCTGGATTTATGCAGCCTGTATTGGCCGCAGATCGATCTTAGTGATTATCGTAAATTGATTGGCAAATAAAAAGGCAGAATTTCATCAATTGAAACTCTGCCTTTCGGGTTAGTTGGTAGTAATATTATTTACCGCCAGCCCCTGTTCCTAAAGCCGTTTTTTTCATAGTTATTCACCTTTCATTGGTTTAAAAAAGAAGACCCGTATATCTTCTCCTGGCTGTAACACAGTATCAATTGGATATGAAACCGTTACACCTGGTAGTATATGATCTTCATGTTTCAAAAGTACACTTTTTTCTTCGATTTCGTCCTTTTGAGTAACCCCTATTTTGATCTCAATCGGAATCGATAACTGATTGATTATATTGACTTTAGATTTGCGCGTGAGCCTAGTGCATCGTAAATAAGCCAAATATCTCAAGTCTCTTTGATCATAAGTATCGCTCACTTTTGACCAAGTAAAATAATTAAGGTTTACTTGAACATCCATTTTTCTTGAAACTTCGACTTCTAGTTTATATTCAAATCGCTCACTTAAAGCGAAAGGCTTTTTTTGATTGATTATTGTGTTTGTAACATTCTTGTGCAGGTATCTAACTTCGAATAATGTGATTTTTCCCACCTCATCTATCTCTTTTGCGTCAGAAGGTGAAACCTTCCAATACTGTAGATCACTCCTGTATTCTTGATCACCACACATATTTGCAATGAAATGTTTTACCTCTACAATTAATCTCAATGCACTCTCATTACTATCATATGCCGTCACTATATATGTAAGTTCCAAGTTCTTATCATAGATGGTAGCCTGCGCAATAGTTTTTTTCAAAAAATCTTCCAAAGCCTGATCATCAATTGATGCCTCACCATTTATGAGAGCGCTGACCTTCTCGCTATGAGTATAATCGGAAATTTTTTTGGTAGTCAAAACAAGAATGATAAGCGAAAGAGATAAAAAGATCAGCAAGTCATCTAGTAAAGATGACGACAAGGATATAGCAAATCCATTATCATGAAAGCTTTCATTTAAAAACCTATGTGTTTCTGGCCATTTTGAAGAAACGAAAAAATAATAGTAAGTACAACAAAGAATAAAATATACTCCAATTACGATAAGTATGGTTTTTTGTTTTCTGGCTGTTCGTGCTAAATTTATTTTTTTGAATTTTTCAAACATAGATGGTTATTTTATATAAGGGTTTTCATCATATCTCTGTTTCATTCCGTCAATGGTGTAATACGGCCTCTTGGGATAATAGATCGGCGGTTTCTCGCCCATGAAGGCGAATATATTGCCCCCCGATGCGCGGCGCAGTTCATCGGGCGTTATCAGTAATCGTTGATTTGCTTCGGGCTGCATCGTGTCTTCGCCTTTGTTATGCTTGTGCGTGATATGGCTGGTCATGCCGATGGCCTTGCTCACATACTCGGCGGTGAAATTATCGTTGATACTGAAGTATTGTCTTACGGCGGTGTTGCCGATAAAGGTTTCCCATCCTTGCCCGTAATGCTTTTGTAGCTGGATCAGCGATTGCAGGATCGGCCATATCGTGACCTCATAGCCCGCATAGGTGCTGAGGGCCGTCTCGATCTCGGAGATATAACCGAGGGCCGCAAATTCATCCAAGAGGAAGGTTACACGCTTGTTCGGCTTGCGCACCACGGCGCGCAATAAGGTTGTGGTGACCAGCCGCAGCCATTTCGAATGGCTTTGCAGCTTGTCTGCGGGGATGATGATAAAAAGCGCCGTGTTGCCGTCCGCCAACGTCTTGGGGTCGTAATCGGACACCAGCGCGTTTTGCAAGGCTTGCGACTTTAAAAAATCCGTGCATTGCAAGGCGGTCGCTAAGATGGAGCCGAATGTTTTTTCACCCGCCGCCATGAGCTTTATGATCTCATTGGCGGAGTTTCTGACGATCTTGCCGTTCACGGGATCGTCGTTTACGCCCATATCTTCCAGCAGCTTATCCCAATCCTTTTGTTTAAGCCGCAGCCATTCCCAAATCGTCGTCAGGGTTTGTTTTTCTTTTTCCTGGCTTGTCACCAGATGCAGCAACAGCCCCGTGATAATGGAACGCGCGTTGTCCGTAAAAAATCGGTCGCGGTCATTCTTATCAATCGGCACTAGCATTTCCGCGATGATCTGCGCGTCATCGACCAAGTGAATGCTGGATATGTCGGATAGAATATCAAGTGGGTTATACGTGCGCGCCTTTTCCAATTTATCCGCGAACAATCCCCACGGGTTCAAGATCACCACGTCGCAGCCGACCTCTCTTTGATAGCGGGACGTAATGACGGCGTTTTCGGCTTTGGGGTCGATGACCACCCATGAGGTTTCATAGTTGGAAATCCCCAACAAATTCGGGATAATCAAATTCGTGCCTTTGCCGCCGCGCGTTCCCGCGACGGTCAGGACATGGCCTTTATCCGAGAACGTATATTGCCCGCCGATATAAAGCCCGTTGGGATTGGTATAGGCGGGAACCAACTCGGCATGTTCGGCCCAACGGGCCGTGCCGAACTTCACGCTTTCCTGCGCGTGGGAGACGGTCTTGTTACGCCATGCGCGGAACATCATATAGACGAAGAACGTGACGATGATATTGACCGAAAGAAAGTACAGGACAAAAAGCGGGTTTTGATACCGCCACGGTACGAACTCGACCAGCAGATAAAAATAAAGTTTCGCGGCATAGTAAATGAAGACCCAGATCAACACCGCGCCGATCACCATTGCGGCCTTGACGATGGGCGGCGCGGTCGCGAATTCGGGCATCCTGCCTTTCGGCAGCATAAAGCGGTTATAGCCGCGTATATACCAAAGCAACGCACCCGCAAGGGTGATCGGTGTCAGGAGAATGCCGACGAGAATAAGGCAGAACTTAAAGAAGGCTTCGGGGTTCCCTCGAAAGGCGAATAGCTTTTTCCAGTCATCGAGCGCAATGCCCAAGAACGGTTTCGGTTCGGTCATGATGGTGGTTAGTTGGGTGTCTCAAAATATCAAACGCCCGCGACAAAAGTCGACCGTTTTTTCACCCGAATTTGACCCCGTATTTTAACGGTACGCGTGTTTTGACAAAGACGATATTTTACATTCGCCTTAAACCAAAACAAAAATTGTATGACCAGTTTGAAAGACGACATGGAAGAAAGAGAAACGGAAAAGCGCGATAAAAAGATCGCGGCGGCATTAGGCATCACCTATGACGAATTGGCTGAAACTGATTTTTATATCGACAGCGAAGGACATGATGCTTTCTTCCTTATCGTGTTCGAACAATCATCACCGCACCCTGTCCTTGATAAGATCAAAGGACTTGAAGGCGGTAATACCGTGCGCCTTGATCCGTCGATTTTCAATGACTGAGAAATCGCGTCGCCTGTTTTTGTGGTCACAAAAACACCAAACAGAAAAACAAGCGTTGAGAGAATTTGCATCGGTTGTTGTGTCCACAAAATCCCATAGCGTCATATAATGTTGAATGCGTCCTTTGCGGTCGCATAGCGTTCATTTAAGAGTTTATAATCGCAGCGTTTTTCGTCGTTTCACTCTTGACAAAAGCGCACAAAAATGTATGCTGATTTCAGATGCAAGACGTGGTTTGTAGCTACAAAAACCGTTGGTGTTTTGATCTACAAACCGTCTTGCAAGGGAGACATTGCATTCTCCCTTGACCCTCTAGCCGCCAAACCTCGACCATGCCCAGACCCATTAAAGCGGGCGAACTAAAGCGCGATTACATCGTGCGCGTTCGCGTCACCGCGTCCGAAAAAAATCTGCTCAAGAAAGCCGCCGATGAGAGCGGCTATACCTTAAGCGATTTTGTCCGCGTCAAATCCCTGAACGCCGTCCCGCGTTTTCGGAAGCCAACCCCCGAACGTGCAGCCATGCTGCAAGGGTTGTCCGAACTCGGCAAGATCGGCGGCAATCTGAACCAGATTGCGAAGGGGATTAACAGCGCCATGCTGACAGGTACGCTTGCGCCGACCAGCCAGCAAGTGCGGCACGCGCTCGTGCAACTTGATCTTCTCACCACCCAACTTTTAACGGCTTTGGAAAATGGTCATTAGAGGCAAGCCCCGTGGCAACGGCAAGCAGTTAGCGCGCTATCTGCTGACGATGGCCGAGAATGACAATATTCAAATCCTAGACGTGGTGGGGCGTGAGACGTTTGATGACGTGCATCTGCACGAGGCGTTGCTGTCTATGTCGCTTACCGCAGAACTGACCAAGAGCGACAAGGGACTGTATCACGCCCAGATCAACCCCGCTTACGGTGAGGACAAACAGATGACGCCGGAAACATGGTTTCAGGCGGCGGATCTGCTTGCGGCAGAACTCGGTTTGGAAAATCAGCGCAGGGTGATCGTTCTTCATACGAAGAACGACCGTACCCATGCCCATGTGGTTTGGGAGCGGTACGACCGCGAACACGGTAAAATGATCTCCGACAGTTTTTCCCGTCTTGCCCAAGATCGGGCAAGAAAGGCAATGGAGCTTATGTTTGAGCATAAGCCGACCCCTGAACGGAACAAGAACCGCCCCGAGATGAAAAAGCACCTGACGGCGCTTTGGGGGCAGACGCAAACAGGCAAGGACTTTATTAGAGAGGCTAATAAAGCGGGCTATCAAATCGCCGCAGGGGTGCAGCGCCGCCCGTTTATGGTAGTGGATGAAACGGGCAGATCGTTCGACCTGGTGCGCCAGCTACAGGGGATAAAGACGAAGGAAGTGCGCGACCGTCTGCAAAAGGAAAAGCTGCCGTCCGAAAAGCAAGCCATTGCCAATGTTCGCAAGAGACAACAGACCAAACAAAACATTCCCGTCAACGATAACAAGCAGACCGAAAAGCCGAGCGATAAACAAAAACAAAAAGACAAGAACAAAAAGACCGCCGAGAAATTCAGTATCGGCAAGGATGATATTTTAATGCCGCAAGAGCGTAATCCCGAAGCGTCACGCATGACGGAAGCCTTTATGCTGAACCGTATCGGTATCGAGGCGACCGATAAAGAGACATTGCCCGACCCCGCTAAAGACCATGCGGCGAATGTCGAAGAAGATAAGAAAAACAAACTGGCGCAGGAATTTGCCGCAAATACCCAAGACCATACGACGAAAAAAGATCATTCCGACGAACAGGCCGAGAATGATCTTTCCGAAACTGAAAAACGCAGGCAGGAATTTAGGGAGGAACTCAAAGCCATCCGCGAGAAACAAGAGAAGGATCGCGGCAAAGGATGGTCACGGGTTATTCTTGCTCTCTGGCGTTTTATGTGGTGGTAAATTAATCAAAGGTTCCTTTGGCCAATCAGCTAGTAGGCTGCTGACTTCCACTTTTAAAAATCCGGCAATTTCAAAAAGTGTCTTAATGCTCGGCTGACTGTCATTCGTACACCAGCGCGAAACCGTAACTGGGCCGACGTTCAAATACTCCGCGAGTTGCCTGTTGGTTTTTTGTTTTTCAACCAACACGACTTTAATTCTGTTATACGGTGCTTCTCGCATAAGGTAAGTTAAATTCAAAAATGCCAGCCCCGACATTCGTGTATCGGGGCTAGCATGTGAAAATTATTTTTTTCTTTCTTCGTTCAGAAAGGCAACTGCTTCGTTGAGAATTTTCCAATACTCATAGAAGAATAGAATGTTTGATC
>VFQP010001579.1_pt1 | contig 13610 bp, 15 predicted proteins | sample 3512351 | NCBI WGS metagenome assembly VFQP01 (sample SAMN10412372, study PRJNA504923) | tailings metagenome | isolation source: Relicate 1 Philex TSF1 revegetated site | place: Philippines: Tuba, Benguet | collected 2017-08-29 | reverse complement strand
TGGCCATCGTGGGCGACGTGCTGCACTCGCGCGTGGCGCGCTCCGACATCCACGCCCTCACCACGCTGGGCTGCCCGGACGTGCGCGTGGTTGGCCCGCGCACGCTGGTGCCGGGCGATCTGTCGCACATGGGCGTGCGCGTGTGCCACACGCTGGAAGAGGGCATCAAGGGCTGTGACGTGGTGATCACGCTGCGGTTGCAGAACGAACGCATGAGCGGCGCGCTGCTGCCGTCGAGCCAGGAGTACTTCAAGAGCTTCGGCCTCACGCCCGATCGGCTGACGTGGGCCAAACCCGACGCCATCGTGATGCACCCGGGCCCGATCAACCGCGGCGTGGAGATCGACTCCGCCGTGGTCGACGGCCCGCAGAGCGTGATCCTGCCGCAGGTCACCTTCGGCATTGCGGTTCGCATGGCCGTGATGAGCATCGTCGCCGGCAACGAGGCCTGAACCCATGAAGATCCTGATCAAGAACGGCCGCGTCATCGACCCCGCCAGCGGGCGTGACGAGATGGCCGACGTGGCCATTGCGGCCGGCCGCATCATCGCCATCGGCAGTGTCGCTGCCGACTTCCACCCCGCGCGCACCATCGACGCCACCGGCTGCATCATCGCCCCCGGCCTGGTGGACCTGGGCGTGCGCCTGAAGGAGCCCGGCCAGGAGCACGCCGGCACGCTCGAAAGCGAGACCGCGGCCGCTGTGGCGGGCGGTGTCACCGCGCTGGTGTGTCCGCCCGATACCGAGCCCGTGCTCGATGAACCGGGTCTGGTGGACATGCTCAAGTTCCGCGCCGAGAAGCTGCACCGTTCGCGCGTGTTCCCGCTCGGCGCGCTCACGCGTGGCCTGCAGGGCGAGGTGCTCACCGAAATGGCCGAACTCACCGAGGCCGGTTGCGTCGGCTTCGGCCAGGCCGAGGTGCCGATCCAGAACACCCAGGTGCTGCTGCGCGCGCTGCAATACGCGGCCACGTTCGGCTACACCGTGTGGCTGCGCCCACAGGACCTGTGGCTGGGCAAGGGTGTGGCGGCGAGCGGCCCGCTCGCCACGCGCCTGGGCCTCTCGGGTGTGCCCGCCGCCGCCGAGACCATTGCGCTGCACACGCTGTTCGAACTCATGCGCGGCATCAAGGGCGGCGTGCGCGTGCACCTGTGCCGCCTCAGCAGCGCGGCGGGCGTGGCGCTGGTGCGCGCCGCCAAGGCCGAAGGCCTGCCCGTCACCTGCGACGTGAGCGTGCACAACCTGCACCTCACCGACGTCGACATCGGTTTCTACGACAGCCGTTTCCGCCTGCAGCCACCGCTGCGCCAGCAGCGCGACCGCGATGCGCTGCGCGCTGCGCTGGCCGACGGCACGATCGACGCGCTGGTGTCCGACCACAACCCGGTCGACAGCGATGCCAAGACCTTGCCCTTTGCCGAGGCCGAACCCGGCGCCACCGCGGTCGAGCTGTTGCTGGGCCTGGCCTGCGGCTGGGCGCAGCAGGAAGGCCTGGGCCTGGTGCAGGCGCTGGCGCCGCTCACGCAGGGGCCTCAGCGCGTGCTGGGCGCCAGCCTGGGCACCTTGCAGGCCAGCGTGGGCCAGTTGGCCGTGGGCGGTGCGGCCGACGTGCTGGTGTTTCACCCCGACGCACCGTGGGTGGTGAAGCCCGCCACACTGCGCAGCCAGGGCAAGCACACGCCGTTCGATGGCCACGAGATGCCCGTGTCCGTGCGCGCCACCCTGGTCGCGGGGCAGATCGCGTACCTGGGCGAATGATGCGCTGGCGGGCGATCGGGCGCCTCCTGCGCGCGGTGGGGCACGTGGTGCACGGGCTGTGGACCATCCGCACGCAGTTCGGCCGCCTCACGCACGCGCAGAGCCAGTTGCTGGTGCGCGAATGGTCGCGCCGCATGTTGGCCATCATGGGCATCGAGCTCGTGGTGCACGGCGATGTGCCGTCACACGGCCCGCTGCTGCAGGTGGCCAACCACCTCTCCTGGCTCGACATCCTGGTGATGAACGCGGTGCACCCGAGCCGCTTCGTCTCCAAGGCCGACGCGCAGCACTGGCCGCTGCTGGGTTCGCTCATCACCGGCGCGGGGACGCTCTACATCGAACGCGAAAGCCGGCGCGATGCGATGCGCGTGGTGCACCGCGTGGCCGAGCGGCTGCGCGAGGGCGATGTCGTCAGCGTGTTCCCCGAGGGCACCACCACCGACGGCCGTGCGCTGCTGCCGTTCCACGCCAACCTGCTGCAGTCGGCCATTGCCGCGAGCGCGCCCGCATTGCCGATGGCCCTGCGCTACCTCGACCGCAACAACGGTCAGCCGCACCCGGGCCCGGTCTACATCGGCGACGACACCTTGGTGGCCTCCGTCTGGCGCACGCTGTGCTCGGACACGGTGCAGGCGGTGGTGCGCTTTGGCGCCCCGCAGCGCGCCGGTGCGCGTGACCGCCGCGCCTGGGCCAACGATCTGCGGACCGAGGTTCAGGCCTTGCTGGACGCCATGTCGGCGCGCTGAGCGCGTCGGCCGGTGCCGCTCAAGCGGCCTTGGCGCGGCTGAGCATCAGCTCGGTGTTGGCCTTGCGGTCGGCGCTGAGCTTCTGCACCGTGGGTCGCTCGCCCATGCGCTTGAGGTAGTCGCGCACCGGCAATTCGGCCAGGAAGTCGCGGCCGTAGATGATCTTCGTGGCGCTGCTCACCAGGGGCAGGTGCACGATCGCGGCGCAATCGGCGATGGTGAACGCATCGCCCGCGATGAAAGGCGAGAACCGCGCCAGCTTTGCAAAGGCGGCGATGTGCTTTTCGAGCTGCGGAGCGATTTTCTCTTTGGCGCTGTCGCTGACCTTGCCGCCGAAGAAGGCCTCGGGGTAGAGGTTGCGCGCCACCAGTTCGAGGTGCAGCTCCAGGTAGCGCACCAGTTCGCGCACCTTGGCAGCGGCAAACGGGTCGGCGGGCAGCAGCGCGGGGTGCGGGTAGGTGTCTTCCAGGTACTCGAGGATCACGGTCGATTCGGACAGCCCACCCTGGTCGGTCTTGAGGTAGGGCACCTTGCCCAGCGGGCTGCAGGTCGGGTCGGTCTGGCCGAGCCAGGCCAGTTCTTCTTCAAACGGCACGCCTTTTTCGAGCAGGGCGAGCTTGACCTTGTTGTAGTAATTGCTGGCGGCAAAACCGCAAAGCTTGAGCATGGGGTGTCTCCAGGGGGTTGTTCGCGGATGCGTGAGTGCATGCTAGCCAACGGCGGGCCGAACCGGCGTCGCGCAGCGGACCCCTCGGTAAAATCGCGCCCATGACATTGCAGCGCTGGCTCCGCAAAGGCACCGCATGGATTGCCCTGCTGGCGGTCTGCTTCGGTGCACTCGCGCCCACGGTGTCTCAGGCGGCGCTCAAGGCCCGCGGTGATGGCGGGCACTGGGTGCAGATCTGCAGTGCGAGCGGCATCACCTGGGTGCGGGCCGACACCGGCGAACGCGCCGACGGACATCCGGCCGAGACCGGGTTCACCTGCCCCTGGGGTGTCATCAGCGGTGGCGCCGCCGGCCTGCCACCGGTGCATGCGCTGCCCCTGCCCGCAGCGGCTGCACAACCCGTGCCCCTGGCGCAAGCACAGCGCGGAGTCCAGCTGTGCGCCAGCGCCCACCCGCCCGCGCGCGCGCCGCCCGCCGGCATCTGAACCGTTTGCGTACGGCGCCGGCCCCTGGGGCCATCGCCGCGTTCTTCCTTCAGATCCGGACTCCCATGAAAAACATCTTCCTTGCCTGCACGCTCGCCTTCGCCGCCAGCGCCTGGGCCCAATCCCCTGTTCAGGTGCAAGACGCCTGGGCCCGTGCCACCGTGGCCAACCAGTCCGCCACCGGCGCCTTCATGAAGCTCACCGCGCCCGTGGCCACGCGCCTGGTCGAGGTTCGATCAACAGCCGCCGGCATCATCGAGATCCACGAGATGAAGCTCGACGGTGATGTGATGCGCATGCGCGCCCTGGACACGCTGCCGTTGCCCGCAGGCCAGCCGGTGGAGCTCAAGCCCGGTGGCCTGCATGTGATGCTGATGGACCTCAAGGCGCAGGTGAAGCCGGGCGATGCCGTGCCGCTCACCCTGGTGTTCGAGGGCGCTGATGGCAAACGCTTCACACAGGACGTGAAGGCCACGGCTCGCGCGCTGGGCGCACAGGCACCCGCCCCGGCCGGTGGCCATGGCAGTGGCCATGGCGCCGGACACAAGCACTGAGCGCTCGCACCGGGGTTTCTGCATGTCCTTCTCACCCGACACATCGGGTGTGGGTGCGTCCGCGCGCGCCCGCATCAACCTGTATGCCATCGCCTGGCGATGGCACGCCCTGGCAGGGCTCGTCGTTCTGCCGTTTCTGCTGACCCTGGCGCTCACCGGCGCCGTGATGGTCTTCTTCACCGGTTTCCAGACCCGCCTGGGGCCCAACCCGGTGGTGGAGCCGCTGCCCACTGCACACACCGTGAGCGAGCAGGCGCTGGCCGCGCTGGCGCACGTGCCCGACGGCCGTTTGCGCACCTACATCGCGCCGCGTGCGCCCGACCGCGCCGCCTGGTTCGAGGTGCAACAGGGCGACATCACGTACGCGCTGGCGGTCGACCCTTACCGCGGCGAGGTGCTGCGCCTCGTCGACAAGGGCAACACGCCCTTTGCCTGGGCCGAACGCATTCACGGCACGCTGTTGATCGGCGACGTGGGTGACCGCCTGATGGAGCTCGCGGCGTGGGCTGCGCTGCTGATGCTGATCACCGGCGCGGTGCTGTGGTGGCCGCGCGGCGCGCTCGGTTGGGCCTCGCGCCTGCGCACACAGCCGCGTGCCAGTGGCCGGCTGTGGTGGCGCTCGCTGCATGCCAGCCTGGGCGTGTGGACGGGGTTGATGCTGATCGGCTTTCTGGCCACCGGGCTCACCTGGACCGGCGTGACCGGCGCGAAATGGCTGCAGTTGTGGAACAGCTTTCCGGCCGAGAAGTGGTACGCCGTGCCCACCTCGGCACAGCCACACAGCGCGCTCAACACCGCGAGCCTGCAGGAGGTGCCCTGGGGCCTGGCGCAGGCGCCGATGCCCGCATCGACGCCCACCGCAGCGGGTGTGCCCATGGACCTGGAACGTGCTGCCGCCCTGGCGCGCGAGATGGGTTTTGTGGGCCAGCACCAGATCGCCATGCCCCAAGGCAAGACTGGCGTGTTCACGATCTCCAGCGACAGCATGAGCGGCGACAGCCGGCGCCCCACGGGTGACCGGACCGTTCACGTGGACCGCTACAGCGGCCGGGTGCTGGCTGACATCCGGTTTGAGCACTACAACGGGCTGGCGAAAACCATGGCGGTGGCCACCGCGCTGCACCAGGGCGATCTGGGCTGGTGGAACGCACTCATCAACCTGCTGGCCTGCCTGGCCGTGGCGCTGATGTGCCTGGCCGGTGTCGCGATGTGGTGGTTGCGCCGACCGCGGCCTTGACGTCAGGCCTCGCGCCTGGGCGCAGCGGGCGCCGGTGGCGACGAGGCTGCGCCGCCGCGCTCGAAGGTGACCACGTGGTCCACCTCGGCGCGGATGCCGATCCACTCGCCCACCGCGTGGTTGTGGTGCGAGGGCACGTGCGTCATCAGCACCTCGCCGCTGGCCAGGCGCAGCGTGTAGAGGAACTCCGAGCCGCGGAAGGCCTTGCGCACGATCTGCGCCTTCACCGGCGCGTCGTCGTCGTGCACGATGTCGTCTGCGCGCAGCAGCACGTCGCACAGGCCGGCCGCGTAGGCCGTGGGCAGCGGGCATTCCTCCACGTCCTGCAGCGGGCCCAGCGGGGTCTGCACCGCCACCTCGCCGCCGTGTTGCAGGATCTGCGCCGGCGCGAACACGCCGTGGCCGATGAACTCGGCCACGAAGCGCGTGGCCGGGCGGTGGTACAGCGCGTAGGCCTCGTCCCACTGGTGCAGGTGGCCCTCGTGCATCACGCCGATACGGTCGCCGATGGCGAAGGCCTCGAGTTGGTCGTGCGTGACGAACAGCGCCGTGGCATGGGCCGCCTTGAGGATCGCGCGCACCTCGTGCGCGAGGCGCTCGCGCAGGTCGACATCGAGGTTGGAAAACGGTTCGTCCAGCAGCAGCAACCGCGGATTGGGCGCCAGCGCGCGCGCCAGTGCCACACGCTGCTGCTGGCCGCCCGAGAGCTCGTGCGGGTGGCGCTGCTGCATGCCGTCCAACCCGACCAGGCGCAGCACCTCGGTCACGCGCGCGGCGCGTTCGGCGCGGGGCAGGCGGTGGATGCCGAAGGCCACATTGGCGGCCACGTCCAGGTGCGGGAAGAGGGCGTAATCCTGGAACACCATGCCGATGCGGCGCTGCTCGGGTGGCAGGTGGTGGCCTGGCCCGCTCACCGTTTCGCCGCCGAGCACGATCTGTCCGCCCTGCGCGCGCTCCAATCCCGCCACCGCCCGCAACAACGTGGTCTTGCCGCAGCCCGAAGGACCGATGAGCACCCCGATTTCGCCCACGGCCAGACCCAGGCTCACGCCGTCGACAGCGTTGTGCGATGCGCCGGCATAGCGCACCTGGAGTTGCGAGACCTGCAGGAACATGCGGTCCATTGTAGATAACTACAATTCTCATTTGTGTTGATGCGGGTCAAGTCCCCGCGCCAGGAAGCCCACCCCATGCCGCGCTGGCCCGCCCAGATCCTGTTGTTGCTGCTGGCCGCCGTACTGGTGTTGCCAGTGTTCGCGCTTGCCGGCGCCTGGCTGGGCTTTGATGCCGTCGCGCGCGACGTGCTGATGCAAATGGCGCAGACCGTTCTGCCTGAGTACACGCTCACCTCGCTCGTGCTTTGCGCGAGCGTGGCGGTGGGCGTGGCGCTGGTGGGGGTGATGGGCGCCAGCGCCGTCACGCTGTTTGATTTCCCCGGTCGACGCCACTTCGAGTGGGCACTGCTGCTGCCACTGGCCATGCCGGCCTACGTGGTGGCCTACGCCTACACCGACTTTCTGCAGTTCAGCGGCCCGCTGCAGGTGTGGCTGCGCGACACGTTCGGTCTGCAAGGCCGCCTGTTGCCCGAGGTGCGCAGCACGCCGGGTGCGGTCTGGGTGTTCACCTTCACGCTCTATCCCTACGTCTACCTGCTGGCGCGTACGGCGCTCACCGAACGTGCGGCGCAGTTGATGGAAGCCGCGCGCCTGCTGGGGGCGCCGCTGTCGCGCCGTATTCGCGAGGTGGCGCTGCCGTTGGCGCGCCCGGCGGTGGCTGCGGGCGTGGCACTGGCGCTCATGGAAACGCTGGCCGACTTCGGCGTGGCCAGCTACTTCGGCATCCAGACCTTCACCGCCGGCATCTACAAGGCCTGGCTGGCGATGGACAACCGCATCGCGGCGGCGCAACTGGCCACGTTGTTGCTCCTCACGGTGGGCGCGCTGCTGTGGGTGGAGCACCGGGCGCAGCGGCGCATGCGCTTTGCGGCCCTGCGAGGCCAGCGCGCCGGCAGCGCCGAAGCGCAACCCGTGCGCCTGCGGGGCGCGCGTGCCGCGGCCGCCGTGATGCTGTGCGCCTTGCCCGTCCTGTTCGGCTTCGTGTTGCCGTTGTTGTTCATGCTGCGCCCACTGATCGGCGGCTGGGACGTGCTGCCCTGGGGCATGTTCGTGCAGTGGTCGATCAACAGCGTCTGGCTGGCCGGCCTGGCGGCCGTGCTGGCCACGTTGATCGCGCTCGCCCTGGGTTTTGCGGTGCGCGCGCGGCCCACGCCGCTCACGCGTGGGGTGTCGCAACTGGCCAGCCTGGGCTACGCAGTGCCGGGCGCGGTGATCGTGGTCGGCCTGCTGCTGCCGGTGGGTTGGGTGCAGGCGGGCTGGCCCGCGTCGGGCGTGGGCTATTGGGTCACGGCCACGGCGCTGGGCATTGTGTGGGCTTACCTGGTGCGTTTCACCGCGGTGGCGCTGCAATCGGTGCAGGCGGGCTATGCGCGAATGCCCGCCAGCCTGGACGATTCGGCCCGCATGCTGGGCACCACCGGTATGGCGCTGGCCATGCGCGTGCACTGGCCACTGCTGCGCCGCGCCACGCTGGCTGCGGCGCTGCTGGTGTTCGTGGACGTGATGAAGGAACTGCCCGCCACCCTGGTGCTGCGTCCCTTCAACAGCGACACCCTGGCCGTGGTGACTTACAACCTGGCGCGTGACGAACGGCTGGGCGAGGCCGCGTTGCCCGCGTTGGCGCTGGTGCTGGTGGGACTGGTACCGGTCATCCTGCTCAGCCGCGCACTGAGGCAACGCTGAGACAGTGCGTGTAAGGGCTTGTTGCCGCCCTTGTGCGGCGCCGCCGGCACTGCTTCAATGCCCCGCATGAACCCCACTGCACCTTTGCTCCCCCTGGCAGGCCGGCGCCAGCTCCTGACCCTGGCCACCACCAGCGCGGCCATGCTCGTCGCGGGATGCCAGTTGCTGCCAGCGCGCCACGGCGCAGCCGGCCTCAACCGTGTGCGTTTCACCGCGCCTGTGCCGGTGGGCAGCCGCTTGCGCGCGCACCTGACGCTGCAGGCGATCGAGCCTATCGAGCACGGTGGGCGCCAGATGACCTGGCTGGTGAGTGTGGAGCGTGAAGGGGTGGCCAAGCCGGTCTGCGTGGCCGAATCGCTGGTGCGACGTTACCCCTGAGCCCGGGGGGAATCGTTCAGCGCACGCGCGCGAGTTGCTTCGGGTCGAGCCAGCCTTCGAACACCTTGATCAACGCGTCGATGCGCTCGGCGGCGGTGCGTTGGTCGTGGCGCTGGGCGATCAGCTGGAAAGCATCATTGCGCAGCAGCCAGAGTTCCTGTGGCGTGCGGGCTTGCTCGATCTGGCGGCGCAGGCGGTGCGCCGGCACGCTCATGCAGTCCTCGATGGTGAACAGCAGGTGCTGTCGGATCGACATCAGATCGCGCAGGCGCGGCGTGCGCGGCTTGTACCGGGGCTCGGCCGCCGTGCTGAAGAGGCGCGCGAGCATCGCCATCACCGACATGCCGCTTGCGGTGGCGGGGCGCTGGGCGCGGGGGCCGGAGATCGGGCGGTCCATGCGGCGATGGTGGCCCATATCCAACACCTGGGGGATGACGCGGATGCCATTCCCGTGATATGGATCACGCCACGGGCGGATCGGCGAATCCGTGTTGCCGCCACGCTTCGTACACCACCACCGCCACCGCGTTCGACAGGTTCAGGCTGCGTTGCCCGGCGCGCATGGGCAGCCGCAACCGGCGCTCGGGCGCCACGCTGTCGCGCAGCGCGGGCGGCAGGCCGCTCGATTCGGCGCCGAACACCAGCCAATCACCGGGGGCAAATGACGTGCCGTGTACCGTGCCGCTGCCGCGCGTGGTCAGGGCGAACACGCGCTCGGGTGGCGGGCGCACGGCGTTCAGGAAGGTCTCCCACGCCGCGTGCCGGCGAACCTCGGCGTACTCGTGGTAGTCGAGCCCGGCCCGGCGCATGAGCTTGTCTTCCATGGAGAAGCCCAGCGGTTCGATCAGGTGCAGCGCGCAGCCGGTGTTGGCGCACAAGCGGATCACGTTGCCGGTGTTCGGTGGAATTTCGGGATGCACCAGCACGACATTGAACATGGCGTGGCGATCTTAGCCCTGCGCCGACTCGACCTCAGCCCGGCAGCGACTCGTCGGGCCCCGGCGTGCGGGCGAACACCAGGGCGTTCACAGCGGCCGCGCCTGCGGCGTGCAACGCCCGGGCGGCCGCCAGCAAGGTGGCACCGGTGGTGGTGACGTCGTCGATCAGCAGCACCCGGCGACCCGCCAAAGCGGCTGCCCGCTCGGGTGGTACGGCGAAGGCGCCAGTGAGGTTGCGCAGCCGCTCGGCGCGGCCCAGGCGGTGTTGCGGTGGGGCATCGCTCAGGCGGACCAGCGCGTCGGCGCACAGCCGCGCCGGCGCGAACCCTGGTGCGGTGTGAAGGCGCGCCACCGCTTTCGCCAGCTCCCAGGGCGCATGGTGGCCGCGTGCGGCCAAGCGTACGGGCGTGAGCGGGATCGGCGCGATCAGATCGCAGTCCTGAATCAGCGCGCTGGCGCCGTCGGCACGCAGCATCAACTCGGCGAACGGCCCGGCCCAGCCCGCCTGGCCGTGAAACTTGAAGTTCGCGATCAACGCATCCCAGGGGTAGCCGTAATCCACCGCGGCGACACACCGCGCAGGGCCGTCGGGCGGCGGGGTGTTGGTCACGCAGGCGGTACAGAAACCCCGTGAGCAGGGCGCCGCGCAGTGCGGGCAGCGCGCCTGCGGTTTGGCAAAGCGCGCCACACAGGCCGGGCAGACGGGTGCGGCGGGCCAGCTCCCGCACACGTGGCAGGCGCTGGGCCAGCCCTGGTGACCACCGGTGCGTTGGCGCCAGCGACCGGGGAGCAGGAGGTCCAATCGCATGGCAGCTCAATATACTGAGCACCTTTGGCCGATACCCGCGCCGGTGCCCACCGCCGCCACGCCTTGCAAGCCTCCCCATCCCCCTCAGACGACCGCGTGCCCGGTCTCGATCCGGCTGCCGCTGCGCGCTGGTTGCGCCTGCCGCGTACCCGAAGCCCCTGGCTGCACGAAGAAGTGGCCTCGCGCATGGTCGAGCGGCTGCAGTGGTTTCGGGAGGCGCCCACCAGTTGGCTGCACTGGGAGCCGGCGCTGGGCGGTCTGCAGGGCCACGCGCGGGTGCGCTCGGCCCTTCCCGACGCCGTCTGCCAGGTGTGGTCGCACGATCTTGAGGGCGCGCGCGAACTGACCCGTGAACGCGCGGCACGGTCCTGGAACCCGCTGCGTCGCGCGCGCGACGTGGTGCCCGATGCCGCCGACACCGCGCGTCCCGTGCAGTTGCTGTGGGCCAACATGGGCCTGCACGCCGAGGCGGCACCACAGACGTTGCTGGCGCGCTGGCGCCAACACCTGGCGCCTGGCGGCTTTCTGCTGATGTCCTGCCTGGGCCCCGATTCGTTGGCCGAGTTGCGCGCGGTCTACGCCGCCGAAGGTTGGCCCACGCCCACCCACGCCTTCACGGACATGCACGACTGGGGCGACATGCTGGTGCAAGCCGGTTTTGCCGAGCCCGTGATGGACATGGAGCGCATCACGCTCACCTTCGGCAGTGCCGCTGCCATGCTCGACGAGTTGCGCGAGCTGGGCCGCAACCTGTCGAGCGCGCGGCACCCCGGCCTGCGGGGGCGGGCCTGGCGCCAGGCGCTGCTGGAGGCGATCGAGCGCCGCGGCGCTCGCGATGCCGACGGGCGCCTGCGGCTGGGCTTCGAGGTCATCTACGGCCATGCGGTTCGGGCCGAGCCACGTGCCCGCAGTGGCCATACGGCGTTGCCACTGGACGAGGTGCGCGAGCAGCTGCGCCGCCGCCGCGGATGAACCGGGCGGCGCCGGGCGATAACCCGAGCGGTGCGCCCGGCCTGTGGGTCGTCGGCCTCTGGCGGCGGGCTACAATCCCGCGGTTTTGAGATGAAGGGCATTTTCCCTGCGCAGGCGCCTGGCCTTCGGGCCGCGCGCCGACCGACCGGTGGTGTGGGTGTGAGTCCGACCAGCAACGCGTACCGCTTTGCAACCCAGTCCGACGAGGGCATGGAGTGGCGGCTGCGCCGCAATTGCTCGGTCACCCCGGCCCAGCTCGGCCTGCTCTATGCCTCCCTGTGTGTGGTTTCACTGGGTGTGGCCGGGTTCTTCTGGATCCAGGGCGCGACGCTGGTGCTGCCGTTTGCGGCGCTGGAGCTGCTGGCGGTGGGCGTGGCGTTCCTCGTGTACGCGCGCCACGCGGCCGACGGCGAGCGCATTCGTCTGCTGGCGCATGCGCTGGTGGTCGAGCAGGAAACGGCCGGTCGGCTCAGGCGCTGTGAGTTCGCGCGCGAATGGGTGCGGATCGAGCCGGTGGCAGTGGCCCCCAACCTCATCGAGGTCAGGGCGGGCGCGGAGTCGGTGCATGTCGGGCGTTTTCTGCGCGCCGAACTGCGGCCGGCGCTGGCCCGGGAGATTCGACAGGCGCTGCTCAGTGGTTGAGTCCACCGGGCGGGGCGGGCAAGTTTGGTGTAATCGAGGTCGATATCAATCGACGCTTATATTTGAGGCGCAACAAGTGAGTAAGACGACGAAGACGCTCCACGACCTTCGCCACCGTGTCCGGGCGGTGCGCAACGCGGTTGGCCTGACGCTCTTGAGCGCCGGGGTCTGGACCTCGGTGGCTGCCCAGAAGGTCAACGACCTGCCTGGCGGCCCGGCGGTCAATCAGCTCAACTTTGCGCCGCCCGTCACCCGGATCGCCGAGGAGCAGCACTGGCTGCACTGGTTCATGATGGCCATCTGCGCCGTGATCTTCGTGATCGTCTTCGGCGTGATGTTCTATTCCATCCTCAAGCACCGCAAATCGGTGGGCCACAAGTCGCAGGAGCTGGCCGAGCCGATCTGGGTGGAGCTGGGCTGGACCATCGTGCCGCTGCTGATCGTCATCGGCATGGCCCTGCCGGCCACCAAGGTGCTGGTGGCGCAGAAAGACACCACCAACGCCGACCTGACCATCAAGGCCACCGGCATGCAGTGGAAGTGGGGCTATGACTACATCAAGGGCGAAGGCGAAGGCATCGGCTTCCTCTCGACGCTGGACACCTCGCACCGCGTGATGTCGGCCAGCGGCAGCCCGCCGCCCACCGACGACTACCTGCTCAAGGTCGATAACCCGATGGTGGTGCCGGTGGGCAAGAAGATCCGCATCATCACCACGGCCAACGACGTGATCCATGCCTGGATGGTGCCGGCCTTCGGCGTGAAGCAGGACGCCATCCCCGGCTTCGTGCGCGACACCTGGTTCCGTGCCGAAAAGACCGGCGATTTCTACGGCCAGTGTGCCGAGCTGTGTGGCAAGGAGCACGCCTACATGCCAATCCACGTGAAGGTGGTGACGGCTGAGGAATACACCGCCTGGGTGACCGAGAAGCAAAAGGCCATGGCCGCTGCCGCGGACGACCCGGCCAAGGTCTGGGCGCTGGCCGACCTCGTCAAGCGAGGCGAGTCGGTCTATGCCGCGAACTGCGCCGCCTGCCACCAGGCCAGCGGCAAAGGCGCCGGCCCGATCAAGGCGCTCGACGGCTCGGCCCTGGTGCTCGATGCCGACAAGGCCAAGATCATCAACGTGTTGCTCAACGGCCAGAACAACGGCGCCATGCCCGCGTGGAAACAGCTCTCCGACACCGAGCTGGCCGCGGTCATGACCTACACCAAGAACAGCTGGAGCAACAGCACCCAGCAGATCATCCAGCCGGCCGAAGTGCAGGCTGCGCGCAAGTGATCCGTACCGTACGCATCGATTGAGAACCTGAGGAACCGACCATGAGTGCAGTGCTCGACCATCACGACGCCCACGGCCACGATCACGACCACCACGCACCCACCGGCTGGCGGCGTTGGGTGTTTGCCACCAACCACAAGGACATCGGTACGCTGTACCTGCTGTTCTCGTTCACCATGCTGATGGTCGGGGGCGTGCTGGCCCTGGGCATCCGCGCCGAGCTATTCCAGCCCGGCCTGCAATTGGTGAACCCCGAGCTGTTCAACCAGCTCACCACCATGCACGGCCTCATCATGGTGTTCGGCGCCATCATGCCGGCCTTCGTGGGCTTCGCGAACTGGATGA
>VFQP010004221.1_pt1 | contig 13623 bp, 22 predicted proteins | sample 3512351 | NCBI WGS metagenome assembly VFQP01 (sample SAMN10412372, study PRJNA504923) | tailings metagenome | isolation source: Relicate 1 Philex TSF1 revegetated site | place: Philippines: Tuba, Benguet | collected 2017-08-29 | reverse complement strand
CGCGCGCGCGGTGAGGGAGAGCCGGAGGGAAACAAGAGAGGGCAGCGCAGCGTGCCAGCTGTGCGTGCTGCGTGGAAGAGGTCGTCGTGTGGAGGTTCCTGCCGGTGCGCCCGCGCTCACTTGGTGAAGGTGGCTTGGCAGCGGTTGAAGAGCCCGCCCGACAGGCCCACCGACTTGCCGCCCGGCAGCGGCACCTTGAAGTTGAGGCCCTGGTCCACCTGCGGGACGCACACCACGCAGCAGCAAGGCAACCAGCACGTCACGCTTTGCGCGCTGCCGCTCGCGCCCGCACGCCCCCCCGCCGCAGCGACGCCAAAGCGCTTGCTACGTCCCGGCCCTGCGTCGCCCTTGCCCGCCCGCACCTGCAGCAGCACGCGCGTGCCCAGCTGGTTGCCGTTGACAAACTGCACGTCGTCCAGCGCGCTGAAGTTCTGGTAGCTCAGGCTCACGTCCCGGCCTACGGTAGCAGCGGCAGCGCGCAGCGCGTCGGCAACGCGTCACCTCGCATCCGTCCAAGGGACGCCTCGGCACGGGAGCGCTTTCTACTCAAATGACCAGAGGCGCCGCAGCCCACGAGGCGCGTTCACGCGCTGCGACAGGCCGGTGCGGCGCTCCGTCGATCGCTTCCTGTCGGTGCGTTGCCGCCCCCGCAGTGGCGTGGGGGCCTGGGCAGGTCTGCAGGCACCCACACGCACCCGTGCCGCTGAGCGTGGTGGCGGGCCCGTTGTCGGCGTAGTAGCCCCTCGACACCTTGGTGCCCTTGGCCACGGCCTGGCCGTTCTCATCCACCGTCTGGACCTGCATAGCAGCAACAGCAGCAGCAGCAGTGACATTAAGGGCCGTGCGCGCGCGCTTGGTAGCTGCGTTGCGATGGGGAGGCGCAAGCGGCAGGCACCGTCACATGTGCGACGCCTCGCCCCGCCTTGCAGCCGCTGCCCCCGCACCTGCTGCAGCACGACGGCGTGCTCGACGCTGTTGTCCTGCCCGCCCGTGTGGCTGGTCCAGGCCTTGAGACCCAGCCGGTCCACAAACACGGGAGGCACCTCGTTCTCCACGGGGCTGGTGAACACGGGAGACATCTTGCGCGTGTTGAACACCTGCGCACGAACACACCCTCACAAGGCGCGCCACGTCACGCCCTCCTGCAAGCAAAACGGTGCCCTGCCACGCCACCTGGGCCCCTGCCCGAGCGCAGAAGGGCGGCCCGGCCGGCGCAAGTGCGAGCGCGAGCGCGCCGCCCGCCGCCGCACCTGGACGTTGCGCGTGGTGTTGGGCGCGTAGAAGGGCTCGGTGTAGCTCATCTGGAAGCCCAGGTCGGCGCCCGGGTTGCGCCAGTCGCTGGAGGAGAGGGACACGCTCAGAGACTGCGAGTCGCCAAAGAGGTTCTCGTGCGAGATCTCCACGCTGCCGCCCGGCACCAGCGCCTGGCGCGACACCTGGGGCACCGGGCCCTTCATCTGGAACGCCCAGTCCAGGTCCATCTGCGTGTGCGCGCGCATGCGCACGCACGCCACGCGCCGTTCCGCTCAGGCGCGCCACCAGGTGCGACGCGCGGCGCAAGCACCGTGCGCCACAAGGGGGGAATGGCGGCGAAGGGCCGCCGGCCGCCGCGCGAGGAGAGAAAGGGAGCCGGGAGCGCGTGGCGCACCTCCATGCTGCGTGGCTCCACCTCCTCGACCTTGATGCGGATGTTGATCTTGCTGGGGTCCTGCATGTCCTGCTCGGGCTCAATGTTGATGTCCTCCAGCAGGCCGCACGCGTACACGTTGTTCATGGCGTCGTACCCATCGTCAATGTGGTAGTGCTCGCCCTTCTGCGCACGCGCCACGCACACGCTAACCACAGCACCATGGCGACGGCGACAGTCGCGCGTCCGCGTCGCGGCGTTTGCCCAAGCCAGAGCTGTCCGCGGCGATCGCGCTGCGCGCGCGACTGGCCTCTCCCGCAAGCAGCAGGCGCGCGCCGAGTTGGCCAGCGAGCGCTCACCTTGAAGCCGGCGGCCTGGATGATGCGCTCGGCCGGCACCACCTCGCCCACCTCGTAGCTCGTGTCCTCGCTCTCATCACCGGCGCGCATGCGCGAGTAGCGCACGCTCACGTCGTTGACCTTGGCCTCAATCACGTTGGCGCGCAAAGTGCCCTCCTCCATGCCGTCAAAGTAGCCCACGTAGCAAAACGGCAGCCCGCGGTCCTGGTACCTGCGCAACCGCGTGTGCGCGTGGACCCCGGCGCAGGCGGCACGCGCGCGTTTGCGGGCGACACGCCGTGGCGGTGGAGGACGGTGGCGACCCTGGTGCGTAGACCTTTGGACGTGCCCACACGCGTGGCGTTGCTGGGTGACTCACCACTTCTCGATCTTCTCGCGGACCTTGTCCATCACGCCAATGTCCACCTTGTACACGTTCTCGGGCATGCACGACTTGATGATGCCCTCCTGCACCTGCGGTCAGGTTGGTGTGAGGGGGCGCGCGGCGCAGCAGCCAACCGGGAGCAGACACCACGTCACCCCCCGCCCCAACCTCTCCACATATGGCGCCCGCCCGGCCTGCCGCGCAGCATGCATTCATGCTGCGCGCCAGCAGTCAGGAGGCGAAGAGGCACACCTTTGCGGGCATGAGCGTGGCTCCCTTGATCTGGATGTCGTCGATGCCGGTGAACGTGTACGGCGTGAAGCGGTACACCACGCGCTGGTGGTTGGTCTTGTCGTCCACAAACTCGGTGCGGATGTCCACCTTGGCAATGTACTCGTTGTACTGGCTGCGATGAGGCGCCAGCACGGGGAACGGGGCGTGCATGCGCCACCACAAACCTTGGCTTTGCCGCTGATGGCTGCGCCTCGTGACACGAAATAAAGGAAACGAAACCCGGGCGCTGCGCTGAGATCTTCCTCAGGGGTGGCTGCGTACCCCACCGTCCCAACGATCTGCTCACGTCTCGAGGCGCCTGCGGTCGTCCACGATGTCCTGGTAGTCGAATATGTGCCCCTCCTGCACGCTGAGCATGTCGTGCAGCTCCGCCTGCGGGCCACGCACGCGTGCCCAGCAGCAAGAACGTGTGACCAGGAGTTGTGCTCGCAAATGCTAGCTTCTCTGGCAGAAGTCCCCTGCCTTTTCACACGTGCAGGTGCCACCGCCGCACCTTTTTGGGCAGTGCGCCGACGCTGGGCCAGCCCTCGATCACCACCTCCACGCAGCGGTTGGTGCCCACTCTCTGGCCCTCCTGCGCCGCCTCGTCCAGGTCGTCGCTGGGCGTGACGAGGTCCTGCCAGCTGCGCCGCGGGGGCTGCGCCGCCGCGCCGTCGTCCGACGCCGGCACCTCGGTGGCCTCGCCCTCCTCCTGCTTCTGCTGCTGCTGCGCGCCATCGGCGGCCAGGTCGTACAGGGCCTGAGGCCCGCTGCCTGCGCCTCCCTGCGGCACGCCGGATCCGTCCCCGCCGCCGCCGCCGCCGCCGCCGCCGCCGCCGCCCCCTCCCCCTCGGCCGCCAAAGAAGAAGTTGCCACCGCCGCCCATGCCAGGCAGCAGCACGAAGCCCGACGCGCACGTGGCGCTGAAGAGCCCCACTGGCTTGACCAGCGACTGCAACATGATCGTCGTCGTCGGCGCCTGGGCGCTCGATGGCGCCGATGACGCGCTGCTGCACGACGACGACGCGCTGGATGTGCTGGCCTCCTCGTGCGTCTGGCATCGCGGCTGCACGACGTGCAGCCTGCGTGGCGCCTTCAGGTGTGCGGGACCTGTGCGGCCAGCGGCCGAGGAGCACTCGCGCCGAGCGCCGCCTTGACGCATCTGCCTGCCGCTAGCAAACATCCTGCCGCACGCCGCCGCTATCTGTTCACGCTGGCCGGCCGATCGAGCCCAAGCAGCTTGTGGCGGCTGCCCCGCACGTTGTCGTCAACCACGCGCGTCTCAACTCATGCGAGGGGCAAAGCGACCTGATGCCCGCCTCGCCACTGCCGCGTCCTCTCTCTCCAGCTCTCTCCGCGCTGACTCGTATGCCCTATGCCGGGCGTCCGCAGAGGACGCAGAGGTCGGAGCCCGCGCAGGAAGCGAATTCACGGGTGAGGCCGCAGTTCCAGTTCCGAACGTCACGCAAACTCGTGTCAATAGGTCCCAAGTACACGCTGAGCCGCAGCAGCCCAGGACACGCTGGGGCCCGCGAACACAGCAAGCGGCCCAGGCAGCGACCTGGGTCAATCAAGTCATAGTCAAGCGGCATCCGGCGAGAGAGGCGGCCCCGCACGAAAAAGGTCGCCACGCGCGCCGCACACCGTGCGCCGCCTGGCGCGCACACGCCCCGTCCGTCCCTCACGAGCCTTAGCTCTGGGGCTGGGGCAGCAGGTCGACGGGGAACGTGTCGTGCCCTGCACACAGCGCGGCGGCGACCACACGCACACAAGAAGTGTCAGCACGCCGCGTGCCAAACGCGGGCTCTGCAGGGGCATGCCCAGGCCTTGCAGGTGCCAAGCTCACCCTCGGGGTAGAGCATCTGCGTCTTGCCCTCGAGGTACTTGTTGATCATGCGCGTGGTCGAGTAGTTGAAGCCGTCGCTGGGCAGGATGATGCGGTTGCGCGTGCGGCTCGTGTTCATCGTGTTGCGGACCTTGGACGCCAGCACCTTGCCCAGCTCCACGCCCCACTGGTCAAAGCTGTTGATGCCCCAGATGAAGCCCTGCAGAGACGGCGCGGCGGCAGAGCGCACGCTATGTGAGAAGCCAGCCCGCACGCGTGTGGCGCTGTCGCCCTCCCTGCCCCACCCGCACGCCACCCCACCCCAAGCCTTGGCCCACGCAATACAGTAATCACCTGCACGGCGACCTGCCCCTGCCCTGCCTGAGCTGTCAAAACTGCGCTCGTGCACATTCAGCTGCGCGCGCCTACGCGCACCTGCACAGCCACGCGGTGCTCGTAGAGCGCCAGCAGCTGCCCCACGGTGAAGGCCGTGCACGAGGGCAGCATGATGCTCATGGAGGGGCGGTTGCCGGTGAAGGTGCGGTGCGGGATGAGGTAGTCGGGCACGTTCTCGCTGCGCAGCTGCTCGGGCGTCTTGCCGTACGCCAGCGCGTCGGCCTGGGCAAAGAAGTTGCTCATGAGCTCGTCGTGGTTGCTCACAATCTCGCCCTTGAGGTACACGCTCTGCTGGCTCCGGACGATGCCTGCGAAGGGAGGCACCGCGCGCGGTGACGCCGTCAGCTGGGGTGTCATGCATCACGACCTGTGTGTCCGCTGAACTGCCCCCAGCGGCCCCCAGGGCAGTATGGCTCACCAATGAAGTCGCATGGCACGACGCGCCCCTGATGGATGAGCTGGTAGAACGAGTGCTGCCCGTTGGTGCCCGGCTCGCCAAAGTCAATCTCGCCCGCCTCGTACGGCAGCCGCCGGCCGTCAATGTCCACGCCCTTGCCGTTGCTCTCCATGCTGACCTGCTGGATGTGCGGCGCCAGCTTGGACAGCGCCTGCGCGCAGCGCACCGCACCACCACCGGTACCACTTCGCTCGGTGAGAGCGAGGCGCGGCGAGCCGAGGTAGTGTCGTCCCAGTGGTGCCTGCTGCTGCCTCGTCGCGAACTGCACGCACCCACTGCGCGCCCATCCCCTTGGCCACTCCCCTCACCTGGCAGTAGGGCAGGATGGCGCGCGCGGGGTAGCCCAGGAAGCTCACGTTCCACATGCTGAGCAGGCCCATGAGCACGGGCAGGTTCTGGTCCAGCTCCATGTTCTTGAAGTGGTCGTCAATGTTGTTGGCGCCCATGAGGAACTCCTGCGGCCAGCCGTGTTGGGCGGGGCGCGCCACCCAGCGTGTGAGCACCCACCCATCATGGCGACCCCGATTTGCCCTCAGCGCAGCACCTGGCTGCCCTGGTTGGCCCCCACCACATATGCGGCGCGCGCACCTGCACGATCTCAAAGCCATACGTGAGCGCCAGCGGCAGCACGCCCACGGCGCTGCACACGCTGTAGCGGCCGCCCACCCAGTCCCAGAAGCCAAAGGCGTTGTCCGGGTCAATGCCAAACTCCTTGACCAGCTTGAGGTTAGTGCTCACCGCCACCATGTGCTTGCTCACGGCCTCGGGACCTGCACACCAACGTGCACGCACCGCCAACGCCCCACACACTCTGCCACACGGTGGTGCCGTCCCCGCGACCGCCTCCCCGCACGGCAGCATCCCTGGCGCCATCCCTCTCCCCTCCTCTGCTCACCGAGCTGCGCGATGAGCCACTTGCGCACGGTGCGCGCGTTGAGCATGGTCTCTGCCGTGGTGAAGGTCTTGGACACCACCACCACGAGCGTCTCCTCGGGGTCCAGGCCACCCAGCGCACGCGCCACGTCAATGGGGTCCACGTTGGCCAGGAAGCGCAGCGACCGGCCAGAGCTCGCCGCCGCCGCCTTGGGCTCCGTCCTGCATCACCATGACAACCGCCACGGGCGAGGCCTCACGCTGTGGGCCGGGCGTGGCCGAGGGCGCCAGCGTCCTCGAGGGCCTCCCTCCACCAGGCGCAGCACCAAAAAGACGCACCTGAGCGCCGTGTGCACGAAGAGGGGCCCCAGGAAGGAGCCGCCGATGCCAATGGCCACCACGTTCTTGAGCGACTTGCCCGTCACGCCCTTCCACTCGCCGTTGCGGACCTTGTCGGTGAAGTTCTTGATCTTGTCCAGCACGTCCCACACGTCGGGCACCACGTTCTTGCCGTCGACGAAAATCTTCTGCACGCCCCGCACACGCACACGAGCCAGGTCGAGTGAGCAGGGCCCTCGCCTGCGGCGTGAGCTCCACCAGCGCACTGCTGTGTGCCTGCTTGCCTGGTCGCGGCGGGCGCGAGTGGCCACGTGCAGCACGGCGCGGTCCTCGGTCGAGTTGATGTGCTCGCCGGCAAACATGTTGTCGATCTTCTCGCGCAGCTTGGCGGCCTTGGCCAGCTTGAGCAGCAGCTGCGGTGTGGGAAGTGGGGAGGGAGGCGCACGGTTCGAGAGCACGCCAGCCGAGCGCTACGTCCGCGGCCCCTCCCCGCACCCCAAGCGCTCCGACTCACGTCCATGGTGGTGGACGTGACCCTCTGGCGGGAAAAGTCAAAGTAGATGCCCTCGCTCTCCTTGATGAGGTTCATGCAGCGCGCCTCGTCAGCCATGAGATCTCGCAAGTGCCTGCGCGCGATCCGCGAGTGCGTGCGGCCCCTCAGCCACCGAGCACGCCAATCCGCTCCGCAGCGATCAAGTCGAGAGCACTGCTGCTTGCTGCGCAGAGCTACCAGCTCACGTGCGGTTGATCTCCCCGACGTGCTCCTTGAGCGCCTGCCATTCCGGCGTGTTGCAGATGAGCGCCTCGCTCTTGCTGGCCATCTGCGCGCGCGCGGCGTCGTGTGCGTGTGCGTGTTGTAGTGAGCAAACGGCGCGCGCGCCCATGGCGGAACAAGGGAGACGAACGAGCATCGCGCACCTGCGCGTCGAGGATGCGGGCGACCCTGGCCGCCACGCGCCTCCTGCCGCTGCTGCGGCCGCTGGTGGCAGCGGGCGCCGCCTCGAGCGGGCTGCAGCACGGGCTGCCCTGGCTCGTCTGGGCCGGCCCACCGACAACCCTGGTGCAGCTGCAGGAGCAGGAGGAGAGCAACGGGCACGCACGGAAGCCTGTGTGTGAGAGGCCGTGGGGCTGCTGTGGGGGTGCACAGCGTGCTGCTGGGTGTTGTGGCCCCTGCTGTGTGGCCCCTGCACATGATGAGTCGCCTCTGCCCCGACCCCTGAGCGCGCTCGCCTCTGGCGACCCCCCGCGCGCAGCTCGCGCGCGAAACCGGCCAATGCGCGATCCCGGGGCCTCGCACGGGCATGATCGCTGGCCCGTGCGCTCCCCAGAGTGCGCCCGAGCGCGCTCTCGCCGCGACCCTGCTCATCGCGATGATCCTGAGGCGTGCCCCCCCCGCCAACGAGCGCGCTGCGCACCTGCTCACGCGCGCCGACGAGGCGCCTTGGTGAGCGCTCCTGAGCTGCTCCGCCGCGCGCGGCGCCCTGCTGCTCGATGGCGCGATGTTTCCTCCCAAAAGCTGCATTCCCGTTGACGACACTGGAACCGTGCTGCAGGTCGCGCGCAAGAGGCCTCCTCTGCGTCAAACTGATACGTGAGCGCGTCCACCACACGAGTTGCTCTCGCGCGACTTGCTCGCTTCCTGATGGTGTTCGTGAGTTGAGGCCTGAGCCCGGAGCCATGGAGGTGGACAGAGAAAGAGCAGCGTGGAGGCTGCGCAGGAGGTTCTGCCAGAGGTTCCCAGCACACTGGCTCTGCCTGGCCAGCACTCTGGGTGGGCGGCTGCGCCGTCGTCGCCCAGCGGCCCACCGCCCGTGGCGCACCTTTCACGTGCGCCATCGCGACGATTTGCACCTCGCCACACGTGTGTCAGCGCGTCCGGGGGGAGAGTGCCAAAAAAGGGTAGAAGGCAGGGGGGCAAAACTGTTCAGCATCCGAATCTCAAATCACGCTTCGAAGCCTCTCCACAGCCTCACGCCACGGTGCCGCTGGGGCCGTTCTTGAGGAACTGCTGGCCGTCCACCACCTTGATGTACTGAATCTTGTCGCCCACGTGCATCGAGCCCAGGGCGTCCTGCCCGCTCACCACGTACCCAAACACCTGCGAAGCGCAGAGCCGCGTCCACACCCACCGCCGGCCGTCGATGCGTCGCCCGGCCAGCCTTCGGCACACACGGCTTGGCATCCGCCCCGAATCACGCACCGAGAAGCGTCCGTCCAGCAGGTTGGCGCCGACGGGTGTGAGCTCGCTGTCCTTGAGCAGGAAGAAGACCTGCGCAAGTGGGAGGTGCCCCCACACCCAGCTCAGCTCTCCCACCTCCTGTGCGTCCTCCCGCCCTGACACCTCCCGCCCTTCCTCCTTCTCCACCCCTCCTCACCTGGCTGGACGCCGAGTTGTTCTCAAACTCGTTGCGCGCCCACGCCAGCGTGCCGTACGCGTTGAAGGGCAGCACCGGCTGCTCGTTCACGCGGCCAAGGTCCTCGAGCGAGAACTCGTAAATGGGCTCCTTCTCGCCCTGCACGCGGATCTCCAGGGGCAGCCTGCGCACCAGCACCAGCACCAGCACCACCGCCGCCACGTGATCGAGCCACGCCCGTGGCTCCGGACCACGCACACCACCCCTTCGGCCCTCCCCCGGCGTGTGCGGACCGCCGCTCCCCCCTCACCTGCGCGGCTTGCCGGTGCCGGGGTCCACGAACGAGTCCTCGGGGCCCGGCGGGTCGCCCGTCTGCACCACAAAGCCGTCGGCGCGCTGCACGTCCATGCCGTTGTAGAAGCCGCGCAGCACCAGGTCCATGAAGCCGCCGGCGCTGACGGGCGCGTTGTAGCCGTCCAGCACAATGTTGAGCACCACGTCCTCGGGCTTGCCCTCGGGCGTCTCGTTCAGCGTCACCTTCATCTCGAGCGTGGCGCGGCCCTGCGCACGTCACGTACGCACGCATCAGGAGCGAGCCAAGGTGGCTGGCTGGGTGCCGCGTGCGGCCGAAGTCGCATGCATCCAGCAGGTCACGAGCACGTGTGCCCGCCTCACCAGGAGCTGGGGCAGGCCGTCGTACTCCTTGGGGACCTGGAAGGGGAAGGCCTTGACCATGGACTCCTCAATCGTGCTCACGTACGACAGAGCCTCGCGCTGCTTGATGGGCACCTGCGCACGTGCCACCACCAAGCAAGGTGGCCGAACGATGCTGCCCGCGCCCTGGGCTCCGTTGCCACCACCCAGCGCCAGCCAACGCCCAGGCGTCGCAACCCCTGCTTGTCGTCGCGCACCTCCTGCTTGTCCTTGTTGTCGACGATGACCAGGAACTCGTCCAGGGACTTCTCCAGGCCGGCGATGGCCGCCACGCCCGCCGCCTGCACGCACGCTGCCGCCGAGTGCGCAGCTGGGGGGCGCGCCGCGGTAGACGCCCTGGCGCCTCAGCTGCCCCACCGAACAACCATCACCATCCTCCACACCTTCTTGTCAGGGGCAAAGTCCTTGATGATGGCGTCCTTTTGGCGGGCCAGCGTGCTCTGGGCATTGCGCACTGCCTGCGGAAGCGCCGCACGCAGCCCCACACTGCCGTCCTCAGCTGGCCGGTGCAGGCTGCTCCCGCTGCTCCACCCCACTGTGCCTGCCCCCAGCCCGGCTGCTTGGTGGCTGCGATCTCTCGATGGCGCACGGCGCGGCCTCTCACCCGCGACACGGGCCCCAGGGACTTGGAGCCGGGGATGCGCAGCGCCTCACTGATGCCCTCCAGGTCCCTCTGCGCGCGTCAACGCCTTGGCCAGGCGCCCTGCGTGAGGCCATGGAGCTGGGCGGCCTCTCGCAGCCTGTGTGTGGCCAGGACCACGCACCTGCACCTCCCGGATGGGCTTGTTTTCCACGGGCAGCGCGTTGCGCAGCAGCGTGGAGGCGCTCTTGATGGGGTCGCCCGCCGTCAGCTTGGCCTCGGCGGGAGGCGCGAACTGTGCACGCATCGCGGGGAACAACACGATCTTCGTCCTCAACCTCGGGCCCCTCGAGTCCGCTTGACCACCAGGCCCCAGCTGCCCGGCCGCACCTGCAGGCCCAGAGCGCTCATGCCGACCACGGACGCCGTGGCCAGGGACAGCGCCACCTTGCTGCCAAGGGTCTCGGCATCCTGCACCAATCACGAAAGCAGCCTCACCCTCACAGCTCAGCACGAGCGAGCGAGCGGCCTCCTGCACGGTGCGGCGCCTGCAAAGCGCTGCGATCGCAAACGATCGTGGCGTGGCACCGCTGCTGACCTTTGCCCAGGCGCGAGCCTGCACGGATGGGCGCACAAGGGGGACGGCCGCCTGGCTGCAGCTGCTGGCGCTGCTCACGCGCGGAGCTGCCGTGCTCTTGAGCATCATCCTGGTGCTGCAGTTGGTGATGCTGTGCACCCAAGCTCAGGAGGCCGTGCAGCACAACCCCGCCGCATGGACGGGCGGGCGGCGCTTCGGGCAAGCGCGCCTCAGTCGATCGATCGATCGTCGGCTTGCACTCGAAAAAGTCAGGCAGAGAGTGTCCCACTCACACGCACCACAGCAATGGCCCACCGTAGGGCAGGTCATGGATGAGAACCGCAACAGCACCAGGACCGGCGCACACAGAGCAGCCGTGTGCACACATAAGCGCATGCTCGGGAAGCCATCCGAGCCGCAGGCGCGCGCACCATGCAAGCCGCACGGGTGCACCGCACAGCGTGCACACAAGGGGATTGTAGCAGCGCAGCACCGGGCATACACAAAGGGAGAGGGGAGCGCCTCAAGCCTGCCAAGCTGGATCAATTACGGAGCGGGAGGAGGGGTGCAAGCGTTGAGGGGGACAACCTCACGCGCTGGCCACGGGCGCCGGCGGGCTAAGGACGAAGTCGACGCCCTTGGCGATCTGCGACTTGAGCTCTGGCAGCATGGTCTCAAAGGCGGCCTTCTCAAACGCGTCGAGCTCGCCCAGTCCCAGCACCTTGGCCACGCCCTGGGGGCCCAGCAGCACCTTGGAGGCAAAGAAGGGCGAGCCAGGCACCACCTGCGGGGCGCCAATCACGACGGGCACCATCGTCAAGCGGCGCCCCCACCAACGGTGGTGTGCCGTCACAGATCTCACCATATCCAGCCTCCCCCGGGTGAGCATGCCAAGGAGGGAGGCCACGGGACCCATGACTCACGTCGGACTGCACAAAGGCGCACTCGTAGATGTTGGGCTCCCCGTTGAGGCCCAGCAGCGCCGACTCGGCGAACCGGGCCGCTGCGTAGGCCATGCTGAGCGTGGCCGACCCCTTGCCCGCCTTGGCCTCCACCACCACGGTGCCGGCGTTCTGGATCTTCTCCGTCAGCACCTTCTTCTCCGCCTCGCTGAACGTCACGGCCGGCGTCGTCTGCGCACACACACATGTGCGCACGGCGCGGCGCGGTGTGTGGAGCGTGGACGCATCGAGCCCGTCAGCCCGCGCCCCCTCCGCCTGGGACCGCAAAACCACACGCACCTGCGAGAGGAGCGGCAGGATGGTGGCGCCGGCGTGGCCGCCGATGACGGGCACGTCCACGTCCTTGAGGTCCAGGCCCTTGGCCTCGGCCACAAACGTGTTGGCGCGCACCACGTCCAGCGTCGTCACGCCCAGCACCTGGTCGCCGCAAGCAGCGTGCGGCCCGCGTGAGGCCAGGCGCGTGCTTGCTTGTGCGCCTGTCCCTGCAGCAGGCTTCGAGCGCCCAACCACCCCCAGGTTAGGGTGCCTCCGCCTCACCTTGCGCGGGTCGTACACGCCCAGCTTCTTGAGCGTCTCGGCGGCGATGGGCACGGTCGAGTTGACGGGGTTGGTGACAATGGTGATGACGGCGCCGGGCGCGAACTTGGCCACGTTCTCCACCAGGTTCTTGACAATGCCTGCAGCAGGTGCGGCAGGCCAGGTGGGCCGCGGGGGATCGCTCGCACGCCGTGCAGGCGCCCAACGCGAGGACCTCCTGGACCTTGAGCTCACGCACCGGCGTTGACGTTGAAGAGGTCGTCACGCGTCATGCCCGGCTTGCGCGGCACGCCGGCGGGGATGACCACCAGGTCGGCGCCCTTGAGCGCGCCGCCCAGCTCCTCGGCGCCCGTGTACGCCGTCACCTGCGCAGCAGCACGGCGGCAAGTTGAGCCACATCACATGATGGCTTGATGGCCCGCGAGGAATCCACCGCTCTTTGGCGCGCCGGCGCCTTGAGAAGGGTGTCGGAAGTCCTGCTCAACTCGTGCCAGGTGCCCACACCATCACGTCGGCCGCACCTTGACGGGCGTGTTGCAGTGCGAGATGTCGGCGGCGACGCCCGCGACGTTGGCGATATCGTAGAGCGCTAGGTCCGTGACCAGCTTGTTCATCTGCGCGCCGCGGCGCGAGCGGGGACTTGGGCAGGAGCTTTGGGAGGTGGTGACCCCCAGCGCAGCAACGCAGGAGAAACCCTCTGCGCGCTGTGGTCGCTTGATCAGCCCCCGCTCGGCTCAATGCGCCCTCGCGCTGCGGCGCCTCGCACCTTGAGCAGCAGGGCCAGGGGCTGCCCGATCCCGCCCGCAGCTCCGAGCAGCGCCACCTTGCGCGCCTCCACGCGCACGGCCGTGCGCCTGCCATGGCTGCGCGGCAGAACGCCACGCGACGATGAGCCGCGCACCGAACGCCCTGCGAATGCAACGCGTCGTGGCAATGAACGCGTCGTTGGCGGGGAGGAGGAGGTGGGACTCCGGCGCGTGAGCTTGAAGCTCTGCTCTCTGCTGCGTACCTGCCACGCGCTGCTGAGCGACCTGCATCTTGTTGCTGCTGCTGTACTGGACTGCAAAAACTGTGGGCGGGGAGTGGCGCGGGGGGGAGGTAGAGCCGCGCCGCCGAGCCATGCGCCGCAGCAAAGCTCAACAAAGGCGTTGCACAGGCGCCGGCGCTGTTCAAATCCCCAAAAACCGTGCGAATGCAGCAACGCTCTCCCTTCACTCCGCTCACGTCAAGGGGTGGCGACGACGCGCCCCCAAAACAGGCACCACCCCGCCAGCGTCAGGTGTGAGTGGTGGTCTACACGGAAGCCCCCAACAATTGTGATTCAAGCACGCCCCTGGGCAGCAGGAGGGCCCAGCGGATAGGGCCCCTCCTCACGTCCTGCTGTCC
>VFQP010004220.1_pt1 | contig 13624 bp, 18 predicted proteins | sample 3512351 | NCBI WGS metagenome assembly VFQP01 (sample SAMN10412372, study PRJNA504923) | tailings metagenome | isolation source: Relicate 1 Philex TSF1 revegetated site | place: Philippines: Tuba, Benguet | collected 2017-08-29 | reverse complement strand
CCCTCACCGACACCCGTGTTGCTGCGGCGTTGCGCGGCTGGCTGCGCCGCGCACGCCGGCCCCTTGTAGTGGCGACCCGACCGGACCTCTCACCCCCTGGTTTGCAGTGCTGCAGTGGTCACGCAACGACGGATGGATGACGCCGCGAGGGGCGCGGTTGTTGTAGACGACGTGGGCCGCGCCGCTGAGAAGGACTGGCCGCCGGCGACGCCTCGTGCGGCTCAACGCGCCGCTGCCGCTCTCCCACGCCACCCGCGCCTGGCGCCTGAGCCAGGCGACGCTCCCGCGCGGAGCGTCGCGGGCGCGGCGTGTAGCGCGACGTCGCACGGTGTCGCTCCCCCCCTCCCTGCGCTTCCCTTGTGCCCTGCTCTGCCCGGCCTAGCGACGCTCTTCTCTCTCTCTCTCTCTCTCTCTCACTGTTAGCAGCTGAGGCACAACACGCACAAAACGGGCCGTTCGACCCCCTTGACCTCGCCCACCCCACCCAGGTTTGTCGCGCGCGCGTGCCACCGCCGCCTGGCCCTGCTCGCCGCAGCGGCCTGCGCCAGCCAGGCTCTGCCCTCCCTCCTTCGCCCCTCCAGCCTGAACTCCTGGGCCCTCCGCTTGGCGCCAGCGCCTGGGACGTGGGCCCGCCAGCGCTGTCGCCGGCACCGCCGAGCGCGGGCCAGAGTTGGCGTGGTGCTTTGCTGCGCAGCAAAGGTGGCGGCTGGTGCGTGCGCGATCCTCTCTTGCTCTCTTCAGCAAGCACCCTCGGGCTCCGCGGGCCCTGTGTGAGTGTCGCGCCACCCCATCCCGTGCGGCGTGGCAGCGACCGTCCTTTTTCAACCTTTTTGCATGTGTTGCGTGCGTTTGGGGCGCCCCTCCCCTCCTGGCCCCCAAGCGTGGAAGCGCCTCTTTGCCACGCGCGGCGCGGGCCTTTTGCCCAGTGGAGCCAGCCTGGCGTGGCGGCCCCCCCCCTTGTGCACACCTGCACGCGCTGTGGCCTGCGCATGGCAACGCCCTGCCATCGCCTCAACCGCAGCAGCAGCTACACCACGACGGCTGTGTGGCCTCATGTGAATCACAACAATGGGCGAGTGACCATCGCTGTGGAGGCCGTGCTTTCCCGCGTGCGTGCGTGGGTGCGTAGTGCGAGGTGCGCGGGCGCTGGTGCGCCGCTGCCCTCCCCGCCGAGGAGCGCGGCGCGGCGCCGTGCTGCATACGCATGTGCTGAGCTTGAGCAAACGGAGTGTGCTCGCCTGCGGCCCGACCCACACGGCACTGTGTCAGCGCGTGTCCCCCAGGCCGGGGCGGCGCCCAGCGGGGTGGCGCACGCCGGCGGCAGAGGCCCGGGGACCGCACCCGAGCGCGGCGGGAGTGTAGGAGAGGCAGGGGGCCCGGGCGAGCGGGGTGCTGCAGCGCAGTTTGTCTGGCGGTTGGCGGGGACGGTGTTTCTTGGAGAGGGGCGCCTGAGTGTGGCTGCTGCAGAGAGGGTGTTGTGGTGCGGACGGCGGGTGGCGGTGCTTGTGTGAGGCGGGTCCTCGCGGGGCTCCAAGCGCGTGCGCAACGGGCGTGGCCAGGGCAAGCGCACAAACTCGCCCCTCCTTGTGCGCGGCTGGCAGCCGTTGGAACAATGTGCGCGCTTGGAGCCCGCAGCAGCAGGGACCAACGGCATCATCACCAGGCTGCTTGTGAGTGAAAAAGATGATGTATCGTGATGATGCCGCCGTCCACCGGGACCGCCGTGTTGAGAGAGGACGTCCGCCTGCTTCAACGCGCCCTGTCGTGTGGTGTGCCGAGCCTGTGGCGACGGAGGCCTCGCACCCGGCACCTCGCACTCGTGCGGAGTTTCCGACGTTGCGCCCTGCTGCGCCGTGGCGGGCGGCAACATGTTGTGCAGCCCGTTGCTTTGCTGGTGACCTGCTGTGTGCTGTCCCTCCTCCGTGCTGTGTCCATGCTGTGCTTGTGCGGCCCCCCGGCTTCTTGGCTTCTGGAGAGAGCGCCGCTGTAGATGACGGTGGCGTGTACCCACCGTGCGACGATCGTGTGCAAGCCAACAACAAACAACATCGTGAGGGAGCCGCAAGCCCGGTGGCCGCCCTCACCCACTGTCCTCGCGTCCCTGCTTCTGAGAAGGTCCCCTCAGCAGCGCAGCAAATCACAAATCTACCGTCACCATGGCTTCAGAAACGCGGCCGCAGGACGTGCCGGAGAACGCGAACGCCGGTGCGTGCGTGGTGCGAGTGGGTGGAGTTGGCACGAACTCCACACGCCGGCACGCGAGATCACCCGGTAGCAGCTCGTCCACCAGCGCGCCTGATTGCGGGCGCCCTGCATCAGCGCGCGCTGCTCCCTGCTTCCGCGACTTTCTTCTGTTCCCGCCGGCGTCAAAATGGCGCTACCCCCGCGCAGACTGCCCCGGCACCAGCAGTGATGCTGCTGGCAAGGCGGCGGCGTGCGAGGGCTGCCCCAACCAGCAGGCGTGCGCCACAGCGCCACGGGGCCCTGACCCAGGTGCGGGACGGAGCGGGGGGGCAGGCGCTGATGCAGGCGCTGCGATGGGGAGGGCGGCAACCGCAAGCTTTGGGGCCGTGAGGTGCAGCAGCGTGCACCGGCAGCATGAGTCACGCCGCTTGGCATCGCTGCAGCCTGCCGGCGCGCCTGCCGGCGTCATCCCAGCCGGTCATGCGCGTCGCGCCACCCCACGCGCGTTGCGCAGATCTGGCGCCCATCGCTGCGCGCATGTCGCGCGTCAAGCACAAGATCCTCGTGCTCTCTGGCAAGGGCGGCGTCGGCAAGAGCACCTTCAGCACGCAGCTGGCCTTTGCGCTCGCCAGCCAGGGCAAGGAGGTGAGAGCGGGCCAGCAGCGCAGAGGAACGCGCGCTCACACGGCGCGGGGTGATTAAGCGTGCCGTCCTGCCGGCAAGGCACCGACGCCGGCGTGCCCGCCCGCGCGCCCGACGCGGCGCCTGACGTGGCAGGTGGGGCTGCTGGACATTGACATCTGCGGCCCGTCGGTTCCCAAGATGCTCGGGCTGGAGGGGCAGGAGGTGCACCAGAGCGCGTCGGGCTGGTCGCCCGTCTACGTCGAGGACAACCTGGCCGTCATGTCCATCGGTGAGGGGGGAGCGGGGTGTGGGCGTCGTGCGCGCGAGAGTGAGAGGGCGGTCTGATTCAGAGAGAAAACGGTGACGTGGGTCCTGTGCGCACGGCGCCTGCAGGCTTCATGCTGCCCGACCCTGACGAGGCCGTCATCTGGCGTGGACCCAGGTGCGCAGCCGTGCAAGGCGAGGGGGCGGGCGGCCTCACACAGCGCACCCAGGGCGCACCACTGGGTCCATGCTCCTGTGGGGAGGCGAGCGGGAGCTGATCGCCCATCGCTCTCTTGTGCGCGCTCTGATCAAGCAGGAAGAACGGCCTGATCAAGCAGTTCCTGCGGGACGTGGACTGGGGCGACCTGGACTTTTTGGTGGTGGACGCGCCGCCTGGCACCAGCGACGAGCACATCACCATTGCGCAGTGCCTGGGCGCCACCAGCGCCATGGACGGGGCCGTCATCGTCACCACGCCCCAGGTGCGCGCTTGCTGTGCTGTGCGTGTGGCCTCGTGCTGCGTGGTGGCCGCGTGGCTTTACTTCGCCGCTGCGTGTGGCGCGCGTGACGCTGTACTGCAGGAGGTGGCCATCATTGACGTGCGCAAGGAGATCAACTTTTGCCGCAAGGTGGGCCTGCCGGTGCTGGGCGTGGTGGAGAACATGAGCGGGCTGCAGCAGCGCGTGCCCGAGCTGCGCTTCACCTACGCGCCGGCGGCCGTGGGCGACGCGCACGCCGCGCCCACCAATGGCGTGTGCCCGCTCGACGTGACGGCGCACGTCATGGCGCTGCTGCGCACCCAGTTCCAGGACCTGCACCAGCTGGTGGTGCACAGCGAGGTGTTCCAGCCCAGCGGCGGCGGCGCCGCCAAAATGTGCGCCGACATGGGCGTGCGGCTGCTGGGCCGCGTGCCCCTCGACCCCGCGCTGTCGCGCGCCTCCGAGGCCGGCAAGCCCGTCTTTGCCACGCTTCAGCAGAAGCAGCAGGCCGTGGCCGGGGGCAGCCCCACCAAGGCGGGCCAGGCCCTCACGTCCCAGCCGGCCGTGTGCCTGCCGGCCCTGCGCACCATCGTCGAGCAACTCCTGGCGGAGCTCGATTCGGCGGCGCCTACCACCAACGGCCACAGCAGCAGCAACGGCAAGCCCGCAAACGGCGTGCCGACGGCCATGGACGTGTGAGGACGAACTGCGTGCTGCTTTCGCCCTGCCCCCTGTGCTTTATGACGTCCCCCGTGTGATGAGTTGTCCCTCTGCCCCCACGCCCGGCCACCATGTACTTGCTGATGCTGCCCCCCCCAGTTCCTGCGCGCCCCGCTTGCAACGTTCAGCCTGCTGCGTCCTGCCTCCCCCTGCGCGGCGCTGAGCGGCCCTGTCCCTCCATCACCACCACCAGCGCCCGCTGGCAGTCTGCAGCCCCCTGCAGCAGAGCCTGCAGCTGCACCACCTGACGTCCCGCTGCGTGTGGCGCCGCGTCAGCCGCCGCCCCTCCCGACGGTGCGCACGTTGGGCCCGTGTCTACGTGACGGTTGCAGCGGCGCCGGCCAGACACCAGAAAGCACGACACCACCTGGCCCCGACCACCGCTGCTGCTCCTGGAGCTGCTGCTCCCGCTTTACTTCTTGGCCATCTTGCGCATGAGCTGGGACAGCTCCTCGCGCTTCCGCTTGCCGCGCAGGTGCGTGCCGAGCTGCACGCATGGCATGGCGTGGGCGACAGCAACCCAGCTCGTCAGAGAAGGCCTCGTCGCGCACGGCGTGCGACTGGGGCGACGTGCGAGATGGCGCAGCCAGACGTCCCCCCGCCGCAGCCCCACGCGCCGACCGCTGCAGCAGCCGGCGGTGAAGCTCCTCTGTTGACGGCTGCAAAGCCCGCTGCGCCAGTCGTGGCACGCCGCTGCCGCTGCTCTTCGCCGCTGTGGCGGTACCCCTGGGGCCAGCGCCAGGGGACCGCTCCGCGCCGCACCTTCTTCTTGGCGACCTTGAGGGCACGCTTGTCCTTGCCGACCTTGAGCAGCTCAACCACGCGCTTCTCGTAGGGCGCGAGACCCGCCACCTCGCGGATGATTTCGCGCACGAACTTGACGCGCTTGCCCAGGCGCTGCGGGCACGGGCGATCGGCGGCACGCGTCACGGCGGGATGCGCCGCGGCTCTGGGGGCCTCCCGGCGGCGGTGCGGGGCCCGGGGCACGCGAGAAGTACACCCCCCGCTGGCGATCTCCTGCTCACCCCCTTCCTGTTGGCGGGGCGGGGCGCGAGCTCGCGCTTGGTGACCACGTGGCCCTTGTTCAGGCCGACGGCGATGCCGGTCGCTGTCATCTTGCACCCGAAAGGACGAGCGTGGCGCGCGCTCCGCGAGTTCCGCGCATGGAAACCTGGGGCTTGCAAAGTCGTTTTTCCACGCGAACTCACCCAGCGGAGGCCCCGCGCCTGGTGGCAAGAGCGACAAGATGCAGGGCGCTATCCACCGCTCGCTGGTGCGCTGGTCCTCGGCGCTCGGACGAGGATGGGGAGGCCATCGCGCGTTCTCCGGCTCGGCAAGCAGCTTGCAGGGGAGGAGGCGAACGCGCGTGCCGATGCCGACGCTTTGCTTGCTGCGCGCAGAACGCCCGCGCCTTCACGGCGGCTCGGACGCTGCCGGTGGCTCGCCCCGTGCAGGTGCGGCTTCCCGACCTGTGTGGCTCGGGTGTGCTTGCGCGGTGTACTGCGAGCGCTGCAGGGCCGCGCGCAGGGGCACCGCGGGAGGAACGAGGAGAGCAGCGGCGCGCATGCGTGCCTGCGCCGCCTGGGCGCTGCGGCGCTGGCGGCGTCCTCGCGGGTGGTCCACAATCCTCGTGGCCGGTCCCCCCTGCTCGGCGCGACGCGCGCAGGCCGCCGCTCCCCGCCGCAGCCCGCTCATCGTGCAGAACATCCGCGTCAACAACGTGGAGATCCCCAACAGCAAGCGCATTGAGATTTCGCTTCAGTACATCTATGGCATCGGCCAGACCACCGCCCAGACCATCCTGCGCAACACGGTGCGCAGCGGCAGCAGCAGCGGGATGAGGAGGAGGGGGCCGTGGTGGCTGTGGCCCGCTGGGTGCGGCGACTGCGGCGGTGCACGGCTCACCTCGGGAGGGTCGGGCGCGGCGGTGCTGCTCGCGCAGGGCCTGGAGAACAAGAAGACGTACGAGCTGAACGAGGAGGAGATCAACAAGATTCGCGAGGAGGTCGGCAAGTTCACCACGGAGGCGGACCTGGTGCGCAGTCTGCGCACCTGCTCGGGGGCGGACGCTGCGTGGAGGAGGCAGGGCATGCATAGTTGCAGGAGCAGCAGCTGCAGCAGCTGCACAGCCACACGCGCCAACCCTGCGGCAGAGTGCTCAACCCCCCCCCCAACGCGTGGGCTTCGTGCCACTTGCTCTTGGCCCGCAGCGCCGCATCGTCGCGCAAAACATCAAGCGGTTGAAGGACATCCAGTGCTACCGCGGCAGGCGCCACATCATGGTGAGCGGCGGGGAAGGGCTGAGCGTGCTGAGGGCAGGCACAGCACCAGGACGTGGCGACAGGCATGCGCTTGGTGGCAGTGGGCCAAAATGGCATCGCCGGAACCGCATTGGCCTGCGCAGGGCCTCCCCGTCCGCGGGCAGCGCACCAAGACCAACGCCCGCACCCGCAAGGGCAAGGCCAAGACCGTGGCTGGCAAGGTGGGCGCTCTTGAGCTCTCTTTGGGGGGGCTGCGAGCAGGCTTCGTAGAGGGAACTGCATGCTGCAGCTTCGGCGCCCGCTCACTGCTGCTGACTGTCCTCGTTGGTGCGCTGCGCAGAAGAAGGCCACCCGGTAAACCGCTGCGCCCCACTGCGTCCTACGCCTGGTTCTACTCGCCCGAGATTCTGCAGCCCCATGGCCCTGCGCGTGCTGCTGGCCCCAAACGTGTTTTTTTGCGTCTCCTTGTTCACGGCGGGGTCCTGCAACACCGTGCGGCTCGACCTCTTTGCAAACTGATGCCCCGCGTACACGCAGCACAGCCAAATGACCAGGTCAGGCGGTCACGCCGAACTGCATGTAGATGACGTCGCGCACGCGCTGCAGCAGGTCGTCGTTCTGCTCCGAAAGCGACCCCTCAATCACCAGGTGCCCCCGGCCCGCCTGCAGGGCGGCGGGGTGGTCGTCCTGCGCCGCGCCGCCCGCCGCCTGGTTGCTGCTGGCGTACAGCGACGCCTTGCTGATGATGACGGCGCCGCACGACAGCGCGCCGGGCCCCAGCCACGCCGACTGAATGCCTGCACGCGCGCGTGGTTCCACGACACACCACGTGCACCTCTCGTTCAGACCCCCTGAGCAGCAGTTCGCCCTCTACTCACGACGGCGTAGCTCAAGCAACCAACCTGCGTCCGCCAGAGCTTTCTTCAGCTCTGAGAGGCGCACGCCCTCGGCGCCGTCGGCGAAAAAGACGTCGCCCAGCCACCCGGCGCCGCCCTCGTGCGCGCCGCTGGCCTCGGACAGCAGCAGCGCGCCGCCGGGGCTGGGCAGCGCGCCGCTCGGCTGGCGCGCCGCGCCGCCGCCCTTGGCCGGCACCAGCTGCAGCAGGCCCGGCTGCGCACGCACCCACACAGCCACAAACACCCGCATCCGGCGTGACGAGACGAACACCAGGGCCCGGCGGGTCCCTTTGGCAGGCGCAGCGCTTGGCCGCACGCACAAAGTGTGGGTCTGGGTCGGTCACGGCGGCGTCCACCACGGCGCCCAGGTGGCCCGAGCGGCCCAGCTCGTGCGTGGGGAAGCGCCGGCGCAGCGCCTCGGAGACGTAGAGTGTGTGGCTCACCGGCAGCGGCGCCTCCACCGCCTGGCCCGCCGCTGCAACCGTGCCACCACCATGCACAAGCAGAGAGCAGTCCAGTCCAGCTCACTGCCAGCAAGGCAGAGCTCGCGGGGGTGCCACGCTGAGCGAGCAGGGTCAAGCGCGGGAGGCTGGCGGGCCGTGCGGCACGGGCGGCGTGGTTGGCCCGCTGTAGGCGCACCTGGCGTGAGCACTGTGGTGTGGAAGCCCTGCAGCTCGCGGCCGGCAAAGCCCGCCAGCTCGCGGCGCGCCGCCTCGCTGCCGTGCAGCACCACCAGCACCTGCGGCGCAATGTCGGCCACCGCCTTGCGCAGGATGCGCGCGTCCGCCAGGCCCTCGTAGTTGAAGTACCTGCGTCGTGGGTGGGGGGGGGGGGGGGGCCACCCAGCACGCCAGCACACCAGCAGCACGCTGCTCGCCGGGCGACTCGACGATGTGCAACGAGGCCGCCGCGCGGCGTGTGGAAATGGCGCAGGGGGCAGAGGCGCGCGGCCTGACAGCAGCTGCGGTGTGTGGCGCAGCAAGCAGCGGCACCCACGCCGCGCACCGGACGGCGGCGCGCACGGCCAGCTCGAGCTGCTCCGTCACGAGCTTGGTGGGCGGCGCGCCCGCGCCGTCCTCGCCCTCGCCGGCGCCGGCGCCCTCCTCGCGGTCCGAGTCCTCCCCGCCTGACTCGCCCTCGTCGTCCTCCTGCGGCACGATCAACAGGCGCCACGCACTCCGCCGTGGCAACGATGACGCTGAGGCCTGACAGCACGGCAACACGCGGCACTCGAACCGCAAGTTGCTGGAATGCACGGGCCGCCTGCTGCAGTTGCTCTGCTGCAGGGCGGACGCCCGTGCGCATCAAGGGCGGAGGCACCCCTGCGCCCGCTGTTCTGCACATGCATACACGCCACGGACCTCTTCCTCCTTGACTTGCTTGGCGCCGCCAGGCCGTGCCGCCCGGCCGGTGGAGTCCTTGCGCCCGGTGCTGCCCGCGCCGCCCGGCCCCACGGCAACCGTGCTGAGCGCCTTGGCCGCCTCCTGGAACTTGACGTGGTCCACCTGCGCACATAGACACGCGCACACGGGCAGAACCAGACAAGAAGCGCTCCAGTCCTGTGTGGCATGCAAAGGAGGGCACACGGCCAGGCGGGGCGTGGGCAGCGCGACGCCACAGCCCCTCGGCGCGTTCATCCCTCTGGGCCCCAGGCCCGCAGCGCAGCGCCCCACCCAGGGACCGCAGCGCAGCGCCCCACCCAGGGACCGCAGCGCAGCGCCCCACCCAGGGACCCCAGCGCAGCGCCCCACCCAGGGACCCCAGCGCAGCGCCCCACCCAGGGACCGCAGCGCAGCGCAGCGCCGCACCTGCATGCCGTAGTCGTCCCAGACCGGCGGCGGCCCGTCGTCCTCGTCCGGGAACATGGCGTGCGCGGCGCCCTGCGCCCCGACGAATCGAAACCCACAACGGCCAGCAACGCCTTGCGCATGACACCTCGAACCCGACCGTGGCAGCATGCGCGTTGCACACTCGACCCAGAAGCAGGCGTATCAGCTGGCCGCGCGCACCTGGGGCGGCTCAAACCCGTCCATGAGCACAGCGCCAAAGCGCCCTGGCGGCAGCCACCCCGGCCCCGCCAGGTGCGCGCCCACCGCGCCCGCCTGCGGCTGCCCCTGCGGCGCCAGCGCCAGCGGCAGCGCCCGCCCCGCCGCCGCCGCCGCCGCCGCCGCTCCCCCCCCCCCACCCCCCGACGTTGACGCGGGCAGCGCGCCGCTGCTCGAGGGCGCCAGCTGCTGCACCAGCTGCCCCGACACGTCGCGCACCAGCGTGCTGAGGCGGATGCTGCTGCTACGCAGCGGCATGCTACTCCCCGACACGAGCGAGGGCGCCGGCCCTGCGGCGCGAGGCAAGGGATGAAGCGAAGCGCGCACCTTGCTCGCACGCAAGGCAAACGCACGCCGCGCTTTGCCAGCTGCACCCACCAAAGCCTGCACCACCTAAGCGTAGTCGATGCACTCCTCGAGAGGCCCAAGGGGCGCGCGGCCCGTCGCACAGCGCACCTGGCGCCCGCCCGGAAAAGGGCGTGCCCGGAGCTCTGCCCGCCGGCCCATCGCCAGGCCGGTCCACGTCCATGGCGCCGCCGCCTGCCGCCGCCTCGCCCGGGGCAGACGCGCCGCCATCCCCGGCGGCCGCCGACTGCTGCTGCTGCTGCTGCTGCCGCTGCTGCTGCTCCAGCTGCTGCTGCTGCCTCCAGGCCTCCAGCTCGCCGCCCTCGAGCGGCACGCGCCGCACGTGCGCCACCTTTAGCGGGGGTTGCCCCGCCGCCGCCGACGCGTGTCTCAGCACTTGGTCCGCCAGCGAGCCCGCCTGCACGCAACACACGCAACGCGCCCGCCGCGCACGACCTTGACTTTCGCACGCGCATGCGAGCGAGGCCGCAGCAATGAAGTGCTGGCGCCCAAGGGCGTGGGCGGCGTGGGCGGGCGCACCGGCGGCCGCTGCACAAAGCACACGGTGTTGCGCTCGTCCTGCACCAGGTCCAGGAAGAGCTGCCTGGCGGGGCCCCGCTCAAGGCTGGCGCTCGTCGCCAGCACCACCTGCACCACCACCACCACCACCACCAGCAAGTCCAGCACACGCCAAGCGCCACGTGCACCGCAGCTCGGGCAGGAGCTCTGCTGCCGGCCAAAGACAGACGCAGCTGCAGCCACAGCGAGGAAACGAGCCACGCCGGGCGCACGCACCTTGGGCCCTGGCTGCAGCTGCGACAGCTGGGGCAGGCCACTCAGCAGGCGCAGGCAGCGGAAGCTGAAGGGGTTGTCCCGCCGCAGCTCAAACGCCTGCGCCGCCGACGCGCGACGCGCCACAGCACCGTGCGTGCACCAAGCCACCATACGCTCTTGCAGGCGCTTGCGAGGTGCGCGGCGTGGAGGACAAGAGCACGCCGAGGCCGGGGGACGGCAGGGGCTAACCTTGCCGATGCTGTCGGACATGAACTCGAGCATGGACTGCGCCGCCTCGGCCACCGCCTTGCCCACCGGGTTGACCAGCACCAGCGGGTACACGCGGTCAAACCTGCCAGGGACGCGCAGGAAGGGCGACAGCCGGGGGTGGCCTCCGCGGCGCGTGCATGCACGCTGGCCAGGCAGATGTCCCTGGAGATCTCCAGGCGCAGGGTGGGCAGGCAGGCCAGCTTGCTGTTCCACCTGTGGGTTCCCCAGGACTCACTTTTCCCGCGCCCAGAACTCGTCCAGGAGCAGCGCCACCTCGAGCAGGCGCCCCGCCGCCTCCACCGGCACCAGCACCGTGCCGTCCGCCCCGCGCACCGTGGACACGAGCAGGTCTGCAGCGCACACAGCACGCCCCACGCCATCGGCACGTCATGCCTGCGTCTTGTGCGGCCCCGACAAGGGAGGCGGCGGCACCGCCAGCGCGCGGGCCAGGCGCACCTAGCAGCTCGGCGTCGCGCCGCGTGCTGTCCAGCTGCGGCGTCAGCGCGGAGCGCGCGTCCAGCAGCAGGGCTGCCGGGCGGTCAAACAGCTCGGGCAGCACGCACGCCGCCAGGTGCCTGCGGGCAGTGACCCGCTCCATGTGGGGCGCCGTTGCGCCGTTGCGCAGCCACGCCCCTCATGAGCGAGGGTGGGCGCCGGGCGGGGTGCCGCCGCTGAGCATGCGAAGCGCGATGCCATGTGAATGGCGGCGTGTCCAGCCTAGCTGAGCAGCCCTCTGAGGTTTGAACGCACCGTTCCTTGCGGTGGCACCACCCCGACACGTACACGACCTCGTGGCCGGCGCTGGCGGGCGGGCCCGGCGCATGCGACGACGAGGCGCCCGGGTCTGGCGGCGGGGCGGCGTGCGACACGAGGCGCCAGACGGCGCCGCCCAGCGTGTGGCCGGCCGCGTAGGGCGTGGCCACCAGCCCCGCGCCCCGCCCTGCGAGCACCCACAGCACCAGCCGCCCCTCCTCATCCCCGCCAGGGAGCGTGCGGGGCGTGCACCTGCCACATCCAAAGGTACTGCAGCGGCACCACGGCCGGAGGTGCTGTGGTGCCCAGCGCACGGCCTCACCTGAGAGCTCCAGTCGCTGGTAGAAGCGCGAGAGCACCCAGCCGGGGTGCTGCGCCAGCTGCGAGAGCTGCGCCGCGGTGAAGGGCAGAGCGTCCGAGATGGCCTGCGCACGTGCGAGGGCGCACGTGATCTCTTCTTGCGCCAGTGGTTGGCAGCAGAAGTGGCCCGTCTGCGGGCCCTCACGAGCGGCGTACGCCGCGGCCATCGCTGTGGCGGCCCTCGCCGCCGCCGCTTACCCGTGTCTCGGCCAGGAAGGCCTGCATCATGAGGACGCTGAGTGTCTTGATGGGCGTGGTGCTGAGCAGCACCACGTCGGGCGGCAGCAGCCCCCGCGCCAGCAGCACGGGCAGCGCGCCGACGTGCGCCAGCGTGGCGTGGCTCAGCACTACCACGTCCACGCGCGGCGCGACCCTGCACGTGCATGGGCAGCGTGCTCAGGGCTCGCAGCTGTGCATCTGCGGCGGTGGGCGGCCTGCGCGTGGCGGCGCGCCCTCTGCGCACCTGGCCAGCGCCTCAATGTGCTGCTCGGTGCACGCCTGCGTCCAGCCGCAGTCCAGCAGGAGCGTGTGGCCGTCCAGCTCGAGCAGCCCGCACACCGGATCATCGGGCCCGGTGCCCAGCAGCGGCGTGAACCGCAGGCCTGCAGGCTCCTCCTCCTCCATCTGAGCCCGCTGCTGTGCTGCTGCTGAGGGACTGCTGAGCTGCTGCTGCTGCTGCGCGGCGCACGCAAGCGGCTGCGCCCTCATTCGACGAGGGCGCACACCTCGAGCGCGCAGACCTGCAGCGGTCCTCAGCAGCAGCAACGCTTGGACTTGAGCAGCACCCTGTCACTGACATCAAACATGAGCGCCGACGCAGTCTCCCCGGCCGAGGTGGGATTGCCTGCTGCAGGCTCACGAGCGCAGAAGCAGCGGGGTGGCGCTCTCGAGGTAGCGCCATCATATAGGGATCACGGCGCGCTGCGGCGGTGCAGCACGCGCTTTGATGTCGATCCCGGGCACGGCTACAGCTCGCGCGAAGATCGTGGGGAGCACCTTGCGCGCTCGCGCTCGCTCGCGAGCAGGTCGGCGCGCCGTCGTGGCACGTCGGCCTATGCGTCACGGTCATCGACGTGCTCGAGCGCGCGCAAATGGACGTGCGTGGTTCCTCAGACAACACGGTGTCGCTCTCCCCGTGTGCGAGGCGCAGGTTGCCGTGCCGGCCTCCCCAGGCGAGCTCACGAGCCCCAAGGCCACTCTCAAGCAGCAGGAGTCGATCCCGGTGCAGGCGACACTGCCGGCAGCGGAGGAGAACGGCACGCACGAGGCCGCTCCAGCTTCTCCAGCGCCTCAACAGCAAGCAGCTGCTCAGGAGCCAGCAGCGGCGGGAGAAGCGCAAGAAGCAGCCGCAAACGGCAAGGCTGGCGCACAGCACAACGGGGTGTTGGTGCACGCCGACGCGGCCAGCTCGGAGCAGTCCCCGGCGGCGCCGGCAGCACCGCCGCCCGCCGCGGCCACGCCAGCCCCACCCGCGGCCATGCCCTCGGCGGCCCTAACCAGCCCCAAGGCGTCAGTGGTGGAGGAGAGCCCCGCGCCCACGCCTGCCAAGCCCAAGGACGAGCGGCCCTCGCCCAGCGCCATCCCGGCGGGCATGTCGCCGGCGTTCGCGGCCAGCCTGGCCCAGACGCCGCCCAAGGAGCCAGAGCGCG
>VFQP010004219.1_pt1 | contig 13631 bp, 13 predicted proteins | sample 3512351 | NCBI WGS metagenome assembly VFQP01 (sample SAMN10412372, study PRJNA504923) | tailings metagenome | isolation source: Relicate 1 Philex TSF1 revegetated site | place: Philippines: Tuba, Benguet | collected 2017-08-29 | reverse complement strand
ACCACACGCTCCGCCGCCGGGCGGTGATATGACAGTCATCGCAATAGCACGAGCGCGCGAGTGACGGTCCAAACGATCCGCCGGACTTCCAAGCACTCTCCACTCCAACGGTTTATCAATCGGTGAAATCGATCGCCAGTCAGGAGCGACCGCCCACAATCGCACGACGGACGTATTCGGCTCACATGTCAGTATGTAAGTGGTGGCACCCGCTCCGATTCGGTCGACCAATTCTTTGGACGGTGGATTAAGAACGAGTAAAGACTGCACGGACTGACGACCTGATCCGATCAAAAATCTGAATTCGTAGCGCACTTCCAACCACTCATCCTCTGATCTTCCCGTCCGCCCATCCCAGCGCTCTTTCGGTGATTCCATGAGCCACTGCCAGTCGCCTTTCGTTACGTCCACGCCACGAGCCACTGCGTCTGCTCTCAGCGCCGCTTCCGCCTCTGCACTCAACACACCATAATCAGCCCCGTCTCCTCCATCCTCCTCCGTCCATTCCTTGGTCGATGCAGCCAGATCGTTAGCTGTTGGTAGCGGTCGGCGATATCGTACGGCCGGACCGTAAACCCTAATCCCTTCATCCACGCAATAACCGACGCATCCGTTTCCGAATGAGTAGAGCCGACCGCCGATCTGGCTCAGTTCTAAATCGACGATTAATTCGTGCGCTCTCTGTCGGTACACGCTCTCTCCCATTTGCCGTGCGATCGAATTTCGCGGTAGCTGAAACGGACGATCCGAACCCGCCGCGACGGCCGCTCCGGTACTGCCACTTCCGGTGGACGGCGCAGCCACAACGGACGCAGCGGACGATGCACTACCAAGCGCTGACGACCAGACATAAAGCGACGACCAATCGGGTGGTGATGGATTGTCGTCACTCATATAACCACTGTGTTTATTGACGCACGGTATACTGAGTACTCGATAGCGCGCGTAATCCGAAATGAGGGGAAACAGAACGGCCGGAAACTGAACGGTCGCTGAACCCAACGCCTCGCGCAATGCGCGAGTCATCAGCCACTCATAACTGTACACATCATACACTGGCAGTGTCGGATCGGTCGGTTCAAGACCCAATCGTCCATGATTGAGTGATAATGAGCTGTCGATTTTCATGTCGCTTTTATTGGCCACATTTCGAATGCGATGCGGCGGGTCAGGAAATTTCGTGTCAACCCGTAAACCGCGACCGCCGCGTCCACCGCGACCGCTCATTCTCTGTTTGTTTTTCACATCAAATGTTGGTTCAAAACAGCATGCACACAACAACGCGCAGCGGTTTTTTCGCTCAACGCATCAATTCATCGCAGGGCGGCATCAGCCCCGAGAGAAAATTTGACGTCACCACGCTGAAGACGATGCATTGGGGGAGTCAGTGGTTCAGCAGTGACGTGACCTGTTCTGCCAAAGCAGCAAAAGCAGGAAGCGCGCATGAGTGCCAACAAGCAACAGAAGGAAAGCGAGAAATCGCACGGTATGTCTGTTACGGATTGCAGTGGATTTCACCTGTTCCAAGTACTGACTGCGGTGTATTGTATTGTGGCGGTTTGTGGTGCTGTTTTGTATGGTGTTGTGCTGTTGTCAGGAGATGATGAGCAGTCGTTGGCTGCGGCTGTGAGTGAATTACCTGTTCCGAATGCGACACTGAAAAAACAGAGATTGGAACCGAGTGATTCGTCCTCGGCTGCTGGTGCTGCGGTGGCGGCGAGTGTGATGTCGCCCACCTCTCCTGTATCGCCGGACGCGAAATCCCCGACCGGCGGTAAATCGAGTGTTTCTGTACCAAAAGATTTATCACTGACTGACGCACAGCGTGAAGTTCGATACGTCGCTTGCATGGTACTGAGTGGTGTGGGCGATGCGTTGGGGTATAAAAATGGGAGTTGGGAGTTCAATCGATCCGGATCTGATATCATCTCTCAAATGCTTCAAATAACGAATGGCGCCGGACCGCTCGCTCTGTGCCCGGATCACCCCAAGTGGCGATTATCAGATGATACGATTATGCATATCGCAACGGCCAAAGGATTGATCGTTTCACCACCAAACGGCGTCGATTCATTCGCGACTCGCTGTCAGTTGATCGCTGCCGCATACGTCGAATGTATGGAAGATATGAGCGGTCGTGCTCCGGGCGGTCAGACGTGCAGTTCAATGGGTCAGATTGAGAGTGACGGAAAGGGTTGGGATCGAATTAAATATTCGAATTACGGTGGTGGATGTGGTGCTGCCATGCGTTCGATGTGTATCGGATTGGCGTTTCCTGATCCGGTGACGAGCCCTGACGATCTGAAAGCGATCGTTTCGTTCGGTATCGAGGCAGGTCGCATCACCCACCACCACCCGACCGGTTATTTGGGGTCTGTGGCAGGTGCTTTGTTTACTGCACTGGCCGTGGACGGTCGCGTACCGGTCACTGAATGGGGTTTCAGACTGTTATGTGCACTGCACGAGTGTGAAGAATATATGAGAGCGTCGGGCAGAGAGGTCGAAAAAAACATCGAAAATCAGGTACGTGTGACAGTCAGTCATGACGTCACGTGCCGAGCGATGGGTTGTCGTTCGTTGACGAATTGTCTGTATAATGTGTAGTATTTCCGTAATGCGTGGGTGTTGTATCTGACCGGACGCGGTTTGGTCCGTCCACCCACACCGGAGGAGTTAAAAGATCCGAAAATCGTCGTCGCGGCAGGACCGAAAGGCGCAAATCCGGTCGTTTCAACGAAAGCGGTGAGCGCGAAATTTCCGGCCGAGTACGAACCTTCTGATCGCGATGCATTCTACAAATCAGTGAGTTTCGACGGTTGGGGTGGGTCGAGTGGACACGATGCGCCGATGATTGCATACGACGCACTGCTTTCAGCGTATCGCTGGCTCCAACCCGAAAACAAGAGCAAAACCGCAGCCGCCGCGACTGCTTCAGCTCCAAACAAAAAAGCAAGCGACGCTGCTGCCGCTGCCGCTGCCGCTGGCAGTGGAGGCAGTGGAGGCAGTAGCGATCGAGATCGATTCAGTTCGGTGTACGAGCAAGTGATATTGCACGGTGTGTTACACGGCGGTGATTCAGATTCAACCGGTTGTATGGCACTTTCGTGGTGGGGTGCACTCCACGGATTTGACGGTGTACCGAAAACACAGTACCTCGGATTGGAGTATTACAAACAGTTGGTTGGTTTGGGACAGCAGCTCTTTCAGGTCGCAAAACAACAAAAATTGAAACCGGCGCTGTACCAGAATTGGCCAAATCAGAGTGCAAACGGCTCGGAATCGGCCGCCGCTAAAAAGTAAAGGGGGGAAGAACTCTCAACCCCACTCGTCTGTCATTCTGTTTTTGCATTTATCTTTTTGTTTGTTGCTGTTTTCTTATTCCTCTCTTTCTCTTGTGCATATTAATATCATTTTATAAACTCGTCGTTTTGTGCGATTTCTCGTTTGGTTGCGTTCGTGCTCGTTCGTTTCATGCGTTGTTTCCGTTTTGGTTGATAGATTGTGAGTATGTCGGGTGACGGCGATGAAACAGACGACGATGTGGCAATCGTTTCAGTACCGCCGACCGCCTCACAATCGCGGAAACCGCCGGGTTCGTCGGCCGCTGCATCCGCGGCTGGCGGTGGGGGTGCGGATACGAAATCTCCGGGTCGTGCAAGCAGTGGCGGTGGCGGCGGCGGTGGCGGTGGAGCAGCGGTCGGTACAGATCTCGATCCGGAAACGGAATGGGAATTGGCGGTCGCTGCATTTCGAGAGGAGTTGGAGTCGTCCGGTGCCGGTGCGTTACGACTTGTACCGAGCTTTAATTCGTTGATCGAAAAATCACGCAAACTGATGCGTCCCGCTCCGCGCTCGAACGCTCCCCACACCACTACTAGTGCCACTGCCACTGCAGCGACTCCGACCGGCAAATCCAACGGGCACGGAAAGGTTGCATCCGGCGATTCGTCTGCCGCAGCTGCTTCGAGCGGCGGCAGCAAATCGGTTGGTCAACCGCTGATTGTGTTTCCTGAAGTGCAATCGGCCGCACCGCGTGGCAAATGGCGTGTTTCGATCACCGGCCACGAACTGATCCTCACAACTCTCACAACCGCCAAATCCAAACCCACTTCCACCGCTGCTGAGGACGACGAAGCAGGTGGTGGTGGTGGCGGTGGTGGGGGCGATACGAAGACACCCGCCGCATCGACTGAACTCGTTATTCCGCTCTCGCGGGTTGTTCGATTGATACTCGTTCCGGTACCGCCCTCCTCCGCCTCTGCATCTTTTACTGACAAATCCGGCGCGAAACGAAGTAGCAGCGAATATAATGTGGTGTTGGGCGTATCTCGCGATTTGACGATCGGCAAAACCAAACACCGACTGATTGTGTTTTCGTTTTGTGATCCGAAAACCGGTCCGGCAATCTCATATCCCGTCTATCGAGTGATTTGGGCGTATCGCGATGCTCCAGCGGCTGCTTCGGCCGTTATCGCTGGAATCGCGGGCGGAGTCGTAACCGGTTCGGCGCTGGCAACACTCAACACACTGAAATCTACGTTTCAAACCCAATCCTCTGTGCTCAGCGATCGAAAGCACGGCCGTGGATTGTGTCAGTTAATGGCGGACACTTTTACTCAGTCGATCGTTGCTGCTACCACGAGCGGCGGTGGCGGTCGTAAAACGCCACTCCGCGTCGATTCCACTTCGGAAGTATTTACGTCTGTTGATCGTAGCGGCGCCGTTCACGCTACGTACAAATCAAATGGCGGTCACCTGTATTTGATGGATTGTGGAATTGTGTTTTTACGAAAACCGATAATTTTTGTCCACTCCGACGATATCGACGGTATATCGAGCTCGCGTGGTGGATCGGGCACGGTCGGTCATACGTTTGATTTGAGCATTACACTGGCAGAATCATTAACGGACAGTTTATCATCTGCGAAGATGATGGGAGGTGAAGAGATCGGTTTTGCGATGATTCCAAAAAACGAAGAAACCGGTATCTCACATTTTCTCGCTGTACGTATCACACTGGCTGTGGCTGTGGCTGTGGCTGTGGCTGTGGCTGTGACGATGAGGTGTGTGTGAGTGATTGCGAGTGTGATGGGCTCGTGATGTGTGTATTTAGAGATTTGCGAAACGCCGACAGCGCGAGAACGCGTTGGTTGAAGCCGGTTCTGATGCGGCCGCGGTGGCTGCAATCACGGCGGCAGAAGCGGGAGGCGACGACGATTGGACCAGTGCAGCCGGCGCAGGTGGTAGCGGTAGTGGCGGACACGATCCATCGCGTCGCAATCGAGCGGCGAGTGCGAGTGGCAGTGGCGGTGGCAGTGATTCAGAGGAAGCGGATGCGGATTATAAGCCCGGCGCAGATCCATCCGAATCGGATGGTGGAGGTGAGAGCGACGCATCGGATGAGGGCGGAGAATTTGACGCCGACGACGCAAGTGACAGCGACCATAAATCGAAGCGCCGCGCTCCGCCCAAACCGAAATCCAAACCGAAATCCAAACCCAAACGAAAGCGTGCCGGATCGGAAGATGACGCGGAGGATGACGTGAGTGAACCGGATAGTGATAGTGACGCGAAACGACCACCCAAACGCAAACACAAAAGCGTCGCCCCCTCCTCCGCCGCCGCTCCTGCTCCGACCGACGACGACGATTGGGAGCAAACTCCGATCGAAGCATTTCGTGCAGTTCCGGCGTCTCCACCGCCGGTTGCTACCACGCTCGGTCTGCACCGCCCACCGCCGCAGAAGATTGGCGTTCAGGACGCGATCGCGATTGACGACGATTAAACGACCGCACGTACGACTTTCACTGACATTTCAAATGATGCAATCAACACTTCTTATTAACATGTTTTATTGATTTTCAAAAAAGAACGAAAAGATTTAAATTATCTGACCACTACAAAACGTCAGAGCGAGCTGGCGCAGAGTTTCGCTGCCGCGCAGGATTGGGTTACGAGCTGGATAGACCTGCGTCGTCGGTGTGTTTGCGCTTGTGAGTGCCCTCTTTCGCATCGGCGATGATTCGTTGGATCGCATCTTTTGTGACGATGAGCGACGGATTTCCATTCTGCAAATCACGCAAACCGGATTTGATTCGATCCATAAAACCTTGCATTTTCTCAGTCGTCGCTGCTGTGGCGCTTCGCGGCAGTCGACCAATCAATTGAGCGGCCATCAGTTCGATCACAGACTGCGCTGAGAGCGGGTCACGAACGGCTGCTTTCGCTGCGGCGAGCGCGGGATCGACCGATCGACCGCCGCTACCGCCACCGGTGCCGGTACCGGTACCGGTACCGTTTGATTTCTCGTCGCCGCCTCCGGTCTGTGATGGTGATGTGTCGTCTTCGGAGTCGCCCTCACCGTCACTGTCTCCACCATGCAAGATAGAATCGAATTTACCCTCCGAATCAGCCGCAACAGAAAACAGAAATTCCACCCCCTCTGTACGGTACAGCGCATTACACGCCTCACACGTGCACAGCGCATCGCGCCAGTCCGAACTGATAAATAAATCACGAACGACGAACGGCGTGGGCGGAGCGGATGGGCGGCGGCATCCGCTGCTCAGAGTTGAAGCGTTGGCCGATGCAGTACGCACGGGAGGTGCAGCGGCCGATTTCGTATCCACCTCCTGCGCAGGCTCAGCGGTTGGGTGCGCGGTTTTGAGACGTTTGGTCGGAGTGCCTTCACCGCCACCACTACCGCTCCCACCACCACCACTGCCACTGCCACTGACACTGTTAGTGCTGACTGCGTGCTTTGCGATATACGGCTGCAGCACAGAATAATTGGCTGATCCGAAACACGTTCGGCACACAAATTCGCTGGTTCGATCCAGTGGTAATTGACCGCCGATACACGTATCATGAAACCAGTCACTGCACAACAGACACTGATACATCACACCCGCATTCGGGTCGTGTGGTTTGTTGCAGTGGCAGTATAAACCGTCGACTGACCGGCAGCGGACAGCGAACAGTACAGCGGACAATAACAGTAACAGGCGATGAGATAAGGGAAAGCGGGAGAGGCGGTGCAGGCGACAGGAGCGGTGTACCTACAATTGTGGTTGTATTTGTTTTGTGGATTTGTTGCGTCCTTCACTGCTTGCAATTCACATTTATATCTTCCACCGGAGAGCGAATTACCGCAATCGCAGCGGAAATGGCGTTTAATGAACAGTTCATACACGTCGTGTTCGACGTGACTACATACACGGTACACGGCCACACGCAGGCCAGCATCAGCCATAGACAGGGTTGGTTGCAGGCAGCGGCCATCATACCACGTCATCGAACAGCCATAACAGAATCCCGCCTGCACACCCGAATCCTTTGGATGACACGTGGCACACGCGTAAACGGGTTGATCGCTGTAACCATCACCGTAACTGCATTTCTCAAACTCCGGAGCTAACAGCACACAACCAACCAAACCAACCAAACGATCAGAGCAGCTAACGGGCAGGTCGTCTGGCGCGACTGCACCTTTAGAGGCAATTTCCACCGCTCGTCGTTCGACTTCCATTTGCGATCGCAGCACATCGGTCATGCTCAGAACCGGTTCGTCGCTGCCTGCAAGCGATGCTGTTTCGGTTTCGACCGTCACTGACGCAGAAGCCGCGCTCGAACCACCACCGCCGCCACCATTTGTCGTGTTTCCATTAGTGCTGGCAGACATGATACCCCTTTCGAATCTGATCATGAAGGAATGACAGGCAAGAATACAATCAGTCGTCCAAAAGAGCGCCATCAGGCTCTTCAAAAAAAGCGTTCGACGTCACCTCGGGATCCAAAACATGATCCATTTCTCGTGTTTTGACGGATGACGTGCGCAGCGTCCATTTTTTTTTTGAACGATCGTAATGTGCGCGTTTTTGCTCTGTATCGGTGTGATGGTGCAGGGCGTAAAATGGATATAAATCAATCAACCCCGTTCTTGTCTGTGGCGGATGGGATGGATTTACCGGTTCCGCCATTGAAAGGCATGCAATCGGCACCGCTACAGTTTCCAGCGCTTCCGCCAGTGTCGCAGCTCCCACTTCCATTGCCACTCCCACTCCTGCCCGTACTGCCCTTGTCACACGTCACCGCTCCACCACCACCACCACTACCACTGCCACCGCCACCGCCAGTTCCTGTTCTGACCATTCGATCGCGATCGCCCGTAGCCAGTACCAAACCGTCCGCGGTGGTTGTGCTATCGCAACCGCTTCTTAATTTGAACTCAATCGCAAATCGCTACGGTTTAATGTCCGGTGCGTCACCGGTTGCTGCTGGTGCCACCACCCCTGGTAGTGGCGGTGGTGGTGGTGCAGGCAGTGCAGGCAGTGCAGGTACTGCGGTGATGATCGACGACAGTGCAGGATCGGACAGCGCGAGCGGTACCGGTTCGACCGGAGGTGGCCTGAAGCGTCGTAAACGCCAGCGCCAGCCGGAAAAGTGGAAACGTAATAACTACACACGAAAAGTACTGAAAGATAAAGGCGCGTGCTCGTGCATGAGAAAGTGTTTTGATCTCATACCGGAATCAGAACGAACGCGCATCAAAACAGAATTTGCCACTCTCTCAAAAGCGAAACAGGACGGTATGACCGCCACCACCCACATTCGCTGCCTGCAGCTTGTGTGTTTGATCTGCTCTCACGGTATGGTGCTATCCTGTGCGGTGCAGCGTATTTATTAACGCTGATCGAATTGGAAGAAAAGCCAGCGAACAGCGGCTTAACGCGACCGCTCGGTTCAGACAGTGAATCCTCCGCAGTGGCCGGCGCTACGAAACGGCGACGCCCGAACCCGCCCGCGGGCGGGGCGGCGAAGGCAGGTGGTGGCGGGGGCGGTAGCGAGGACGATTCAAGCGATGACGATTCGGCTGATTCTGGCGATTCTGCCGCCTCTCCGCGTACCAAATCCGCAGCCGCCGGCTCCGGTAGTGGTAGTGGTAGGGCTGGATCTTCAGCGGGTGCAAAATCGCGGGGCGGAGCGACCAAACGATCCCGCATGCCGCCTGTACCGGAAGGATTTCCCCGCTCCTCACCACCACCGACTGCTCCGGTCGCTGCGCCCGGCCCTGTACCACTGTTCCAGATGCCAACTCAGACTCAGGTGACTCCTGCGCTGAGCCCGACCTCGCAGCAGGCAAGCGGATCAGCTCCGATCGGTGCACCGAGTGGTTCGCCTCCCCCACCCGCCGCCGGCACAGCTGCGAGTACTGCACCGGCCGGTGTTGTTTTATCCGATCTACCCAGCTCAGGTGTCAAGTAAGTCCAATCCGACGACCGACCACCAACCTATGACTGACTGATCGATGCACTCACGCTGTGTGTTGTGTCAGACCTCGCGAGCGCGGTATCAGACGAAAGCGAACTCCAAAACTGTTTAATTCAAAATATTATATCGCCGTTCGCGATGCGACCAACCCATCCATCAGCACTCCGATCCGGGTTTGTCACTTTGCGTTTCTGTCGATTCACGGAATCGGTAAGAAACGGGTCAATAATTTGGTGACGCACGCGTTTTCGAGCGCGGGCGTACCGCGAACTGATCGCCGCGGCAGACACAACAACCGTGCAAATCGCGTCGCGGACGATCTCGTTCAGTTGGCAGAGATTCATATCAGAACGTTTCCGCGATATTCAATTCTCAAAGCGTATGACCTGCTGCCGCGCGGCCTCCGCCTGAGGTGGAGGTGTTCCTCTGCTCATGCTGTGTGCATGTTTTTCCTTTGTGTCGTGTAGTGATGATGATCGTCACAGTCTGTTCAATCCAAGCGGTGCCCCACAGACAGTGAAATATTTGTCGCCTCATTTGGGATTGGCTAAAATGTATCGTTTATTTGTCGCTCAGTATCAACCGATTTTGTTAGAGGTGGAGCGCTGTGCGCCGCGACTCACTAAAATCGATCGCGCCAAACGACGCAGAGAGCGACAACAGCAAAAACGAGTCAACGAACAAAACAACAAAAAAAAGTATTAACAGCAGCGGCGCATCCGCTCTGTCTCATTCTGATCTCTGTCGTTTGGTGTTACTGGTAGTACGGGTATGAAGAAAAGTCCGTCTGTTTCGAAATTGACCGCAATCGCATCCGCTGCCGCCGCTCTCACACCGGCGCCGGTTACGCCGGCCGCACCCGTCGGATATGGTTTATTTGGTGGATCGCCTCCGTCGTCTCCGTCGTCTCCCGGCTCGCCAGGTTCGAGCGCGTACGGTCGATCGGGGTTGTTTGCTGATCCGTTCGAATTTGGAGTCGGCGGTTTGCTATCTCAGGCCGATCTGTCCGATTCGTCGCTTGATTCCAGCACGGAAGCAGGCGGTGACGGCGACCGGTTCGCTACAGCCAATGATCCAAACGCATTGCGTGGCGTTTTTGCGGCGTTGTCGTGTACTGTGTGTCAGGGCCAATCGTATGTTCCGCTCCGCATCCGCCGATCGGATAATCGCACGCTGCTCTTACGTGTCCGGTGGATTATGATTGATGTGACTGACTCAGATCGTTATCGACTGGTTTGATCCCTGCGTTTTGGCGAACGGAGAAACCGCGCGCCGCCTCCGCCACTTCTAAATCGAAGAAACCGGCCGCGAGCGCCGCAGCGGATGCGAAACCGAGCAATTTATTGGGTCTGTTTTGTTCAAACGAATGCGTAACGACTTATTCGCGCCAAATCGATCAGTTGATTGCAGCGGACAACCGACAGCGTGCGATGGCAGCGGCTGTTGCAGCGGCGGGCAGCGGTTCTGCACCGCCACCGCCACCCGCAGCATCCAATATCGGTGAGGGCAATCGGATATATACGCCATATCGCAGCTGGAAAGAGATTCCAAATCTCACTGAATTCGATAAACTCTTAAAACCGATTGTGAGTCGCGATAAGTACGAGCGGTTGTTTCGTGGATTGAAACTGAGTTTTGGTACAATCAAGGCGGAAGGGTGTGGGCGGTGCTCTGAATTTATGGCGGCAGCTGCGCAGAGTGATCCGAATAACAAAATTCTGTACACTGAACACTCGACGCGTGGCAAGCGCGGTTACGACATGCTCGAATTCGATCGTCAGTTGGCAGCTCGCTCGTGGACTCCCGGCACCACCACCACCGCACCTCTCAGTGCAGTCGATACAATCGAAATCGGATTTCAGTCAAACCGACCGGTACCACAATTCAACTCACAGGCAACAGCACAACCCGCCGCTGCGGCTGCGGCCGCTGCACTCGCGGCAGCTCATCAGTCCATGTTTGTTGGTCGCTCCTCGGCCGCTTCGCCCACTCTCGCGCGAATGAGCTCTGGAGGTGCGGGCGTCGCATCAGCGGCGGGCGGTACGTTTGTACCTTCACCAATTGATGATTCGATCTTTTTCCGTCGTCAGTTGTGGGCGCACGTGTATTCGGTGTACTCTTCCTCGACGTCAACGTGCTACAATTATGTGTGGGATGAGCGGGACGGCAAACGCGCGATCAACGAAATGCTATCAGTCCTGTGGCGACACATCCAAGACAACACGCTCATATCACCTTCCTCGTCGTCCATTTCAGCCGCAGATCGATCTGGCTCAGGTGGTCGACACGTGCAGGCCGCCTCTCCTACCGCTGCAGTTGCAGCAGCTTCACTCAGCGCTCTCGCGTCGGGTGGAGCAGGACTGTTGTCACCGCCGGCTCCGACCGCCGCTCCGTCCGAACCAAAACGTGCGCCGTGGCTCATCGCGTTTGGTGAGGGGTGCAAAAACTTTTACTCTCTCTGTTTCTTCGCTGAGCTGACACGTGAGGACAGCCCATTCAGTTGTTACCGACGAATCGATTATAAAGTGTTGGAGCCCGGTCATTCGTATCTGTCTACCGATCGATGCTTAAGCGGTATCGAGCGCGAGGTCGCGAAACACACGGCGGGCAGTGCGACAACAACCGGTAGTGGTGGATCGGGGGTGGGAACGGGAACGGGAACGGGAATTTTCTCGGCCGCTGACTGGTGTGATGTGATCAAAGGGTTATCCGGTCGTAAATCGACGTCGATTGGCAACGCCGGCTCAGTCGCAGCGAGTAAAATCGGGACGCAATCGCGAGTCGAAGCAAAATTGATGGGTGGCGGTGTTCGATCGGCACAGGCTCAACCGCCGCAGGTAGCAGCGAGTGGTAACGCCATGAGCGATGTGGATGGCAGCAACAGCACCGGTGCAGCATCCGCTCAATCGGTTGTACCTCCCACTCCGCTGAACGGATTTTACGATTGGAAATCGCTTTTGGCGAAGAATTACTCGAAAGCGCGTTTGGGTACAGATATCAATGGAGTACCGATCGATTTGTCACGTGCAGTTTGGTTTAATTTTGGTGTGGGCGAGGATCGAACTCCGCCCACCGCACCAGCCGGCTCGTCGAGAACTGGCAAATCCGACGCCGCTGCCGGTGCCGCCGCGTCGACCACTGCGGTCGTTTCATACCACCCCGATCAGGTGTGGATTCGTTACTCGTTGGATGAATTTGAACCGTGGAAGAAAGTGTTTTTGTCGTGGGGTCGAGCAGCCGATGCACCGCCTCAAATACTGAAACCACTTTACACTCATGTAATTTCGTTGCTCGCCCGGTTTCATCATATGCTCAGGTTCTCATTCTTTTCTGTTGTGATTTGTTGTGTGCTGGTAGTCTCAATTGCCGCTGCGCCTTCATCGCCGCAAACAGCGCGATGTGATCGCGCTGCGTCGATTTCTGCCTGAATCATACCACGCGTCGTTTGCATCAACCGATATCGATTCGAAGGAGGACGATCCGACTCAACCCGCATCGCAGAGTCCATTCCCGCCGCTGCTCTCACGTCCATCATCGAACAGTAGCGGTGGTGCAGGCAGCAGCAGTAATCTGTTGGCTCAAACTGCTAATAACGATCAAACCACGGGCAATGCCGGAACGGACGACGAACCCGAACGCGACGAATCAGATCTGTTCAGCACATTCCAATGTCTTTCGCTCGATTCGGATGATACTGCGATGCCGCCAGCAAATAGTGGTAGTGCGCAGACGCTTAATTTTCGCTCGCATTTATTGGGCGATCCGTTTGCGTCGCTGCTACCTGCTTCGAGTGCGGCGTTTGCGTCATCCGCGAGTGGTGGTGTTGGTAGTGGTGGAGGCAGTACGACCGTCGCGTCATCCGCTTCGTTTCTGCAGTATCCACCACCGTTTGCTGCTGCCAACTCGATGTTTGACGGCGCGAAACCCACTCACGGACCAACCGGCAAAGCCGGGGCTGCGAGTGGCGGTGGTGGCGGTAGCGGCTCGAAAAAGGGTAAACCGATTCGCAAATCATTTTCGCATTCGTATGTCACAACGCTTCAGTCGTCGACATCGAGTGTGACAGCCGCCGCAGCCCAAGCTCTGGCCGGTGCGCCGCTTCCGTTCGGTCTGTCGACGCTCATGCCTCCACCGCCAGCACGACCGCATGCGCACACCCCACACGGCACTGGCCACTCACCCCGTGCTCTGACCGGTTATCCACAGCACCCACCTGCGTGGACACCGCACCCTCAGCCGCCACAGCACCCACCTGCACAGGCGCGACGTCGCAGTCCCGGTCTGAGCGGTATGGCACCCCCACACGCTGCGTTTGTGCCGTCGCCGCCCATCGCTTCGAATGCACCAAACGGTGCAGCGGC
>VFQP010004218.1_pt1 | contig 13642 bp, 14 predicted proteins | sample 3512351 | NCBI WGS metagenome assembly VFQP01 (sample SAMN10412372, study PRJNA504923) | tailings metagenome | isolation source: Relicate 1 Philex TSF1 revegetated site | place: Philippines: Tuba, Benguet | collected 2017-08-29 | reverse complement strand
GGGGGCGGGGGGGGGGGGGCGCTGGGGCTGCTGCCGGCGGGGCACTTAGTGGGCCTGGCGGCGGCGTGCGGGCAACTCGGGGTGCGGGCGCCGAACGCGCTGCGGCTGGCGCTGGGCGCGGTGCGCGGCGCGGTGGCGCCCTCGCTGGCGGGCGCCTGGCTGTGGACGCCGCTGCTCTTCGCGCCGCAGGACCCGCCGCACGGGCTGGGAGGCGGCGGGCGGGGGGCGGCGCCGCCTGCCCACCTGGCGCCGTGGGCCATCAGCACCGTGGCGGACGAGCTCAGGGCTCAGGGCTTTGACCTGGCGTGCATGGCGCACCTGGCCTGGGCGGCGGTGCTGGCGCCGCACTGCGAGGCGCTGCCCCCGCCCGCCGCGTGCGTGCGGTCGGGGCTCGGCGAGGGCGCGGGGAGGGAGGGCGGCGGCGCGGGAGGGGAGGGAGGCGGCGCGGTGGACTGGGACGCGGTGCTGCACGTATACGGCGCGGCGGCGGCCATGGACATCACGGACGTGTATGACCCTGGCGTCAAGCTGCTGGCTCAGGTGAGTGAGTGTGTGCATCTTGCATCGACGGAACGGGCCACCGCCCGTGTCATGCGGGAAGGGTCAAGGGTCAGCTAACCCTATTTGATTCCGAGACACACCTTGCGTGCGCTCTCTCATGCGCAGGTGCACCTGCTGCTGCTGGCTCGCCTGGGCCCCTCCTTCGAGCAGCTGCTGCAGCAGGACAGCAGCATGGTGGGCGGCGGCGTGCCGGGCGGCGCGCAGCTAACCAACAGCCTGCGCTACGCCTGGGAGCACCAGCCGCCGCTGCCACTCGCCCCGCCCGCCGCCCTAGCCTCTTCTCCCCTCGCTCCGCGCCCACCACCCCAAGACGATCACAAGCGCGGGGGTGGCGACGGCGGCGGCGCGTCGCCGCCCCAACCGGCAGCGGCGGCGGCGGCGGCGGGGGCGTCCCGTCCGCGCCTGAGCAGCCAGGCGCTGCAGGCGCAGGTGCTGCGGGCGCTGCAGCAAGCTGGCACGTCGGCGGCGCCCCCGCCCGGCCAGTCAGGGCGGCTCAGCCTGGCTCTGGCGAGGGGCAAGCGCGGCGGCGGGGAGCAGGCGCAGCAGGACGGGGAGGAAGAGCAAGGGGGCGGTGGCGGGCGGCAGCAGTGGGTGGCGCTGGCCCGCTCCGCACGCCCTGTCACGGTGGCAGTGGAGGGCTTCTCCGTGCCGGTGGACTGCGCGCTCGAGGCGGGCGGGCGCATGGCGGCGGTGCTGTGCCACGGCGCCGACCGGCAGTGCGGCGCTAATGGCGCCGCGGCGGCGGTGGAGGAGCCAGGGGGCGCGGGGCTGCTGTTGGGCGAGGCGCGTTGGTGCGGGGTGCTGCTGGAGCACTTGGGGTGGAGCGTGCTGAGCGTGACGGACTGGGAGTGGCCGCGGGGCGGGGCGGCTTCGAGCTCTTGTTCTTCGCCTTCTTCGCTGGAGGAGGAGGAGGGCCGGCGGCGGCAGCAGCAGCAGCTGTTGCTGCTCAGGCGCAAGCTGTCGGAGCTGCTGGACTGACTGCACACGCGAGACCTTTGATTGCTTTCTTCTGCTTTGTCCGTGCCCCTTGCAAGCGTGCGAGCCGAGGGCCGCAGCAGCATTGCTACGGGTGCAGCACCTGCGCGCGGCAGGCCAGCCGCGCCACGCACAGCTGCACGTCGGCCAGCGCCCGCCCGGCCCCCGCCCCCGCCTGCTGCCGCGCCCGCGCCGCGGCGCCGCTGATCACGGCCAGCTGCCCGGGCCCCACGCTCGCCGCCACCGCCGGCACCTCAAGCGCCGCCACGGTGCGGCTCAGCAGCGGCAGCAGCAGCGCGTCGGGGACGCCGCTCCCGCCCACCGCCGCCGGCCCGCCATCCGCAGCGCCCTCGCCGCCGCCACCGCCGCCCAGAAGCCGCACCAAAGCCTGCACGAATGCGCGCGCCGCGTCTAGCTGCTCCTGGCTGCGCCGCAGCGCCTCCTTCTCCTCCCTCTCCTCCTCGTCGTCATCGTTGTCGCCGCCGCCTCGCGCCGCCCCGTTGGCGCCGCCGTTGGCCGTCAGCATGGGCTGCGGCCCGTCCGCGGCGGCGGCGGTGGCGGGGGAGGGCAGGGCGGCCCTCAGGCGCTGCATAGCGGATCGCACGTCGAGGTAGCGGGCTAGCCAGCCGCTGCCTGATGAGGCGACAGGTAGGGTGCTGGTGGTGCTGCTGGTGCTGCCAGGTGTGCCTCCGAGCAGCTCCAGCTCTCCTTCAAGCAGCTCTGGCAAGGACACCGCCTGCGGTCGGAGTTGGTGTGGCGTGTGGCGCATGTGGTGTGCCAAGGGACGGCAGCGTGCTGCTTGCTCTTGCCCTCCCTCTTCTTCAGAACACGTTGCATTAGCGCGTCCGGACATGGGCATGAGCGGGCGATGGGTGCGCCCACCGCCCCGAGCGCAAGCACACACACCAGGTAGCGGAAGTCGTGCGAGCAGGTGCTGAGCTCGCCCACCAGCGCCTGCTCCAGCGGCTCCAGCACCACGCCGCCGGCGCCCGCCAGCACACCCGCCACGCCCTCGCCGCCGCTCCCTGGACGCAGCAAGCAACGCAGGCGGTGCGGAACACACAGCCCGTCGCTTTGTGCCCGCTCCTGCCTGCTCAAAATGCATCTGAAAAATGAAGAGGCGCAAGGAAGGAAAGCAAGGGACGCCGGAAGGCTGGGCACCCCTCGCACTGGTGGCGCGAACCACGCGCAAGGGGGAGGGAGAGTGGCGCACCTGGGGCGAGCGCGCCGCCTGCCGCAGTGCCTCCGCCCAGCGCCGCCACCGCCGCCGCCAGCGCGCCTTGGTACCAGGCGTGGGCGGCGGCGGCGCGGCAGAGCGAGGTGGCCTGGGCGGGCAACCCTAGCGCCGTGGCCTGGGCGCACGCCTTGCGCAGCAGACGCAGCCCGGGGCCTACGCGCGCGCTCACCTGCAGGATCACAGCAGCACGAACCAGGACGCTGGATGGGCGCAGGGCGCACTGCTGCATCTCGTGCCGCCACACAGAGGGCGCTGGCGTGCTGTTGCGAGGCGTTGCGAGGCACCTCCCCCCCCCCGGGGTGTCCATCCCGCCATGAACAGAGCACGGCCAGGGGTGCGTGCGCGTGGAGGGTGCAGGTGCCCACAAGCGCTCACCGGCAGTGCATCCAGCAGGGTCTCGGCCGCCGCCCTCCCCTGCACGGGGCACTGCGCCAGGTAGGCCAGCGCCAGGCGCCAGGCCGCCGAGTCGGGCCCACTCCATGACGAGGGCATCAAGCCCTCAGCCAGGATCAGGCGGAAGTACTCGACCTGAGCCGGTGCACGTGTGTGACATGCAGCGCCCACAAACATGAAAGATTCACGGCACAAGGCACGCTTGGACGTCTGCGCGGGCGCCGCTGCCGTCCACCTCCACGCCCGCACGGCCCCTATCCTATCCATGTGTGCGTGTGCCAGGCAGAGCCCATCGACGCCCTCAAAGCACCACACCAGGCAGCGCACCTGGCTGCCCCCAAAGAGCGGCAGCGGCTGCAGCAGCGGCGCCACCGCCGCCCTGCCGCCGGGCCCCCACGACGCCGCGCTGAGCGCCGAGCGCATCAGGTCGTAGGCGTGCGCCAGCACCAGGGGCGACACGGCGCTGCTGCCCGTCAGCACGTCCACCACCTCCTGCACCTCGCCCTCGCAAGCGCACTGCAAGCACGGCGCAAGCGCACGCGGGGAAAAACAACAGGGAAAAAACCACCGGCACGCTCAGGAGGTTGCTCTCTGGCCCGCTTGTGAGCGTGGAGTGCTCAGGACGGCTCAGGCGCGGCAAGCCCTAACGCATGCGCGGGCTCACCTGCAGCACGCCCAGCACGAGCCCGAGGACAGCCAGCTGCGCCTGCGCCTCCCGGCCCGCCTCCCCGCCGCCCTCCTCCCCCTCCTGGGCGTCGGGCAGCGGCCGGGCGGCCAGGCAGGCGCGGAGGAGGCTGGTGCCGTGCGCGCGCAGCTGCAGCTGCGGCCGCAGGTGCACTAGCTGCGCCACGGCCAGCTCCAGCCAGGTGCGGCAGGGGGCAGTGACGGCCGCCTCGTCCCCCGCCAGGATGGACAGCACGCCCTGCACGCCTGCGCGATCCCCGCGCAATCACGATCAAGTCATGCCCTCAACTAAAAGGTCCACTAAAAAGAGTCTTGTGAGAAGGAAGGAGGAGTGCGGAAATGAGGGAGAGGGAGGGGGGTAGCGTCGAGTCACCGTTGGCGGTGCTGGGGCTGTGCTGCGCCACGTCGGCGAAGAGCTGCGCGGCCTGGGAGGGCAGCCCGGCGCACTGCCCCTGCCACGTCGACCTGTGCACACGCACAGTGTGCGCAAGGGCACGCGGCCACGGCTCACCGGCGCCATCACCGGTACCTCCCTCGCACGCCGGTGCGCCCGACCTCATCGCGACTCATCCCACCTGTGCGTGAGGAACTCTGCCATGTTGTCGAACTGCCGCCCGCCCTCGTCCCCCAGCGCCGCCGACGCCGTGCCGCCCGGCGGCCCGCCCACCACGCCCGAGGGCGGCGCCACCGCCTGGTAGGCGCGCCGCGGGTGCGGCATCTGCCTCAGCAGCAGGTACAGCGCGTCCACCAGCTCCAGCTGCGCACGCGCACACTTGCACGCACCATGCTGCAGTCGCTGCATACGGCCTTTCCACCTTCCGTGCAGCTGCTCTGATGCTGTTCCCTGGCTGTTCCCTGGGTTTGAAGCGAAAAAACCCTCCTCCTCCAGCGGGCACGGAGCCGGCAAGCCGGGAGGGCGCTCGCTCCGTCACCGCAGCCGCACCTGCTGCTGCGCCGCGGGCGGCAGGGGCACGTGCGCGCTGCTGCCGCCGGCGTGCCTGAGCACCTCGTGCGCGTCCAGCAGGCGCAGCGCGTCGCCCACGCGCCCCACGCACACCAGACGCTGCATCAACGGCCTGCGCACACACCAAGCGCACAATCGCAGCGAAGGAAAGCAGGCATGAAGGCAAGAAGGCGATTGCCTGACCCGACCTGATCATTGGCGATCCTTGATCCTTCGTGGGCTGCAGAACCGCGGCACCGTGTGGCGTTGATGCCGTGCAAGGACGACGCACATGCGCCTCACCCTCGGCGCGTGGAAGCTGCGAGCGTCGCATCACTGCTTGCTGCGTGCGGCTGCCGCTGGCCCGCGCCCTGTACGCGCTCACCAGTACTGGGGGGAGGTGTCGGGCCGGGCCGTGGCCAGCAGCTGCGTGAGCTGCTCCGGCAGGTTGGGCCCCAAACCGCACATGTCGTCCAGCGTGGGGCCGTGCTCGGCGTACCACGCAGTCAGGTCCTGGGGGGCGGCACACGCGCGGCGAGGGCGCCAAGTCACAAACAGATGCATCTCCCGGCCTTGCCGCCTCTCCCCTCTGGTCCGCAGGGGACCCGCAGTTGAGGCGTTGGGAGGCCTCACCTGTCCCAGGTACCCGCCGTCCCGCGACGGCACCGTGACGTAGAGCACCTCTAGCAGCCCCCACACGGCCGCCTCCAGCGCCAGCGTGTTTGGCGCCGGCGCCGCCACGCTGCGCGCACACCAACGCAGCGCAAGCGACACGCGCGTTGCTGCCAGGTGACCCGCAGGGTCAAGCGCGCGCGCGGATCACCCAATGCAGTCACCTTTGCTTGAGCAGCTCGGCGCGGAAGCGCGTGCAGTACTCGCCCATGAGCCTGGCGCCCTGCGCGCTGCCTGCGCGGTCACACGGCGGCGCCCCTGTGAAGAGGAAAGCACATTTGGTGGGAGCTGCTCCGGTTGCTGCTTCGGTCCACGCACCAGAGAGCGCCTGCGGGTCGGTCTCGTGCAGCTGGGCCACCTGCGCCGAGAGCGGCAGCACGGCCGTGGCCACCGCCCGGTGCGCTGGCGTCGCCGTGCTCCTGCATTGCGCGTGAGTGAGCGGACACGTTGATGATCAAGTGCTCCAACGCCGCTGATGCGCAGATCTGCTACTCTGGCCGTGCCGCCACCTGCCAACTCAAAATGCCCGCACCAGAGCACGCTGGACTGGAAGGGGTCCTCCGCATCGTCGTCCTCGTCGTCGTCCGCGCGCCGCTGTTGCTGCTCGGGGCCTCCTGTGGCCGGGGGCCGCAGCTCGATCAGGCGCAGCTCGTTGCCCACGCCCCAGGAGAAGCTCAGCCTCGAGCCTCGCGCGCAAGGCACGCGCGCGCACACCCGCGACTCGTCCACGTCCGCCATCAGGACGAACTGGCGCTCCGTGCGTGCGCGCTGCTCTGCCACAAGAGCTTTACCCCGCGCATGCAGATCACCCTGGGGAGAACGGCCCAGGAGGACCAGCTGCAGCCCTGCTCCAGTCACAACAGCCTTGCCTAGTTCTACCATCACAGCCCAGGAGGCTCGTGCTGCTGCTGCCGGCAGCACAGGCGCAGCACAATGCCGCAGGGGTCGCTGCGTGAGGTGGTGCAGGCCTTGAAGGCCGGCCCTCCTTCCGTCAACGGCTGCACCTCTGGCAACTTCACGCTGGATGAGAGCTCCGTGAGCTTTGACGTCGTCTCCGCCGTGGACGGCTCCAGGACTTCCGTGCTGGTCGCGCTGCTGGCCGAGGGCGGGGTGGCGATTCACGCGCAAGACGCGCAGGGCGACGTGCCGCAGCAGCTCGAGGCGCTCGCGGAGAAGCGCTTCTCCCGCGCCACGGCCGCATCCTTGCGGGACCTGGTCGAGCAGGCGAGTGATGTGACCCTTCCCAGCCCACACGGCACGCATGCTTGCGCGCGGCACTGCAGGGCTCCTCACGCCTGGGCCTGCCGACCTGATCCCGTGATGGGATGCCGCCTGCACGGCGTTCGAACCACGCCCGCGAGGGGAGGGGCGCCGCCGCAGCAGCAAACGCACGTGCACGCGCACACCCACACGCACGCACGCAGGTGCTGGGCGTCTTCGCGGCGCACGCGCAGCGCGACGTGGAGATGGCCTGCGCGCGCAGCGAGCGCGACCCGGAGCTGATGGACATGGACACGGACGGCGCGCAGTCCGAGGGCGCGGCGGCGGGCGCGCCGGCGGCAGAGGGCCGGGCGGGCCGCAGCGGGGGCCTGGGACGGCAGCAGAGCATGACGGGCACCGACGTGGCGCGCTCGTCCCGGCGCGGCGGCGGCGACGACGACGACGAGGACGGCGAGGAGGGCGGCAGCGACGCCGGCGGGTCGTACGCCACGGGCATGAGCGACGACTATGACGGCGGCAGCGGCGGCGGCGGGGGGGACAGCGACGGCGAGGCGGCGTCCGAGGACGAGGACGAGGAGGAGGAGGAGGAGGACGAGGACGACCGGCAGCTGACGATTGAGTGCGGCAAGCGGCAGGGGCGGTGGGAGCGGTGCGAGGCGGACAAGGAGGCGCTCGAGGCCGAGCAGGACATGGGTGAGTGCGCGACCCCATTGCGTGTGCCTTGCTTGCTGGGGGGCCAGCGGATGGCGCAGGGCCAGTTCACGACGTGCACAGCTGCTGGGGCGTGCGCGGCTGAGGTGCGCCGGAGTGTGTGGCGTTGTGGCGTTGGTGCGCGCTCGCAGGCATGTCTGCTGAGCAGGCGGCGGTCAAGAAGCAGCAGATCTTTGACAAGCGCGAGGCCTTCATCATGCTCTCCAAGGAGCTGCTCGACATGTTCAGGGAGCAGGTACGTTCCTGGGACCTTTGGGTCACCCCCTGCAGCCTGGGACCTTTGGCTCGTGCCCGCTGTGCTGCACCACCGCCCGCCAACTGCCCGCCAACCGCCCCCCGCAACCGCCGCCAACCGTGCGCGCGCACGCGCAGTCCTACACCATGTTTGTGGACGCGGTGGACGACGACGTGTACCACTGGGCGGTGGAGCTGAGCGGCTTCAAGGCGGGCACGGGCCTGGCCGACGACATGGCGGCGCTGCAGCGCAAGTTTGGCTACGGCAGCGTGCGCCTCTCCGTGCGCTTCATGCGCGGGCTGCACCCCTTTTACCCCGCCAGCGTCGAGCTGCTGCGCCCCCACTTCAAGTGCGTGCGCCTTTCTCCCTCAGCCTGCGCGCTCTCGCCGCTCTTTCCTCCTTGTCTGGGGTGGGGGGCCAGAGGCCGACGCCGTGCATACACGGCGACCCACGCGCGCTGCACGTGCTGCGCGTTATCCGTGCAGGCACTGGGCGCACGGCGCGGTGGCCTCGCACCCCATGCTGCGGCTGGGCCACTGGGACCCGCTGCGGCCGCAGAAGAAGCTCATCGAGCAGCTCAAGACCTTTCTCGAGGTGTGCTGCGGTGGCGCTGGCCCCCGGCGCTGGCGTGCGTGCTGGGTTTGGCATCTGTTTGGACGCCTCGGCGGGGTCGGGGAGCGCAGCCACCGAGCGTATCAGATGTGCCCCTGCGTGCCTGCCGTGCGTGCGCGTGCCTGCCTGCAGACCAACGCGCGCGTGGACCTGGAGGAGCAGGGCAGCGAGCTCAACAACATCTCTCGCTACCCCTCCAGCTCCTACAGGCCCGTGCACCGCCTGCTGGCGCAGCTAGAGGCGCTCACCGGTGCGCGCATGCCTTCTCTCTCTGGGTGGTGGGCGGGCGCGGGGACGACGGGTGGCCGCCGTGCACAGGAGACGTGTCACTCGTGCCCTGGCGGGTGAGTGTTGCTGTTTTACTGTTGCTGCGGTCTAAACGTGTCGGTGCGTGTGTTCATGAGTGCAGCGCGCCCGGCCGTGTGCACGCTCGAGGTGCCGGGGCAGCCGCCCAACGACGCGCGGCAGGTGAGCCACGCCTGCGCCTCGCTCCCGCCTGCGCCCACTCCCTGCGCTGCGTTTCCAAGTGTCTCTCGTGGCGCGAGAGGGCGAGAGAACAAGCTTGTGTGCGCGCGGTGTTCCTGCCCTGTGCGCCTGTGTGTGCAGCTGTACGAGGCGCGAGACGCGCAGCAGCGGCAGTGGCAGGAGGAGGCGGCGGGCGGAAACAGCGGCGGCGGCGGCGGCGGCGGCGCGTCCACCTCCAACGCCGGCGAGGGCGGCGGCGGCGGCGGCGGCGCGGGCGCGGGCGCCGGCAGCAAGAAGCGCGGCCGCTCGGCCAGCGCCGCCGCCGGGGCCGCGGGCGGCGAGGAGGGCGCCAAGGGCGGCGCGGCGGCGGCGGGCGGCGAGAACAAGACGAGCAGCACGGCCGCCAACAACAAGGGAGGCAAGGAGGGCGAGACGTGAGTGCTTTTGCCCCCTTTTTCTTTTCCTTTTTTCACGGCTCCTGAGCTGCGCTCCAGACCTGCGACTCCCTGACGCGTGACCAACCCTGCGGTCCCATCGCAAAACGTGGAACGCAGGTACTGGGCCCAGGGCACGGGGTACGGCCACGGCGCCAGCACGCGCAACGCCGAGGTCTGGGACAACGCCGCCGCCGCCGCCGCGCAGCGCGCCCGCGACAACGAGCTGGTCAGCGTGCTGGCGGCGCTGGCGCGCGCCGTGCAGCACGAGCTGGGGGAGCCGCTCACGCTGGCGCAGCTGCAGCAGCAGCAGAGGCAGGAGCAGCAGCAGGCGGTGGCGGCCGCCGCCGCCGCCGCCGCCGCGGCGGCGGCTGCGCCGCCGCCGGCGCCCATCACGCGATCCCGCTCCACGCGGGCGTCGCAACGGCAGCAGCAGCAGCAGCAGCAGGCGGCGGCGCAGCAGCAGGAGGCGCCGCCGCCGGTCGTCATCGCAGCCGCCTCCGAGCCGGCGCCGCCTCCGGCGGCGCTGACCGTGGCTCAGGGCGGCATGCCCTCGCAGCAAGAGATCGAGTCCATGGGCCTCGACCCGCAGAGCACCACGCTGCTGCTGGGCCTGGAGCGCGGCCGCCACCCGCTGCAGCCCGCCTCGGGCCGCAAGGGAGCCGCCGCCGCCGCCGCCGCCGCTGCCGCCAGCAACGCCGCCGCCGCCGCGACGGGCGCCTCCACGCCCGGCGCCGCCCCCGCGGCGCCACCGCCCGACCCCGGCCAGGCGCTGGCGGCGCAGCAGGAGCAGCAGCAGCGCGCCATGCTGGCCGCCGAGGCGGCCCTCCTGGCCGAGTACCCGCCCAGCCCGCCGGCCTGCGTGGCGGCGGTGTCGGCCAGCTGCCTGCTGCCGGTGCTGGTGCACGAGCTGCGCACCACGTCGTTCAACGACATGTGCGTGCGGCAGCCCTACTACCTCACCTTGATGCGGCTGGTGCAGCTGCTGTGCCGGCCAGAGCTGGTGCACCCGTGCCTGCTGGTGGGAATCGCCTCCGAGGGAGGGCACTGCCTGGCCAGCGCCGTGGCGCCGCTGCTCACGCCCGTCCGACAATACATCAAGGTGAGCGCTCACCATGAGGAGCAGGGTTAGGAGTGGAAGGGGAGGTGGAAAGGGCGTGTTGTTTTTTCCGCTTGCCAAAACGGTGTGCGAGGGCGTGAACAGCGTGGGCCGCTCCTGACCGTGTGTGCCCTTGTGCGTCGTGCGTGCGCGTGAAACCTCGCAGCTGACGTGGGAGGCGCTGGTGGGCAAGGTGATGGAGGAGCGGCGGCTGAGGGAGGAGACGGACCCGGCGCGCATCCCCGTGCTCCAGCCGCAGCTCCGGGGTGAGCGAGGGAGCGAGCGGTGATGGGCAGGGCACGCGCCCCACCTGGAGCGTGGCGGCATGGGCGCCTTGCGTCCTGAGGGAGAGGCGCAGGGACAGAGAGAAACAGCGTCGCAGGTAGACGTGCACAGAGCACGTGCCCTGGGAGTGCGCGGTCTTGACAGGCCATGGTTTGGCGTTGCCGCTTGCTTGGTGGCCGCAGCGCTGGAACCGGTGCTGCGCGAGATGCGCGCGTCCATGCAGCTGGCGCTGCTCACGCGCCAGGTCGTGGAGGCCAGCCAGCTCCTCACCTCGCAGCTGCTCCTCCAGCAGCAACAGCAGCAGCAGCAGCAGCAGGCGGCGGGGGGCGGCGCCGCAGGCGCGCAGGCGCCGGGCGCCGGGCCCATGGTGGGCGTGTCGCGGCAGAGCTCTGGTGGCGGGGGCGCGGGCGGCGGAGGCGGGGGCGGCGCGGACGTGGCGGCGCTGGAGCACGAGTACTGCGGCGTGATGCGGCCGCTGCAGGTGGGTTCGCCTGCCCCGAGGGTGCTGTCCTGCTGTTGCATCTGTTTGGACGCCTTGGCGGGGCCGGAGCCCAGCCACCGGGCGTATCAGATGTCTCGCAGCCTCACACCGCACGCCGTGTGTGTTCACTCGCTCGCGTGCGCGAACGCTGCCCACAGGTGCAAGAGGTGAGCCTGGTGGCGTCTGGCAGCGGCGCCGGCGGCGGCGCGGCGGCCTCCTCCTCCTCTGCCGCCTCCTCCTCGCAGCACAAGTACCAGGAGCAGGCGACGCGCGAGGGCGTGCAGCCCAGCGAGCGCGTGATGAGGCTGGGGCGCGAGATCGCCGGGCTCAGCTCGGACCTGGCGCTCAGCACCTCCTCCTCGGTCTTTGTGCGCGTCGACGAGCAGCACGTGAGTGGGAGCATGGAGGTCTGTGCGCCTTGCCCTGGCGCTCAGCACCTCCTCATGGGCGTGTGTGCGCGTCGCCGAGCAGCACGTGAGCCGCCCTTTGACCCCTCGCAAGTCCACTGTCACGATTGTTCGCTTTGAGAGGGGCAGGGCTGCTGCGCCAGACGCGCGCGTCACGCCGGTGCCTGTGAGCGTGTGTTGGTGTGTGTGTGTGTGTGCAGATGTCGCTGTGGCGGGCCATGATCACGGGCCCCGACGACACGCCCTACTCTTGCGGCTGCTTCATCTTTGACTTTTACTTCCCGCCCAACTACCCCCAAGTCTGCCCCATGGTGCGGTGCGGAGGAGGGGCCGCGCTGCGGGTGCGAGGCGCGAGGTCGCAGCGGACCCACGCCCGGCGCCGCGCAGCGAGCTCAGAGCGTGCTGTGCGCGCTGTGGTGTGCGCGCAGGTCAACCTGCGCACGACGGGCGGCGGCAGCGTGCGCTTCAACCCCAACCTGTGCGTTTCGCGTCTTGCTCGCCCGCCGCGCTTTGCGCCAGCTCTTGCGTTCCCAGTATGGCCGCTGAGGATCCTCCTGGTGGCGACTGCTCCTTTGGTGGCGGTGGGCGCAGGTACAACTGCGGCAAGGTTTGCCTCAGCCTGCTGGGCACCTGGCAGGGCGGCAAGGGTGAGGGCTGGCTGCCCAACGTCTCCAGCGCCAACCAGGTGAGAGACCTTGAGGGGGTCGTCGGTCAGCAGCATTGCAGCGAGTCGCTCAGCACCCCCCCGCAGGCGCTTGGGGCGCTTGGGGCGCTTGGGGCGTTCGCCTTGTTGGTGTCCAGTGGGAAGCGGAGCGGCGGTCCCAGCGTGGTGCGTGCTGTGGTTGGTGGGTGGCGTGCGGCACGGTGCGCAGGTGCTGCTGTCGATCCAGTCGCTCATCTTTGTGTCCGAGCCCTACTTCAACGAGCCCGGCTACGAGCGCAGCATGCACACCGAGCGCGGGCGGCAGGCCTCGCGCGACTACAACGTCGTCATCAGGTGCGCCCTGGGAGCGCGTGCGTCGGGACTTGTGTCGGTGCGTCTGGTGGGCGCACCTCGGGGCGGAGTCCAGCTGCGGCGCGCATCACGTGCCCTGCACTAGCGCAAGAGTGGGATGTGCACGGCGCCGGCGCCGTGTGAGCGGTTCTGACCCGCTGCGGTGCTGTCTCCAGCCCCACCGCACTGTAGCGCACCGGCCGTGGTGGTGACCTTGCCTTGCCCCTCCTCACCTTGACACGCGCCCGTTTGCTTTGCTTGCCTGCCGGGCGCAGGGAGGCGACGCTGCGGTACGCCATGCTGGACCTGCTCAAGCACCCGCCCGCCGAGTTCAAGGAGGCCATCGAGGCGCACTTCAGGTGAGCTCGAGGCACCCTTTGGTTGTGCTGTGCGCTTGACCTCGACCCTCGCTCAGGGCCCACGGCGACGCGCGCAACTCAGTGATGCGCCTGCGCCACCCCCCTGCGGCGTGATTGGCCCCCGCAGGCTGCGGCGCCCGTACGTGCTGGCCACGGTGGACAAGTGGATCAAGGAGGCGCAGGCGCACAACGCGGCGCACGTCAACACGCTCACCTCGCTCAGGGCGCAGCTCGAGACGTGCCTCAACGCGCTCTGATGGTCGTCGTCGCCACGACTCCGGGCGCCAACAGCAGCCTTCCTCTTGCGTAGCCCTCTCGTCTCGTGTCGTCTGTGTCTGAAAGCAGGAGCAGCCCAAACTTGTCTTGGCCCACAGGAGTTTCGATTCGGGTGTCGCGGTGTGGTGTGTGGCGGCGGCGGCGACGCTTGCCTGGGATGGACACGTCTTGCTCAACTGGCAACTCGCAGAGCAGGGGTTGCCGCCCTTTACCAATGATGATGAACCATGTGTGGCGGTGTGACGGTGGCGGTGCGGCGGCCGGCGCGCGCGGCGGCGCGCCCACCTGTCGCCCCGCCGTTCGAACCGTCGCTTCCACCTGTCGCTGCCGCCGGCTGGCGTTGGGGCGCTGCTGGCGCCGCTGCGGGGTGCGCCGCTGGATCTGTGGTGGGGGGAGCATCTGCAAGACTTGAGGTGTTGAGCGACCCCCCGCGCACGCTGCGCACGCTGTGCCCGCCCGGCCGCCCGGAGCTGTCGCAGGATCACGCGCGCAAAATGGTGGGCTGCGCCCAGCCGCAGGGCCAGGGGCGGCCAGTGCGCCTGCGGAGGGGTGGGACGCGCGATGCGCCTGAACTGCTGTGGGGCCCGCCAGGCCCTCA
>VFQP010004217.1_pt1 | contig 13644 bp, 12 predicted proteins | sample 3512351 | NCBI WGS metagenome assembly VFQP01 (sample SAMN10412372, study PRJNA504923) | tailings metagenome | isolation source: Relicate 1 Philex TSF1 revegetated site | place: Philippines: Tuba, Benguet | collected 2017-08-29 | reverse complement strand
GTGTGTGGCCTGAGGCAGCAGGGGGCGGCGCTCGCGTGCTGCGCTCCAGAGCCCGACCTCACACTCACTTGCCTGGCCCACTCTTTAGGGCGCGACAAGGAGGAACGCCATGAAGCTTCCCACAACTTGTTGCTGCTGCTCGCCTCTGCAAGAGAGCTCCTCTGACTGCCAGGGGTGCCAGTGGTTGCAGCCACCGGCACGAGTGCTCTCGCGGCACACAGGAGAAGGGACAGCAGTGTGTGTCGCACCGGCGTCCAACAGCAACAACGGCGTCATGCAGTCCGCACGCACGTGGCGCAAGTCAGGGGCCCCCGGGGCAGCTGCAGCTTCATGGTCAGGCAAAGGGGACGTTCACGTGCGCGCATGCACGGTGCGCCGCCCACCCGCCCGACCCCACGCCTCCGCCTTGCACCATGGCTTGTGGGGCCGGGTCGCAGCAAGGGCGCCAGGGCAGCCCCCTGGTACCTGGAGCCCTCGAGCGCCCGCCTGGGCGCCAGCTGCAGCACCAGTGGCGGGTGGCGCTGCGGTGGCCGCCACCGGCGCAGGCGCCATGGCTGTGGCGGTCTCCCCAGCGCTGTGCATCATCGTCACGATCACCGGCCCTTGGCCTTTGCCGCCGCGCGCAGCTGCGCCGCCCTGCCTCTCCCGCCCACGCCCATGGGTAGCGCCTTGCCCTTGTACCGTGGGTCGATGCGCTTGAACATGGGCGCGTTCTTCAGCATGTCGGGGAGCAGGATGAAGCGGATGCGGCTGCGGGCGGGGGCATACGTGGCGACGCAGGCGCGACTGTGGGACGCGTGCCGGTGACGTGGTGGCACCGCATGGGTGCCGCCCAGCGCACCCCTCCGGCGCGCTGCATGGTGCTGCACGCAGCGCTGCAGCGAGCTGGATGCGATCGCGGTGCATGCACGCCCCCGGCACCAACAAGCACGGCCGCACCTGCCGCGCACGAAGATGTGATCGAGCTGCGTGACGCGCCCGTCCCTCCCTGTCGCCGTGACGTCCTTGAGCTGCAGGTTCCAGTTGTCCTCGGCGTCAAAGAGCTCGCCGCGGTAGATCTCCCCCGACTTGAGCTCCACCGTCACGACGTGGCCCTCGCCCTCGTGCAGCAGCTTGACGGGGATGCCCACGCCCTTTGACGACGAGCCCATCTCGTCGGGCGCAGCCTCCTACCGCACGCGCCCGCAGGCTGCTGCTCCGATGCGCGCCAACAAGGCCGCTGTGCCTGTGCTGCGAATGGGCGCTTCTCGACAAGGGCAGGCTGCAGGTCGTCCACGCTTGGCCCTGCTCGTCCTGCGCGCTCTTGGCGCGCGTTTTTCGCTCGGCGGCTTGCGCTCCATGTCGTTGATCATTCCCGCAAGCACGCGCTCGAACGCAGCACACCGGCTGCATCAGCCCCATCGCGGTGACCCCAGGGGGACGCCCAGGAGAGCCGAGTCCGCTCCGCGATCTTGAAAAGCGGCCAGCAGCAGAGCAGCAGCAGCAGGGCCAGGGCTCAGGCGGAAACTAGCTCTGCGGCCGCCGTGACAGCGGCGCCTCTCTCGCTGCTTGAGCTCCCTCGGCAGCACGCGCCATGGCCGCCAGCGTGCCCGTCAACCCGCAGCCCTTCCTCAACGACCTCACCGGCAAGCAGGTCATCGTCAAGCTCAAGTGAGCAACAGGCTCCTCATCCACGCTTGCGGACCCTCCGCGCAGTGCACGCGGAGCGCACGTGCGCCCCCACAAGCCACCCCCGCGCAACTCTCTCGCACCGCCCACTCCCCCAATCGCAGGTGGGGCATGGAGTACAAGGGCTACCTGGTGTCGGTGGACTCGTACTTCAACCTGCAGCTGGCCAACACCGAGGAGTTCATCAACGGCGAGTCGCAGGGGTCGCTCGGAGAGGTGCTCATCCGCTGCAACAACGTGCTCTACATGCGCGGCGTGCCAGAGGACATGGAGGCGTAACGACGGCGGTGGTGGCGCATTCGGCGCGCCGCCGCGGTTACAGCGGCGGTGCCACCGGCGTGCGCGCGGGAGGAGGGCGCGGAGGGCGGCATCGGGGGCGGCGTGGCGACGTGTCTGCGGCGGCGCCGTGCCTGCGTGCTGCCGCCGACGGCCCACGCTGAAGGAGAGCGCGGAGGGCGGCATCGGCGGCTCAGCTCCGCCCAACTCCTGTCGGCCGCGGCTCCCTGTGCTCGGCGGCGCTTCAATGTCGTCCGGTGACGCCAGGCCTCCGCAGGACGACTCTTGCCAGCGCTCCAGGCAGCGCCGGGGTCTGCATGCAGATGGTGGACATGCATGGCCGGCCTGCTGCGTGCACTGAGGAGGCGTCGGCTGCGTTCGCCCCGCCGAGGCCGTGGTGATGGTTGACCGGTTCGGGCCTGGCTTCAGGGTCAGGGTCCCTGCTGCTCATGCACGTCGGTGCCGACTCAAGGGGACGTCTTGGGGAACAGACCTGTTGGCTCCTACACCCCTGTTTGTGCTCGCTGGGCCTTCTGCATCCTCGGACACACGATTGCGTGCTGAGTGCCGCTGCAAGTGACCGACAAACGCACCTCGCTGCTCCCACCTCCCACGTATGCGTGCTCAGCCAGCGCTTGCACGTCGCGCATCAAGCAGCGCAAACAGCGGGGCAGCCTGACGTCAATCGTCGTCGTCGCCGTCGCTCAGCACCCTCCCAGCGCGCCGCCCCCTGCCTCCTCGCTGCCCGTTGTCCTCCTCGTCGTCCTCCATCTCCCGCCCCTCGCCCTCCGCCCCGCGCCCCGCCCGCCTCCCGCCGCCCTCCTCGTCCTCCTCCTCGGCCCCCTCCTCCTCCTCCTCGCCGTCCTGCGGCTCGCCGCCGCCCGCCAGCGGCCCCAGCCGCCGCCGCTTGGCGTTCTGCTGCTCGCGCTCCGTCACCTCGCGCTTGCGAACCGTCACCTGCCAGCAACGGGCAGCACGCACACGTGTGCGTGTGAGCAACCACACCTCAAGGCCGAGCGTGCTCCTCCAACGCCGGCGGCCAAGGAGCCGCCGCCTCCCCACTGCCGCGCCGTGCGGGAGCTCTCACCTTGGAGGGGCGGGCAAAGGCCTGGGAGCGCGCCTTGGCGTTCATCTCGCGCTTGCGCAGCTCCATCGTCTTGTTGATCTCCCAGTACAGCGCCTGGCCGTTCTGCGCAGCGCAGCACGCGCAGCACAACGTCCAACTGTCAGCGCACGGCGGCGGCCTCGCGCCCTCAGCAGCGCGGGATTCAGCTGAGCGTCTGGCTCGCACGCACGCAGCACGGCAGAAGAGGGAGGAGGAGGAGGAGGAGCACGCAGGCGGCTGAGGCCCTAGAGGCCGCACTCACTGCGAAGCGGAGAAGGTACTGCGTGCGGCCGTGCTGCTGCCCCTCGGGCCGGTCGTCTGGCGCCGCGCCCTGCATGGCCGAGGTACACGGGCCCGGGCAGAGGGCACACCGCACGCTCTGCCTCTTCCACCACGCGCGGCTAACTGATTGACTGATTGAAGCAAAAGCAAAAGCAATGTATCAAAGTTCAGGCACCTTCTTCTTGTTGCCGGCGACGAGCTCGTACGTGTACTCCTTGGCGTAGCTGTACTCGCCCTCCACGTCGCCCGGCTCCAGCCCACTGCAACAGGTCTCAGCACAGCGCCGGTGCAGCCAAAGGTGAGCGTACGCCGCCCTGCAGTGGGTTGCCGCGCGGCGCAGGCAGGGGGCCGCGACGCACCTGGCTCCGCGCTCCTGCAGCGTCGCCGCCGCGCCCGCCACGTCGCGGGGCACCAGCAGCGCCATGAGGCGGCCGCTGTCCTGCGCCGCCGCCGCGCCCGCCGCGCCGCGCCCCTGCACGCATCGTGCCATCCAGCCACCACCAGGGTCAGGGCCGCGTGCAAAGGCACCCACTACCGCGCAACTGTCTGCTTGAAGGCGGCGTCGGGGCCAGATGCAGAGCTCGGCGCACACCGAAAGCACCCCGATAGCCAGCAGCGCAGGCGGGGCTGCGGCTTTCCACGCGCGCGCCACGCCGTGCGCCACCCGACGCCACTCGAGATTTGTGGCTAGGGGCGTGCCCACCTGCGGCGCCTGGTTGGCGTTGGCGTCGCTGCCGGGCGCCCTGAAGCCCTTGAGCAGGCTCCGCCCGGCCAGCTGCATCGACAGCTCCGAGTCCTGCGCGCAGGCGGCCAGGTTAGGGTTAAGCTTAGGGTTAGCCGCCGCACATGCGGTCCAATCGCGACGCACGCCCTGGGCAGCCCTCTCCGCCTCCCTCCCGCCACACGAGTTGGTTCGCGCACAGTGTGCTGGCCGGCACGCCCCGTTGGCGAAGCCCTAAAAGCCCTGAAACGTGCATGCGAGGGCGGGGCGGACCTGCAGGTCGGCAAACTCCTCCACGTCCTCGGCCGGGTCCTTGTCGAAGTGCGCCATGATGAAGGGCTGGCCCCAGTGGTCCAAATCAGGCAACACTGCGGCACACGGTAAAGCAAGCAGCCGCGCGCGGCAGCACCCGTCTCTCTTTGCCAGGCGTGGCGACGCCGACACCCACACATTGGTGCGGTGTGCCGGGGGAGGGCGTGCGGGCAAGCCCCGGCAAAGCCCTCACCGTCCATGACCTCGACGGCGCGCATGGCGGGCTTGGTGCGGTGCACGGGCGGCTGCCGGGCGGCGGTGAAGGTGCTCTCGATGGCTCGGACCTGCGGCGGCAGCGGCGACGGCACCCACCACGATCGCGCGCAAACTTGAAGACTCCTCACAGACGTGGCCCTGCCTTGCTTGGCAGTTTCCTCCACCACCAAGAACGCAAGCCGCGCTGCGCCGCTGCAGCTAAGCCCTAAGCCCTAAGCCCTCACCTGCGCCTGCCGCTGCGCCTCCTCGTCTCCCTCCTCGGGCGCCTGGGTGGGCCCGTCGATGCCGCCCGTCTGCAGCGCAGCACGGCGCAGCACACCACCATTACGGGGCACCAGTGCCGCGCGCTGCGTCAGTGCATCATTGTTGGGCTGCGGACGGCCTCGTTGGGAGATGAGCCAGGGTGTGGGCGGTGGCGTCGCCCACGTCAGCGGTGCGCCGGCGTGGCCACCGGGGGCGGCGCAGGCGCACCACAGCACGCACCTGTTTCTGCCGTACTGCGTGGTCGTACTCGGCGTTGTACTGCGACTTGTACCGGATGCCTCCGTCCGAGTCGGTCGAAATGTACCTGCGCTCAGGAAGGGGGCGATTGGAGCGGGGGCGGGGGTCCCTCAGCACAATGTCGCCGCACGAGACGCTCGCGTGTTGCGCCCCTACTTGCGCCGCACCCACCACACCACATGCTGGGGGGCCCGACGGCGGCACCCACATGGGAGTGCAGGGCACCTCTCCCGCCCTGGCCTGCCTGCACCCGCGCCGTCACCCGCACCCACTACGTGACTTGCCGCATCCCGCAAGGCCCCCCACCACCACAGCGCCCACGTGGAGCGCTCACGTGGTGAGCCACGGCACCTGTGCCTCCCTGGCCTGCCCCCGCACCCCGTACCCACTCTGCGACGACCCCACCACCACCACAGCACTCACGTGGTGAGCCACGACACCCTGCCTGCCTCCCCGCCTGCCTGCGACCCCACCCACTCCGCAACCAAGGCCCCCCCACCACCACAGTGCTCACGTGGTGCGCATGAGCCACGACACCTCGGCGGCGCTCCTCAGCGCCATGCCGCGCCGCACGGCGGGCCCGGGGCTGCCGGCCAGGCCGAGCGTTGCCTTGGACAGCCCCGCCAGCGGCGCGCTGCCCGGCAGCAAGAGCTGGTCGGCGTCGGGCTGCGGGCAGCGAGGGGGCAAGGGAAGGTGGCGATTGGACTGGAGTCAGTGTGCAGTGTGCGTGGGCAGCAGCAGCTGGGCGGCGTCTGGTTGTGGGCAGCAGAGTTGGCAGGGCGACATGGCAGTTGGGGTGGAGTTGTGCAGTGTGCGTGGGCAGCAAAAGCTGGTCGGCTGCAAGCTGCGGGCGGGGAGGGCCAGGACAGGTGCGAAGCTACGGGTCCGTCTGTGCATCGCCCCGGCGGCGAACAGTGCCGCTCTGCTGGGGCGCCGCCGGCGGAACCTGAGCCCTCAGGCGGCCAGGCCCCGCCTCAGCGTCTGGCGCACGGCAAGGGCAGCTGGGCACAGGCGCAGAGAGAGAGGGCGGCGGCGGCGCGGCGATCGCACTCACGCCTAGGAGGGCAAGGTCCGCTGGGTGGAGCGCTGGCTTGTCGGGCCCTGGGGGCACCTGGTAGCGCTCCACGTCCAGCAGGCTGAGCGTGATGCCCAGGTCCGGGGGCATGGTGAGCTCCGGTTTGGGCTCCTGCGACGGAGCGACACACGGGGGCAAGCCTCGGTGGGGGGGTCACGCCTTGGTGGTGCGCGTTCTGTGGTGCGTTGGGAACGCATGGAGGCTCAGGGCTCCTGTGAGGGTGCTGTGGGTGGCGTCTGTGCTGTACGCCGGCATGCACCGCGCCCTGGTCTAGGCGCGCTGCGCCGTGTGCGCACGGGGCCCAGCAATGCAGCACCTGGCACCTTGCCCACACGGCCCCCTCCGCAACCGCACTGCGACGCCCTGCCGCGTCCCGTCGGCTCATCTGCCCCCTTGGCAAAGGCGCACACCTTTTCCGCCGTGGTGAGCGCAAAGCCGGACAGCTGCTCGGCGGGCTGCTGCACCACCAGCAGCTTGGGGTCCCCGGGCACCTGCGCCGTCGCGGCAATCACACACCAACGCGCGCGCACGCCGAAGGCTTTGGTCGGTGTCGCCCCTGGCCGTACACGGCGTGGCCAGACGCTCCGACCCACGGCACCCTCACAGCAGCTGCCGAGGCCTGGTGGTGTCCGCGATTCAGCGCGTGGTGCGGGTGTTGCTAGCCGGCCGCAGCTGCACCGCTGCGCCGGCCACGCCGCCGCTGCGCCGCTCACGCCCTGGTGGGCGCCAGCGGGGCCACCGTGTGGCACGCGCCCCGGCCGCAAGTCACAGCGCACCTCTGGAAGGTCATTCTTGAACCGGATGGTCGCCAGGAAGGGCGTCTCTCTCCGGAGGCGGCTGTCCAAGGCCTTGTTGCCGAGCACGCCTGGGGCGGCGGCGGCGGCGGCGGCGGCGGCGGCGGCGGCGGCGGGCGCCGGCGCCGGCGCCGGCTTGCCGCCCTTGCCCGCGCCGTGGTGGTGCTGGCTGCTGCTGCGGTGCTGGTGCTGTGAGGAGGAGGAGGGCGGGCGGTGCGGCCGCGCCGCCGACGCATCCTGTGCGCGCGAAGGGGAATGCGTGCTGGATGCGGCAGGCCGTGTGAGTTTACCCCAGGACCCTGGAGCTGGCGCGTGTGACGCTGTGCAGGCTGCGCTGTCCAGCGAAAGCACACCTTGTGGTGCGAGGAGGGTGGCCGGTCTGGGCGCTGGTGCGCCGCCGGTGCGGGCGGAGGCGGCGGACGAGGCGGCGGCGCGGCGGGTGGGCCTGGCAGCGCCCCGTTGACGTAGCCTTGCTGCTGGTGCTGTGCACCGGCTGCCAGGCCCCTGCGCCAGGTCATGTGTGTCGCGCACAGGCGCTGCGCGGGTGACGGCATGCCGTCGCAGACCTCCCTGACCAGCCGCAGCCCGCAGCGCGCCACGCACCTGGACGCTGCGTCGCCTGGCGGTGGCCCAGGTGGGAAAGGAGGAGGCGGAGGCGGGGGCAGCCCCTGCGCGCTGGCCATCGCGCTGGCTCGCTGCTGGCGCGCAGCGAGATGTCGTCGGTGCTAGAACTACGAGACGACCATCAGCGTGGAAACTTCATCACCGCTGTCCCATCCCCGCTGGGCTGCGCGCGCGGCCACTGCGACGAGGATCTCCTGCGTGCGCTACGGGCTGTTCCTCCTCCAGCAGCGAGCCCCAGCGCACGCGAACGCTCTCTCTCTCTGCTCAGCTGTGACTAAACAGTTGTCGCGCTTCACGCAGCGCTGCACACGGGCGCTCGCTCGTCGCCCTGGATCACCGAAGGGCATACGGTTCGGCGAGAGCCCATCTTGCAGCAGTTTGTGGGTGGCGTGCTCAGCACAGCATGAGGTGCCCATGACGAATGCCGGCGCCCGCATGGGGGTCCCCTGATGGGCGGGCGGGCAGGCGGCGCACGCGGATGGCAGGAGGATGGGTTGTTCCATGAGGGGCTCCAGTAGTAGTCAGGATGCGCATGCCCACCCACCCTGCGGTGGGCCGCCCGCTCCACGCAGCACAAAAGCAGCTCCGCTACGCAGCGCATGGCAGAACCTCACGCGGAGCGTGAGACGCAAAGGGTTCTAAGGAAAGGGGCAGAGAGAGAGCAGCAGCAGCAGCTCCGGAGGGCGACACGGCAGTGCGCAGCGCGCTGAAAGGGCACAGGCGATGCACGCACCGCCAACTGGAGGGGGAGAGCAGAGCAGAGGCGTCTGTTTCTCGTGAACGCAGGGCCATCGCTGAGCCCGCACGGCCAACGCAACGCGCACGCCCCAAGGCCGCCCGTGAATACAAGCGTGCCGGGTCCCCCGCGCCCCCGCGCACACGTCCCATGCGGCATTGCTCACGAGGCCGCTGCGTGCTTCTCCGCGCAATCCTTCTTCCGTAGTGCCCGCAAACGAACAGGTGGGCGGTGCGTCGTTGGGGCGGGCAGGCCATGGGCAGGCCGTACGCATGCAAATGTCCCCCAAGAGAGGCTGAAGCAAGAGGTTGAAGCGCTGCCCGGCTCTCGTGCCCCCCCCATGCTCCAAAACGTCGTCGCGGGCCGCGCGGCCCCAAAGCGCACCTCTCGCCCCCCACCGCCATCGCCACACAGAGCGAAGGCTGCCACGCGCACGCCGCGCGCAGCGCCGCCGTCCTTCTCCCTTTCCGCCGGCACCTCGGTCCCGCGCGGCGCGACGCAATGAAACGAAAAGAGGCAGGCAGAACCTCACCCTCCTTAACCCATGGAAGACGTTCCCGATCACGCCATCATAAGTGAGGCCCCCTCTGCATGACGATGCCGCTGCAACCACAAGCAGCCGCCCCTTTAGGCGCACGGGCGGGTGAGAGGCCAGCTGCTCAGCCAGGAGCCCACCACCACGCGTCAACACCCCGAAGCCTGCCGCCACACCGCCGCCGGCAACCAGGGATGCTGCCAGCGTCACCCACCGCCCCGGCCCTGACGCCGCGCCACCGCCGCTCCTCGCGCACGCGCCTCACCGCACCTGCGGCGCCTGCTGCTGCTGCAGCGCCGCCATGGCCTGCTGGTGCGCCGCCAGCAGCTGCGCCTGATCCGCCCCCGCAGCGGCGGCGGCGCCGTTGCCCGCCGGCGGCGCGGCGCGCCCGCCGGCCGCCGCCGCCGCCGCCGCCGGCTGCTGCTGCGCCTGCTGCTGCCGCTTGTGCGCGGCACGCAGCTCCGACCGGAGGTCCATCTGCACACAGTCGTGCGCAAGGTGCGGCCAGGGTGGGCGCGCGCTTTCGACGCACAAGCCGCCATGGCCCAGGCCGCACAGCACGTGCGGGCGGCGCGACGGAACGGGCTCATCAAGCACCACACAGGGCTGCTCCAGGGGACGGCGACAGGAGCCCTCACCTCGATCTGCTTGAGGAACTGCACTACCTCCTATGGCCCCCCTCCTCCTCGTCCCCCTCTCCCTCCTCACCTCGATCTGCGTGAGGAACTGCACCACCTCCTTGGCCTTGGGCCGGGCCTCGGGGTCGTGCGCCACGCACCTGCGAACGGAATAGGTTCGCCACGCGCATGGAAAGGAAAAGGAAAGATGGGAAGGAAGGAAAAGGAAAGATGGGAAGGATGCGGGTGACGTGCACTAGGAGGCGAAACGGCCCGCTGCAGCGCGCAGACGGCCACAGGGGCGGCCGAGACGGCGAACGCAGTGGTGCCAGGCGCACCTCTCGTAGAGCTCCTGCAGCTGGGGCAGCTGCCCGGGCGGCCAGGCGGGCCGCAGGCCCTGCTTCTGCACGCCGATCACAATCTGGCCTGCGGGGGAGCAGCGTCGCGCGCAGGCGCCCAAGCGCACCGCGGAGGTTCGTCAGATCGGGTGGCTCGACGCTGCACCGCCAGCGGCGAGGTTCCCTCGGCACGCAGCTCACGCCAGCGATTGGCCGCCTGCCCACCGTCCACCATCGCCACAAAAGCGCACCTCCGTTGAGGTCCTCGTGGGGCTGGGACCCCGTCACCACCCCCCACAAGGGCCACCTGCCTCACCAGGGCACCCGTCCCACCCCCACCTCCACCCACCCACACACCCCTCACCCTCGTTGAGGTCCTTGTAGGGCTGGGACCCCGTCACCATCTCCCACAGGATGATGCCCAGCGAGTAGACGTCCGCCGCCTTGCCCACCACGCCGCTGAACACCTGCTCACACAGCAGCACACGCACACGCGCACCACGCGCAAGTGGGGGGCAAGCTGAGCACGTCGCTGGCGTCCAAGGTGGGCACGTCGCTTGCGTCCATCAGGCGCGCACCGCTGACCTGCCAGGGGCCCCGCAGGCGGCATGCAACAATCGCAAAGGCAGAGCGCGCACAGGGCGCAAAAGCGCCGGGGTGCGCCCTGCCCTCTTGCTCACCTCTGGCGCGGCGTAGACGAGCGTGCCGCCAGCCTTGCTCACGCGCTGCGGGTTGCTGTTGTTGACCATGTGCGACAGCCCAAAGTCAATCACCTGCGCAGCAAAGCACGCCCAGCACGCACGCAAAACACGCACGCCGTCACCGCCGTCACCGCCGGCACGCCGTCACCGCCCGCCCGCACCACCGCCTGAGCACCGGCAAGCTGGCGGGCGGCGCCCAGGCGCGCATTGGACGGCAGCGCCCGCAGCAGCAAACGGGACATACTTCAGGCCCCAGCGCACCTGGGCGTTGAAGCCGCGCACGTCCACGCGGCTGCCCTTGAGGAGCACGTTGCCGGGCTTGAGGTCCCCGTGCACCACCCGCAGATAGTGCAGGTGTTCCAGGCCCTGGGCGCAACGAACACCAAGGCGGCGGGCAAGGCCGCAGCCACCTGTGGGCGAGTGCGCCGCCGCGCGCCGCAACGAAGGGGAGCGGGGCTGCCGCAGGGGTGGCAGGGCGTGCGAGGCGAGGAGGGCAACGCTGCTGCGCCGACCGCGCGCGCGCGACGCGTGCGGGCGCTCGCGCGACGCGGCGTCCTTGTGCGGAGCGTCGGGCTTGGCTGACACCCACGCGCAAACTGTGCGCACCTGCGCAATCTCCTTGGCGGTGCGGAGCAGCGCCCGGTACCGCACGCGCGCCTCGCGGTCGCTGCCGCTGGCGCTGAAGGGCCGGAACATTCCCTTGACGATGGGGCGCACGAGGGAGCCGTAGTCGCAAAAGTCCATGATGATGACTGCGTGAGCGCGCGCGAGGGAGAGAGGCAGAGCGAGGGCAAGCACCAGAACGCGAGTGAGCCCTCTCGACTGTGCGGGCCTCCTGGCAGGGGTGCTCCCCAGCGCAGGCTTCCCGCGACCAGGCCTGAGGCTGACCCGTCGCCTGCCCGGACGCCCTTGTCTGCCCCGTCCCTCTCGGCACGTCTGCGGCACACCAGCACGTGGCCCCAGCGCCCCCAGACCAGCGCGCACCCGTCAGGTAGTCGCCCGCCTTTGCGCCCGTGGTGAAGAGGATGTCCTTCCACTTGGCCGCCGCCTCGGGCAGCGTCTTGCCGCGCACCACCATGTCGGGCACGGGGGACGGCAGCCCAAACCCGTCGCCAGACACAAACTCCTGCGCCGAGCAGCAGAACGCAGCAGCACGGCCGCCGTGAGCAGTCGCGGCGCCGCCGTCTGGCCACAACGCAGCTGCGCCTGAGCTGGCGAAACGGCTGCACCGCGGGGAAGCGGCCGGCAGGGTCCTCCCCAGGCGCCAGGGAGGAGCCAAAGCAGGCTCTGCGTCCCTTGAGGGGCGTGAGAACGCACCTGGGAGCCGTACGAGGTGGTGTTGCCGTTGCCGCTCATGTGCAGCCCCGAGTTGGTCTGCAGGGCAGGCACGGCGGGAGGGCGGCGTGGGACAGGCGCATTCAACCGCAACGTGCGCCCACAGCAGCACGAATGCCAGGAGGCGCGTGTGGCGGCATGTGTGGGCAGTGGGCGGGCGCGGCGGCGGCAGTCGCACCTGGCCGGGCGGCGTGGTGGCGGCCAGGATCGAGTGCACAAACTCCTCGGTGAGCTGCGCGCACCGCGTCTCGTACGTCTGCACAATGTTGGGGTGGCACCTGCGGCGCACACGTCACGACACGCAAGCCACGCGAGACAGAGCTCTCGCGCCGCCCCCCCTGGGAACCGTGTCTGCGACACCTCGCAGAGGGCAGCACCGCACCCCGCACCACGCGCACACGTGCCAGGCCCCCCTCCCCAGGCTACTGCCGCTGCCACTGCCTCTACACGCGTGCGCGCTCACAGCTCCTTGCAGAGCAGCGCCTCCTTGTAGCTGCTCGACTTGGCCAGCTCGGGCGAGTGCGAGGGCACCAGCTTGACGGCCACCGTCGCCGAGCGCCACACCGCCTTGAACACCTGCAGCGGCGTCAAGCGCAAGCCACGCCCCGTCCGCCCTTGGACCGCAGCCAACTCATTGCGCGCTGGTGCTCTCTCAGCGTTCAAGGCTGGCGCGACCTTGGCGCGACCTTGGAGCGCCGGCGTCACTTTCAACAAGAGGAGCAGGAGCGAAAGACCTTACCTTTCCGTAGCCTCCTGCTCCGATGTACTTGAGGTCGTGGAGGTCGTTGAGCAGCTCGTCGGCGCGCATGAGGCTGAAGAGCATCTTGGCCTTGTCCCAAGTGCCCATGCCGGGCGGCAGGCCCGCCGCCGTGCCGCTCGATGTGGTCGAGGTGAGGCCGGTGGGCGGGCCCACGTCCTGCTGCGCCGCCGCGCCGCCGTCGCTGCTGCCGGCTGATCCGCTGGGCGCCGGTGCGGGCGAGGCGGGCGCGGGCGCGGAGGGGGCCTGGTCGGCGGGCGCGGCCTCTGAGGCGCCAGCAGCAGCGGGAGTTTGGGGCTGCTGCGCTGGTGGTGCTGGCGGTGACGTTGCTGCTGCGGTGGTGGGGGGCTGGGGCGATGCTTGCGCGTCGTGCGGCGATCCCAGCGAACCCCCGTTGGCGTCGGCGCGCGCCTGCTGCTGCTCCTTCGCGGGTTCCGATGCTGCTGGCGCGGGCGCCGTGGCTGCGGGCTGCCCGGTGGTGTGGGGCTGTGGTGTGTGCAGATTCGTGCCAACAGCACCCTTGTGGGGCCCCACCTCGGTCGCTGAGCCCAAGGCCGCGGTGCCATCAGAGCCACCGGTGGTCGATGCGACCGATCCCGCGGCCTGCTTCGCCTGCGGTGGGCTTGCTGCGGCCTGGGGTGCTGGGCTGGCCCCACTCGGCTTGGGACCAGCAGCGTGGCCTCCAGCCGGCACGTCTGCGGCCTCCGGCTTGCTGCTCGCGCAGCCCATGGCGATGCGCACGCCGGGTGCTGCTGGCGCGTGGGTGCTCCCAGGAAAGTTCGCACGCGGCCGAGATACTCCTCTCGGGCTCTCGCCGTGCTCCTCTGCGAGGCGCAGGCGCTTCCTCAAGGGCGGCAGGTGTGCGAGAACGAAACAATCGCCTCCCGTGCTCTCCTTCGCTTGGTCAACGATCTCATGCAGATGCGGGCGTGCGGCAAAAGTCGTCAAGTCGTCGAGCGCGCAGAGGTGCCAGCAAGCATTTCTCAGTCGGCGTACACGATGGGCGTCGCAGCGGCCGCCACGCCGCTGCTGACCACTACGCGAGCGGGCG
>VFQP010004216.1_pt1 | contig 13649 bp, 12 predicted proteins | sample 3512351 | NCBI WGS metagenome assembly VFQP01 (sample SAMN10412372, study PRJNA504923) | tailings metagenome | isolation source: Relicate 1 Philex TSF1 revegetated site | place: Philippines: Tuba, Benguet | collected 2017-08-29 | reverse complement strand
CGGCGTAGACGGACAGCAGCGGCGAGCGGCTGAAGAGCAGGTGGTCCACCGTGGTGAGCTTGCGGTCAAACCAAATGTGGATGTTGATGACGGGCACGCCCTCGAGCCCGTTGAGCTGCTGGAAGAAGGGCATGCGCGCCCACCGGTCGGGCAGCAGCAGCTTGACGATGTCCACTGCGCACGGGCACGAGAGCACCGCCATGCGCCAGGGGGCGTGAGCTCACGGCGCGAGGGCGACCAGGCGGTGCGCGACACCCAGCCCGGCCGCTGTCCCACCTCCCCTGACCGCGCACCTGGCATGGCTGAGACGTAGAGGTCGCCCTCCACCGTCTGCCCGTTGGTGAGCTGCAGGTGCTTGACGCTGTTGTCCTCCTGCGCCCAAGGAGAACACAAAGGCAAGCAAGCAGTGCCCTGAGGCGCCCAAGTGGAGGTCGGCCCTCCGCTGCACCATGCGCGCGCTGACGCCGCGGCGTGGCGCTCCAGGTGTGAGGCAGGCGTGCGCACTCACGTTGAGCACAATCTCCTTGAGGCGCGCGTTGAGCTGCACCTGCCCGCCCCGCTGCGAGAAGTGGTCCACCATGGGCTGGCACAGCCGCTCGGGCGGCGCGCCGTCCAGGAAGGCCATCTTGCTGCCGTGCTTCTCCTGCGCGTGGCGCGCGCACGCCAACAGCACCCATGAGCCCACCCGCGCCTGCCTCCGTCCTGCCCTCTCGCGCGCCGCTGCTCCCCGGCCAGCAGGGCGCTGTGCGCTCGCTGCATTGCCCAGCGCGCACTTGGAGGAAGCGGTTGAGGGCGGTGAGCACGACCGTCATGGAGAGCTCGTCGGGGTCGATGAAGTTGAGCGCCTTGGCCATGGCAATGAACACCTGCGCGCAGGGCAAGTGCACGCCACAGGTTGCTCTCCCACGTGTTCAAGCCATCCCTCCGCAGCGCTGGAGCGCCCCGCGCTGTGCGCCGCACCCTGTGCGCAGCCGCACGCTGCACACAGCCAGCAGCAAAGGCAGGCGCGCACCTCGTCGTTGACGCGGTCGGGCACGCCCTGCTTGCGCATCCACTCCGTGACGGTGAGCTCGTCCTGCTCCTCGCAGTACCTTTGCCCAAAGATGATGGCGGGCAGCAGGCCGATGGCGAACTGGATCTTCTCGGGCCACGTGAGCATCTGGTTGTTGCGGAGGATGGCAATGATGCCGTTCCAGGGCGCCGGGAGGTCGGGGAAGTCAAAGCGCGAGAACTCGCCCGGCAGGTTGGGCATGGCGAAGATCATCGAGTGCTCCTTCCATTGCAACCTGCGCGCAAGTTGTTGTGGCAAGTGTGCAGTTGTGTGCCGCGGCGCCAGCACCACCAATCCTCACGAGCACGGCCGCACGCACGTCTCGTGTGGTGGACCTCCCCCCGCCCCAGGATCTGTGAAGCCCAGGGCGGCCGCTGAGCGTGCAGACCTCCCTGCATTGCTCCCGCTGTCTACTGCCGCATCCTTGCGCCCAGAGCTGCGGTGGATCCGCCTCCGTGCTCGCCACCGTGTCGAGCTCCCGAGCCGCCAGAGAGAGCCCCGCCAGCCGCGCGCGCCTCACCTGTTGGCGATGCCGAGCTCGGAGAAGAGGTTCTGGATGTTGGGGTACGCGCCGAAGAAGATGTGCAGGCCCGTCTCATACCAGTCCCCGTCCTCGTCCTTCCACGCGGCCACCTGTGTGCGCGAGCACAGCCCCACAGCGGCCACGATGGCGTCGAGCGCTCGGCAATCCGCCAGGAGAGGCCACGCTCCGCCTGCTCGCTGCGCGCATCGGGCCCGCGGTTGGCGCGCTGTGAGAGGACCAACGCCAGCCACCCAGTGCGCGCACGGCAGGTCTCCGCACACCTTGCCGCCCAGCACGTCGCGGCCCTCGAGCACGATGGGGATGTGGCCCGCGTCCGAGAGGTACTTGGCAGCGGACAGGCCGGCCAGGCCAGCGCCCACAATCACCACGCGCAAGGGCTTCGCGGGACGGGGCGCCGCGCGCAGCTTATCGGACAGCGCCTTGGCCTCCTTGAACGTCTCCGCGTCCGAAAAGTCCGGCCGCGGGTAGTCGCGCGCGTACACCTTGACGGCGCCCTGGCGAGAGAGCGACGCCGCGCCGCCGCGCCTGGTGCACGGCCGAGACGAGCCACGGGTGCTGGCCACCACGGGCCGGGCCCCCGAGCTGCCGCGCAGGCCACGCTGCAGCGCCTGTTGCTGCATTTCTTTGCTGGTCACGAGTATGCGGGCCCTGCAGGCTGGGCGCGAGCGTAGCTGTCGTGGCCCACGCGCATGCGGCTCAAATGCGCGTCAAGCACTCCAAGCGCTCCAGCAGCGGCCTCCAGTGGATGGATGGACTCGGAGCCAGCAGCAGTGGCCTTGGAATGGACCGAGGCGGACGAGGCGTTCATGCAGGCGGCGCTGGACGAGGTGCCCGGCCCTGCGTGTGCGGCTGCTTGCAGCTGAACCACGCACGACGCCTTGCTGACGACGCCACATGTATTGCGATGAGTGCAGGCGGACGCTGCCCGGCAAGAGCGTGAGGTGCCGGTCGGGTGAGTGCCGCCGGCCGGCGAGCCATCACAGCTCCGCGCCAGCAGATGGATGGGCACCTTGGGTTGGACGAGCGCGAAGAGGACGTGATGGATGCAGGTGCGTCATCGTGAGGGACGGCGTGATCATCGCGAGGGGCCACAACAAGACGAACGAGACGCGCAACGTGCGTGCGGTGCGGTGGGCAGGGCCTCGCAGGCCACGGCCTGGCTTGCCATCACCCGCTCACCTGTGGCATCGTGCGTGGCGCCCGCAGGGAACGCGGCACGCCGAGTTTGAGGCCATCGACAGCATCATGGACGGCGTTCAGGGCGACGTGGCGGCGGCCGGCTTCGACAGGTGCTGCGCAGCCGCCAGAGCGTGCTGGTGCACAGAAAGGAAGCACTACTGCTCGCATGTCACGCAGCGCGTGCGCATGCCCGCCTGCGCCCAGGTGCACGCTGTACGTCACCATTGAGCCGTGCATCATGTGCGCCGGCGCGCTGTCGCTCATCGGCATTGGCAAGGTGCGGACGGGCAAGGCGGAAAGGTGGTGGCTCCTCTTCAAAGCGCCTGCGTGCCCAGGTGCCGTGTGCTGCGGACCTCACACGCGTGGCTGTGCGTGCCGGCAGGTTGTGTACGGCGCGGGCAACGACCGCTTTGGCGGCTGCGGGTCCATCCTCAGGGTGCACGAGGACGGCTGCGGGCCGTGCGGCGCGTGAGTTGTGCGTGTCCTGGGGAGCAGCCGCCTATCCGCTGCGCCGTGGCGTCCGCACCCTGGCCTGACTGGCGGCGCGGTCCTTGTGGTGGGTGCAGGGGCCCCGATTGCGCCGCGCCGGGCTTCCCCGCGGTCGGCGGCCTGTTTGCGCAAGAGGCCATCGCCATGCTGCAGACGTTTTACGCCGCCGGCAACCCAGCGGGTGCGTGCACACGGCGGCGCTGCGGAGCTGTGCGCTGCAAGGCTTTGCCCGCCAGTGTGCTCCGCGCGCGCTGTTCGTGATGAGGTTGCAGCGCCCAAGCCGCACCGGCAAGTCAAGACGGCGCTCACTTGACGGTGCTCCTCATTTGGCAATCGCTAACTGCAGCACAGAACAACCACCTCGTCACGCGCCGGGCACGGCAACACCCTGCCCGTCGCGGCTCATGAACTCAAACGATGCCTGCACCAGCGCTGCTTGATTGGAACGTGAAGAAAGCCCCAGGCACCTGGGGAGCACTGCCAACTGCACAGCTTGCACACGCTGCCCTCTGCTGTCCCCGCACCGCTGCAAAAGCAAGCGCCAAGAAGAGGCCTCCCCATCCTCCCGTCCCCCTCACGCGTCCCCCGCCCCGCCCAGCAGCGCGGGCACGCTGTCCACCGCCCGCGCCTCCAGCAGCAGGCCCGCACGCCTGCGCACGTCGCGCAGTCACCACACGCAACGGCTCGCTCCGCAGCAGCACCACTGCGCTGCTGCACCGCCAACACAACGCACACAAAAGCCCGCACCTGTAGACCGCCGCCGCCTCGGCCCGGTCGCCAATGGCAATCAGGTGCATGGCCGCCACGTGCGCCTGGCCCACCGCCTCCTGCTGCGCCGCGTACAGGCGGCTGGCGGCCGCCCACACGCCGCGGCCCAGGCTGGCGCAGCAGCTCACCAGGTCGGCCGTCAGCAGGTGGTGCTCCACAGCCACCTGCAAAGCAAGTCCACCCAAGCCACCCCCTGGCACCCCCTTTCGCGCACCCAGACGAGCATGGCGGGACGCCTCGACATGCTCCCACACCGCTCTTTGCCTTCTGGGCACGCGACCCCACGGCCGTTGGGCGAAAGCCCTGCAGGAGCAACACACAGCGTGCGGCGAAGACGAATCGAACTGCGCACCTGCAAGGCGCTGCGGACGTCGCCGGCCCACAGGTGCACCAGGATCTGCTTCTCGGGCGCCGACGGCGTGAGCCCCGCCGCGCCCAGCGCCACGGGGTTGCCCAGCGCCACGGCGGCCGCCTGCGCTGCCGCCGCAGCAGCAGCGCCGCCGCCCTCCTCCTCAGAGGTGGCGGCGGCGGAGAGAAGCTGCTGCAGCTGCTGCCGCGCCTGATGCACGCTGAGCGCGAGGGCGGCACCGCCCCCCACCTGCGAACGCCGCGCATCACAAGGTGACGTGATGAGGCAACCTGGCACAGCGCGCACAGCATGGTCGCATTGGGAGACATGCAAAGCCACTTGCCTGGCCGGAGGGGTCGATGATGGGCTTGGCGCCCACGGCCGGTGCCTTCTTGCTGCCCTTGGGCCGCCCACCCGGCACACCCGCCAGCACTGTCTTGCCCGCCGCCGCGGCCACTGCCACCCCACCCGCGCCCTCTCCCGCCTCGGCCGCCGCGCCATCGCCCGCCGCCGCGCCCTCGCCTCCCTCCGGCGCCGCGCCGCCCTCGCCCTCCTCCGCACCGCCCTCCGCCCCAGGCAGCGCGCCCTCCACCGCCGCCGCCGTTGCCGTGTCGCCCTCCACCGCGCCCTCGCCGCCTTGCTCCGCCTTGGCCGCCGCCGCCGCCGCCGCCGCCTGCCGCGCGGCAGCCGCCATCTCCTTCTCCCGCTGCTGCTGCAGCAGCTGCTGCTGCCGCGCCGCGCAGAAGGCGCGCCACAGCGCCGCCAGGTCCACCGCGTGCGCGCGCACGCTCTGGTCGCGCCCGGCGGTGAAGAGCCACGCCAGCTGGCGCGCCGCCGGGTGGTCCGCGTAGCAGCTCCGCGCCACCAGCCCCGCAATCACGTCCGTGTGGCCCTTGACCGCGCCCAGCAGAGCCGGCGACGCCGGCGCCACCAGCGCCCACGCCTGCGGCGGCGGCGGCCTCGCCGCCGCGCCCTTCTCCGCCGCCGCGTCGGCTCTGTCGGCGGCGGTCACGCCGGCCCAGATCTGCACGGTGAAGTCGTCGCCGGAGGCGACGGCCAGCGCCGCCGCGCCGGGCAGCCAGGCCAGGGCGGTTGGCGTTCGGTTGGCGGCGCCGGCGTCGGGCTGCTGCAGCAGCGCGAGCGGCTCGGGCTGCTGCGGCCACGAGATAGGCGCGGCGAGCGGCAGCGGGAGGGCCCAGCCCGCCGTCGTCGCGCCCGGCGTGGCGGCGGCGGCGGCGGCGGCGAGGGTGGACGAGGGGTCGGGGACGCCCTGCAGCGCGCCGGGCTGGATGGAGGCGGGGTAGACGAGGACGGGGCCGCGGGGCGTGCCGCAGGCGACCAGCACTGTGCTGGGCGCGCCGGCCAGCACCGCTGCGGGCACACACGCGAATGGTTGGGGGAATCAAACGGCGACGCAATCCCGTTGGTGTGCGCGAGTTCAAGGCGAGCCGGACGGCGCGGTGGGTTGCGTGAGAAAGGCGGAGGTGTTCACCTCCGGCGAGCAGCGTGGGCGCGGCGCCCTCCACGTAGCAGCTCCACAGCAGCGCCCAGCGGTCCGCCGCCGGCGCGCCCGGCCCTGCATAGTGACAGCAGCCCACGTCTTGTCAGCGCACTCAAGCAAGCAAGCAAAGCATATTGTGCGGAGACTGCGTCGCCACGCGATGCGAGCGGCAGCGAGGGGCTCCAAGAAGCAAGGGCAGGGCGCACCGGAAGGGCAGCCCAGCAGCGCCAGCAGGCCCGAGCTGAGCGCCACCAGCAGCATGTCGCCGTGCGAGTGCGTCACCACGGCTGCCGCCGACACGCTCAGGCCGCCGCCGCCGCCGCCGTGCGCTTGCGCCTGGTTGTGCTGGTGGTGGTGGTGGCCGTGGTGGTGGTGGTGGTGGCCGCCCTGCTTGCCGCCGCCGGGAGCGGGCGCGGCGACGTCAGCCACGGCGCCAGCGTCTTTGGCGGCCGGCGCGGCGGGGAGCACCGAGAGCAAGTGCGGCAGCAGCTGCGGCCAGGCACACGGTTGGAAACGGACGCTGTGAGGAACAAGTGTGGAGGGATGCGAGAAACTGAGCTCGCCAGCTGAGCTCAAGCAGGAGGTGAGGAGGACGAGGACCAGATGCACAGCAACTCACGTCGTTGGGGATGTCGGGGGCGGGCGCCGCCGCCGCGGCGGCCGCCGCGCCCCACCTCCCGGCCCGGTCCGCCGCGTGCTGCACCTTTTGCTGCGGCCCGCCGCCCGCTGCGCCGCCCGCGCCGCCGCCGCCGCCCCCGCCGCCGCCCGCCGCCCACTCGTGCAGCGACGGCAGCTGCCACGTCAGCAGCCGCCCCTCGGCGCCGCAGCTGACGAGGCGCCACATCTGGCAGGTGGCGTGGAGAGCCGCCTGGTGGTCGCTGCCGCCGGCGCGCTGCTGCGGCCTGGGCTGCGCCCTCCCAGCGCCCTGCTGGTGCTGCTGGTGCTGCTGCGGCGGCGCCAGCGGTGCGCCGTCGACGGGGTCGGCGGCCGCGGTGCTGCTGTCGAAGGCAGTGGCAGAGGGGTCCGAGGGGTCGTCGGAGGCGAGCGGCGGCGCGGCGGGGGTGGGCGTGGCGGTCCCCGTGTCCAGCTCGCTGCCCGGGTGCGCGCCGGGCATGTGGGAGGGGTAGGCGGGCGCGAACCAGGCGAGCTGCTGCACGGGGCCCTGGTGCCTGCGGGCGGAGGGGCAGTCACACGCGTAGACCCAGGCAGGGTTCTGCATCGCTTGCGTGCCTGGTGGTGCGGTCAACCGCGCCACGCGGCGTGCGGCTGAGCGGCAGCGTGGCGCGGCGGAGCGGCTGAACTTTGACGGGGCTGCTGCGACTCACCGCGTGGGGAAGAGGAAGGGCGCGGCGTTGCCCTTCATGTCGAACACGCCGACCTGCCCGTCCTGGCAGCCAAACGCCACAAAGCCTGCGCCGCGCGCGCACACGCACACGCCGAAAAGCAACCACCGCTTGCTTCAACAGTCGCAGCGACGTGAAGGACCGAAGCTTCCATGCCCACGAGGAGGGCGGGCGAGGGCGGCGCTCGCATCGTGACTCACGTGCCGAGGCCGGGTGGCGCGCCACGCACAGCACCTGGTCGTTGAGCCCCTTCCACATCAGCACGCTGTTGAGCGTCGACGCCGCGCCCGGCCGGCACGACCACGTCGCCTCGCCCGCCGCCGCCACCACCGCCGCCCCGGCACCGCCCTCCTCGCCGCCCGCCGCCTCCGCCGCCTCCCCGCCCTCGGCCGCGGCGGCAGCGGCGGCGGCCGCGGAGGACGAGGGCTTGCAGTCGACGGGCCACAGCAGGTGCGTGACGCGCGCCGTGCGGTCGCCGCAGCCCGTGCACAGCTCCCACCGCGTGTTGAGCTGCACCGCCGCCGCCTCGTCCGCCGCCGCGCCGCCGCCGCCGCCCTCCTCCTCGCCGCCCGCCGGCACGGCCCACGCCGCCGACACCTCCGGCAGGTCCACCGCATGGGCGTAACCTCCCAAGCCCTGGACCTTCCACGCCGGCTCGTGCCCCGCCACGTACCACGCCAGGCCCTCGGCGCTGGCGCCGCCGCCGAAAGACCCCTCCTCGCCCGCCGCCGCCTGCGCCACCGCCGCCGCCGGCGGGACCACCGGCTCGGGCGGCGGCGCCGGGGCCGGCGGGGGCGGCGGCTTGGCCGCCGCCTTGCCGGCCTCCGCCGGGGCGGGCGCCGCGGCGCCCTCGGCGTCCGCCGCCGGCAGCGGCGGCGACGTCGACGCGTCGGGCTGCGCGCCGTCGGTCCCGGAGCCCGCCGCCGCCGCCGCGGCAGCGGCGGCAGCGGCCGCGCCGCGCGGGCCAAAGCCCTTGAGGGTGCGGTCGGCGGGCGGGCCCTTGGCCATGCGGAAGACGGGCGTGGCGGCCTGCGGGCAGGCGTGCTGCTGCACCAGCTGCGCCGTCGCTTGCATGGCGGCCCGCTGCGCCAGGCGGCTGGGGAGGTGCGCGGGCGCGGCGCCCTCGGCGTCGCCGCCGGGCGTGTGCGCGGCCGAGCCGGCGTCGCCGCCGTTGCTGCCGTCGGCGTGCGGCGGGTGCGGGCGGTAGGGCGACGGCGTGCGCGGCGTGTGGCCCTCCTGCAGCGCGGCCGTCGCCGCCGCTGCGGCGGCGCCCTTGCCCGCGCCCGCCTGCTGCTGCTGCTGGGTGAGTTGCTGCTGCTGCTGCGATGGTTGCGGGGCCTGGCCGGGCTTGGGGGGCTTGACCACAGGCCCTACCTTGAGGTTCAGCCGCGTGACGGTGAGGAAACGGTCCTGGGAGGAGGTGACGAGCAGCAGCTGCTGCTTGCGGCGGTGCGGCGGCACCGGGCCGGCGTCAAACTGCGCACGGAAGTAGTCGTCGGCGGCGGGCGTGCCCTCGCGGGCAAGGGTGCCGGCGCCGTCGGCGGCGCCGGCGTCGGCGGCGCCGGCGGCGCTGGCGGCGCGGTCGCGGGCCAGGGCGGGCGGCGTGGGGCTCATGGGCAGGATGCTGAAGATGGGGCGGCTGTGCGCTCCGTGGAGCTTGTACACGGCGTCCACGCGCCCGCTCACTGCGCGTTCAAGATGAAGGTGCGCGTTAGGCAAGGAGGAACAGCCACACAGAAGGGGTGGCGGGAGCCTTTGAGCCGCCCCCGCCGCATCCCCACAGAAGCAACACGCGCGGCGCACCTGCGTGCACCCTCTGCAGTTGCAGCTCTCCCGTGGGGAGGCCAGTCGCCACCCACACGTGCGCCAAGCCTGGCTCTCCCGCCTGCGCCAGCGCGCCGCCCAGCTGCCGCTGCTCCAGGAAGGCGGGCGTGAGGAACGAGGCCGTGAGCCACTGCGGCTGCATGCGCTGCTGCTGGTGGCGGCCGTGCGCGTGGCGGCCGCCGGCGCCGGCCGGGCCGCCGGCGCCGCCGCCCGCCGGCAGCGTGGCCAGCAGCCCCACGGCCAGCGGGCGCAGCGCGGGCGCGGCGGCGCCGCCCGGCGGCTGCACGCCCAGCACCTGCCACACCTGCAGATCGATCAAAAGCAATTTTGACCACGAGGCGCGGAGAAGTCGTGAGCCAAATCGCGAGTGAGCGTGTAGAAACGCGGTGGCAGACGCCGGCGTGGGAAATCGAAAGGAAGTGGGTGCGGACGGCCTCACCTTGACGGTGCCCTCCTCTCCCGAGCATGTGACCACCAGCCCTGCGTGCGGCGCCACGCTGGGGTGCAGCGGCACCCACCCCACGGCGTGCACCGTGCCGCGGTGCGCGCTGAAGCAGTGCAGCGCGGCGCCGGCGTCCACGTCAAGCACCGTCACGCTGCCGTCAGAGCAAGACGCCAGCACCAGCGGCGATGATAAAGCCGCCGACGCGCCGTCGTCGCTGTCAGGCAGCGTGGGCGGGGCGAAGGGCGTGACGGCGCAGAGCTGCGTGACGCGTCCGCGCAGCGCCACCTGCATCTGCTGGGGCTTGCTGCTGGACTGGCACTGCCACAGGAACAGGCCGCCCTTGGCGTCGCCCGCCACGGCAAGCGACGGCTGCCTGCGCGAGTGGATTGGGCGCCAGCACCGTGTCGTCACAAGCGCCTGGGAAAGGGATCCGTGCCGTGGACTTGTTGCTGCAGGAAATGAGGGCTGGAGAGGAGAAGGTCTTGCAGCAGTTGAACAGCAGCAGCAGGCGCCTCACCGGTCAAGCACCAGGAGGGCCGACACCTCGGCGCCCTTCTTCTTGTGCGAGCGCATGCAGGCGGCGGTGCGCGTGTCCCACGTGCGCAGGCTGCCGTCCTCGTGGCCCGCCACCAGCACGTGGTGCGCGCCGGCAGAGGGGCACCACGCCAGGCTCGTCACCCTGCGTGTGGCGCGATGAGGGAGGCGATTGGGAACGCGAAGCGGCGGCGACGGCGTTGCGGCCGGCGAGCCAGCACGTGCAGCAAGGGGGTTGGCGCCAGCTAGGCGCCTCCGTCGCACCCACCTGCTGGCGCTGCCGCACATGGTGCGCAGCACGCGCATGGTGCTGCAGCACGAGACGACGATCGAGGCGTGGCCGGCGTACGCCACCTGCAGCGTGGCCGGCTGAGCGGCCACCAGCTGCGCGCCATACCTGCAGGCGAGCGGCTCACGCGGCGCGGCGATTGCTTCAGGCGAGGGAGGTGGGTGCCCGGGCGATAGGGGAGGTAGGCGGTCGCAGCGGCGGCTCCCCAGCGCGCCGCGCCCTGCAGGCGCCAGGCCTCACCAGTTGGGGGAGGGCGGGATGATCACCGCGGAGGATATCGTCATGGTGTGCGTCGGCAGAGCTGCCTGCAGTTGCGTGGTGAAGGTGCCGCGCTCAGCGCCGGTGCGATCGGCCCAGCGGTGCCTGGATGAGGCCTCAGGACGCGCGCCGGGGCTAAGAAGAGCTGCTGGAGCGCGACATGGGCATCCAGTGAGGCCGCCAGGCGATGCACACGCACTTCCACCGGCTGCATGCTCAGGGCAAGTGGGCGTAGCGTGTTGCGCAGCGATCCGTGCGAGTAGCAGTCGAGCAGCAGCCCCGCACCTCACCGCAGCTGCCCCCAGAGAGAGCGCTGCAGCTAGTCGGGCCTCTCGGCGCTTGGCGTCATGGCGGACCAGCTCCCCGCGCAGGAGCAGAGCTCGGCGGAGCACGAGCTGAGCCCGGTGCTGGCCAAGTACCTGGATCGCCACCTGGTGTTCCCCCTGCTGGAGTTCCTGCAGGTGCGCTCGCGCGCACCTTGGGGCGGAGGCGCCAGGGAGCCGCCACCTGCCGAGCGAGGCCCCCACGGCGCGGCGCACGGCCGGCTGCGCTCGCGAATTGCAGGAGAAGGGCATCTACAATGAGTCGGACATCATGAAGGCCAAGCTCGCGCTGCTGTCCAAGACCAACATGGTCGACTTTGCAGCGGACATCTACAAGTCGCTGCACGACACCGACGAGGTGCCCGCGGCCATGCGGGAGCGCCGCTCGGAGGTCGTGGCGCGCCTGCGCCAGCTGCAGCACGACTCGGAGCCGATCATCAAGTGCCTGGAGAACCCCACCGTCGTGCGCAGCTTCCGCCAGGACAAGGCCTTCAACCTGCAGGTGCGCAGCAGCACGAGGACTAGGCCCGTCTTCTCATGAGCCAGGAAGGGGCCTGGGACCACGGGCAGTGGGCGGGAGAGGCCGGCCGCCGACAAGATCTCAGGCGCAGCAGAGCCACGGCGCAGCACGTGCTGGCAGCCAGCTGTGCAGCACAGTGCAGGAGTTGGTGGTGCAGGCACAGGAGGCGCTGCCGGTGCGCTCAGCCGCACCAGTGCGGTGCTGCAGTACGTCCGCCACAGTTCTCCCCTCCAGGCACCCGTGCTTGGCACCGGGCCCACCACACTCGCACGCGCGTGCCTGCCTGCGCAGTTCCTGCAAGAGGACTTCAACATCAACGCGCAGCACGTGGAGGCGCTCTACCAGTACGCCAAGTTCCAGTTTGAGTGCGGCAACTACTCCATGGCGGCCGAGCTGCTCTACCAGTACCGCTCGCTGTGCACCAACGCCGAGCGCAGGTGCAGGCACACAAGCGCTTGCTCATGCTTGGGAGGGGTTTGGCGGGGGGCTGAAAGGGGGGGGGGGGGCGGCGGGGGCGGGTCAGCAGACGCACGCTTGCTCGTGCGGCGGGGCCAGGGGGCAACCACCGGGAACACAAGCCCTCAGCCCGGCAGCAAAGCACGCCACCACCGCTGCATGCGCGTGCACGTGCGCGTGCGCCCGCAGCATCTCGGCGCTGTGGGGCAAGCTGGCGTCCGACATCCTGATGCAGAGCTTTGAGGCGGCGCGCGAGGACATCCAGAAGCTCAAGGAGGTGATCGACAACCAGACCTTTGCGGCGCCGCTGGTGCAGCTGCAGCAGCGCACCTGGCTCATGCACTGGGCGCTCTTTGTGTTCTGGAACCACGAAAAGGGCCGCGACGACCTGGTGGACCTCTTCATGTCGCCGCCCTACCTGGCGGCCATCCAGATCAACGCGCAGCACCTGCTGAGGTACCTGGCCACCGCCGTGGTGGTGCAGAAGAAGCGGCGCAGCAACGTGCAGAAGGAGCTCATCAGGTGCGCGCGCCTTGGGAGACGAGGGGGGCGGGGCAGCTGGCCTGCGCTGGTGGAGGTGTGGTGTGGCTGCGCAGCCTTCCGACGGGGATGCTTAGGGAGGAGGGGGCTGGTGGCCGCCCTCATGCGCGCGCGCGCATGCGTCGTGCTGCCCTCGCACGCGTGCAAGTGCGAGTGGAGCGGGCAGGGTGATCTGCGCTGCCATGCGTGTTGCAGCCCTGTCCAACCACCACCACCCTCTCCCTTGGCTCCCCTGCTGGTGCGCGCAGGGTGATCCAGGCCGAGGCCTACGAGTACTCGGACCCTGTCACGCAGTTCCTCGAGTCGCTGTACGTCAATTACGACTTTGACGGCGCGCAGCAGCAGCTCAAGGCCTGCGAGCAGGTGCGCGGGTGGTGCTTGGGGGGCGGGGTGGGCGCAGCAGCTGCAGCTCGAGGCCTGAGCAGTGCGTGCGCGCCTCTTCTGCGGTGGTGGGGAGGGAGGGAGGGGAGTGCACAGCGGGGGAGGGTGTGTGTGAGAGTAGCGTCGAGCGCTTGCGCGAAGGTCGCCATGTTCACGTGCTGCTGCCCTCGCCTGCGCCCCGCCGCGTGACGCCCGCAGGTGCTGGACAACGACTTCTTCCTCACGGCGTGCAAGGACGAGTTTGTGGAGAACGCCCGCCTCTTCATCTTCGAGGTGGGCGGGACCCTCGCGCCACCGACTCACACCGGGCGCTCGCAAGCGCCTGCGTGAAGGTGCCGCAGCCCACCCTCCGCACGCGGCCCAGTGGCATGACTGCCAACGCCACGCGCCAGCGCGCGCCTGGCTGCGGCTTGGGTCCAATTGTGCGCCGCGCTCTTGTCGCTCTGCAGACCTACTGCCGGATACATCAAACCATCAACACCCAGCTGCTGGCCGAGCGGCTCAACATGGACCTGGAGGCGGCGGAGAAGTGGATCACCAACCTCATCCTCAACGCGCGGCTCAACGCCAAGATTGACAGCAAGGCGGGCACCGTGGTGATGGGCACACAGACGCAGAGCGTGCACGAGCAGCTGGTGGAGCGCAGCAAGCAGCTGTCGGTGCGCACCTTCATGCTGGCCAACACGGTGGTCGGCACGGCGCGCTGAGCGCCACCAAACTGCCGTGTGCATTGCCACGCGACCACCGTGTGCTGTCACACGCTGGTCTTCCAAGGATTATGAGTGCAAGCGAGGGAGAGGCGCGAAGCAGACGACGGCACGATCGCATAAGATGCTACGCAGTCGTTTTTTTCCG
>VFQP010004215.1_pt1 | contig 13649 bp, 11 predicted proteins | sample 3512351 | NCBI WGS metagenome assembly VFQP01 (sample SAMN10412372, study PRJNA504923) | tailings metagenome | isolation source: Relicate 1 Philex TSF1 revegetated site | place: Philippines: Tuba, Benguet | collected 2017-08-29 | reverse complement strand
ATTAAAGTTATGGCTAAAAACGGTACTTGTTCCTGCATTGTTCATGGTTAAAGTATTTCCTGCCATCGTCATGGTTCTATTGCCAGTAAGTGTACCATTATCTTTGTAAATATTGATGTCCGGGATTGAAGCTCCTTTAAATGTTTGCCATACCGAGCCATCAAAATAATAATATCCTGCAGCAGTAACATTTACTACTTGCCCTGTAAGTGAGCCCGCAGCAGCCGTTGCATAAACTATAGCACCCGTTTGGGCTGCGGTATATGTTTTGGCGGCAAGCTCATTCCCCGAAAGCCTTGGTGCGATAATGCCGTCTAATTTCCCTGTGTTTGCTGGTTGACCTGCCACATCTAAGGTGGCTTGCGGAGTGGTGGTATTAATTCCAACATTCCCCGTTTGTGCGTTTGTAATAGTGATGGAACCTGTAAGTAGCATCACGGCTAGAATTTGTCTTTTCATTACTCAGTGTTTTTATATGTTAATTAATAATTAAAATTTATTATTATTCAAAATGTTCATTTTTAAGAAAGATCAGTTGTCATTTAAAACATCCTTGTATTGCTAAAATAATATGGATAAATAAGTTCTTGTAAAAAGGAAGTATCTACATGATTAAAATGACAATAAAGGTGGATTACGGCTTTATAGTTTCCGTTTATATTATAGATAAGAAATAGCTTTGTGAATGTTTATAATGCAGTATGAGGCGGAGGACGAACATGGAAGTCAGAATTTAAACTTACAGGTCGCCCTGAAGCATATAACGGAAACAAGTTTGTTCTGTTTGTAAAAAAGCCAATAAACAAATGAATTTTTTTGTGTGAAACAGCGTTTATTTTCGGAAAGTTTTGTGTTGAAACGGTAAGCTGGTCTCTGTTATTCTTAAAAACGTGACATATATTTTCATGTGAGTTTAAAATACATTTTACATTTACTTCTTGATTGGTTTTTAAGTGGTTTACGCTGCTTTGTTTGCTTTTATCTGATTGTGAGTTTTCTTTTTTTTGAACTTTATTCGAAACTTTATTATTATTTATATAAACAATATGTATATTTTTCTTTTCTGAAATATTTTTCAGTACAGTTCCCTCAACAACATATATTGTTATATCTTCTTTTTGTTTGTTGTTTTCATTTTCAATATACAATAATGCGCCTTCGTCTACTTTTATAAAGGCATGGTCAGTTTTTGTAATAGTTCTCTCTGTTTCAGAAACTTTGGAGTAAAAAAAAGATAACGCAAACACTAAAAAAAAGCTAAAGCATTTTCTGTAAAAACAGAAAAGCTTTGGACATCTTTTTATCATTTGTTTTTTTTGCATCAAACTATATTTTGGCTAAAGAAGAAGATTGCTTTTACAGTCAGTCCGGTCTTCAAAATTTATTCTGCAAATGTTTAGATAATAAACTGAAACAACAAAAAACGCCATACTTATTACATACCTATAAATATGTAATTATTTGAATATTAATATTTTGTGATTATTTTTTGAAGGAGGTCATTATTTAATTTTGGACTACAGAAAAAATAGAATGTATTCATTTTTCAATCTTCAAAAAATATTTAGTGGATATAAATGTCTGATGCTTTTCCATTTTTCAATATAAACCTATATGATCTTTTATAACAAAAATTACTTCTTTTGATAAAATATGTTTTTCATTATTGTCTTGAAAATTTCTGGTTCATCAAATGTTTTTTAATGCCATCTTAATATAACAAGATCGGTTTAATATAGTAATCTAAATTTTCTCCGGTCTGTTCATTGATGTGTTTTGATATTAACTTTTATTGACGGCTCAGATCTTTCTTACAAAAATGATTATTTTAAATTTATCCCTTTAATATGAATATACTTATTATGTACTCCTATGAAATCAAAATATTTTACAAAAAAAAACTGCCTAATTAAAGGCAGTTTCTAATAAAAATCAAATTATTAGTCGTTATGATTTGCTATCCAATAAAAAATTATTTCTAGAGATTTAAGGTTATTTCTTTCCTGCCGCCTGCATCGGATTTACTCTTCCGTTTCCGCCGCCCCTTACCGGACCATCTTTTTTCTGCTTAAACACCTGAAATTTTGAAGTTTCAGATGTGCCTCCGTCATGGCTCCAGAAATTGTTGGAAGTATCAATATCTGCTGTTTCTCTCATAGGATCCAGCTGTATGGACTTCAATTTTTTATCAAAATAAAAAGTCTTGGAAACTTTCTGCTCATTATGCCTCCAGATTTGCGCTGAAGATTTGTCTCTTAGTGTTGTACCGTCTTCAAAAGTAAATTCAAGAATAATCGGCATTACAAGACCGCCTTTGTTGACAAAGTCTATCTGATATGCCGTGAAGTTCTTAAGTTTTTCCTGATCTTTTTTATCTAAGGCTTCACTTCCTTCAGTTTTAAAGGTATACTCTTTATTATGATCTACTTTTTCCTGACCGCGGTCGTATCGGTAATAGAAATCCTGCAGACTTTTGTCTTTTTCCACTTCAAAAGTGATCGTTTTATCTTCTCTGTTTCTTATTTTGGAAATATCTTCAAATTCATTTTGTACAGGTTTTTCAACTTTATATTTAATTTCACGCTCCTGTTGCACAGCTGCGAAATCGGGTGTTGCTATGGTAACTTTATCAATAGCAATGTCAACAGGGTCTGTACCGTAGAACCAGCCTCTCCAGAACCAGTCAAGATCTTCGCCGCTTGCATCTTCCATCGTTCTGAAAAAATCTGCAGGCTCCGGATGTTTAAAAGCCCATCTCTTTGAATACGTTTTGAAAGCCTTGTCGAAAAGCTCTCTTCCCATAATGGTTTCACGAAGAATATTTAAACCTGTTGCCGGTTTTGCATAAGCATTCGGTCCAAACTGAATAATATTTTCAGAATTACTCATAATGGGTTCCAGCTGATCTTTAGGAAGTCTCATGTAGTCAACAATCGTCCATGCCGGTCCGCGTTTTGAAGGAAATTTGTTGTCCCATTTTTCTTCCGTTAAATATTCGGTGAATGTATTTAAACCTTCATCCATCCAGCTCCATTGTCTTTCGTCTGAATTGATGATCATCGGGAAAAAATTGTGTCCCACTTCATGAATAATTACCCCGATCATTCCGTTTTTGGTACCTTCGGAATAAGTTCCGTCTTTCTCTGTTCTTCCGAAATTAAAGCATATCATCGGATATTCCATTCCGTTGGAAGCTTCTACAGACTGAGCGACAGGATACGGATATGGAACTGTATATTCTGAATAGGTCTTTATAGTATGTGCAACAGCCTTAGTAGAAAATTTTCTGTATAAACCATACGCTTCTTTAGGATAAAAGCTCATTGCCATTACTTTATTGTTGTTTTCCGGAATTAAAACTCCCATTCCGTCCCAAACAAATTTTCTTGAAGAAGTCCAGGCAAAATCTCTTACATCTTTGGCTTCAAAAACCCAGGTCTTTCTTTGCTTTGAGCGGTTTTTTTCTGCTTTTTTAGCTTCGTCTAATGTTACAATTTCCACAGGTTCGCTGGCTTTTTCTGCCTGTCTGTATCTTGCAAGCTGATCTGAGGTAAGAACCTGTTCGTAGTTTTTGCATTCACCCGTTCCGCCCACAATATGATCTGCGGGAACATTTACAGAAACTTTATAATTTCCGAACACTAAAGCAAATTCCCCCCTTCCTGTAAACTGGTGATTCTGCCATCCCTGAAAATCGCTGTACACACACATTCTCGGAAACCATTGCGTAATAGTATACAGATCATTTCCATCTTCTGGAAAATTTTCATAGCCGCCTCTGCCGCCCATTTTCATTCGGTTGGGAATGTTGTAGTTCCAGTCAATTTTAAAGATGAATTTTTCGCCTTTCTTCAAAACTTTAGGCAGATCAATACGCATCATTGTTTTGTTGACCGTATATTTCAAAGGATTTCCTGATGCATCTGTTACTTTTTCCAGATTTACTCCGTAACCATTATCTTTCACAGGTAATTCTGAAACTTTCAGCTGCTGATCGTTTACAGCTTTGGGTAGAGTGGAAGAAAAAGGATAATCTGCCTTTTTTACCGACGACTGTTGGTTTTCATCCAACTGGAGCCAGATATAATCTAAATCATCAGGTGAATTGTTATAATAAGTAACAGTTTCAGAGCCTCTCAGATTTCTTTTATCTTCGTCCAGATAAGCAGAGATTTCGTAATCTGCTCTGTTCTGCCAATAAGCGTGTCCCGGTGCGCCGGAAGCTGTTCTGTAGACATTCGGGGTAGGAAGAATGGTTCCCAGCTGCTCAAATTTATTGCCGTGATTGCTTCCCGGGTTGTTTTGAATTTGCTGTGCAGAGACACCCAAGTATAAAAATACCGAAAGAGCAGTAACAGTTAGTTTCATGAAAGAAAATTTAATAATTATCAAATATAATAATAAGTAGTTAAAAATTTCAAAATGTTTCAGCCTTAAAAAGGAATTCTTTCCAAAGTCATTTTCAGTGCCAAGGCAAAAACTCCTGAAGAAATGAATAAAACCCAGTCTTTTTTATTGATTTTAAACAGATTTAAAAGAATAATGAGCAGAATTAAAATTCCAAGAACAATCAGAATTTGTCCCAGCTCAAGACCAATGTTAAAACCCAGCAATGGAACTGCAATACTCTGGCTTTTGGCAATCATTACCCGTGCTGTATTGGCAAAGCCCATCCCATGAATCAAACCGAAAAATAAAGCCAGATAATAATTGAACTTACTTTTTGAATGATTTTTATTTTTATTGACAATATTACTTAAAGAAGTTAAAACTATAGTCAGGGGAATTAAAAATTCTACCCAGTCAGAAGATACTCTTACAATATCTAAAATACTTAGTGCTAAAGTAATAGAATGACCAATGGTAAAAGCGGTTACTAACACAAGAATTTTTTTCCAGTCTTTGGAAGTGTATACTGCGATTAAAGCCAAAACAAAAAGTTGATGATCAAGTGCGTCAAGAGAGATGATATGTTCCCAGCCAAGTTTCAGATAAAATAAAAAATCCTGCATTTTGATGATATTTTTTTAAAATGCGATGATACAAAATTTATTTTAACTTTGTATAAAATTCAGCATTATGATTGTCAATATGGAGTTGGAAAATCCTGAGGACTTTGCGTTTATCAAGCAACTTTTAGAAAAAATAAAAGGAGTGAAGTCTGTTTCTGTGCAGAATGAATTTGAAATACCCCAAAAGTTCTTTTGTTCTTTATATGAGACAAAATCCTGAAAAAATTATTGAGATTTTAAAATGAAAAAAATATTGTTTCTGTTTTTGTGCCTGATTGCTTTTTCATCTTTTACAGATATTAAACACCCATATCATGTGGGTTCGGTAGAAATCAATTACAATTCAAAATCAAAAACATTTGAAATTACCGGAAGGTTTTTTCTGGATGATCTGGAGAATGGTTTAGCCAAAAAATACGGAAAGCCTTTTCATTTTAATGATTCCAAATACAAAACACAGATTAATGCAGCCATTAAAAATTACAGTTCAGAATATTTTAAACTGAAAACCAATAATGAGTTTTTGAAGGTGAACTATGTAGGTTATGAAGAAGACAGTGAATCTGTCAATATTTATCTTGAATCCGAAAAAATTGAAAATCCGAAAAAAATAGAAGCTGCAGTAAGTTTTTTATATAATCTGTTTGATGACCAGATTAACCTGGTTCATATTATCATCAACGGGACACGAAAAAGTGAAAAACTGACTTACCCGAATCGGTATCTTTATCAGCAGTTTTAGGCTACCTGTCCAATTGTAAAAATGCGTTCTCTGCTTTTGCGTGCGCCAGTAAATCAGGGAAGAAATTATCGTAACATTGCTGTAATTTTTTTTTATTTTCCAGGAAAACCTCAAAAACCGGAATATTTTTATCTAAATATTTTGCCTTGTTTAGAACATTCTGAATACTGAATTGTATGCCCCAGTCTTCACGGTAGTTGAACAACCAGTCATCATGCTCCATTTTAGTAAGCATCCTTTTAAAGGCATCCGGAAAATATTCTAAATTTTCATTTAGAACTTTGTAAACTTTAAGCGAATGCTCTTTCCAGCCGTTTAAATCATGTAAACTAAAATCTGTTGCCAGAAAATAATCCATAGAAACATCTACAAAAGCTCCGGCATACAGCCTCACAAGAGGGCTGAATATTTTTTTGGCTTCATGAATTGCAGGGTGAGAGTCGGTAAAGGTATCAATGGCTCTGTGCATGGTAATCCCGTCCTGGATTTCCTTTGGGAAATTATACCGCTCATTGTTCCTGATGAAATCTTCGAGAAACTGCCCGACAATTTGTCCGTCAGAAAAGGAAAGGAATGAGTGGGCAAGAAAATTCATACAATGTTTATAAAGGCTTACATTTAAAATCCTTTATCTTTAGACTAAGATAAAGGATTTTTTTGATTTAGTTTTAAACAGAAAAATTATTTTACAATAAACTTTTTGCTTGCTATAAAAGTATTTTTATCACTGTAAGCATTCAGAAAATACTCTCCTGAAGGCAGTCCCTTCAGATTGATGGTTTTTTTGTCGCTTGAGATAACAATCTGTCCCAAAGTATTGACGACTTTATAAACGTATGCTTCATCATTTTTGATCCATATATTAATTTCGTCTTTTGCGGGATTGGGGAAAACGGTGAAATCTTTTACATCTCTGTTTCCTACTTCAAATGTTCCCAGACTAGATGTAGGCATGAACTGTGAAACAACACATGCAAATCGTGAAAAGCCAAAAGCTTCATTGGAAGGGTTTGGATTTCCAATAGCAACTCCGGTAGGTTCAGAATTGTAATTCACATTAGGATTTGCCCATCTGTTGATTCTTGCACAGGAAATCCCATTGGTGGTACATTCGTCGTTATACGCCATAATTGTTCTCCAACGCTGTGATGAAGCGCTTGATGTACCCAAAAGTACGGCAGTCTGATTCACATAACCATGATGATTGCTGCATGGTGTTGTACTTGAGTCTACAAACCAGTCATGTCTCAGTCCCATATTGTGTCCCATCTCGTGTGAAAGACTGTAATTACTAACCACACAGTTAAATAAAGTTACCGAAAATGCGGCATTGGCAGAATAATTGGTCGGGTTTGTATTGAGGTATCCCAATCCGCAGGTATTGGTTGGTGCTGCTGTTACCAGAGCGCAAAGATCAGCTCCATAGGTGCTTCTCAGAGCATGTACATCATCTAAAAACCCGTCACCATTGTTTCTGAAATTGGTTAAATCCGTAGAAATACTTCCTGATTCGGTATAAAAAATCTCACCTGAATACACCAGGTTGATAAAAGTATTGGTAACGCCCGAATTAATAAGAGCTGTATTGAAATTTGTAATGGCGGTTGCAGCAAAAGAATTGCTTTGTGAAACACCTCCCCAAGAAGCTCTTGCTGCAGAAGTATATACAATAAGAACGTCTATCGTGGTAGAAGGACAGACTGGTGTGGTATCTAGACAGATGTTTGAGTTTACTTTTTGCGAAATTGTAGAATTGTTCACAACAAAATCCTCATGAGAATCTCTCTGAATCAGTGAGGCTTCATTTACCACAGAAACAGCAAACAAATTGTTGTCTAACTGATGGAAAATTATTTTTTCTCCTGAAACAGAAACATACATTCCTGTGATTACATTCCCTGCTTTAGAAAAAACAAGTTCAGATTTCGGTTCATTTTGTACGCTGAAAACCGAAGATTCACTACCGTTGCTGTATTTGAAAATCCTGGAAAACTCTGCCTTAATCTCTCTGTTATCCGGTAAAATGATCGTAAGATCAGATTGTAGTCCGAAAGATGGTTGTGTGTAATATTTCGTTGAAAGATAGGTTGAGGCAAGATCTTTACTGATTTTCTGCCCTGAGTTGAGGCTGTTTTCACTAATACTGTTCTGGAATATTTTATTTTGTGAAAAAATAATGATACTGCAAAAAAGCATCAAAAAAGTAATTTTGTTTCTCATATTCCGTATTTCTGATATGGATTGATATTGTTTTTCTTAAAACCGCTTGATTCTAAAGTTTTATGAATAAAGCTTTTACAACTGTAAATATAATCTTTTTTGATCAGATTTTATTTTTTAAAATAGTCTTTCATGAAAATCCTCAACTTTGCTCACTTCTTCAATTTGGATACCGAATTTTCTTTTGGGAATTTTATTCAGATTAGAAACAAAAATCTTTTCATAGCCCAGTTTTTCAGCTTCTGTAATTCTCTGTTCAACTTGTGCAACAGGTCGTATTTCTCCGCTTAAACCTATTTCTCCAGCGAAGCAAAACTGTTCAGAAATCGCAATGTCTTCGTTAGAAGATAGAATAGATGCTACAACCGCCAGATCCAGAGCGGGATCATCGGTTTTGATACCGCCTGTAATATTCAGGAAAACGTCTTTTGCTCCCAATTGGAAGCCTGCTCTTTTTTCCAGAACAGCCAAAAGCATATTGAGTCTTTTAGAATCAAAGCCGGTGCAGCTTCTTTGAGGAGTTCCATAAACTGCGGTACTTACCAACGCCTGAATTTCCAAAAGCATCGGACGGTTTCCTTCCAGTGTTACTGCCACAGAATTTCCGGAAAGCTCTTCAAATTTTTTGGTAATTAAAATTTCAGACGGATTTTTAATTTCCTTTAAGCCTTGTGAGATCATCTCATAAATTCCGATCTCTGAAGTTGAGCCGAAACGGTTTTTATTGGCTCTCAATAATCGGAAAAGATGATTTCTGTCGCCATCAAAGTTCAATACCACATCTACCATGTGTTCCAGGACTTTCGGACCTGCAATTTGTCCGTCTTTTGTGATGTGACCCACCAAAAATACAGGCACATTATTTTCTTTGGCGTATTTGATGATTTCATTAGAGCATTCCCGAATCTGAGATACGGTTCCGGGTGAGCTTTCAATTAACTGTGACTGCAGAGTCTGAATGGAATCAATAATGACAAAATCAGGCTCCAGTTTTTTGGCTTCATGAAGAATTTTTTCAAGATTGTTTTCTGTAAAGAGAAAGCAGTTGGGATTTTTTATTTCCGCCAAACGATCGGCTCTCATTTTGATTTGCGAAGCACTCTCTTCCCCGGAAACATAGAAGATCTTTTTCTTCATTTTCAGGGCAAGCTGGAGGAGCAGGGTAGATTTCCCGATTCCAGGTTCGCCGCCGATCAAAGTAACAGATCCCAAAACGATTCCGCCTCCCAAAACCCGGTTCAGCTCATCGGAAGGAGTTTTTATTCTTGGCTCTTCAATAGCTTCTACTTCAATGATATTGATGACATGTTGTTTGGATTTTGAAAAAGGGGGAGTTTTTGAGGAGTTTTTTTCAACGACTTCTTCTACTAAGGTGTTCCATTCTCCGCAGTTTTTGCACTGTCCCGTCCATTGCGGGTATTGCGAACCGCAGTTCTGACAGAAATATGCTGTTTTGAGTTTTGCCATACTGCGAATTTCAATATTTTTTTTGAATTTTTCAGACTGAAAATTGTTTAAATTTCAAACATGAAAAATATTTTTTGAGTTTGATTATTTTTTACATACTTAATTTTTAATGCACATATTTTAAACGTAAAGTTTTTAAAAATAAAACATAGGATGTTTAAACTAATTTCAGAAGTAACCGTAAAAGGTACAAAAGACAATGTTAAAGCTAATTTAAATAATAATCAAAGTACTCAAAAGAATAAAAATCAAAGATTTTTAAAACTATTGTGATCTTTTTCATATATAATGATCTACTTTAAGTAAAAGTTTAGTCATCTTTTGTGACTTTTGTGGTTAAATAAAAAGTTTAAAAAGACTCTATATAAAAGCAAAGATGATCAACAAGTTGATTGTCGAAGCCCCTGTTTTAAGGCTTTACGAAGCAATTGGTTGCCTTTTCATCTTAAAATTAGTACTTTGAATAAAACTTTGCGTGAAATAATCTTCAATTCAAAAAAATGAGTTTTGTGTTTAAAAATGATTGTCTGTCTTTAATCATCATTTTAAAAATTTGAAAACTGTTTAATATTTATTGTAATTGAAAAAGTTCTTTTATCATGACTGATTTTGGAATCATTAATTTAACTTTTGCAATCAATTTTAATCTATATGATGTAAGACTTTTAAATAAGTGATTGCAACAATAATTTTCATATATATAATTTGGTTTAGGTTAAGGCTTCTCAGTTTTTGAGAAGCCTTTTTTAATGTTTTTTTGAAAGTAAATCAAGATATGTTTTTTCTAAATTTATGTATTCGTTTTTCCAATCGTAAAAAGTTTTGTTTACTTTTTCAAACTTAAAATTAGTGACTTCAATTTCCTCTAAATTATCAATTGTATTTCTGTCCTCTACATGGTCAAAATTGTCTGCGTACCAAACACTTAAATAGTGATTGGAAATTTCAATATATAATTGCTGTCCGATAATGCTTTTAAAATGCAGATGATAATTTAGAATATTCTCTTTGAAATAAACAGAAATACATTCGTAATAATCATGATGTCGATCTGTAAAATATACATTAAACCTATCGTTTCTCCAAGCAGGTAAATTGTCAAATTTTAACAATAATCCATTTTGAGATAAGAGCTCTACTTTTTTTAGATAAACTAATTGATTAAGAATTTTCACCAGCAAGAATTTAAATAACTAAAATACACAATCAAAATTGAATACAAAATTGCTTTGCATTTCTTTTTCCCATAACTTTGCACAAACCTAATCTAATGAGTAAAAAGAATACAAAGTACATCTTTGTGACAGGAGGTGTAACTTCATCTTTGGGAAAGGGAATCGTTTCTGCTTCTCTGGGACTTCTGCTAAAATCACGTGGCTTCAATGTAACGATACAAAAGCTTGATCCTTATATCAATATTGACCCGGGAACTTTGAATCCTTATGAGCACGGAGAATGTTATGTTACTGAAGATGGTGCGGAAACGGATCTGGATTTAGGTCACTACGAGCGTTATCTTGATGCGCCGACTTCTCAAAACAACAATGTTACCACAGGAAAAATCTACCAGACTGTCATTGAAAAAGAGAGAAAAGGAGATTTCCTTGGGAAAACAGTTCAGGTAATTCCTCATATTACCAACGAAATCAAACGGAGAATTAAAATTTTATCCAAACAAAACTACGATATCATCATTACCGAAATCGGTGGAACTGTCGGAGATATTGAATCTTTACCTTACATTGAAACTGTTCGTCAGCTGAAATGGGAATTGGGTGAGAAAAATTCGATGGTGATTCATCTTACCTTATTACCATATCTGGCTTCCAGCGGAGAATTAAAAACAAAACCTTCACAGCATTCTGTTCGTCAGCTGATGGAAAGCGGAATTATGGCGGATGTTTTGGTTTGCAGAACGGAACACAAGATTCCGAAAGATCAGAGAGCAAAACTGGCTCAGTTCTGTAATGTTCCTTTGGATAATGTGATTGAGTGTAAAGATCTGGAGACGATTTATGAAGTTCCGATGTACCTTCAGAAGCAGAATTTTGATGATGTCGTCTTGAAGGAATTAGACCTGAAAAGCGATAAGGATGCCGATCTGAAAGACTGGAAAACATTCCTTAAAAAATTTCAGAATCCTAAAAAATCTGTTGAAATTGCTTTGGTTGGAAAATATGTATCTCTTCAGGATTCATACATCTCAATTGCTGAGGCTTTCAAACATGCCGGAGCCGATTTGGAAACTGAAGTGAAGATAAGATGGGTGTACAGTGGAGATTTAACTTCAGAAAACATCAGAGAAACTTTAGCGGGAGTGAGCGGAATTTTGGTTGCACCGGGTTTTGGTGACAGAGGAATTGAAGGGAAAGTTCTTACCGCTCAGTATGCAAGAGAAAATAAAATTCCGATGTTGGGAATTTGTCTGGGAATGCAGATCATGACCATTGAATTTGCGAGAAATGTTCTTGGGTATTCTAAAGCTAACTCTATGGAATTTGATACTTCTACCGAACATCCTGTCATTTCATTAATGGAAGAGCAGAAAAATGTCGTGGATAAAGGCGGAACGATGCGTCTTGGGGCATGGAAATGTTCTTTGAAAAACGGTTCTAAATTAAATGATATTTACGGAGCAAAAAATATTACCGAAAGACACCGTCATAGATATGAATTCAACAGTGAGTACATGGGTGAATTTGAAAAAAATGGTTTTTTAGCCACAGGAACAAATCCCGAAACCGGATTGGTTGAAGCGTTGGAAATGCCGGATCATCCTTTCTATGTAGGAGTGCAGTACCACCCTGAATACAAAAGTACGGTTGCCACACCACATCCTTTGTTCAGGGCGTTTATTAAAGCATGTACGGTGAAATAATCAGGTTATTAAACCTTCAAGGTTTGAATGAATATAGTAATTGCAAAATTACAAACGTCATCAATAAACTCAGGTTGAGAATAATCAGTCTGAGTTTATTATTTAGCAACATATTAAACCATAGAGTTTTGATAAAAAAACAGTATTTTTGTCGACTCAAAAAGCATGGGATTGCCATGTTTGTTTAAATTTTAAAATTTTAATAAAAATAAAATGCAACAGAACAACGGACTCGATAAAAGTCAGATTATCAGTTTTGCGGTTTTATGTTTGGTTCTTTTCGGATTTATGTTTTATTTCCAGAAAGATCAGCAGACAGAGGAGGCTTTAAATGCTGAAAAACAGAAAACAGAACAGACTCAAAATTCTGTAAAGTCTACTCAGGCAGCCAATATCAATCCTAATGTAACACCCAATTCTATTCAGACGGCAACACTTGCCAATAACGAACTGAAGCTCGAGTTTTCAAGTCTGGGAGGTCAGGTTTCCAAAGTTGAGCTTTTGAAATATAAAGCTTACGATCAAAAGACTGATAAAGCAGATCTTCCGCTGTATCTCATCAATAAAAATAATTCGAGCTATGGTTTTCAGTTCAAAGACAAAACAGGAAAAGTAATCAACACCAAAGATTTGGTTTTTTCGCCCGTTGTTAACGGAAATGCGTTGACTTTGACCGCCAATTACAACGGAGCAGTGATCCAGTTCATCTATACTTTAAATAAAGCAGGAGAACTGAAAGATCAGTACACTTTGGATTTTAAAGTGAGATCTCAGGGACTGGCAAATATTTCTTCTGATAACAAAGCAGATTTTATCTGGGATTACAGCGTAAGAAATGTTGAAAAAGGAAGATCTCAGGAGCAGTCGCATTCGGAATTTTCGTATGCCTTTAATAATTATAATGATTATGATTATGACGGCAGAACAACCATGGAAGAAGAGAAAGAAACGCTTAACTGGATTGGGGTTAAACAGCAGTTTTTCTCATCTGTGATCGAATCTAAAAGCGGCTTCACACAAAGCAAAGGAAATCAGGAAAATATTGAAGAAGGCGAATACCTTAAGAAATTAAATTTTGAAGGCTTTGTTCCGATGACGGGAAGTGAACTGAATCAGGATTTCACTTGGTATTTTATGCCGCTAGATTTACCACTGCTAAAATCATATGACAAAAATTTTGACGAAATATTACCTTTAGGATGGTCATTTATTGGTTCTATGAACCGTTATTTCTTCATGCCGATGTATAATATCATTGCAGATTGGGGAATTGCAGCAGGTTGGGTAATTTTCTTAATGACGATTATTGTGAAACTGATCCTGTCACCTA
>VFQP010004214.1_pt1 | contig 13651 bp, 19 predicted proteins | sample 3512351 | NCBI WGS metagenome assembly VFQP01 (sample SAMN10412372, study PRJNA504923) | tailings metagenome | isolation source: Relicate 1 Philex TSF1 revegetated site | place: Philippines: Tuba, Benguet | collected 2017-08-29 | reverse complement strand
CCATACGCCTCAGCCGCTGTGGGCGCCGTTGCCGTTGCCGTGCGCGCCGTTGCCGGCGCCGACCAGCCGCCACGACGTCCGGCAGCGCACCAGCTCCTGTCCGCCCGCCTCGCTGCCGCGCCGGATGACGTGCACGTACTGCTTGTCCACGCCGGGCAGGGGCACGTCGGGCGCCGCCGCCGGCCCGCTGCACAGGCTCTCCACCAGCTCCCCGGCGTGGCACTCGGCCTTGAAGTCCACCTCAATCTGCGGCGCAGCAAGCCAGCACGACCACAGGGCAAGATGATGGATGGCCCGTGAGTGACGCGTGCTCCTCCTCCTCGCCAGGGAAAGAGCGCGCCAAGGAAAGAAAGCGTGCGCGCACCTCAAAGAGGGTGTGCCCGTCGTACACGTCCTGCGGCACCGTCTCGAGCGCCCAGGCCAGGTACGTGACGTTGTTGATGTGCCCGTTCATGTCCATGTCGCTCCGGCGCGCCACCTGCTTGGGCCCCTCGAAGCGGCTCGCCTCGTCCAGGTCGCCAATCTTGCGCTTGGTCTGGTCCACCGCCAGCACGTGCCTGCGCGGCCGGACCAGCAAGGCGGGGGCGCGCCAGCGTCCAGGCAACCATGTGCAGAGCGCCGCGCCCGGCTCTCGCTGCCGCAGGCGCACAGGCGCGCTGCTTCCCATCATCACAGCAGCAGTGGCGCAGACAAGGCGGGAAAGCAGCCCCCACGCACGTGCGCACGTGCGTACCTGGGCGGCTGCGGCGAGAAGCGCATGAACTTGGCCTTGAGGTCGTCGGGCAGCTTGGCCAGCTTGCGCGTGGCCAGGTTGATCGTCACCCACGTGCTGCGTGTGTGGGCAGGGCCACACCATACGCACAACGGTGGGTCAACGAGCGGCCCTTGGAAGACGGAGCGCCGCGCTCGTGCCCTCCTCTCCCGCGCGCACCTGGTGGCGCCGCCCAGCTGCCTGCCCGTGGCGGCGTCCGTGATGACCCAGTCGCGGCGCGCCGCCAGGCGGCCCTCCTCGCTGAAGTACGTCTCCAACTGCAGGATGTCGCCCCTGCGTCACCGCGCGGGCGCCGGCACGGCCCGTGCTCACGGGCACACCCAGCGAGCGAACGCTCGCGCTCGCGCCTGGTCCTGGTTGCACCACCAGGTTGCAGCGGCCTATTGCACAGCGACCACATGGCTCACCACTTGGGGTACTCGTACATGCGCAGCTGCATGCGCGTCATGACAAAGATGAGGTCGGCGGCCATGGGCAGGTTGGCAAAGCCGTTGTCCGTCCGGCCCCACATGCCCACGGCGTGGTTGCCCGCAATCTCCTGCGTCGCTCGCCACCACCAACCACGGCAGGATCATGATGGGTGCTGCGGTCGGTGCGCGGTTCAGGTCTACCTGCCCCTCGTCACCCCGCCAGCAAAACCTTGACCCCAGGCAAGGAGCAGGACTCCTGATGATGATGCTACCGCTCGCGCCCTGCGCAAGGCTCTCGCCGCTGCTGTTGCGCCGCAAGCTGCTGCGCAAGAGGCCCTCACCCGACTTGAGAGCTCATAACGCCCACCTGCATCAGGTTGGCAATGGTGACGGCGGTGGTGCGCTGGTCGGGTCGCACTTCGTAGCCCCTGATGCGGTGCTGCTCGGTGAAGGAGGAGCGGTCCGGGGGGAACTGGCCCGCGGCAGGCGCTGGGAATCGCGGAATGCACACATCCTCCTCGCGCCGCTGCAGCTGCTGAGGGGGCTGGGCCGGAGGTGCTGGTGCCGCGGAGACGGCGGACGGCGGAGCGGCCTGCGCGCAAACGCTCGCGCTGCGCCTGCTCCTGCTGCTGCTCGGCGCCAAACGCCCACAAGGCAGAGCCCCGGGGCCAGACGCGGAGGCGCGAGGCCCGAGGAGCGAGCAGTCCTTGATCATCATGCTGCAGGCGCCTCGCGGGTCGCTGCTGCGGCGGCCAGGCCTCCTGAGGCTCGCGTGTGCGGCGACTGCTCCCTCAGTCCTTGAGGAGGACTACGAGGATAGGATAGATGCTGCCGCAGCGTGTAATGTTGCGGCCTCCTCTCAGGCGCACACTTGGGTCGGAGCAGAGGAAGCCACGCGCGAGAGCACCCGCACAGGCCGCACGCGGGCCCGGCGTGGCCATGCACAACCGCTCGCTTGCGTCGGCAGCGTCGGCAGCAGAAGCTCGCGGATGCGTCGCCATCACCACTCACGAGCTCACCAGCAGCACTGCAGGCGTGGCGCAAGCGTGGCGCCTGCACGCTGGCGCACCGCGGCGGCGTGCGCTGCGCTCCCGGCCCAAGCACAGCATCCTTGCTTCGTGGCTGGTCCAGAAGCCGACGCTCAGCCAGACTGGCCAGATGGTGGCGGCGTTCAAGGGAGGCTGCGCCAGCGGCCCGCACTCAAGCACGCGCACGGCGGGCCGCCTCCGTTCGGGGTCCGTTCGGGGACCCCCGCCCTGGTCCACGTGAGCGCGCTCCACGGCTCAGCCTGGCGCAGATCTCAGCCGCAGCCACCCACACGACACATCTGCCTCCTCGCACTACCGCGTGTCCCCTGCAGGCGCTCGACTCGCCCGCCGCGCAGCTGCAGCAGCTGCTGGAGCGCCCCGGCGGCGCCGGCGCCGCCACCGGCGCGGCGCAGGAGAGGGAGGGGCGGCGGCGCCTGGCGGCGCAGCTCCGGCAGCGGGCCAGGGACGTGGACGCCAGCCTGGCCGACCTCCCGCACGAGCACCAGGCCTACGTGCAGGAGCTCCGACTGCGGGTGCGTGCGTTGCGCCCGGCGCAGCACGTCGCCACCTGCAGCAGGGCCACTGCAGGAGGCCGCGCGTGTGTGGAGATCTTTACATCTGACGGAGCCGAGCAGAGGACCACCATATGGCTTGTAAGGGTGGGTGGGTGGGTGGGACGGGACAGGTGCGTGGGTTGTTGTACGTGCACCGTGTGGCGGTGCACCGGCGTCCACCACTGCAGGTGCTGCTGGGCAAGTTCTGGGGCCTCATGCACGAGCGCGACCGACCCTGGCACCGAGCCGCCGTCATCGGGCTGTGCGTGCTGGCGCCGCCGGCCACACGCAAGCTGTACCGCCGCCTCAAGCCCTCGAGCATGCAGCGCGTGTTGGCCAGGCGCAGCCAGGTGAGGTCCGCCGCCCGCGCACCTTTGGGCGCTCGCGTGGGGCCAGCGCAGCGCATTCGCCAGAGCGCCCTCTCTCTGGCGCTAGGTGCCCCATGGGGGTGGTTGTGAGCGCGCGGCGCAGGTCGAGTCCACGCTGCGGGCGCTGCACGACGAAGCGTGCGGCCTGCAAGCGCGCACGGCCGAGCTGCTGGCCAGGCAGGTGAGAGTGAGCGCGCCCGGACGCTCCTTGCCTTGGGAGGAAACCACGGCGGCGGCGGAACTCCGCGCCACGGCTATTGCCATGGCCGTGCGCCCGCTTTGTTCCTGCGCAGGACCTTGGAGCGCTGTCGCCGCGCCTGTCGCCGCCGGCCGTGGCGCAGCTGCGGGCGGCGCAGCAGCAGGTGGCCAGGCTGCGCGCGCGGTGCGGGCAGGCGCGCGCCGACGCGCAGGAGGCGTCCCGCCTGGCCTGGGCCTCGTTCCAGGACCGCGACCACTGCGACTATTGCGCGGGGCTGCTGCTGCCCGTCGCCGACGACCTGGGGGGCTGGTGCGCGAGGTTTGCGCGCGGCGCGCGCGCCGAGCTCCTGGCGGCGGCGCGGGCGGCAGCGGCCCAGCAGGGCGGCAAGCGCGCGCCCGCGCGAGGTGTGCGTTGTGCTGCTTTGACGGCGCCGTTCCGCTCTTGGGGCCAGGGTGGGCCTCAGGGAGTTGCACCGCCTGCCCTTCGGTGGTCGCAGGGTCAGCGTCCTGGCAGGAGGCGCGGCCCTGGCTGTCGCTGCTCCCGTTGCCCAGCCTGCTGCGAGCGCAGTGGCGGTACCCGCCACTGGTGGCGACGGGGACGGGGGGGCGGGCATCCCCTGAGCTGCGGTGGCACGCGCCACACGACGGTGGCGGCACGGCGTGGCCCACCAGCACAGCTCAAGCTGGCTCCGTTGGAGATGACGAGGAAGAGGACGCAGAGGACGGCTTTGTGCTGCTGGACGACTGACGGCGTGCGTCGCTCCGCGCAGCGCTTGCATGCTGTGTAGCGCCGACGCACTACGGCAGGCGTTCAATCCCAAATCATGCTCAGCCCTCAGCAACCGCAAGGGCTACCACCAGCACCGCAACACGGCAAATACAAAAGATGCAGCCGCCCTCGGGAAACCAGTCACGTGACGGCGAAACCGTGACGCCAAAGTGGGGGGCGCTCTCACTGTCGTGTGCTCGCGGCAGCCGCAGTGCTCACTCACGCACACTCCCCTGGGGAGAAGGCACACTCGGATGAAAAGCACACAGCAAGCGCGCACACACGGAGCGCGGCGTGCGAGGCGCGGCCGTGAGGCGGGCCGCTGACCCTCGCGCACGGCAACCGCCTGCGCCGCGCCGCCGTGACAGCGCGCATAACACACACGGCGAAAGAAAACACAAGAAGAAGGGCGGGGGAGATCTGGCAGGCAGGCAGTAAGCCTTAAACGGGGCTGTGGCAGGCCGCGGTCAGAGGGCAGGGGGAGGGGCCGCAAAAAGGGTTTGTGCGCCATTGGCGCGTGCACGGTCAGGGTCAACAGAGCGGTGTGTGGCGGGATCAGTCGGCAAAAACTTCCAGTCTGACGAGCGTCGTCTCGCGTCAAATGGCACTGTCCCTCAGCCCCCTCCCTTGCGCCAACCAACCACCAACCACCAAGAGCTAGCGCGCCGCGGAACCCGCGCAGCGCAGGCGAACGCAAAGCACAGGGGCCACACACCGCCGCCCAGGAACGACGTCCAAGGAAACAGGGCTCCCAGGGCGGTCAGCCAAGCCCTGCGGGCCCTGTGTCACGGCACCGCAGGCCGCCAGCGGAGTCCGGGTCAGAAGGAAAGCGGGCGTCACTAGGTAAAGCGAGGCAGGGGGACATACAGCCACCTGGCGTGCTTGGGCAGGTCCCGCCAGGGGCGTGCGGGCGCGGGGGCTGTGGCCCGCGTCAGGGCAGCGGCTCCTGGCTGTTGCCCAGTCGGTTGAGGTGCAGGTACGCGTCCGTGCCGTACCTGCGGCCGCGCGTCCACCCAACACACGCACACACACACACACACAAACGTCGTCACCCACGGCGCTCGCCGCGCGCAGGAACGCAGCAGCTTGCTCACCGCCCCACCCCCCTCTGCATCTCGGAAGGCTGCACGCGCGCGCCGCGTGGGGCGCCGTTCCCACCCCCCCCTGACACTCACCCCTCCATGCTGATGATTTGCAGGTCGCCGCCAAAGTAGCGCGCGTAGAGGCGGCTGATGGGCAGGCCGTAGCCGTACCCCGCCAGCACCACGGGCCCGTCGGCGCCGTCGTCCACCTGCACACGCGCACGCGCACGCATTGCATATCCCCAGGCCGCACGCGACTTCGACAATCGCTCCTCTCACACCCTCCAGCCCGTAAGCGCCGAGCCCCGTGCCCCGCCGTTCCCTCCGGCGCAAGGCGCGGCCAGGTGGGCCGCCTGCGCCGTCCACCAAGGCGCCGCCGTCGTGAGGGCGGGCGCGGTCGCCGCCGCCGCGCACCTGCTCGATCTGCACTGGCTGCTTGGCGGTCGAGTAGAGATAGGTCCAGATCTTGGGCATGCCCGAGCGGGGGATGCCGCCGCCCTCGTCCGACACCTTGAGCGTCACGTCCTCCCCGCCCTCGGCCACCACCAGCCTGCGGGTGCACCACCACCCGCACATGCAGCGGGGCACGGGTCCACGCGCCTGCCGGGGACCCGCCTGCCGCGCGTGCCAGCGCCCGTGGCGTGCTTGCTGTGCCCGCGCTGGCGGGGGAGGGGGAGGGAGGGGGGCGCACCTGATGGGCGGCGGCTCGCCGTCGGCGTCCTCAAACTTGTCCTGCACCGCTCTCAACGAGTTCTTTATCTGCACAACGCGGACGAGCGAGGGACAGCAGCAGCCGACGCCGTGACCCTCAGCCTGCCGCCCTGCGGCAGTCCGCCCCCACTGCCGGCGACGCCCCCGCCCCGCCCGAACGCGCCACTCACAAGCTCAAAGAGCATGTGGTGGAGGTGCGAGGGCACGTAGGGGAAGACAAAGCGGGGGTCGCCGTAGACGGTCACGTCGGGCGCGGCGCCGTATTCTCGCAGGCAGATGGACCGGGCGTCGTTGATGGCGTCCTGGGCCACGTTGACGGGCGAGCAGCGCGTGCAGATGAGGCCGATGTGGTTCTCCTTGGGCGGCTCGTGCAAGGCGATGTGCTGCCCTGCAGGCGCGTGAGACGGGAGAGGTGGTGAGGGCGGGGGCGCCGCGTGAGTGCTGCCGGGCAGGGCGTCCCGCCCGAGCGCCTGCGTTGGGAGCGCCTGCGTTCGCTGCCTGTGCCACCACCCGCCACTGGGCTGGCCAGGGAGGGAGGAGGCCGGGCTGCGCCGCGTGGGGACGGCAGGCGTTGTCTGCGCGGCCGCCCCTTCCTCGCCACCCCTGAACATCAAGGAGCGCGCGCCGACGCGCACCGATGAGGATGCGGATGCCGATGCGGCTGAGGTAGAAGTTGTCGAGGAACTGGTGGATTTCGGGCATCTCCTGCAGCGTGCTCTGCTGCTTGACCAGGTCCTGCCGCAGCTCGGCCACGCCCTTGGCCATCACCGGCACCACGTTGGCGTGCCGCCGGTAGATGGAGCGCAGCATCTCGGTGAACTTGAGCTCGTCGCTGGCGTCCTTGACCGGCGGGAAGGACCGCAGCTCCCGGAACGACTCGACGTACCAGTCGCGCACCTGTCGCGGCCGCGGGGAGAGGGCACACACCACCTTCACCTCCACCATCCCACTGTGTGCACACGCTTGCTCACGCTTGCAGAGGCGTGCTCTGCACAGCTCGCCACCATGTGACTGAGTCGGCGGCGCCGAGGGGCCCTCAACGCACGGCGCACGGCCACCGCCACCTCGCACGCGGGGCGCAGGGGCGACGCGCGCGTCCAGTGGCGCGCCAATGCGGGTGCACCGCACGCGGCTCGAGGCGTGCGCGCCCGGGAGCCCTTCTTTGCCTCGTCAGCGGAACAGAAGGCGAGGAAAGCGGGGCGCGAAAGGGAACTGCCGCTGGAGGAGCGAGTCGGACTCGCGCCTGCTTCTTGTGCGCACCTTGAGGATGCTTGACTTGGCGCTGAGGCCGTAGGGCAGGTTCTCGAGCTCGGCGACTCTCCTGGCCAGGCGCACGGGCAGCTCCTGGTGCAGGAACTGCGAGCTCAGCAGCAGCTGCCGCTCCAGTGGCGTGGCCCCAAAGTCCAGCATGTACCTGCTCCATCAGAGCGCGGCGAGCAAGCGGCGCGAGGAGCGGGCGCTCTCAGCGGCCGCTGGAACGCACCACCGCACGGCCCCCAGGATGGAGCCCGCAAGCGAGCGTTCAAGCGGGCGCTGAGATACCACGCATCGGTGCCATCGTCACGCGCGCGCACTTGAGGCTCACGCCAGTCTGCTTCTTGAGAGCATTTGCGAAGATGTCATCGACGAGGTCCTTGCTGAGCTTGTCAATGAGGCGGTGGCCGCGAGCAACCGTGCTGCTCTCGCCGGTGGCACGGCTCAGGGCGCGCGCGAGCCCCGTGGCCGCGGCGGCCGCTGCACGCTGTGGAGCTGCTGCCATCGAGGCTGCTAGCATTGATGCCGGGGGACAGGAGGAGAGGAGGTGCGCATTGGCACCAGCGCTGCGTCAGAGCTGGCAATGCGCGCTGCAGGAGGGCACGCTGCGGGGGGTGTGCGGTGCTGGGGCGCGCCCCAGGGTTAGGCGGCCGCCATGCCTCTGCCTGTGGAGACACCTGGGCTCCAAGGCTGGTAGCGCAGCACCCAACAGAGCAGAGCCTTGCAGCGGCGCTCATCATCGTCGGCAAAAGCGCCGCAGCGGGAGCAGGGTGTACCACAATCAGGCGGTACGACGCGTCATCCTACGACAGCGTGCCGGTGAGCACCTCCTTGCTGCCGTCCTCGGTCAGCAGGGCGAAGGACAGGGGTCCCTTTGCTGCCGCCGACTTGCTGCTGACGGCCACGCGGAGCGTCGCAGGCAACAGCGTCGGGCGCTTGAACTCGGTGGCCAGCGTGGCGGGGTACGCAGGCGCCACCCCTGCGCGCAACCACCAGGCAGACACTTCAGGTGTGATCTGATTGTGGCGCTGGACAGCAGCAAGGCAGCCCCCTGGAGCCTTCCTGCATGACACGTGCGGTGGATCGTTCCCGCGATGCAAGATGCACACACACGCACCGTGCTTGGTGCGCAGCGACGCCTCGGCCCGCGCCACGAGGAACAGCGCGTGCGCGATGGGCCGCTTGAAGCCAAACAGCTGCGCCGTCAGCGCGTGCAGGTGGATGGGGTTGAGGTCCCCGTTGAGCGAGCCGTACGCCCGCCCCACGTGCGCACCCACGCGCCACGTGTCCACCACCGTGTCCCAGGGGCTCGCCTCGGCGCCCGCCTGCACATCCACACGCGTGCCACGGTGCCGTGTGGGCGGGACAAGGCACACGGGTGCGACGACGGGTGCTTGCGGGACAGGTGAGGCGCGCACCTGCTGCGCCGGCTTGCCGCCCCCGCCCTTGGTGCGCTTGGGGTTGAGAATGATGGCGGTGGTGACGGAGCGCCACACTGGCGCGCCCCCGTTCTCTGCGAACGCCTCGCTGACGACGTCCACCTCGGTGTCGCCCTTGACGGTGCTGCGCCACCCGGAGGGGTCAATGCTCACCCTGCGCCAGCACCACGAGCGTGCAGGCAAGGGTGAATGCGCTGTGGTCCCAAAGCGCCCAGGATTCGCCCATGCACAACTCGACGCGGCCGCGCCTGTAGGTGAGCTTGTCGTCTGGTGTGAGGGCGCGCGTCAGCGTGGTCGTGTTGCGCGCCAGCACGCTGCCCAGCACGCTGACGGGGAAGGCGGGCAGCACCATGGCCTGGATGATGAGCCGGAACGCCTCCACGATGGGGTAGGACAGCGGCACGCCCGCCGCCGCCGTGCTGGCGTCGCCAAAGTGCGCCAGGCGCATGAACCCCACCAGGCGGCGCAGGTCGAGAGGCGCGGGCCGGGTCAGCTCCACCTGCGTGCAGCAGCAGCCAGGGCTCCTGGCCTGCTCAGTGTGCATGCTTGGCTTGATGTTGATGTTGATGTGCATGCTCAGTGTGCATGCTTGGCACACTGAGGATGCAGCGCCCCATCTCGAGGGCAGCGGGGCGCGTCCCAGGACGGCTGTTCTCAGCGATCTGCGGCGATGCGCCGTCCGCCAGCAGGGGGAGAGATCTGGCCACATCAGCTGAGCTGCTGCTGGCCGTCATCGTCACCTGGATGAGCGGCACGGCCTGGATGCTCGCGCGCTTGCCCAAGGTGAAGGGCACTTGTGCGTAGAGCCACGCCGGGTGCGGGAAGCTCGCCAGGCGCAGCTGAGGTTTCGTGGGGCGCAGCAGCTGCACCACCAGCGCCAGCGCCAGCACCAGGAGCGCTGCTGGCGCCGCCGCGAGCAGCACCACGCCCACCATCTTGTGGTCGGGTGATCACGGGCTGCGGGCCAGACCCGTGCCAGAGAGGTGACACAAGGATACGCTGAGCTGGTGAGCCACCGGTGCTGCTCTGCCCACGCCCTCGAGCGCACGCATGATCAGGGTGTGGGCGCGGACCGTCCACCTGGGGGCGCTGCTCTGGGCCGCCACTAGTGTGTTTACCTCTGTGACAGCAATGGCGGTGTGCTCCATCTCCTGCAGCGGCGCGCGTGCTTCTGCGGCCGCTGGCGCGTCAGGTGCGAGCTCTGCGCGCCCCAGGAGCGTCCCAGCGCACACAGGGCTCCATCGGCCCGCTCGGCAGCAGCTGTGCCGGGCGCTGATGGCGACGTCTCGCTCGCCGTGTCCGCAGGCTCCTCGCTGGCGCGCAGCGGGAGCAGGCCGTGCGTGCGTTCTCTCGAGCCGCTCCGTGCCGCTGGAGCTGCGGCACCGCAGCAGCAGCGGGGCTCTCTGGCGAGGCGCGCTCCTCAGCCATCGCGCTCCAGGCAGCTGGCCGTGGTGGCGAGGTGAGGGGGTCTTTTCCGCGTTCTACAATCCTCTGCTGAGGCGGGGCGTGGATCGCGCAGGGCGTTGCGCAGGGCGCACGCGGTGCGATCCTGGTGCAGTGCTCACGCCTGCAGCGGGGGCAGGGCGTGCGGGTTCACACCGAGGGGTCGGCGCGCCACGGTGGCGACGGGGCGGCCGCACGTGCTCGTGCTCTCCCCCTCTGCGCTCACGCAGGGCGGAGAGGAGCAGCGATGGCAGCTTCGTGACCGGCTTTGTGCTCGGCGGCGTGGTCTTTGGAGCGCTGGGCTTCCTCTTCGCGCCCCAGGTGAGAATCGCGCGATCGGGTGTGCCGCAGGGAGCAGGCGGCACACGAGGGGAGCAGAGGACGGGCCAAAGTGGCGCTGCAGAGCCATTGTGCTGGGGCGCTGGATCAGCAGCGACCAGCAGCGCTTTGGAGGAGATTAGGAGGAGGCAGACGCTGCCGCGCAGGGCGGGGCGCAGCGCCCGCTCGCACCCAGCGCGGGCACGGAGCAGCACGCCGCAACACTCGGAGGTCACGGAAAGCATGCCCCGGGGATGCATGCTCATCCATCCAAGGTGTTGGCGCTGCCCCCTTTGCAGATATCCAAGGCGCTGCTGGGGGACGACCAGCGCCTCAAGCTGCCCCGCTTCCTGGACGACGACGCGGCGGCCAAGGACCCGGAGAGCACCAAGCAGGAGCTGATTGAGAAGATTGCGCAGCTCAACGCGTCCATCGACGAGGTGGCGGCCAAGCTCGAGAACAGCAAGGTTGAGGTGGCCGCTTGAAGCCGCTTGCCACGCCGCTTGCCGGTCCCTCCCCCCCGTGTACTTTGATTTGCCTCTGAGGTGCGGCAGGAATGCGGAAGAGTGGTGCGGCTGCGCCCTGCGCCCCATGGTGCAACGAATGGCGACGCATCGCAAACTGTCAGCACCAGGAGGACGCACACACAATCAGAGATGGCTCTGGGCTTGAAGCAGCGGCTGCACGGCAAGTGCGTCGGGCGCGTCGGCGCGCGGCCGTGCCCACCGCGACGCACCAGAGCCTGCCACAGCCTGCCGCGCGACCCAGAGGACGCCTGCGCGTCGCTGTTTCCTTTCCGGCGGGACGACGAGCTGCTGGAGATGCTGGGTGCGTGTGCGCGCGGGCGGGCGCAGACTCGCACGCCTTGGCCGTGCGACGCAGCCATTGCCACCATGCCACCATGCCACCATGCCACAGCTGCGACGTAATTCATGGCCGCATCGCCCGTGCGTGTGCCCTTGCGCCGCAGCGTCCACGCCGGGCGTGCGGGTGCAGCTCAGCCCGCAGCGCAATGAGGACCTTGACAGCGACTCAGACGACGAGGACTTTTCGGAGGTCATGGCTGACCTCACGAATCCCTGGGAGCCGCCTTCAGCGGCGGAAGAGGAGGCAGCACCGGTGGCGGCGGCGGGCTTGGTGCCACCGGCTGTCCAAGATGTCCAGGACGTGCGCAGCGCCGAGGAGCTGCGCCGCGTGCTGCAGGAGGAGCCCACGCTGGTGGTGCTGGACGTGCGCACCGCAGAGGAGGCGTCAGCAGGGTGAGCGGGTGTCCCCGTGAGAAATGCTTGCTCCCTTTCTCCCTAGTGATGGAAGGCCTCCACTCAGGAAGCACCATGTGCTTGCTTCTTGGCACGACCTGTGGCCCACGCAGGAAGGAGGTGCAGGGTGCGTTGCGGTGCCCGTTGACGGCGCTGGTGGGCGACAGGGCCAAGGCGCTGGCGGGCTGGCCCGTGCTGGTGCTCGGGACCGGAGACTACAGGGGCTCACAAGTGAGTTGCGTGAACAGGGCCACATGGCGGTGCACGCTGCAGCCCGGTGTCATCTCTCGATGAACCGCGCTCTGGTCCTGACGACGGCCTTGGCCTCTTGTTCAAGGGGGCACTCACCTGCTGCTGCTACTGGGCGCAGGCCTGCGTGCGGTTGACCAAGGTGCACGGCGCGCTCACCGTGCTCTACTTTGAGTCGGGCGCCGAGGCGTGGCCAGACGGCCTCGCGGCGCCAGCCCTCCCCGCTGATGTCAGGAGCGCGTTTTCTGCCGTGGCGTGAGGCGTGGGGCGTGCAAGGGAGGTGCATCTGTCGCCCAGGGTCCACAAAAGTCAAACTGCGCCGGCACGCAGCACGCAGCAGGTCGCGTGGGGGCAGCAGGACTCCCCAGTGTGGCTTGGAAGACCATCAAATGCTCGCACAGCAACGCAGCGCATCAGCACGGAGGGCCGGCGCGCCTGAGCGCCAGCACCTCTTGCTGGTGCCATGCCGCCTGGCGCGCTCGAACGCGGCGTTCGGCGCGCGGTGTGGCGCGCACCACCACCTGCGCGCCAGGAGCCAGGTCTGCAGGTGCGGTTCGCCGGCGGATCCTGCCGCTGCTCGTCCTGCTGCTCGGCGCGAGGCTCACCCTCGGAGGGTGCCGCGCCGATCGGCGTGCGGCGCAGGGCCCAAGAGGTGGACATTGACGCGCAGGTGGAGGCGTTCATGAAGCGGCAAGCGGAGCTGGAGAGCGGCGGTGCGCAGCGGGGAGGGCAGTCGGAGAGAGCCGCAGGAAGCGCACAAGCACGCTCCTGCGCACATCAGTGACCACGGCGACGCGTGCGTGCATGCGCGCGTGATGCTGCAGCTGCCTTTGCGCGCACGGTGGACAAGGAGAAGGTCATAGGCGCCGACGTGGTGGACGACGAGGTGCGCCTACTCCGCGCAGCTGCAAGGCCTCGATTGCATCTATGGCGTGGGCTCAGCTGACTGCGTGGAGGCTTTGTGGCTGAGCTGACGGTGCATACGCCTTGCGCCGGGCGGCGGGGGCGCTGTGCGCAGGCGGCGCGCACCTACTGCCGGGAGATCTTTGAGGTGCTGCGCACGCTCAAGGGCACCAGGGACATGAGCGTGAACGAGGTCAAGCTGGTGGTCAGCATCGAGGACCCCAGGACCAAGGTGCGGCCTGAGGAGACGCACCAGCCTTCAGGCTGGCTGCGGCTCCGCATCGCCAACTAGCCGGCGCGTGCCTCGCCATGCGTGCGCAGGAGAGGCGCATGCAGGGTATGGAGGACGAGCGCGGCGTGTCGCGCGACGAGATGGCCACAGCGCTGCTCGACGTGGCCGAGGGGCGCGTGCCCAAGGACCGCATCGCGCTCAAGTGAGTGCGGGGGAGGGACAACGTAGCAAGGCGGCAAGGAAGAGAAACCCTCCACCTCCTACACGCCAGCGGGCCCTCCAAGGGTGTCACCCCCTGGGAGCGAAGGGGACTGTGGACGCGGTGCAAGGAAGGAAGTGCACTGTTGCGCGTGGCGCGCAGGTGCTTGTGGGAGGAGGTGACGTCGTGGCCGTTCCTCGAGGCGCCGGCGCCGGGCAGCGCCCCCGCGTCCACCTCGGCGGCGGCGCCCTCGGGCTCGGCGCCCACGCAGTCCGACTACCAGGCGCTCATGAACGGTGCGGCGCGGGCTCTTGCTGCTGCTGTTCCTGTTGATCAGCCGGGATGCCTTCAGCCAGGATCCTCGCCTTTTCGGGATTTGGGCGGCGGGTGGGCCGTGCTGTGGGCCATGCACGCGAGGGGAGGGTTAGGCGGAGTCCCTCCGCAAGGATTTGCAGTGCGCCTC
>VFQP010004213.1_pt1 | contig 13653 bp, 12 predicted proteins | sample 3512351 | NCBI WGS metagenome assembly VFQP01 (sample SAMN10412372, study PRJNA504923) | tailings metagenome | isolation source: Relicate 1 Philex TSF1 revegetated site | place: Philippines: Tuba, Benguet | collected 2017-08-29 | reverse complement strand
GCGCCCGACTGGAGCTGCTGCATCATTGCCGATTCATTGCCAAGCTGGCCCGAGTGGAACACGGTGCCGCTCAGCCGCCCGTCGGTCTCTTTCTTCAGCGCTTCGCCAAAGGCTACCGCGGCGCGGTTCCACGAGTGGCCGGCCGGCGTGATCAGGCCAAGGCGGAACTCCTTGGTGGTGGCCGCACGCGTGGTGGAAGTGATCACCAGTGGCGCGGCCACGGTGGCCAGCGCGGTGGTCTTGATGAAGCGACGACGGGTAAATTGCGACATGACGGCTCCTGTGCTTTCGGGTGGATGACGATGAAGCGGATAACGTGGTGAAGAAGGGAATGGAGTCTTAGTTCAGCAGCCCGATCGACAGGCTTGGGAACAGCGATAGCAGCACCAGCCCGACGCAGCTGATCAGGAAGAACGGCAGGGTGACCATGAACATCTTGCCGGGCTTGGCCCCGGTCACCGCCGAGGCGACGAAGAAGCTCAGGCCTACTGGCGGCGACATCAGGCCAAGCACCAGGTTGATCACGATCACCACGCCGAAGTGGCGTGGATCGATGTGATAGACCTCGGTGGCTACCGGCAGCAGGATCGGCACCGTCATGATCAGTCCCGGGATGCCGTCGATCACGGTGCCGATGATCAGCAGGATCACGTTGGCCAGCAGCAGGAAAGCGATCGGGCTGTGCGCCACGGTCTGGATCCAGGTGGCCACCATCTGCGGGATCTTGCCGTAGATCAGCAACCACGAGAACACCGCCGCCGCGGCCACCAGGAACAGGACGATCGCCGAGTAGATCGCGGAGCGCAGCAGTATGGCCGGCAGCGTGCGCAGATCGAACTCCTTCGTCACGAAGCGTCCGACCAGCGCGGCGGCCAGGGCGCCCACGGCGGCCGCTTCGGTGGGGTTGGCGATGCCGGCCAGGATCGAACCGACGATCACGATCGGGATCAGCAGCGTGGGGCTTGCCTGGAACACGGTCAGCGCGCGCTCGCGCAGCGACTTGCGTTCGCTGCGGGGGTAGTTGTAGAACAGCCCCATGATGGCGATGATGATGAAGAACAGTATTGTCAGCAGGACACCTGGCACGATGCCGGCAATCAGCATGTCGCCAACCGCGACCTGCGCCAGCACGCTATACACCACGAACATCACGGAGGGCGGGATGATGGGACCCAGCATCCCGCCATAGACGGTCAGCCCGGCCGCGAAGGTCTTGTCGTATCCCTGCTTCTCCATCTCGGGCACCATCACCTGCGCCATGATGGCCACCTGCGCGGTAGCCGATCCGATGATCGACGACACCAACATGTTGGCAAGGATGTTGACGTAGGCCAGACCGCCCTTGACCGAGCCGATGAATGCCATCGACAGGTCGACGAGCCGCCGCGTGATGCCGCCACTGTTCATGATTTCGCCGATCAGGATGAACAGCGGAATCGCAATCAGGCCGTAGCTGTCGACGCCGGCGAACATCTGCGTCGGGAAGGACTGCAGCAGGACCGTGTCGCCGGTGCTGAAAATGAACGCCAGTCCGGAAAGGCAGAGGCAGATGCCAATGGGTACGCCGACCAGCATCACGGCGCAGAAGAAGAGCGTGGTCACCATGTCAGTTCACCGTTTCGGAGTTGCCGACCTGGAATTCGGGGAAGGTGCGGCGCGGCGAGAGTTCGAGGTCTTCGAGCAGATTGGCCAGCGCGTGAAGGCTCAGGGTGAACGAGAACAGCGGCATGATCAGCTGAAGCACCCACATCGGCCATTCCAGCGTCTGCGTGTGTTCGGTGTAAAGGAAGTTGAAAGACTCGGCCGCGTACTCCTTCGCGTCGAACCCATGGCGCGCGATGCCGACGGGGTCCATCCACAGCCAGCACATTGCGATCATCGCCAGACCGAATGCCAGCACGCCGACAGTGGAAATGACCTTGGCCGCCTTGGCGGCTTGCGGGCTCAGATGTTCGGTAAGGAGTCCGACCGCGAAGTCCAGGCGCAGCCGCGTCATGATCGACGCACCGACAAAGGTGAGCCATACCACCGAGTAGACCGAAGCTTCGTCTACCCAGTAGAGCGGCAGGCCCGTATAGCGCGTGACCACGTTCAGCAGGATCAGCAATACCAGCAGCGTCATCAGGCCGCCGAGGCAAAGGCGTTCGACGGCCAACACGCCATCCGAAACACGGAGCACCCATCGCACCGTCCGCGCAACGGGCACGGGATCGGGCGCCGTGTCGGGCGTCTGGTCGCGCGCATCGGCTGCGGTGATGGAAGAAAGATCGGACATTGCTGAAAGGCTCCTGTTCGGTGTGGAATCGGCACTGGCGCGAGCAAGTTGGGTGCCAGTGGCGCGGTGTCGCGACGCGCCACTGGTACGGGCACAGCTGGCGGGTCAGGCCACCGACTGGTATTGCGCGGGCCGCGTGGCCAGGGCCTGGCGCACGACCTTTTCGACAAACGCGCGCTCGTCGCCGATGAGCGGCAGGCGGGGGCGCCGCATGTGTTCGCTGCCCACGCCAACGAGCGTGTCGATCAGCTTGAGGTTCTGCACGAGCTTGTTCGATACGTCGAGATGGAGCATCGGCGTCATCCACTGGTAGAGCTTGAGGGCCTCGGCGAAATTGCCTGCCTTCATCAGCTCGAACAACGCCACGGTCTCGCGCGGGAACGCGCAGCCCACGCCGGCGAGCAGGCCATCGCAGCCCAGCGCCAGCCCTTCATACGCAAGGTCGTCGACGCCCATGAAGATCTGGTAGCGGTCGCCGACCGTATTGCGCAGGTCTGTCACGCGACGGATATCGCCGGTGCTTTCCTTGACGGCGGCGAGCCATTTGCAGTCGGCCAGCTCGGCCATGTGCTCCGGCTTGAGGTCGACGCGATAGGCGACCGGGTTGTTGTAGACCATGACTGGCTTCTGCGCGGCGTCGGCCATGGCGCGTACGTTCTGCATGGCTTCGCGCGCGTCGGCCACATAGATCACCGACGGCATCACCATGAAGCCGGCCACGCCAAGCTTGTTGGCGCCGTCGATATAGCGCAGCGCCTCGCGCGTGCTGGTCTCTGACACATTGGCCAGCACCGGGATGCGTCCGTCGGCTGCTTCAAGGGCGATGCGCGCGACATCGAGCTTTTCCTCGAGGCTCAGCGTGCTGGCTTCGCCCAGCGAACCGCAGGTGACCAGGCCGTGGATACCATTGCGGATCTGGAAATCGATGTGACGAATGGTGCCTTCCGAATCGATGCGTTCGTCGGCATGGAACTTGGTGGTGACGGCCGGGAAAATGCCGGTCCAGCGGGGATTGCTCATGAGAACTCCTCGGTTGGGAAACGTCGAACCTGGTGCCAGACGGTCTGGCGCCGGCGCAAAAATATTCTGTAAATATATTAAGGATATCTTTGAAAAATAATCCAGCAAGATCGATGCCAGTGGAAACCCGCATTGGCGGGCGGCCGGAAATCGGCCTGAGATGGGGGATTGGGGGCGGATCAGGGGGATTCGCCCGTTTTCCTGATGGAGCGGAAGCGGGGCATGGCGTGCACCACAGACGGGTTGGCTGCACCGAAATGCGCGAGGCGTTGCGGACGAGTCTGCGCTCTCGTATGGACAGAGCGCGGAGCCGCTTGACGCCCCTGTCTGGCATTCGCCAATGGAACTTGCCGCCCTTCGCAGGGTCCATTGTTGCGTTCGGTTACAATGCTGTACCGCAGCAATCGCTCGTCGAGCGATGCCAGGCTCGTCGAACGATGCCAGGTTAGTCCGCCAGCTTTTCGTCCCGTTATCGCGCCCTCCATCTTGAGACGTTTCATCCTGTTCCTGTTGACTGCCTTGTGCCTGTCGACGCTGTCCCTTGCGGCAGCGGCGAACGTGCGCGCGGCTGCGTCGCAGACAGAGAGCGTCCAGATGGCACAAGTGCCGGACTATGCAGTCATGGCTACGGGCGATGACTTGTCGGAGATCGTCCTGCCGGGCGATCCGGACTATGGCGCCGACGACGTGGCTGACGATGGTCCGCCGCCGGGCTATTGCAATATCTGGTCGGCCGATCTGCTTGACCCGCTCGATCTGTTCGATGCGGTAGACGAGACCAGCGCACTGTTCGTGCTGCCCACATTCGAACTGGGCCAGTCCGTGGAAGATCTGGTACAGGTGCCCACGGCACGCAGCATGTTCGAGTCTGAAGGCCTGTTCCGGCCGCCCAATCTCCGCGCCTGATTCTCCAGGCCCCCGCCCGGACTGACCGTCCCGGCGGGGCGCTTTCCCTGCCTTTGCGCCCCCGAATGCCCGCGACATGCGTGTCGCGGCCCGTGCCTTGCCGTTCGCTCCCGGTTTCCATGCCGGCATGCGCGCGGCGCGGCTGTCGTGGGGCGTCGGGCAGCCGTACCGCTTGATTCTTTCCGACATGAAGACCAACACAACGTTGACTTGGGTCGCGTCGCTGTCGCTCGTGACGGCGCCGGCCTGGGCCGCGCAACCCGTGCCAGCCAGTGCCACTGCGTCCGCAGCCCAGCCAGGCACGGTTGCGCCACCCGCGATGAAGCTCGCCGCCAAGGCCATGCCGCGGGCCACCTCACCCGCAGCCGAGACATTCGAACTGACCCAGTTGCTGGAGCTCGCGCAATCGACCAACAAGGGCGTGGACGCCGCGCAGGCCAATGTTGATGCCGCCAGCGCTGCCATCAACACCGCCCGCGCTTACCCGAACCCGCAGGTGGAGGTGATGTATGGCCGCCTGTCCGGCAAGCAGCCCGGTGTGGCAAGCGGCAATGCACCGTCCTATGCGGTCGTCCAGAAATTCGACTACCCGAACCAGCGCAACCTGCGCGAGAAAATGGCCGGACGTGGCCTGGAAGCATCGGAAGCCCAGCGCCAGACCTTCCGCGCCGAACTGGCTGCGCGCGTCAAGACCGCCTATTTCCAGGTATTGCGCCGCGAGACCGAACTGGCCGCGGCGCGCGAGGATCTGCAACTGACGCGCCAGATCCAGGAGCGTGCGAAGGTACGCGTGGATGTGGGCGAAGCGCCGCGCTATGAACTGATCAAGGCCGACACCGAACTGCTGGCCGCGCAAAAGACGCTGCAAACCACCGAGTTGCGCGTCGAGCAATCCAAGGCATCGCTGCGCCAGCAGGTGGGCGGCGCCATGCCGGCGCGCTACGCGCTGACCGGTAGCCTGGCCAATACGCCGGACGTGCCAAACCTGGCGGTCTTGCGTGACGCCATGCAGGCCAATAACGCGGAATTGAACCAGCGGCGCAGTGAACTGGAACGCGCCCGCCTCGGGGTGGACTACCAGCGTTCGTTGCGTTGGCCTGAGGTATCGCTGCGTGCCAGCACCGACCGCCAGCCGGACAACAATGTTTCGCAGATCGGTCTGGTGATGACGATTCCGCTGTGGGACCGTCGTAGCGGCCCGGTCGGTGAAGCCACCGCCCAGGCCACGCAGGCACGCACTGCGCTCGAAGCACGCGAGTTCGAACTGACGCAGGAACTCGATACGGCCTACCAGCAATACGAGATCACGCAGGCCCAGGTCACGGCGCTGGAATCGGGCATCGTGCGCGAGGCCGAGTCGGCGCTGGGTGTGGCGGAAGCCGCCTACCGCTTCGGCGAGCGCGGCATTCTCGACTACCTCGATGCGCAGCGTGTGCTGCGCAACGCGCGCAGCGAGCTGATCAACGCGCAATACGAGCTGCAGATTGCAGCCATCCAGATTGAAAAGCTCATGTCGGCCACGCCAGGCTCCCATGCCGGCGTTGCGCCTTCCATGCCCGTTTCCCCGAATCTGAACTGAATATGCGTCCCTCCAATTCCCTGCTTTCCATTGCAGCCGCCGTCGTCCTGGTGATGTCGCTGGCTGGCTGCTCAAAAGAACCCGAAGCCGTGGCCGAGGCGCCGGCGTTGCCACCGGGCATCGTCAAGCCTGAAGAAAACCTGCAGAAAACACTCAAGGTCGCGGCTGTGACCACGTCCCCCTTCAGCGAGATGCTGCGCGTGGCGGGCCGGATCGATTTCGATGAGCAGCGCGTATCGCGCATCGGCGCCAGTGTCACAGGTCGCGTAACCGATCTCTATGCAATCCTGGGCCAGGAAGTAAAGGCCGGGCAAGTACTGGCCCGCCTGCACAGCAGCGAGCTCGGCGCTGCACAGATGGCTTTCCTGAAAGCCGAAGCGCAGAACGAACTGCAGGCACGCAATGCCGAGCGCGCGCGCCAGCTGTTCGCGGCCGATGTGATCGGCCGTGCCGAACTGCAGCGCCGCCAGAGCGAGTATGCGATTGCGGCGGCCGAAATGCGCGCCTATCGCGATCAGCTGCGTGTGCTCGGCATGTCGGTAGCGGCGGTGTCGGCATTGGCGAAGAGCGGCAGCATCGATTCGTACTCGCCGGTGTTCTCGAGTATCAGCGGCACGGTGGTCGAACGTAACGTGGCACAGGGCCAGGTGGTTCAGCCTGCCGATGCGCTCTACACGGTGGCCGACCTCTCACGCGTGTGGGTGGTGGCGGAAGTGCCCGAACAACAGGCCGCGCAAGTGGCGGAAGGGCAGAACGTCGATATCGAGGTGCCGTCGCTGGTCAACAGCAACGGCCGCATCACGGGCAAGCTCATCTACGTGGGCCGCACGGTCAATCCGCAATCGCGCACGGTGCTGGTCCGTACCGAACTGGAGAACAAGGAAGGGCGCCTGAAGCCCGCCATGCTGGCCAGCATGCTGATTGCCGGCAAGCCTGTCGATACCCTCGTGGTGCCAGGCTCGGCCGTGGTGCGCGATGGCAACGACGAGCAGGTCTATGTGGAAACCGCACCGGGCCAGTATCGCCTGACCAAGGTGAAGCTGGGCTCCGAGAGCGACGGCATGCGCGTGGTGCAGAGCGGTATCAAGTCTGGCGATCGTGTGGTCGTGGAGGGCGCATTCCACCTCGACAACGAGCGCAAGCGCCTGGAACAGGGGTAAGCCGACATGATGACATCGCTTGTGGAAGCCGCCATCAAGCAGCGGCTGGTGGTGTGCGTGATTGCGGTGGTGCTGTTCTTCTTTGGCCTGCGCGCCGCCGGCAAGCTGTCGGTGGATGCGTTCCCGGACGTCACCAACGTCCAGGTGCAGATCGCCACGGAAGCCACCGGACGCTCGCCGGAAGAAGTGGAGCGCTTCGTCACGGTACCGATCGAAATGTCGATGACCGGCTTGCCCGGGCTCGAGGAGATGCGCTCGCTGAACAAGGCCGGCCTGTCGCTGATCACGCTCGTGTTCACCGACAAGACCGACGTTTACTTCGCGCGGCAACTCGTCATGGAGCGGCTGATCGAAGTGACGGGCCGCATGCCGGAAGGCGTGGCGCCGGTGCTCGGGCCCGTATCGACCGGGTTGGGCGAGGTCTACCAGTACACGCTGGATCGCGCCGATGACGGCGACCGCGAATTGACGCAGGAGGAACTGGCCGAGCGCCGTATCGCGCAGGACTGGGTCGTGCGCCCGTTGTTGCGCTCGATTCCGGGCGTGGCGGAAATCAACTCCCAGGGCGGCTATGTGCGGCAGTACCAGGCACTGGTGAACCCGGAGCGGATGCGCCACTACGAGGTCAACATCCAGCAGGTCTACCAGGCACTGGCGCGCAACAACGCCAACTCGGGTGGCGGTGTGCTGCCGCACTATGCCGAGCAGTACCTGATCCGCGGCGTGGGTCTGGCCAAGGGCGTCGACGATATCGGCAGCATCGTGCTCAAGGAAATCAACGGCACGCCGGTCTACCTGCGCGATGTGGCGCAGGTGACGATTGGCCACGAGGTCAGGCAGGGCGCCGTCGTCAAGAACGGCAAGACCGAGGCCGTGGGTGGCATCGTGATGATGATGCGCGGTGGCAACGCCAAGGAAGTGGTGAGCCGCGTCAAGGCACGCGTGGCCGAGATCAACAACAAGGGCATGATCCCGGGCGGCCTGCAGATCGTGCCGTACTACGACCGCAGTGAACTGGTGGATGCCGCGCTGTGGACCGTCACCAAGGTGCTGCTCGAAGGCGTGGTGTTGGTGGTAATCGTGCTGTTCCTGTTTCTGGGTGACGTGCGTTCGTCAGTGATCGTGCTGGCCACGCTGGTGCTGACGCCACTACTGACCTTTATCGTGATGAACAGGATGGGGCTGTCGGCCAACCTGATGTCGCTGGGAGGGCTGGCCATCGCCATTGGCCTCATGGTGGACGGCTCGGTGGTGGTCGTGGAAAACGCGTTCGAGCGGTTGGGTCACGCCGAGAAGTCTGGCCTGACGCGCACCGAGGTGCTGGTCAAGGCGGTGCAGGAAGTGGCCACGCCGGTCATTGTGGGCGTGGGCATCATCATCCTGGTGTTCTTGCCGCTGATGACGCTGCAGGGCATGGAAGGCAAGATGTTCGCGCCGCTGGCCATCACCATTTCGATTGCGCTGGCCATTTCGCTGCTTCTGTCGCTGACGTTGTCGCCGGTGCTGTCGTCGTATCTGCTCAAGGGCGGTGCCGAGCATGACACGCGCGTGATCGCGTTCATGAAGCGCCACTACCTGCGCATGCTGCACTGGGCGCTGCTCAACAGCAAGAAGACGGTGCTCGGGGCGGTGGGGATGTTCGTCGCCACGGTCCTGATCGTGCCATTGCTTGGTACATCGTTCATTCCCGAGATGAAGGAAGGTTCGATCGTGCCCGCGTTGGACCGCGTGCCGAACATCTCGCTGGAAGAGTCGATCAAGCTCGAACGCCAGGCCAACCAGCTGGTGCTCGAAGTGCCCGGTGTGAAGTCGGTGGTGTCAGGTGTGGGTCGTGGCGAAAGCCCGGCTGATCCGCAGGGCCAGAATGAATCGACGCCAATCGCCAGCCTGAAGGACCGTGACGAGTGGCCCGACGGATGGACCCAGGACGATATCGCCAACGCGATTCGCGAGAAGCTCAAGGCCATTCCCGGCGTGCAGATCGTGATGGCGCAGCCGATCTCGGACCGCGTGGACGAAATGGTCAGCGGTGTGCGTTCGGATATCGCCGTCAAGATCTTTGGTGACGACCTCGACCGTCTGCGCGAACTGGCCGGTGAAATCGCACGGGTGGCCGGCGGCATCAAGGGCTCGCAGGACATTCGTATCGAGCGGATCTCCGGCCAGCAGTACCTGTCGATCGAGATCGACCGCCAGGCGATTGCGCGCTATGGGCTGAACGTATCGGACATCCACGACATCATCGAGATCGCCATTGGCGGCAAGCGTGCCACGGACATCTTTGAAGGCGAGCGTCGCTTTGCGGCGGCGGTGCGTCTGCCCGAGGAGTTCCGTAACAACGTGCAGACCATCCGCAATCTGCTGGTGCAAGCGCCTGACGGCGTGCAGGTGCCGCTGCAGAGCGTGGCGAAGATCGAGGTCAGCGATGGCCCCGCGCAGATCAGCCGCGAGATGGGCAAGCGCCGCGTGGTGGTGATGATCAACGTGAAGGATCGCGACCTGGGCGGCTTTGTGGCCGAGTTGCAGTCCGCAACCGAAGCCAAGGTGAAGTTGCCGGAGGGCTATTACTACGAGTGGGGTGGCCAGTTCCAGAACATGGAGCGGGCCATGGGCCACCTGAAGCTGATCGTGCCGATCACGATTGCCGCGATCTTCTTCCTGCTGTTCCTGCTGTTCAACTCGTTGCGCTTTGCCACGCTGATCATCACGGTGCTGCCTTTTGCATCGATCGGCGGCATCATCGGCCTGTTTGTCACTGGCGAGTACCTGTCGGTGCCGGCATCGGTGGGCTTTATCGCGCTGTGGGGCATGGCGGTGCTGAACGGCGTGGTGCTCGTGTCGTATATCCGCACGTTGCGCGAATCGGGCATGTCACTGCGCAATGCGGTGGTGCGCGGCGCCACGCAGCGTTTCCGTCCGGTGATGATGACTGCAACCATCGCGATGCTGGGCCTGGTACCGTTCCTGTTCTCGTCGGGCCCGGGTTCCGAGGTGCAGCGTCCGCTGGCCGTGGTGGTGATCGGCGGCCTGATCACGTCGACTTTGCTGACGCTGGTCATGGTGCCGACGCTGTACCGCTGGTTCGACGACCGCAAGCCTGAGTCGCGCGACATGTCGGTGTAACGACAGCGCCGCAGTACAATGGCAACCGGCCGGCATGCAGCACGCATGCCGGCCGTTCTTGTTTGGAGAGAACCCATCGTGACAACGCAGATGCGCCGCAAGCTGGCGGCGTCGATTGCCTTGATGATGCCGCTGGCGCTGCCGATGATCGCGTCGGCAGCCGCTTCCGCGCCGGGCCCCGATGCATCGGTCAATGTTGAACTTGGCCAGCGTGGCGGCAAGCCCGAAGCCCCCGAGGCGCCGTTCGCCTGCATGGAGGCGGTCAAGGCCCGCATGCCCAATCCCGGTCAGTTCCGCTGGTTGCAAAGCACCACGCGCCGCGTGGCCGAGGACGTCTACAGCGTGGTCGGCAGTATCGAGTTTGTCAGCCAGGCCGGCGAGCCGCGCAAGGGCGAGGCCCAGTGCGACGTAATGCGCGCGCCGGGCAACCAGTTCATCGTGCCCAAGGTCAGGCTGCCTCAATAAATGTTGCAGCGGGGCAGGTCAGCTGCCCCCGCTGCAACATTAAATTCCTGTCATCTTGCGAATCGGATGTGGACATCGGGCTGATCGTTTTCTAACCTTTTGTGTACGCCGTACACAAGATGGTGCGGCGATCTGGTGCAACCGTTCGGCGCAACGGTTGCAACCCTTTCAACCCGAATGGAGACAAGTCGCATGAAGATCGAACCCACCAATGAACACCGCTGGCTGCACAAACTGGTCGGCAAATGGGTGGCGGAAGGCGAGGCCCAGATGGGGCCCGATGCTGCGCCCGAGAAATGGAAGATTCCCGAGCAGTTCAGCCTGGTCGGCGATGTCTGGGTGCAGAGCCGCTCCGAGGGGGAATTTCCGGGATGCGGTCAGTCCACCACGGTGATGACGCTGGGCTACGATCCCGCCCGCAAGCATTTCGTGGGGACGTTCATCGGCTCGATGATGACGCATATGTGGATCTACGAAGGCGATCTCGAAGCCGACGGCCGCACGCTCACGCTGCGCGCGGATGGTCCGGCCTTCACGCCCGATGGCAATGTCGTGGCCGGCAAGATGGCCAGGTACCGCGATGTCATCGCGTTCCAGGATGACGATAACCGGACGCTGACATCCTTCATGCAGGCCGATAACGGCGAATGGACGCAGATCATGCAGGCGCGGTATCGCCGCGAGAAATAGCGGCGTGCAGATCGGTTTGACTACGCGTTATATACGGGACTATATTGCGATGCGATGCCCGCCACCGGCGCGGGTCCGCTTTTGCCTGTTGTCCCACGATGAACCGTTCGCTGCTGATGCTCGATGCCTTTGCCGCCCATCCCGGAGACCCTGTCACCCGGGCCCTGGCCGGCGTGCTGGAGACTGCCTGCGCGGGACGCCTGCCGCGTTTCGCGCAGTGGCTGGGTTTGCCGCCGGCAGAATTCCGCCGCATGCTGGACCACCATTTTCCGGGTGCCGCGGCGGCGGGATGGGAACCCGACGTACCACCACAGGACCCCGAAGCCTTGCCGTGCGAGTTTCCGGATCTGGTGGAAATGCTTGAAGACGGTCATACGCCGGGCCAGTACGGACCCGACGTGCACTGGGCCGCGCATGCACTGGCGTCGGGCTGCTTCGGCCATACGCATCTATGGCAGGACATGGGGCTGTCGGGGCGCGACGATGTGTCAACCTTGCTGCAACAGGTTTTCGCGCCGGTGTTCGCGGCCAATACCACGGACATGAAATGGAAGAAGTTCTTCTATCACCGCGTCTGCGAGCGGTTGGACATCCATCCGTGTCCGGAACCGTCATGCGAGGGATGTGACCACTTTGCGTCTTGCCACGGCACCGAATCGGTCGTGGCACTGCCGCAGGGGATGCTGCTGCGGTCTCCGTGATCCGGAAGGATCAGGCGCGATCGAGTTCGCTGCTCTGCCACCAGGCTTCCAGCAGCGGCTGGAAGCGGTCGTCGGGGGCGGGCGGTACGCGCGAGCTCTTGCGGGCCGCCGGGAGTTGCCGTCCGGTCAGCTGGTAGAAGACGGCCGCCGGCGGAGTGCCCGGACCGTACGGTACATGATCGATCACGCTCATCTGCCGCGCGGCTTTCAGCGCGCGCGTGGTTTCCTCGGCGGACAAGCCGCACGCGTCGGCCAGCGCGTCACGGCGCACCGGGCCGTGGCGTAGTAACCCCTCGATCAGCAGATGCACGCATTCGCGCGTATTCCGTTTCATGCTGCGCATTGTTCCGCACTGCCTGACACTTCACAATGTCACTTGACACTTGTTTGCATTCTGTCACGCCAATTCGTGGCAGGCGCGCAAATTTCCGTTGAAAAGCGCCGTTTGAATATCTTCTGCGGATTGCCTCTTGCGCCGGCATCGATACTGTATAAACATACAGTATTCGACAAAATCCTATGCCGCGCCGACCGCAGCGCGGCTCATTACCATCATGACCGCGTCATCGCATGTCCAGCCGCCGCTTCTGGCGCAGGCACATGTGCCCCCATCCACCACGCCCCGTGAATCGGTGCACGAGCTCGAGCAGCGCTATCCCGGCCTGTGGCGCGCGGGTCAGCTTGGCCGTGCCGGCCGGCTGCCGGTCTGCCCGACCGGCTATGACGCGTTGACAGGCGAATTGCCGGGAGGAGGCTGGCCGGCGGGCGCGGTGACTGAACTGCTGCTGACGCAGGACGGCGTGGGCGAGTTGCGGCTGCTGATGCCGGCGTTGCACACGCTGGCAGCCGGTGGTCGGCGCATCGGCCTGGTCAATCCGCCGTACTTGCCCAATGCCGGCAGCCTGGCCGACGCACGCCTGCCTGCGCGCCAGCTTTACTGGGTGCGCCCTTCAGCGGCGGCAACGCTGGCGTCGCAGCGCACGGACATGCTCTGGGCGGCCGAGCAGATGCTGCGCAGCCAGGCGTTCGGGGCGGTGCTGGTATGGCTGGCCGGCGCGCGGCCGGAGGCCTTGCGGCGCCTGCAGGTACTGGCACAGGGCGGCGATACCGTGGTGTGGGTGCTGCGCCCGATCCGCGTGCTGCACGAATCGTCGCCGGCAGTGCTGCGGCTCGCGTTGTCGCCATTGCCGGGCAACCTGATGTCGATCGTCTTTCACAAGCGGCGCGGCCCGGTCCGCGATACGCCGTTGCTGTTGCCGCTCGAAGGCATGGTCCATGTGCCGCGGCGTACGGGCGTGCCCGCAGTATCCACGCCTGCCTTGCCGGTGGGTTCCCAACATGTTGCCGATGACGTACTGGATCGCGGTGCACCTGCCGCGCCTGTCGCTGGACGCGCTGCAACCGAGCTGGCCTGAGCCCGCCGGTGCCTCCGCTACCCCCGACGCCGGTACGCTGCAGCAGTTGCCGGTGGCGGTGGTGGAACACGAGCGCGTGGTGTTGGCCAATGGTCCGGCCATGGCGCTGGGCGTGTGCTATGGCATGCGGCGTGGCGGCGTGCAGGCATTATCGGCGGATGTGGTGCAACTCGACCGCGATCCGGCTGCCGAGGCGGCGCTGGTGACTGCGGTGGCGCTGACGCTGCTCCATTTCACGCCGGCCGTCACCATCGATCCCGAAGCCGAGGCGGCCACGGTGATGCTGGACGTCACGGCCAGCCTGCGCCTGCAGCCGCCG
>VFQP010004212.1_pt1 | contig 13654 bp, 11 predicted proteins | sample 3512351 | NCBI WGS metagenome assembly VFQP01 (sample SAMN10412372, study PRJNA504923) | tailings metagenome | isolation source: Relicate 1 Philex TSF1 revegetated site | place: Philippines: Tuba, Benguet | collected 2017-08-29 | reverse complement strand
GCGGCAAAGCGACCGGCCACCGCCGGTCGCCCGGAGGAGGGCAAGCTGTCCACGAGACTCGGCTCGCCAGCCGCGAGGCAGCTCGCCAGGACTCTGCCCAGGCTCTTGCAGGTGACGAACGAAAAAGCAACCGCCCCGGGAGCGCAGCAGCGGTGGCCTCACGCGGCAGACGCCCGCTCAGGCCGCCGCCCCGCCCTAATCAAATCAAAGGCGCCAGAGCGTGCGCCTGCGCGACCCGGGCCAGAGCGGCCGCGGCACAGGCGCGGGGACCCCGTCCCTCGTGCCGGCGCCCGCGCTGTGCGTGCTGTGCGTGGCCTCTCGCCCCGTGCGCGCCGGGGGCGCTCTCCCAGGACAACAACAATACCGCCCCCGGCAGAGATGAGAGCGGCACAGAGAAACCGTTCTTCTTTGGGGGGGAGAGGGGCTAAGCAGGGGGTGCATCCCTCCGGGCCGCATCCTTCTGCCGCCGCTGCTGCGCTGCGCCACAGCCGAAGCGCAGCGCTCCATCGGAACCACCACCGTCCTCCCTCATGCGCCGCTACGTACCCACCCCCTCGATGACCCCCCACCCCACTCCCACCTTCACGGGTGTGGGTGCGCGCACACACCTCGCTCCTCAAGTTGAGAAAAGCAGGGCAGCATAAGGGCAGGCCGGGTCGGGTGAGTTTTTTCTTGTGTGGAAAGCGCTGCGCCACCAAGCGTGGGCGTGCGGATGAGGGCGGGCGCGGGGGGGGCTGCCATGCACAGCGGGTTGCCCATGGAGCCCCCCCAGCCGCCAGGCCCAGGGATGGCAGTCTGAACGAAACGGGACACGGGACACAGATAGCACAGAGAAAGCCCCAGGTCGGCAGCGGCGACGGCTGCAACAGGCAACCTTCACATGACGCAGTGTCGTTGCCAGCAGGGGAGGCCACTCGTGAAAGCCGCCGCGCGGCGTGCCGATGCCCCGGCGCCACGCCCTCGTCCATGCGCCGACGGCGCAAAACCCCGGCGGCGCCGTCGAAGGGCCCCCCTTTGTGAACACGTGCTGGGCCGCTCGCTGCCCCCACGGCCCTCAAAGCCCCGTCCATGCCATGCGAGCGTGAGCAGGGCGCCGACGCGCAGAGTGGAAGGGGCAGAGGGCGGCTGGCTGCGCGCCCTGCGGTACAGGCGCCTCCCCTTCCACGTCCCGCCGACTGCTGCCCTCATTTTGGTGTGTGCGTGCGATGTGCGCTTGCGCGTCAGCTTCCACTCTGCTCCCCACCCCCCGCACACTCGCGCCCATCCCACGCTCCCTCTCACTCTCTCTAGGCCAGGCTCTCTGACGAAAAAGGAAGCATTTCCGCCGCACGGCAAAAGGACCAAGGCCGCGGAGATGGCGCGCGGCGCTCGTCCTTTTGCATGCGGCCGCCGCGGCGGGCGCCTGATCACGCCGCGCATCGGCTCCCACCCACACGTGGCTGCGGTGCACACACGCCATAGCGTGGCGTGGGCACACACCGCCTAATGGGGTCGCCGCGCGGGGCCGGGCACACCAGGAGTGCACACCAGGGCCCATCTCAGCGCATGAGGTGAGGGTTGGGGGGCGGCGGCGCGCCGGGCGCCGGCGGCGGCGGCGGCTGCAGTCCGATGAGCATGGACTCGAGCGTCACGATGGCCTCGCCCGCCGCCGGGCGCACGCGCGGGTCGCGCTGGAGGCACCTGCACATACGTCACACAGGCACGCGCACACGGTACGCCCGGTAGTTGGGCTCCGGCCCCGCCGACGTGTCCAGATGCGAAACCAAACACAAACGGGCGACGCGGCCCCGCTGCCTCTCGCCGCGCCTGCTGCCTAGCCAAGCGCAGCGCCCGGTCGCCGCTCTCAGGGCGAGGGGAACGGCGGTGCGGCTCGCGCATTAGGGCCCCTAAAGCCCTAATGCAAGCCCTACCTGCTGAGCAGGTCGAGGTAGACGGGCGAGGGCACCAGCTCGTGCGCCGGGTTGAAGGTGGGGAAGTCGGGGTTGGCCGAGAAGACGCCGTCGCGCGACACCACGTAGGGAGCCTTGCCCGTCCACATTTGCCTGTCGGGCGCACGACGCACAGCACAGCACAGCACAGCATGAGCGACGATAGACGCGGCAGCAGAGGGCAAGGGTGAACGAGGCGTCAGCGACTGACAGACTGCGGTGTGCTTGCTGCCCCACCACGCCTCAGCTTGCGGCTGGGACGTTGCGAGGGCGCAGGAGCGGCACCGAGGGCGGCGAGGGCTTACCACATGAGCACTCCGAAGCTGTACATGTCTGACGCCGTCGACGTGCGGAACTCGTGGATGACCTGCGGCGCGGGCGCGGGGCATGGGATTAGGGTTCAGGGCTTAGGGCGCGGTGGTGTCGCTTGGCAAACAGCATGCCGCGCCTGTGAGCTCACCTCTGGCGCCACGTAAAAGGGCGTGCCGCAGCTGAAGTTGGAGACGTGCGTGGCGCTGCCGGCGATGCGCGCCGAGAGGCCAAAGTCCTGCATGAGGGCAGGGCACGAGTCGGAGCGCGCGGAGCACTAGCGTCATGTGCGGCGGTGGGCAGCGGGGAGCCTGTCCGCACACGCCCGCAACCGCACGCACCGCCAGCTTGGCCACCACGCCTAGGCGGCATGACGGTGACAGGTCGGTCTTGAGCAGCACGTTGCCTGGCTTGAGGTCTGCAGCAATGGCAAGCGCAACCGCAAGGTCGTGAAGCTCCTGGCTCGAACGGTTCACTGCCCGACCAAAGCACGGCAGGCAGAGGTGGAGGCGCACCTCCGTGGATGATGTTGCGCTCGTGCATGTACTGGAGGCCTGACGCAATGTCCAGCAGCAGGCCCAGCACCGCCTCCTGCGGAGGGAGATCGCGAGGCCGGGCCAGCAGCCGATCAGTCGTTTGCGAGGCGATGCGCGAGGCGCAGGCGAACGATCGTGCAGGTGCGGCGCCTCAAGTCGCGGCGCTGCAGGGGGGGGGGGAGCACTCACCACCTCGACAAAGCCCGTCTGCGGGTTGTGCAGCATGCGCTGTCGCAGCGCGGCGCTCAGGCACGACTCGCACAGCTCCTGGACCAGGAAGAGCTTGTACGCCGTCTGGTGCTGCGCCCCCGCGCCGTTGGCCGGGTGCTCGCTGTCCAGGACCACGCCGGCGCCCTGCGCCGGACAGGAAAATCAACCAACCACGCACTCAACAGCGTGACGCGACACGCTCGCGCGCTGCCGAGGCTGGTGTCGCAGCGCGAGTGGGTACGTCGAGCGGGGAAACAGGCGGCGGGCGTGCGTGCGCACCGTGGCGTTGACGTGCGCGAGCGAGAGCGACGTGTGGAGGGGCGAGTCGCTGAGCGGCTTGATGTCGTAGTGGTACGTGCAGACCTGCGCGGCGGCGGCACGCGAAAGGCAGGTGCTGTCGATTCGAACTCACTCGAGGTGCTGAGGAGGCTCATCGACGGCGACTTGCCCGTCGAGGTGGCGAGTCAGCGCGCGCAACGCTCACCAGGTTGCGGTGCCCGACCGACGCCGCGATGGCCGCCTCCATGATGGCGCGGCTCCGCTTCTGCACGCCCGCCACGCGCCCGCCCTCTGCCGCCGGGCCCTCCTCCGACCCGCCCGCCGGCTTGCCCAACCCCACAAACTCGCTGCCGTTGCCGCCGGCCGTCAGCGAGGGCAGGTGCTGCAGCGCGGCGCGCACGTCCGACTCCTCGGCCTCGAAGACGAGCGTCTTGAGCGCAATGGGCAGCCCGCGCCACTCGCCGCGCCAGACGGTGCCCCACGAGCCCTTGCCCAGCACGCTGTGCAGCGTCACCTGTGTGTGTGTGTGGGATTTTGCATCTGTTTGGGCACCTCTGCGGGGCCGGAGCCCAACTACCGGGCGTATCAGATGTCTCGCAGCAGTGTGTGTGTCACAGCGGATGATGAGCAACAGGGTGAGAGGGCGAGAAGGAAAAGGTTTGTGGGAAGAGGTTTTTGTAGAGTGAGCCCTTGCCCTCAGCATGCTGTGCGCGGGGGGGGCAGGAACAGAAAAGGCCTTGGTGCGCAGCTAGCAAGCTGTGCAGCTTGCTGTGCAGCGTCCTGGCCTGCGCCACGCCTGACGACTCCCCATCACCGCAAGCGAAAAAGGGCAAGCTGCAGCGCGGATTCAACAGAGGAGAGCGCGCCGCTTCGCCGCACCTTGTTGCTGTCGGTGACGAGGCAGTTGACCAACTCCTGAACCGCGCGCCGGGGGTCGGTTGAACGCGTCTGCAGCTGCCGGCCTCCTCCGCCTCCTCCGCCTGGCTGCTGCTGCTGCTGCTGCTGCAGCTGCTGGAAGTGCTGCTGCGCCAGCGCCCCCACCAGCGTCACTGCCACGCCGCCCTCCGCAGCGCCCTGGCCCTGCGCTGCAGCGGCCCCTGGGGCCTCCGTCGCCGGCGTCCCCGACCGCTCCGCCGGCCCGTTCCACGCCGCGTACGCCGCCGCCATGTTGCGCCGCTGCTCGTCAAACTGCGCCGCCTGGCGCACGCTCATCCGCTGCAGAGGCCCCTCGCCCTCGCCCTCGCCCTCTGCCTCTGCACGTGCCGCCGGGGACGCCGGCGCGCCGGCGCCGCCGCTGCCCGGCACGACCGGAGGCGTCGCGTTGGCCCCGCTGTACGCGGCACTGTGCGACGAAGGCGGCGCCGTCGACGCCGCCGGCAGCTGCTGCTCGCCCCGCCGCCGCTGCGTGCTGGCAGAGGACGCGACGCTGGCCGGCCAGCCCGCCACGTGCCCCATGGCTGCCGCCGCCGCCGCCTCGCCCTGCCCGCCCGCCTCCACGTCGCGTCCCTCCAGTCCCGGCGGCGCCTCGGCCACCGCCGCTGAGAGCGGCGCCGTGCCCGCCGTGCCGGGCAGGCGCAGCGAGGGCGCCGTCGACGCGGCGGACAGCGGCCGGCTGCTGCCGCTCGTGACGCCCGTCGCCGAGGCGTCGCCTGTGCGGCGCGGCAGCACCGCGTGCGACGTGCCCACCGGCGTGCCGGGCCCGCCCAGCGGCAGCGGGGAGGGCGCGCCGCCGTTGACGGCGCTGTGCGACGGCGGCAGCGACGGCGGCAGCAGCGCCGCAGCGCCGGTGGTGGCTGGAAGCACGGTAATGGCTGACATTGGAGGGCCGGGCTCCCTGCGTTTACAGCACCAGGGCATGCGTGGCCAAAGCGACGGCTGTCTGAGCGCACGGCAGGCGAGGTCACTTGGCTGCGTGTCAACGCTGCGCAGGCTACAAGACACCCCGAAGGCCCACCTGCGGTAGGCGTCGGCTCCCACGGCTGCGTAGGCCCCCAGGGCGCCGGCGACGCCGGGCGGCGCCGCCGCCGGCTGCCCCAGCACCAGCATCACGTGCCCGCACCCCTGCGCGCCGCACAGGTCAGCACGCACAGGTCAGCACGCACAGCACACCGCGAGCAGGGCGCGGCAAGAGAGCGTCCACGCCACACGCACCGGCGCGCCGCCGCCGCTGGAGCCGCCAGAGCGCTGCTCCAGGCTCGCCACGCCGCTGCCCGTCAGCGCGCCAGAGCTCCCGCTGGACGACTCCAAGCCCACGTCCACGGCGCACGCCGGCCGCCGCTCCTCCTCCTCAACCACCGCCTGATGCTGCTGGACCGCCGCCGCCGCCGCAGCAGCAGCAGCCTGCTGGCTGCCGCTGCTGTGCAGCAGCGCGTCTCGCCCCAGGCTGCTGCTGCTGTGGCTGGGCCGCCCGCCGCGCGCGCCGTGCGCCGCCGGCGGCGCCAGCGAGTGGCCCTGCCCCGACGTGAGCAGCAGCGCTGAGGACGAGTAGGAGGAGCCCACCGACGGGTTGCCTCCCGCCTGCCCGCCCGCCGCCGCCGCCGCGTCGCCGTGGCCGCGGCCGTAGTGCGCGGCGGCGGCGGCGGCGGTGGCCGACACGAGCGGCAGCGAGGGCGTTCGCGGCGCCGTGGCGGCCGAGGCGGCGGCTTCGGGCGGCGTGGGCCGGCTGCGGTTGCTGCGGCTGTGCGCGCCGCGGGAGCGGGCGTCGGGAGCCGCCAGCGCTGCCTTGTCAGCGCTCAGCCTGCGGTGCAGAGGGCGGGCAGGCGCGCCAGGTGAATCAAACAGCGGAGGCGGGAGGGCAGCAGCGGGCGGCAAGGACAAGGAGGCGCGGCGCACTTGGATCGCTTGTCCGGCGGCGGCTGCGCCGCCGCCGCCGCGGCCGCCTGCGCCTGCGCGGCGGCGCCCTCGCGCCGCCGCTTGCGCGTCCAGCGCAGCAGCGCCAGGCCAGCCACCGCCGCCGCCAGCGCCAGCAGCGAGCCCAGCACGCAGCCCACGATGATGGTCACCTGCACGCGGGGGCGGCGCATCGCAACATGTCAGACCATCCCTCAGTGCCGCCACGCTGTGCCGGAAAGCGAGTGCAACCGCTGCGGGGACAGAATCTCGCGGCGAGCAGCACGAGAGGTGGCGGCGAGGAGGCGGTCCTCACCTGCTGGTAGAAGACCTCGTCGTCGTGGTCGGAGCCCTTCACCTGGTCCAACTGCTCGTCCACAATGGCCTGCATGCGGCAGCACGGCGGTGCGTCCACCAGCCGCAGCAACACCAGCAGTCCACTGGTGAACACCAGTGCTCGCATATGCATCGGGCGCATCGCGACGCAAGGCGCGGCGGGCGGCGACGCCAGGTCCGCAGCTCACGCGTTGGGCCTGGCCTGCTGCCTGAGCAAGCAGGCCTAGGTGCTCGAATGCTCACCTGGCTGAGGCACGAGTGCAGCACGCCGTTGCTGCTGCGGGGCTTCCCAGGGCCAGGCACACACCTCAACCACCCCTTGCCTCCCACGCACGCGCTCACCTGGCTGAGGCACGAGTGCAGCGCGCGGAAGGGCAGCGTGGGGTCCTCGGGCCGCAGCAGCAGCGACGAGGCGTTGATGGACCAGCCGCCCAGCGCCCGCAGCCGAACCCAAGACAGCGAGGGGCTCGCCTCGAGCAGCTGCAGCACGCGCGCGCCCGGCTGCAGCAGCAGCGCCTTGGCGCGCACCTGTGGGGCGGCCAGGAGCGCGGCGGCGGCAGGAGAATGGTCAGCGCGGTGCGGGGTGGTGCGTGCGTGCCTGGGCCCTGGTGCGTGCCAGCGCCGCTGCACGGGGGGGCGGGGCCCGGGCGGCGACCGCGGCAGCGAACGCGTGCGCGCTGGTGGCGCTGGGTGCAGGACCCTGTACCCCAACCTCTGCCCGCCCTGCGCCCCGCCGAAAGCCCACGCACCGCCTGGCTGGCGCAGTCCCAGATGCCGCGCGCCGTGTCGTTGAGCGCCAGCAGCGCCAGCGCCAGGTAGTCGTCCCCCGGGAGCACCCACGTCACGTTGGCCATCCAAAGGTGTGTGGGCGGCGCCGCCGCGAGCGCGTCGGAGGAAGAGGGCGGCGCAGGCGTGGCGAACGCCGCCAGCGGCAGCACCGCCGTGGTGTTGCCGGAGGGGGCGGCGGCGGCGGCCGTGCCGTTGCCCGACCACGCGGTGGTGTTGAGCGGAGCGGCCTGGGCAAAGCCAGAGAGCACCTGCGGGCAGCATCGTCAGTCAACGACCGCGGCACGAGTATCAGAGGGATGGCCTAGTCTTCCACAACCATGCCTAGCGGCGTCCTCTTTCTTCCTTTTGTAGAGGACCCGCCGCCGCAAGGCTCGCGCCGCACGAGCCAGGGCATCGCGCCTGCCTGCCTGCTGCGGCGGCATGCCTAGCAGCGAGCCGCCTGGAGGAGCATGCGGAGGCCACACCCCGCCTCTGCTCTGCTTCCTCCTTGCATCGCAAGCCCTCGCCATGTTTTGCTGCAGCCCGCGCCGCCCCGCCTCCGCTCTGCCTCCCTCTCCCCGCCCTCCCCCAGGACAGAGCCCTCACCATGTTTTGGAGGTAGAGCTCCGAGCGCGCCTCCAACTGCACGAGGGCGTTGGCCCCGCCCAGGTCCAGCTCCGCCTCCACGGGCCGGTGCTCGGGCTCGTCCCAGCTGGGTCCCGCCAGCAGCAGCAGGCCCGCCAGCGGCGCCACGCGCGGAAGCGAGAAGAGCGAGCGCACGCGCACCGTGCCGCTCAGCATGATGACGGGCATAGGGTGCTGCGCGGATTGAGGCGGGGCAGGGCAGGGAGCAGGGCAGGCGCGCAGTCGGCGTGGCAGCGTTCAGGCGAAGGAGGGCCGCCGGGGGCCATCCTCCGGCTGACCCACACGTGCCGCCCCTACCCACGCATTCGTCAGGGTCCGTTGCTGACAATGGCACTGCCCCCGACCGCCCCCACCGCTCATGCCCCGCGCACACACGCCACCCATCACCACCCACGTGGGCAGTCCTGTGATCGTGCGGCGGCCCCAGTCCCCTCACCATCTCCACCGCTCATCCCGCGCCCCGCCCACCGCTCACGCAAGCGTCGGGGTGCTTGGATTGTGAGGCTGCCCCAGTCCCCCGACCCTCCCCACCGCGCATGCCCCGCTCATCCCGCCCACCACTCACGTAGGCGTCGGGGTCCTTGGACCAGCCGGCCACGACGGCCGTGGCGGCCGCCAGCGCCTCTGCCCACGAGAGCGAGTCCGTGGCAATGTACATGGGAGCCACGGGGTCCGCCTGCGCACCCACACGCGCGCACGGCGCTGCGCTTGCTGCATAGCTGGTGGCCCGTCGCCGTCGCCGCCCCGTGCTGCGAGACATCCAACAGTCGCCCCGGAGGCACTGCTCTGGCCCTGCCGAGACGCGGTTTGTTTGGGCCCAGATGATCAGTGGCCAGAGGCGGCTCCATAGGCGTGACGCCCAGCGCACATGCCCGGTAGCTGGGCTCCGGCCCCGCCGAGGTGTCCAAACAGATGCAAATGCCACCCACCCACCCACGCACACGTGCCGCGCTCACCTGGCCGTGGTCGGTGTGCGGCAGCTCGGTGCCGTTGCAGAAGCGCGGCGCCATGAGCGTAAAGGTCTTGAGCAGCGGGTCAAACGGGTCGGAGGTGCTCTGCAAGCCGCGCACATGCAAACGCGCACGAGCGCACGCACGCCAGGTGTTGCCGCTGCCGCGTGCCTCCGGCTGTCCTCAGGCGGACAAACGGAAGGCGGCGCACGGCGCAGCGCCTGTGTCGCGCCGTTCCCTATTGCCCGCCGTCCTGCCCTCGAACACCTGTCCGTTCCTGTCCTCTCTGCCTGTGCCTGGCTGCACTCGCGCTCCTCCTGTCGTTCCTGCCTGGGCGTGGGCGCGCCACGCAAGCCCCCCTCGTGCAGGCACAGCGCAAGCGCAGCGCAAGCACCTCGCCCAGCGCTCACCCGGTACGTGACGTTGTTGCTGATGCCGCCCTTCTTGCTGTGCGACACGAGCACGGCGTGCGGCGTGACGAGGCGCACCGTGGTGAAGCTCTTGGGGAAGCTGCCGTGCACAGGCACCGTCTTTTCCCACACTGCGCGGGGCGGGCGCGGGGCAGGGCAGGATTGCGAGAGTGAGGGAGAGCGGGTTTGGCATGGTTTGCAAGGGCGGTGAGGTGGGGCGGGGGCACGGCGCGATAATTGGCAGGCGCGGGCGCGCTCACGTTGGGGGAAGAGCGAGCTCTGCATCACGTTGAGCCACATGAAGAGACCCACGTTGGCCTGGCGCGCCTGCGGTGGGGAAGGAGGGCACAGCGCAGCGTCGTAGCACGCAAACAGGTTGGGGCCCACGGCACAATGTGCTGCCCCTTGCTCCCTCGCGCCACGCAAGCCCTTCCCCCCCCCCCCCCCCCCCCCCCCCCGTCTAACCCAGCATCCCCAACCCCCGAGCAAAAGCCCCGTCGTCCCAATCATCCACCACCCTCCACTCACGTAGAGCACCACGTTGTTGGTGAAGGAGTTGGACAGCACGCTGCTGCGGTTGAAGAGCCACAGGCCCAGGCCAGAGTTGTACGAGACGCCGGGCCCCAGCACCACGGGCTCCTCGCACAGGTTCACAAAGTCCACCCTGCGCAGGATAGGAACAGCGCGGCGGCCTCCGAGGCGTTTGATTCCCCCTGCGCAGCAGCTGCTCAGGCGGCGGGCGCCGCTGCGCGACGCTGACGTGCCTCCCTGGGTCGATTCGCTCCCCGAACACCACCAGCCGCCGCTCTGGCTGCATCAGAGCCGCCTCTCGCTGCTGCTGCGGCTGTGCTGCGTTGCTCCGCTGCTGCTACTGCTGCACCTGTACGCTGCAGATGTGGCCTGCCGCCGCCCGCGGCGCCTTGCCTTCTGGGCATTCCCACCCCACGCGAAAAGGACAGTACAGATCTGCACTAGGTCGTCCAGCGCCGCGCGCACCTGTTGAGCACGAGCCTGGCAGTGCCTCCGAAGGGCGGCGCGATGTGCGAGCGCATGGCCGCGTCCACCACGACGGCGCGCCCCGCCCCCGGCCACGGCTCCAGCGTGAGCGTGCCCCTGCTGTACGGCGCGCTTCCGCCGGGCCCCTCGTTGCCCCGCAGCTCGGTGAAGGTGGCGTTGGCCAGCGACGTGACTGGCTGCCGCAGGTACACGGTCGTGGTGCGGCCCGTGCGGCCAAACTCCGCCACGGCGTCGGCTAGCTGCTGCCCGGTATTCACGATGATGACATGCGCCCCCGAAGCGGACGAGCCGCTGTGGGCTGGGGGCGGCGGGCGGGCCGGCGGCGAGCCGGCCATGGCGCCGCGGCCGCCTCTCCCCATAAACGCCCCCAGCAGCGCCAGGAACGCGAGCGCGGCGCGGTTTGGTTGCCGCCGCGCTGCGCCACGTGGCCTCTGGCGGGGGCCGTGCGCCACTGGCTTCCGGCCCGGGGAGATGCCACGCGCCATGGGTTGGCGCCGAGCCCAGGAGCAGGGCGGCCGCCCCGCTCCCGCGCTGGCCTCCTGCATGCTAATGGCGGCGCATGCCGCTTGGGCGCTGGGCCTCCTCCAGGTCCGCTCTCTCCCCACAGCCTCTAGCCGTTGGCGTTCCGCGCGGCGGGGTGGCTGAGGAGGGGCGCGCGGCGCGTCAAGCGTGTGGTGTCGGTATGCCACGCGATCCGCTCGGTCGAACAGCTTCGGATACACCGCGCCCCGGATGACGATTCACTGAGCCCGGATAGGAATGGGGCCTCACGAAACGGAGCGCTGGGGCGGAGGGGCAGCAGCAAGGGGGCCACTGCTGTGGAGCTGGCTGGCTTGTGGGGAGCTCGCAGCCGTGATGGCCTGGTGGCGTGACTGACTGCCCACCAAGGGACGCGTGACCTCACCACACTCGCGCCAGGGACCGCCGGCGGATCGGGCCACACGCGGCATTCGCAACGGACCTGCGGGCGCAGAGGGACCGCGCGGCGCGCCGTGAGGCCGCCGCAGCCCCGCGCCACCGCCGCGCCTGCAACCGAAAGTGACCGCGACCGCCGAGCCAACACGCAGCAGCTCGTCTACGTGCTGCACCCCTCTGGTGAGATGGTGACGCGGCTGCTGCACGGTTGATCATGCACACCTCGCCGGCGATCCTTTCGCAGCCGCGCGGCGGCTGGCACACACACGTCGCCGCACACACGATCGCGGTGTGCCGCAGGGGACGGCGACACGGCGCACCTGGGCGGCGCGCCCATGGCCCTGCCGGGGCCGTTCCGCCTGCTGCCCGGCCGCGTGTACACCGTGGGGCGCGTGGAGGGCGCGGCCGACGTGCTCATCGCGCTGCCCACGGTCAGCGGCACGCACGCGCAGATCGACGCGGCGCGGGGGGAGGAAGGCCACGCGCTGCTCACGATCACGGACCTGCAGAGCACCAACGGGACCTTTGTGAGTCCTTGAGTCCACCGTCCAGACGGAGAGAAAGGACGGCTGCTAGGAACTGGAGTCCGGTGGGTGCGCTCGCAGGTCAACGGCGTGGAGCTGGCGGCTGGGGTGCCCACGCGCGTGGACCCCGGCGCAGACGTCATCTTTGGTGAGCCCCCGGGGGCGTGGGAGTCAGGGCGGCGTTGGCGTCCGCGCAGACCGACCAGCTTTGTGCGGCGCACCAGCCCTTTCCTGCACACGCTACGTTGCTGCTCTGCTGGCGGGAGTGCACCGCACCTCACCGACGATGCACGCCGGGGCCGGGGCTGGTCTCCCTCGCAACCCTCAAGACGCCGGCCCGGTCAAGATGCACCCACCACCCTGAGAGAAGGCCCCACCGTCTCTGCGCCCTGCACCTGCACCTGCCGTGCGCGCAGGTGACGCCAAGCTGGCGCGCTTCACGCTCGAGGCGCACGCGCCCTGACGCCCGCGCCGCTGGTGCTTTGCCCGCTGACCACGTGACTGCCATCGAGGTGTGGCCGCGCTGGAACGAGGGCGTGGCGACGCTTGCTGTACAGATTGACCACGTACAGCAGATTGACTGACCCCTGGCGACGGTGTCCCGTGCGAGTCCTGCGGGTGTTGCTGGACCCGCCAACACTGTCGCCTGTGTACAGTCCGACTTGCTGCGTTGCAAGTTGCTGGGGCGAGACCTTCTGCGCCATGCCGCGTCGCCAGAATGCAAGGTTGCGGGTCGGGTTCGTGTTGCAACCCAGGCAGCGCCGCACTGCGCCTTGTTCAGCATGCACGATGCGGGTGGTCCACGGCAGCACGCCGCCGCTACTTGGTCTTGGCTTCAGCCGGCGATGCGGCAGCGACTGCGGGCGCGGCGCCGCCCGCCTGCTCCTCCTGCTCCTCCTGCTCCTCCTTGTTCTTCTTGTAGCGCTTGTAGAGGCGCCTGCCGCCCCACACTCCGACAAACTGCGGAGCGCAGGCGACGACGTGCAGGAACAGCGCGGTCGACCGCTCGAGAACATGTGCGGGATGCGATTGCGCGCGCAGCGCCCCACATCCGGCTCACCACGGCCACGTGCACCGCGATCTTGACGCCAATGGCCATCTTAGCGACGCTTCTCTGCACACAAAGCTGTGCGCCGGGCCCCTCGTGTCCGGGCGCACGGCAGGCCTAGAAACTGCTGCCGTGCCGCCGGACTCGGACGGGGGCGCGGCGACAGACTCTGCGCGTTCGCTCCTGCGTCGCGCGAGCACAACTCGTCAAGCGCGTCTTCGCTGCGCAGTGCCAAGCGTCCCTGTCCTGCCCAAAGGAGCCCTCGCTCGCGCCCAGGCCTCAGCAGCACCACCGGAGAGGAGCTTCAGCGGCGGGTGACCATCAGGCAAGTGGTGGTGTGGTGGTGCTGCGTTGCTCAGAGCGCGAGGGGCGCCCTGCGGCTGCGCGCGTGGCGCAGCTGTCGTTGTTGACGCACCTGCTGCGTGCACTCAACCTCTGCTCCTGTGCACACGGCGGCACCACGACGCGTGCAGGAGATCGCTGCTGCTCACACGTCCCTTCCTGATGGCCTCCTCCTCCTCCAAAGCGTTGCGCCTGGCCTCGCTGCCCGGCGGCCCCCCGCCTACGCCCACCTCGCTGCTGGACCTGCCTCAGCCCTGGCTGCTGCAGCTGGCCACGTGCAAGGTTCTCAACGGGGAGGACGACGCGCTACTGGCCCTGTTCCGCACCTGCACCTTCTTCCACGATGCCGTGCTGCGCCACCGCACCGCCAGGGCCACCTTCAACGTGCCCATCGCCGCGGAGGACTTCCCGGCAGAGGTGGAGCGGCTGTGCGCTGTGGCCAGGCGCAGCAGCAACGTGCGGCTGCGGTTCGAGGGCCAGGGGCAGATGGAGGACGCGCGCCCCTGGCAGCCCTGGACCGAGACGGAGCCGCACATCACGCACCTGCTGGTGTGCGCCATGGCCCAGCTGGAGGGCGAGCAGCCGCTGGCGTGCGTCAAGGAGGTTGA
>VFQP010004211.1_pt1 | contig 13660 bp, 6 predicted proteins | sample 3512351 | NCBI WGS metagenome assembly VFQP01 (sample SAMN10412372, study PRJNA504923) | tailings metagenome | isolation source: Relicate 1 Philex TSF1 revegetated site | place: Philippines: Tuba, Benguet | collected 2017-08-29 | reverse complement strand
GCTGCAACGCGGGCAATGCACACACTCTGCAGGCGCGGCGGACTCGTGCAGCTTCAACTCGACGGTCGCGGAGCTGCGCCTGAGCGACCCAGCGGCGCAGCTCGACCCTTCCACACTCTCGAACAACACGAACACCGTGCAGTCCGGCGCGTGCCACAGCTGGCGGCTCAGCAAAACGACGCTGCTGTCTCCAGACAGCGGGTGCACCGCCAGCGGCTCGTGAGTATGGGGGGGGGGCGCTTCCCCAGGCGTGCCTCTCTTCTGGTGGCGGGACCAGCTTCGCGGGAGCACGGCACGGCATCCCAGCTGACCTCGCTCCAGCGCCACCACATTGGGTTTCCGTGCGGTGCAATGCGCAGGTGGCTGCTGCTGGAACTCTACCTGATGCGGCGCGTCACACACCCGCGGCCGGGGCAGGGCGCCCTGACGCTCGACACGTCCGGGTCGCCGGGGCGCATCGCCTTCATGGCCAGCCGCGACTACATGCCATCGGTGAGCCTCCTCCTCCTCCTCAAGCTGGGATTGGCAGCAGTGGGCCTGGTGTCGCGCGCGCGCGCGCTCAGGCACGTGGTCGCGCGCGACGTGGACCATTGCCCGCAGGTCGCCTTTTCGTCCAGCGGCAACTCGTTCCTGGCTTCGCCGCCCCTGAACGACCCCGGCCTGCAGTCCTTCCGGGGCGACGCCATTGGCAACGGGGGCCTGTACCTGGACCAGGTGGCCACGGCGTACGACCGCTGGCACCACCGCCTGCTCATCCCCAACGTCACGTCCACGCCGCGCGCCAACGACGTGTGGTGCGTGCCGCGTGTGGCCCACGCCCCCAGTGGCGCTGCTCACCTTGCAGGACGCGCCAGTTTGCCCTTCCCGGCGCCAGCTTGTCACTCCTGCGCTGTGGGGGCTGCGCAACGAGGGCTCGCGATGCGGCGGACACCCTGCTGGGACCTGCCTGCACGTGCCTTGGCGCAGGTGGATCACCGTGTCCAACCTGGACGACTCGGGCGTGTCGCTGCAGGGCTACAGCATCCGCGCCACCTGCCTGCCCGCCGCCCAGGTGCCCTGCCCCCGGCCCTTCCCCGACGCCGGCGGCTGCTCGGTGCCGCCGGGCACCGCCACGCAGCGCTCCTGCACTGCGGTGAGAGCACGGAGGGGGCTCTCTGTACACAGGTTGGAAGGGTCGTGCACTGCTCCCAGGAGCAGGATTGCTATGGGCTCGCCACCGCTGTCGGCTGCGTGACCACAGGCCACGCTGGGCGACCCCACCACGCTGACGTGCCAGTGCGACAGCGCCACGGGCGACTACGGGTGCAACCGCAACGTGACGGCCGTGGGCGCCTCGGGCTTCAGCACCACGGTCACGCTCTCCTCGGGAGCCTTCCAGTACCTGCGCGTCAACGTGCGTGGGCCCGCGTGTCATGGGTCACGTGGACAAGAGGGACGCAGTTGCTCCTTGCGCAAGGATGCGGCGGTCAACGGGTGCCGCCGCTGGGTCACGTGGCACACGCACGGCGCAGGTGCCCACCAGCGCACCCAACCCCACGTCCAACATCCTGATTGCCGAGTTCACGCGCGACGGCTCGAGCAGCTACGGCGCCGACCCCCTGCTCTTTGTCAAGCCCACCGACACGACCGACCGCAACGTGCCCTAGTGAGCGCGCAGCCGTGTGCAGGACGTTTGGACCCTTGGGTGTGGGGGTGGGTGGGCTTGCCAGGCCTGCTGGTGCGCGCGCCGCAGTGACGAGCCCGACCCCAACGGCCTCAATGCTGCTGTGCACGCCTGCGGCGCGTAGCTGGCCGGACCAGGCATCGTACGCCGACAACTCGGACTTTCTGCTGCAGCAAAACTACCACTACCTCTTCAAGCGAGACATCAAGGCCTCCAACAGCAACGTGCGGGCGCCCCACCGTTCGTTGTGCTGCGACACCGGCGTGCGGTTGTGCGAGGCGCCACCTGCAGCGCGTGCTGCAACGCCCGCCCTGGTGCGCGCAGTGGTACATTGGGATCGGCAACTGCAACTACGCCAGCAGGTACGGCAGCAACAACGGCGTGCTGCGGGGCACGCTGACGGTGCGCTGGGGCACATCCAGCACGCCCTTCATCTGCCCAAAGGTGCGTGCGGGTGGCCTCTGAGGGCAGCTGCCTGACGCACGCGCCTCCCTCCCGCCCGCGCGCACGCACGCGCGCACGCACGCGAGCTTGGTGGCTCACCCTGCCCGTCCCTCTGCACGCGCGCGCGCAGGACTGCTCCAACGGCCGCGGCACGTGCCTGGACCCGCGCTCCACGCCCAACTCGGACTGGGACCTGGCGGGCCTGGCCAACGGCAGGGCTGGCTTTGTGTGCAGCTGCCCGTCCGGGTGGGGCGGGCTGTTTTGCGACGGCGCGCTCAAGGAGGTGACGCTCAGCGCCAACAACCAGGGCATCCAGGGCACGCTGGCGCCCGGCGAGTGGAGCTACCTGCTCGTCAACATCGACACGCACAAGTTCAACTACAAGTGAGCCAGCCCTTGGATGCCCTCCCTTGGGAGGATGTGGGCGGAGCGCAAGGGAGAGGCTGCAACCGACTGGCCCTCCCCGTGCGGGTGGTCGACTGGGTGCGTGCACCGCAGGGCGGACTCGCTGGTGCTGGACTGGCGCTCCAGCGACCCGCAGGTGCAGACCGCCGCCGGGCAGCCCAACGCCCTGCTCACCATGAACGAGGGTGAGCGGCCCCTGCAGGCCGGGCGCGACGGCCCATGCTGCACGCACCCAGCCGGCCTGCTGGCCAGCCTGGTCGAGCGCCGCCTGCTGCCCTGCGACACCACACCAGTGCTGCTCAAACCCTGCCCCCAAACCCCCCCCCCCCCCCCCCCCCCCCCAATTGGCGCGCCCCCCACGCAGACGAGTACCCCCAGCAGGGCAGCTACTCTGGCAGCGGGTCCCCGGGCGGGTCCTACTACCTGGTTTCCTCGTATCCGGCCATCAACAACAAGCTGCCAGTGGAGCTCATGGGCACGCGCATGAACCAGGGCGCCTCGTACCTCATCGGTGTCTACAACTCCCAGTACCAGAGGTGAGGGCCCTCGGGTCGCTATGGGGGCGCGTCTTGCCGTCGTGTCGCTCCGGCCCCCCGCCCAGACACACACACGCCTGCTTGCCACGCGCACGCACACCTGCTCCTCCTTGGAAGCCGCAGCGTGCTCAGCGTGCCGGAAAACTGCTGTTGCGTGCGTGCGCGTGCGCCGCAGGTCGGTCAACACCTCGTACGACGTCGAGGTGTGGATGCCCTCCATGGCCGTGACGTGGCTGCACCCCTACATGTCGGTGATCCTGGGCATCACGGCGGCCATCCTGCTGTGCCTGGCGCTCACCATGTGCAAGCGCATGGCCACGCGCGGCCAGTGGGGCCCCTGGGGCCGCGGGCAGGTCAGCGACGACATGGGGCAGGAGGGCGGGGGCGGCACGCCGCGCCACGCCATGCTGCAGATTGTGGCGCCGCGGCCCCAGGGCGTGCCCCCGCACGTCGTCGACACCTTCCCAACCTACGAGTACCTGCCCCCACCCGACAAGGCCAGCGGAGGCCTGGGGGACGACGCGGCGGCCAAGGAGCAGGCCCAGCAGCAGGCGTCGCGCTCGCAGCGCGAGGCGCTGCAGGCGGCGGCGGCAGAGGCCGCCACCACCGCCGCCTCTGCCGTGCGCGCCATGGCCCAGCAGCAGCAGCAGCAGCAGCAGCAGCAGCAGCAGCAGGAGGGCGGCGCCGGCCCGGAGGACGCCGCGGCCGCAGACAACGCGCCCGGCTCGCAGCGCGTGACGCCGTCGCGCCTGGGTGGCGCCGCCGCCGGCGTGCTGCCGCGGGACGACGCGCAGACGGCGGCCACGGCGGCGGCGGCGGCCAAGGCGGCGGCGGCGGCGCACCACCGCCTGGGCCCCTCGTCCGACGGCAGCGGCCCTGGCGGCGCCATGCCGCCCATCTCCACGGCAGTGGCGCTGCCTGGCGGCGGCACCGAGGCAGGGGGCACGGTGCCCCTGGTGGCGGCGCCGGTGGAGGAGGCCAAGCTGCCTCCCCTGCCTGAGGACGACGCGCCGGCGTGCACCGTGTGCCTGTGCGAGTACGAGGCGGGCGACTGCATGCGGCGGCTGCCGTGCGGGCACGAGTTCCACCGGCAGTGCATCGACAAGTGGATGACGCAGCACGTGACGTGCCCCATGTGCCGCGAGCCGCTCGTGTCGCAGCAGGAGCTGCAGGCGCTGCAGGACATGCAGCAGATGCAGCAGGCGCAGCAGGGCGGGGGGCCCATGGCCGTCATCTTCATCCCCCAGGCCACGCGGCGGCAGGGCGGGCCCCCGGGCAACCCCAGCCGCGGCAGCTCGGGGGCGGGAGGCCCGGTGGGCTTTTGGGGCGGCTTCGTCGGGCGCATGCGCGGCTCCCCGTCTCCCGTGGGGATCGTCGCGCCCATGCCGCCGCCGCAGCAGCAGGGCATGCAGCTGGCGGCGATTGATGGCGGGGCGCGCTGGGTGGGGCCGCCCAGCAATGGGCAGCCGGGACTCGGAGGAGGGGGCTGGCAGGTGGCCACGGCCTGGGGCAGCACCAACCCCGGCGGGGACCCCTTTGCGGCGCCCTTGCCCATGGGCGGCGGCCAGCCCAGGCGGCCGCCTGGCCCCCCGCAGCAGCAGGAGCGGCGAGGCATCGGCAGCCGCGGCACTCCCACGGACGTGCCCAGCAGCCCGCTTCAGCAGCAGCACCAGGGCTGGGCTACGGCGACGGTGGGAGCGGGGAGGCCGGCTCCGGTGCTCGTGACGGCCAGCGCAACGGTGGCGTCGCCCTCCCACGGCGGCGGCACGCCCTTGGCGAGCCGTGCGTCGGCGGCCCGGGACACGGGCTCCCCCGGCCAGACGGCGCGCAGCACTGGCGCGCTGCCCCTGGTGCAGTAGTGATTGAGTTTGTGGTGGTCATCGCCACGTGTGTGTACCACGCGCCCCGACTCTCCTCACGCCGTGCGCTGCGACGGTGCGAGAGGTTTCGAGGTCTCGGGCGCCCCTCATCATCTGATGGACACCATGTTGCACTGTGCATGAAGACTAGTGCGGGCTGCTGTGGCTCTGTGTGTGTGTGTGTGTGTGTGTGTGTGCAATCACACTTGTCATGTGGTGCGAGCAGGCCACCAGAAGCAGCACACAAGCGCAGCGCAGCGAGCACAGAGCAGACATCACCGCGCGCGCGAACACACGCACACACACACAAGCAGCCAGTCACTCGCGGCAAAGCGAAGAAGGAGCCCGAGCACACTCTCGCTTCCGCCCAGCAGCGCAGCGCCATGAGCTACCAGCAAGGTGAGGCTTAGAAGCACAGGGCGGTGCAGTGGGGGACGTGTGTGGCGACTCGCGCGTCCTTCCAGCGCTCGTGCACGGCCCCATTGGGACGACGACATCTCGAAGGCACGGCATTGCCACCGAACCAGCACGCCCACGGCGCCGCCTGACATGCTGTCCGCAGGATACCCCCAGCAGGGATACCCTCAGCAGGGATACCCCCCTCCGCCCCCAGGTGCGCTCCACTGCGTCTGGGCGAGGGGCCATTGCCATCTGCGCGGCAGCTGCCGTCAACCGGGTGGTCCTTGCTGTGGGTGTGGAAGGGGTGCTGCCAGTGCACAGGAGGCCTGCGGCTTTGGCGGCTTGTCGTGCCGCGGCTTGACGTCGTTCCCTGCACACGCGCTCGCCCTCGCAGGCTACCCCCCCGCGCAGGGCTACCCCCAGCCTGGCGGGTACGGCGCGCCGCCGCCGGGCTACCCGGCCGGCTACCCGCCTCCGCCGCCTGGTGAGAGAACTGGGGTCTGGGCGTGGGACGCCGCAGCACTCCCAAGACGCCGTGCGGCCAAACGCTGCGTGCTTGCCCTGGCCGCCTGACCCGCAGGCGCCTACCCTGGGCAGCCGCAGCACGTGGTGGTGGTCCAGCAGCAGGACAACAACAGCGCCGAGAAGGGCTGCCTGGCGGCCTGCCTGGCCGCCTTGTGCTGCTGCTGCGCACTGGACATTTGCCTCTGATCGTCACGTGACGAGGAAGACGACGCCGTGGTGACCGACGTGACACATGCTGCTCAGCTGCGTGCGCCTGGACCACCTGTGGACCTTTCGACGGACCCCTCGTATCCTTGCGAGAGATGCTTGGCAACTACTGACGACTTGCTCAGCGCGGAACTACAGCAGCAGCAGTGTACACGCAGCCTGCGGGAAGCGGAGCCAGAGACACACAAAGGGGCGCGTACAAGAAAAAATGATCGGTTGAGCGGCGCCAGCGTGGCCAGCCGTTGCGGCGCTCAAGAAAAGTCGCGGTCGGGGAACATGGCGGGCGCCAGCAGCGTCCAGGCGTAGAGCGCGCCCGTGAGCCACAGCGCGCCCGTCTTCACCCACACGCTGGCCCACCCCACGTCCAGCCGGTCCTTGTCCTGCGCCCAGGTCAGGTCAGCAGGTGCGACCGGGCACGCGTGAGCACTGGCTCCCCACCCAAACGCAAGCACGCGCTGCCCCCTTGCTCTCCCCTCCTCCTCCACACGCCCCTTGAGCAACCCCGCACCTGCACGCTGCTGCCCCAGCCCGTCATGAGCATGGCGATGTACATGGAGGCCAGCGCAAAGATGAGGTGGAAGAACGAGTAGTTGTACGTGACGGGCGCAAACTCGTCAATGGCGGCGCCGCCGGCCCCAGGCAGCTTCTCGGCCGCCAGGCGCTGCGCCTCCTGCTCGCCGGGCGCCGCCAGGCTGCCGCCGTCCAGCCCGGCGCTGGTGGCCGTGAGGCCCTGGTCCGTGAGCAGGGCCATGCGCTGCTCCTCCATGTCGCCGCCGTCCACCGAGCTGTCGAGCGTGAAGAGCGACGTGTTGGAGCCGGCGCGGAACGCCGCGTACACCACGGCCGCCAGCGTCACCAGCATGCCCAGCGCCAGCGTGCTGCCTGCGCGCATGCAGTGCGTGTGTGTGGAGGGTGGGTGGCTGCTGAGGGTGTTGGGAGGGGGTGGTGTTCGAGGCGACAGCGGTAGCTGGGGCATCCAGCAGCAGACTGCTTGTGCGCTGGATCCCCCCTCACCTGATGCGGCCGTGATTTTCTGCGCCAGTCCGTTGCACTGGTAGTCCTTGGGCTCGCTCTGCAGGCTGCTGAAGCAGAGGTACATGCAGTAGAGCGCGATGACGGCGCTGGGGAAGATGGAGCCCTTTTTGCAGACGGGGTGCAGGCTCAGCACGCTGAGCGCCACCACCACGAGCAGCGCCAGCGTGATGAGCGCCACGTTGAGAGAGCACGCGCCCGCGCCCGCCGGCTTGAACCAGTGGTACATGAGCCCTGCGGCAAGTGGGGGCGGCCACGGGTGCCCCGCACGGATGATCAGCGACCTGGTCGCATGCCAGGTAGGAGGTGCGGTGGGTGAGGTGTGGTGGGGGGAGGGGGGGGCTGTGCGCCGCGCTCACCCGTCAGCACGATGGCCCCCGAGTAGGCGCCCAGGGTGCAGGCCAGCAGGGCGTAGTACCACGTGGGGTCCTCCTCCGCCATGCCCACCCACGTCTCGTTCCACACCTGCGCAGCGCCATGGCGGGACCCAAGAGGAGCGAGGAAGGGGTCAGTCAGGGGTGGAGCAGCAGCGCTGCAGGAGAAGGCTGTGGCAGCCCCCAGTCAACCCCACGCACGAGGCCGCACCTGCACGAAGTCCAGGAGGATGACCATCTGGATGATGAGGAAGGCGCCAGAGCCCACGCGCGCCACCTCGGCTGCGTGTGCACGCCCAGCAGCAAGCAGTGAGGCACAGCGTTGGGCCACGGAGGCAGCTGCACACTACGGCCGCTCCCTGCCGCTGATGTTGCGCTGCCCGTGCGCCTGGCTGCTCACCATACCCCTCCACCACGTTGTTCGGCAGCAGGAAGGGGAAGGCCGTGAAGATGAGCCACACAAAGAGCTTGAGCAGGTAGTTCCCGTGGTGCAGGTGCTTGTCGCGCTTGTCGCTCTTGTACTTGACGCCGATGAGCGCCAGCGACATGCTGATGAAGAAGAGCTGCGCGCAGCAAAGGACAGGAGAGGAAGCAGCACGAGGCTGCCCTTGGCTTGGTGGTCTCCGGAAGAGCTGCTGCCCATCTGCAGCCTGCTCCTCTCCCTCTTGTGCACGCACGAAGTTGCCCATGCTGACACGGTAGACGGCCTGCTGCCCGAACCACTTGTCGTCGAACTCAAAGTGCGCCGCGTCGCGCACGATCCCTGCGTGCGCCGGGGCGGCGTGTGAGCTTTCGGGAGGAGAGGGCGTCGCACCCCTCCTCGGGCGATTGCGCTGGAGCGCCTCCCTGCAGCTCCTCCCTCACAGGGAATCTTCTCGAGCAGGGGCTTGGCAAAGTCGCGCAGAATCCATGCCGTGACGATGGCCAGGAAGAAGAGGAAGCTCCACGCGACGCGCGCCGAGTGGGTGAGCACCTCCTGAGACGTCCACTGGCACGCAGCGCACGCGCAGTACGCCGCTGTGCTCGCTGCAAGGCTAGCAGCCCACTGACCGATGAACATTGTGGCTGCGAACTAACCTGCTCTGCGCACGTCCACAGGCGCTCCCACCCCCTCTTGGCCCGGCAGTCCATGCGGAAACAGAACCGCGCCGCGGTGGAGCGCAAGCATGCCGCAGCAGCACGCCCTTTATCCCCACCCAATGGGGCCCCTGGACACCACGCAGCAGCTGGCGTGGCGGGACGTGGGCGCCCTGGTGGCGGGCGCGCGCGCCCTCTGCGCGCTGTGCCGTGGCTTCCTGGGCCCCCACAAGGCCGTCAAGTGCGTGGTGCCGCCCACGCCACCGCCGGGCGCGTCTTCTGCTGGGGACAGCTCTGCCGCTCTGGATGATCAGCGGCGGCGACAGTCGCGTCACGTTCGAACCGAACGCGGCGACGGCGGGGGCGGCGCTCTGGTGGCGACGGCGGTGGACCTGCTGCACGCCGTCAGCGGCGAGCCCACCAGCACCACGCTGCTGCTGGAGTACGCGGAAGCGCAGGCAAGCCGTTGCATTGGTGCGGCCGAGACGCGCCCAACCAGCTGCCCCTCATGCCACCCATCCCTCCGCTCCACGGCGCGCAGGTGCAGGCGTGCGGCGGTGGCGACACGTGGCTGGTGGTCTTGGCGGGCCTGCTGCTCGGCGCCGCCATGGACCTGCTCCACGAGGGCTGCCCCCACAGCGTGCTGCTGTGCGGCCTGGAGCAGGCGCTGGCGCAGTGCGCCCAGGTGCGCCCTGAAGGGGACCTGCCCCAGTGCCCAGCTGCTGCACTGTTCCACGGGGCCTCTCACACGCAGACGGCGCTCCCCACCCACCCCCTCCTCTGGCCCGCAGGTGGCGAGGTCGTACCGCCTGACAGTGGACCAGCTGCTGCACGCGCCAGACGGCAGCGACCAGAGCAGCCACACGCAGCAGCTGGAGCAGCACTGGCGCCACGTCTGCGCAGCGCTGGCCGCACCACCACCTGCTCGCCCCTCACTATCCACTCTCTCACGCATGGCGCCGCCGCCACCCCCGTCACCGCCACCCCCGCCAGCCTCCATGCCCCCGCCATGGCTGCAGCCGCAAGCAGAGGCCGAGGATGACGACAACGCCGACGACGTGGGGTGGTTCTTCTCCTCTTCGGAGCCACCGAACGTTCCGCCCGTCCCCCCACCGGCACCACAGCTGCAGCGCAGCCCCCACCGAGGACACCACCACCTCCGCCCTCCCTCGACCCCCCAGCACCCACGCACACCATCTGCCGGCAGTGGTGGTGTGGCGCCTCCCAGCCCCCCATCCCTCGCCACCGCGGTGGCTGGCGGCTCCGCGCTGCCCGTGTGCGCCCAAGACGCAGGGCCGGGCGGCGCACCGCTCGCGGCTGCGCCCGCGTACCTCCCGACGCCGCAGCGCCGCGCCCTGTCGGCTGTGGCGCGCGCCGCCAGCCACGGGCAGGGGGCCGAGATGCGGCTGGCGGCGGCAGCGCTGGCTGCCTGCCTGCACCAGCTGGGTGCGGCACACCTCGCTGGGGACACCTCGCAGCAGCAGCAGCAGCAGCAGCTGGGCGGGCTGTGCGGGCGCGTGGAGTGGCGGAGGCACGTGGCGGTGAGCGAGGTGCAGCGGGCGCCACACTGCCTGGGCGGCGCGGGCGGGGCGGTGCTGCCTGGCGTCTGCGTGCCCGCCGGCGCGGCGTCCCTGGGCGAGGCGGGGCGCAGCTGGCTGCACGACCACGTGCCCCTGGCCCTCTGCCTGGGGGCGGGGGAGGCGCTCGGGGCTGCGCGCGCTTGGGGGGAGGGCGCGGAGGAGGGCGTGGCCGTCACGGTGGGCGTGCTGGAGGGAGGGCTGGGCCTCCTGCCGCCCAGCACCAGTCAGCAGCGGGAGCAGCAGCAGCAGGAGGAAGATAGGGGCGAGGGGGAGGCGGCGGAGCAAGTGCCGTGGTGGCTGCGGCTAGGGAGCGGCCCGCACGACTCGGCGGGCTTGCTGCATGGCAGCGGCGTGGTGCGCGTGGTGCGGCCCTGCTCCCTCTCGCCCGCAGTGGTAGGCAGCGCCGACCTGGCGCTGCAGCTGGCCTGTCAGCAGGTGCTGGGCGTGCTGAGGCCGCTGGGCGTGCGGGTGCTGCTGCTGGGCGCCGCCTTCCCCCAAGCCCTGGCCGAGCGCCTGCGGGAGGTGGGCGGCGTGTGCCTGGCCGGCCCCCTGCCGGCGGCCACGCTGGGCGCGCTGGCGGCGGCGTGCGGCACGGTGCCCGCTGCGGGGCTGGCGGCCCTCGGCACTGGCCACGCTGGTGACGGCCGGGGGGCGGCTGGGGCGGGGGAGCAGCTGGGCAGGGGCGTGGCGCGCGTGAGGGCGTGCATGGTGGAGGTGGGCGCCGGCCAGGCGGGTGGCGGCGCGCCCCAGGGAGGGGCGATGGGCACCTGGAGGGGAGATCCGGCGGCGGGGGAGGCGTGGGGCCTGGAGCGGCTGCTGGTGCTGCGGCCTGAGCAGCAGGGCGCGTGGCCGGGGGGCCTGCAGGCAGTGGGCGCGGCGCCTGCAGCGCCGGCCGTGTCGGTCCTCGTGGCGGATGTGACGGAGCTGGGGCGGCGGCGCCGGGCGCACAGCGTGGAGCGGTGCTTCAGGCGGCTTCAGGCCTGCCTGGTCGCTGGGGCCTGCCTCCCTGGGGGCGGCGTGTACGAGCTCCTGTGCGCTCAGGCGCTCAGGGGCAGCGGCAGCAGCGGGGAAGAGAATGGGCGGGGAGAGGGCGGGGAGAGGGAGGCGAGGGGGTCGGCAGCGCCGGCGGCGTGGGTGGCGGCGTCGCAGCAGGCGCGGGCTGAGGCGCAGGCGTGGGCTGGGGTGGTGGCGGCGCGCGTGGCCGGGTGCATGGAGGAGCTGGTGCTGGCGCTGCTGCAGAACGGCGGCCTGGCGTACGCGCAGGGCGCTGAGCGGCTGGCGCGCGCGGCCGCCCTGCTGCAGCGGCCCCGGTGCGCAGGTCTGGGGCATGGGCGAGGGTCAGGTGGCGGCTGGCCGAGCGCAGTGCTCGAGGCGCAGCGCGCGCTGCACGGGTGCGATGGCGATGGCGAGGACGAGGACGGCATGCACGACGGGACGGGGGCGCCGCGGGTGCCTGTGGTGGATGCTTTGAGCGCTCGCTTGCACGCGCTGGACGCCTGCCTGGCCCTGGTGAAGCAGATGGTCACGGCCGACGCGCACGTCTGCAACGGCGGCGGCGGGTGCTGCGCTCCAGAGGCCAGAGGCTCCATTGGGCGCGCGGGCCCACGCAGCACTTATTGGGCGGTGCGCTGGGCAGGTGCAGGCCGGTGCGCTGGGGGCCCCGCGCGGACTGATTGGCCAGCAGAGGGGGCTCCAGGGCTCTTTACGGGCAGCTCACCAGTGGCTCGCAGACCTCCTCCAGGCGCAGCGATGCGCGGGCGTGCGGCAGCGCAGGCCCTCGAGCCGCCCAGCGCTCCCCCCTCACCGGAGGGTCCAGTCTGCGTGCGCCGAAGGAGGCGGCTGGAACAGGGACGTGGGGCGCGTAGGGGGTGGTGCGGCGGTTGGGTGGCGGCCGGCCCAAAGAAGCGGTGGGCAGTCTGTCGGGCGACGAAAGCAGGGCGACGACCGGCCCTTGCTCCAGCTTGTCAGGGTGGGCCTCCGAGCGCAAGTTCGAGGTGTCGTGCGGCGTGTGGTGGAACGTCGCGTTGCGCGAAATCAGGGCGTGCCGCGGGCTGCGACGCGGCCTCCGGGCTTGGTGATTGCGCGCGGTCTTCGTGGAGCGCGCTTCTTGGCGCCGTGGACTCGCCGGCGCGGCTCTAGCTCCTCGCACGAGTCGCGCAGAGGTTGGCTTGCTCCCGCCCGCGTGCGGTGTCGCCTTTGGCGTTGTTGTCGGCGCCCGGAGCCCGCCTTTCTCACTCTCTCAGATGGCGGAAGAGGAGACGCTCCAAAGCGCTACAAAAGCCAGTGCAGAGCGTCACCTCCTCGCAACGTTGTTAACAGACACACTTCTTGACCAGCACCACCATGACGATGCTCAGACTGCTGCTGGCGCTCAGCACCGCGGCCATGCTGGTGGTGGACGCCCGCGTTCTGCACCCCGCCCAGGGCCACCCCGCCCTGAGCCACCCCGCCCAGGGCCGCCCCGCGCAGAACCACCCCGCGCAGGAGCACCCTTCCGCCCAGCCCCCGGTGGCGGAGCACCCGTCCGCCCAGCACCCTTCCGCCCAGCCTCCAGTGGCTGAGCACCCTTCGGCCGAGCACCCATCCGCCCAGCACCCGTCCGCCCAGCACCCTTCGGCCCAGCCTCCAGTGGCTGAGCATCCTTCAGCCCAGCGCCCCCTGGATGTGGCTGAGCACCCTTCGGCCGAGCACCCATCCGCCCAGCGCCCGGCCGCCCAGCACCCTTCGGCCCAGCCCCCCTTGGTAGTGGCTGAGCGCCCTTCGGCCGAGCACCCGTCCGCCCAACATCCGTCCGCCCACCACCCGTCCACCCACCACCCGTCTGCCCAGCATCCTTCGGCGCAGGTGAGAGCGTGGGTCGCACCTGCGGCGATGGCGACGCCACCCACTGTTTTCTGCGTCACCCTTCTCTCCTGCCGCCACCTCACCCCTCGCCATGCGGTGTGCGCATGTGCGCCGCAGGTGGGCAGCAACCCCCCGAGCGTGCTCGATGGCGCGCTGACGGCGGCGGACCTGGACATCGGCTTCGATGGTTTTGAGGTGTCTGCGGTGGTGACTGAGGCCGAGATCTCCTTGCTGTGATCCACCGACGCAATTTGAGGCGGCTAGACGTGTGTACATGTATACAAGACGGCTGTAATCTCGTTCACCTGCCTGTCGCCTGAGGCGGTGCTGCCTTCCTGCTGTTTGCCTCTGCAAGTGCGCGCGACTTGCACAGTGGGCCGTGCGTGCCAGTGTGGACGCTCTGGGCGCCCGTTGCACGCTCTGGCCGCCTGCCCGCCCCTGGTCAAGCAGATGGCCGCCGGGCGCGCACTGCGGGCGTGCCTGGCCCTGCAGGCAGGCCTCAGGCTCGCGGTTCCAGCGTGGCGGCTCAACGCAACAGTTTCCATCGTCATGCAGCTCGATCTCGAGCTTTCTCCGCGGGTCGCGATGAGTTGACCCGCCGTAGTCAAAGCGGTCGCGCGAGGGGGAGCGCGCGCGCGCGAGAGAGAGAGATCGGCGGACCGAACCTGTCCTGGATTGCGATGCGCTGAGTTGTCGCGTGCGGTGTCGTCCTAGC
>VFQP010004210.1_pt1 | contig 13662 bp, 7 predicted proteins | sample 3512351 | NCBI WGS metagenome assembly VFQP01 (sample SAMN10412372, study PRJNA504923) | tailings metagenome | isolation source: Relicate 1 Philex TSF1 revegetated site | place: Philippines: Tuba, Benguet | collected 2017-08-29 | reverse complement strand
GAACAAATTACTAATTGAATATCAATATTTTGGAACAGTTGATTATATAAAAACTTTGTTTCAGTATTCAAATATCGATTTTGAGATATGCGAAACCTATCAAAAGATGAGTTTTCGCAACCGATCGGTGGTAGTTGGGGGGAATGGGGTGGTGAATTTGTCGGTTCCGTTGATCAAGGGGCGCGACCAAAAAACAGCGCTTACCGATATCCGCATTAGTTATGATCAGGCATGGCAAATGCAACAATGGCGAACCATCGTTTCCTGTTATAACCGGTCGCCGTACTTTGAATATTATGCCCCCTGGCTCGAGAATTTCTTTCAGCGTAAACCGGTTTTCCTGATCGACCTGAATCGGGAGATCACAGCCTGGTTATGGAAAATGCTGAAGATTACAGCTACCAGGGGGGAAACCCTTTCCTTTGTTCCGGTTGGACAAACGCCCGATACCATCACCGACCGGAGGGGGTATTTTAATCCGAGAACAAATATTGCCGAGGATGACCAGATCCGGTATTACCAGGTATTTGAAGATCGTCTGGGCTTTATTCCGCACCTGAGCATTCTGGATCTCTTATTTTGTGAGGGGCCGTCGGCTATTTCTTTGTTAGCAAGCAACACATAAGGGTGATAATTTATCTTGGGGTATATCTGCTTCAGCCCTAACTTTAACCTCGTAACCCAAATGGTGCTATAATGAATATGGCATCGAACTCGTGTGAATGATTGTACGTTTTGTTTTACTCATCCTGGGAGTATGCTGCTCCGGCCTGCTTTTGGCTCAAGACAATTCCAACAAGGGGAAAGAATTTTGGATCGCTTATCCTGCTCATATTGATGGGTCAAGCTCTGTGATGGGGATTTATATTACTTCCGATGTAAATACAACCGGGAAAATTCAGGTAGGGACAACCACCAGTCTTGATATTAATATCATTGCCAATGAAGTGACCCGTATTTTTCTGGGTGGTGCAAACACTGCTTCCAATGCGTCCAATTCAGATGTGTACCTCAATATGACAGATGGGGTGAAAACAGGAGGGGCCATAAAAGTGACTACAGTGCAACCAGTGGTGGTTTACTCCCATATAATCCGATCGGCCCGAAGTGGTGCCTCTTTGGTATTGCCAACACCTGTATTGGGCAATGAATATATTGTTCCAAGTTATGGATCTGTATCAACTAGCGGTCCGGGAATGGGAACGAATGGTAGCAGGGGAGGAATAGGCATTATTGCAGTTATTGCCACGCAGGCTAACACCACTATTGAAATAACGCCTACCGCTAATGGTCTAACTCGCAGTGCTGCACCTTTTCAGGTAACACTCCCCAATGCCGGAGATGTTTACCAGTTTCAAAGTGCAGAATCGGCCGATCTTTCCGGATCAAAGGTTCGCTCTATTGCTTCGGGTGGCACGGGCGGTTGTAAACCGATTGCCGTTTATTCGGCAACTACCTGGACGGCCTTAGATTGTACAGGAGCATCTGGTGGCGATAATCTCTATCAGCAATTATTCCCCACCCGCTCCTGGGGTAAAAAGTTTGTAACGGCTCCCTTCATCAACCGAACATATGACATTTACAGGATCTATGTAACCAATCCCAGCACGAAGGTTCGTGTAACCGATAATGGCATATCATCTCAGCTTACCACTGCCATGTTCAATGCAACGGGCAACTATTATACCTACAAAACAGCCCGTCCATTGGAGTTTGAGGGCGATGCACCCATCTCGGTTGTACAATACATGATTTCTCAGACCTGTAACACGGGATGTAATACCAATAATGCGCCTCAAAACTGTCTTTCCGATCCTGAAATGGTGATTTTGAGTCCGGTGGAGCAAACCCTCGATAAGATTACTTTTTTTTCAGCTCATAGTACTTATGTTCCGGCTAATCAAACTGCTGTTAGCAGACATTACGTTAATATCATCATCGGAAAGAATCATAAGGGATCGGTTAAAATTGACAATGCTGCTCCTGCTGGAAGTTTTATTGATATCCCAGGCACTAACTATGCGTATCTCCAGGAAGATCTTACCACTTCATCGGCTCAAAATCCGGTACATAGGGTTTCGGCCGACAGTAGTTTTTCGGCTATCGTGTATGGTTATGGTAATGTTGAATCCTACGGTTATAATGGCGGAACCAATGTAAAGGATTTTAGTGCGAGCATTAGTTTTGCGAATCAGTTTAAGCGCATTGATTCTGCTGTTGCCTGTATTAATACGCCATCACAGTTTGCTGTGCCACTAAACTATCTGCCTTCCACCCTGAAATGGAATTTTAGTGCAGCCCCTGGTGTTACGCCGAATACTGAGATTGCGGTGAGCGGTACCCCTGTACCTGATAGTACCGTTTTGCGTAACGGACAACCCTTTTATTATTTTAGTCCGGGTACTAGTTTTACCTTCTCCACTGTAAGCACTTCAGCCAAAACTGATACCATTAAAATATTCACTACTTCTGCCACACCAGATGGCTGTGGTAGTACTGAACAAACGATTGTTATACCGATAAAGGTGAACCTGAAGCCCTCGGCCGATTTCAGCTGGACGGGTTCTGGTTGTGCCAGTGGTATAACAAGCTTTACGACCCCCGCTTTGTCGGGTGGACGTTGGCTCTGGAATATGGGTAATGGCTCACAACTTGATCTCACTACCCCCACTCATGATGTTAGATTTGGCACTGCGGGAAATTATCTTGTAAAACTCTCAGCCATTTCAGATATTGGTTGTGCATCTGATGAAGTATCAAAAACTGTTTCATTGACCGCAAAACCGAACGCATCATTTACCTATTCGGCTATTCGTTGCGTTGATACTGATATTCAGTTTACAGATGCATCTACTACTGCTTCGGGTAGTATTGCCAAGTGGACCTGGAATCTTGACAATGGCGCTGGTTCATATACTGTTACTACAAATGCTGTTCAAACGACGCGGTATGCAACTACTGGTAGTAGGCGGGTATCCCTGATTGTTGAAACCCAAACCGGTTGTAAGAGCGACGAGTATACCCCGACATCGCCGGTAGTGGTGAATCCCAGTCCTCAACCCGGATTCATACTCCCGGAAGTTTGTTTGAATGATGCCAGTGCCCGATTTACAGATACCAGTAAAATTGCCGATGGTTCTGAAGCCCAGTTTCAATACCTCTGGACCTTCAATGCCGGAACGCCGGCAATCAGTCCGGGTCCAAATGTACCGACCAGTACGGTAAAGAATCCTGCAGTTAAGTATAATAAAGCCGATGTGTATACTGTTACACAGCGTGTTACCTCCAAAGATGGTTGTGCGGCAACTGCAACCCAACAGTTTACCGTGAATGGTTCAGTTCCCAAAGCTGATTTCTCGGTGGAAACAGCTGTGCCCCTCTGTAGCAAATTCCCGGTGGTTATCAAGGATCTTTCTACAGTTGATTTTGGGAATGTTACCCGTTCGGAGATTTACTGGGATCGGGTTAATCAGCCTAACCAGCTGGTGAATGATGATAATCCTTCACCGAATAAATTGTACAGCCATTCCTATGCCGTTAATGGTAGTTCGGGTGTGCCTTATAATATTCGATTCGTGGCATATTCTGGAGGCAGCACCTGTGTGAGTGAGCTTACAAAAACAGTTACGGTGTATCCTAGTCCCACTGCAAGCTATACAGCCAGCAAAACCGCCATTTGTTTCGGTGAAACAGTCCAGTTTACTGATCAGAGTGGTAACACGAGTCCGGCTCCATTAGTAAGATGGGTTTGGGATCTGGGATTGAATACGACTTCTTCTATTCAAAACCCCTTGAAGCAGTATCGCGATTCAGGAACCTTTATCACTTCGTTGCATGGCTATAGCCAGGATGGCTGTGTTAGTGATACAGCCAAAGTTACTATAGCAGTGAATCCATTGCCTGTACTAACTATGGGGACCAAGAGCTATACCGTATTAGAGGGAGGGCAGGCGAATCTATCCCCGGCTTTTGTGTATGCCAATAGTCCCAGTTTTCAATGGACGCCCCCCATGTATCTGAGCAGCACTTCGACTTTTTCTACTGTCACTATACCATTATCCGATATCACTTATACTTTCCAGGTAACTAGTTTGGAGGGTTGCTCGGCGAGTGACCAGATAACAGTTAAAGTGTTAAAATCGCCCGAAATACCCAATGCTTTCTCGCCAAATGGAGATGGTGTGAATGATACGTGGAATATTAAGTATCTTGAGAGCTATCCGGGAGCCGTGATAGAAGTATTCAACCGTTATGGTCAGATCGTGTATCGCGCAACCGGCTATAGCAGACCCTGGGATGGCACCACCAATGGTAAGTTATTGCCTATTGGTACCTATTATTATATCATTAATCCAAAAAATGGCCGCCAGCCCCTGAATGGCTCCATTACGATCATCAGATAATATGAAGCGGAATCTCATCGTATCTCTTTCTGCCATCTGTCTTTTTTTGTTAAGCGGACTTGGGCTCTATGCACAACAGCGACCTTATTATACCCAGTACATCATGAATAATTATATTATCAATCCGGCAGTAGCAGGTATTGAAAATTACTGGGATGTGAAGGCTTCACACAGGATGCAATGGGTAGGGGTGCAGGATGCACCTGTCACCACTTACTTAACTATACATGGGCCTATTAAGAAGAGCGATTATGGCTGGGAAACCGCTACCAGCATGAGAGCCCGCGGTGAGAACCCCAGGGGAAATGCCTACTGGCAAAGCTATCAGTCGGCGGAACCTCACCATGGGGTTGGTTTTACCATGTTGAATGATAAAACAGGTCCATTGAACCGTTTTGCGGCATTTGGTACCTATTCCTATCATATCGGGATTTCGCCGCAAACCAGTTTGGCCGCTGGTATTTCTGCAGGGATCAGTAATATGAGTCTGGATGCTTCCAAACTAAACTTCGGTAGTGTGAATGTTGACCCCGCAGTGGCAGGCAGCGGATTGATTAACCAAATCAAACCTGATATCAGTGCCGGACTTTGGTTGTATTCCAAGAATTATTTCCTGGGACTTTCTGCCCAGCAAATCATTCCACAGAATATCGCTTTTTCAAATAATACGGTTTATGTGGAGAATGGCCGTCTGATACCACACTTATTCCTGAGTGCGGGTTACAGGATGCAACTATCTGAAGACTTGAGTCTGTTACCATCTACACTCATCCGTTATGTGAGTCCGTTACCTGTTGGTTTTGATATTAATGCCAAACTGATGTATCAGGACATTATATGGGCAGGTGGTTCATACCGCTATAAAGACGGATTTGCGGGAATGGTTGGTTTGAATGTGAGTCATAATATTAATATTGGTTATTCCTATGATCTTCAAACATCGCGATTGAATACGGTGAGCAAGGGAACCCATGAAATTTTGATTGGCTTTCAGATTGGCAATCGGTATGGTGATTGGTGTCCGAGGAATTTATGGTAAATTACTGCTAACCACAGTTGAATAATCGGTTTACTCTTCTCTTTTTTGTCTAAGCTCCATTGGCCGTTGGTGCTATTTATTGTCCTCAATTTAATACATGCTTGGATCATTATTCATTTTCGGATGCTACTGCAGGTGTTAAGAATGGCTATTTTTTTGGATTAAACAAACTTGAAAGCTAATAGAAATAAGAAAAATTCTCTTTTTATTGCAGTTTTAAACGGAGTTATTGTTGTAAAGCCTCATTTATCAAAGCGAATGTATATAGTGATATTTACATGTTTTGATCAGGGTCAACAGGCTCATTGTCAGGTATTGGCCATGATAACATATAGTTATTGATGTACCATTCCAGTAAAATTTGTTTTAGTAGCATGTAAAACGCTAATGGCTGCGATTGATCTACAAATCGGGCATAATGGTAAAGAAGGGGCGACTCATATGACGGTGCCGGTCTTTTTTCTTCTCTTATTTGCTCTATAACAATCAGATCTAACAAACTATCTTTCACCTCTCTATCTTCTTGTGCCGATGATGTAGGAGCTTGATTTTTTTTCTTTTGTTCCTGCTTATCTTTCTTTTCTTTACCGCTATCTTTTCTGGTTTTAATGGCTTCATTCACATCCTTCATGATCTTATTCCATTCACTGGCTGGTATCAGTTTCTGAAGCCCAATTTTATTCAGTTCATCCAAAGCAATATTGATATTCTTGTCGATACCGAGGTTTTCCAGTTCCGGTATGAGTGTTGGAATATTGCTCAGTTGTTCGATAGCAGTACCTGCGGCCGTTAATCCAAGCTGAATAGCTTTATTGGTCTCATCCATCATTCTTTTGGTACCCAATAATGGAGCCGTTAACTTAAGGGAATCAAAAATGCTGTATGCCTGTAACATATCGGAACGCATTTTCTCCGATTGCATGATATCGTTGCTTCTGAGTTCTTCACTGGCTTGTTTCAAAGCCATATTCACTGTTTCAGGCAGTTTTTCAAAGGTTTCCCTTACTTCTGCACTATTCAAGCTATTCTGTACTTCCAGTGCTGCCAGTTTCAGGTTTTCCTGCATTTCTTCTTTCAAAGTACCGGATAAAAAGAAAGCAGGGTTAAATAAAGGATTGGTAACTTTTACTGCCATTGGCTCAACCGATATGGGCTGAATAGCTACAACTGAGGTATCATTGACTGATGGTTGTTGGGCAGTTTCTGGTGTTTTTGCAGGACTGAACCAGGCGATACAGGATAGAATACCGGTTACCATCAGGAAAGACAATAATTGTTTTCTGTAGTTAAAGGTCTTTTCCTGTGCACCCACCATTCTTTTGATGCGTCCAAGTAATTCATGTTGTCCGTTGCCAGTTGCCGCCAAAGCAAAAGCAGGAGTGGGTTGTAGCTGGGCAAGGCGTAGCAGGGCCTCTGCATAGGTAGCAGGATTGTATTGATAGGCCAGTACCCAATCGTCGCAGCAATGTTCCCTTTCTTTTCTGATTTGACGGGCCAATAATTGGGTAAAGGGGTTGAAGAATAAGCCAATTTCGGTGATTGATAGAAATAAATTCACCAAATAATCCAGCCGTTTAATGTGGGCCAACTCATGTAGTATGATGGCTTCCAACTGAGCCATAGTAAGGTGATTTATGCTGGCAACAGGCACCAATACCATAGGTTTCAGGAATCCAATGGTAAGGGGAGAAGCAACTTTTTCAGAGAGGAAGAAGCCGATCTTTCTTCCAATTTGCATGCGTTCGGTGAGTCTGGTAAAAAGTTGAACCCACTCTACGGGCATTTCTACCAGTCCTTGTGTACGAAGCAGGTTAATTTTTTTATAACCCAGGTACCAACGTATTAGTAGTACAATGAGTAGTAATAGGTAAGCAACAGAAAGATAAGGTAGCAATTGTTCGGCCCAGATCATGGATTTGATGATCCATGATTTAAAACCTGTTCCATGTGGCACGATGGTCGTGACAGTAGACTGGTTTGTGGTCATCGCATCTTGCAAGGCGCGGATGCCTGTATATTGCTGATGGTAAAAATTGAACGTGAATAAAAACCAAACAAATCCCAATACCTGAAAGATTACGGCAAGGTTATATCTTTTCCGTGCACTTCCCTTCATAGGCATGCTAATGAGCAGGTAAGCCAGCCATAGCAGGGCCATTTGCCACAAACTATTGGTAATGGCATAACCAAGTGCTTGCAGAATGGGAAGTTGGAAAAGATGAGACATCTTACTGTTGTTTTTTCAGGTTATCCAATAAAGCCTGTATTTGATCCAGTTCGTCCTTATTAGGGGCATGGTTACCCAGAGCTTGCATCACCAACTGACTGGAAGAGCCGCCAAACAGGGAGTTGATCATTTTACCTACCATTTGCTGCTGCGTATTTTCCTTGCTGATATTGGCACGGTAAATATGGGTTTTGCTGCTATCATCCCTTTTCACCAAACCCTTCTCGAACATGATTTGCATGAGTTTGAGCGTAGTGGTATAACCCGCTTCTTTATGTTCACTCAGTATTTCATGTACTTCCCTAACGGTGGCATGCTGTTTATCCCATAATACACGCAGGATCTCTAATTCACTTTCCGTGGGTTTAATATTCTTAGCCATTATTTACGATTTAATTCGTAAGCAAGTTACGAACCGTAAGCATATCATCGTAAAAAAAATTGTTAATGGTCTGGAACCCGTTAAAACAGCCTATTTTGCTGGCTGACTGGTTACCGCAACGGCATAGCCTGCAATTTTCTTGAACTGTAAACGGTCATTTTTGACAGCCACCCGATAATAGGGTTTAAAACTGCCTTTTTTATCCAGAAAACCTATGATGCAGGAAAGCGGGTCTTTATCCTGCTCGATCTGCGGTTGGGGCATAGCCGCCAGGTTGGGTAGTTCAATCTCTTCTGTAACACGTAATTCCTTGTATCTGATACGAACGGTATAGCGAAAGGTAGCTTTGGTTTCAAATAGTTGAACGGTAAACTTCCAGTCATTTAACTCATCCTGCACTTTTTCATGGTGCTCGGCAACTGCTTCGGTTTTGATACTGGCTCGTTGTAGGGCAACAGTATCTGCTTTGATCACGTTGGGAGCTTCTGTATGTTCTTTATTTGCTGGCTTTTGCCGGCAGGCCGTCAGGAACAAACACAGGAGGAATAGGTAAGTGAAATTGGATTTTCTCACGATTTTCTGGTATTTGTTGGGCTGATACGCAAAAAAAAGATAAATGCCTTGTAAATATAATATGTGAAGTCTAATTTTAGATCGTCCTCCCGACTATTTATTACATGCCTGACCGATCTGGTTAATCAAGATTGGTGGGATAAATGAATAACCTATGAAACAATCTACAGATCTTGGTCGGTTTTCCCATTTACTGATGGTATTGGTCTTGTTTTTCAGTAGTACAAAAACCTATGCGCAAAGTGGACAGATGCAATTGCGTAATGCTTATGAAGTAGCTAAATGGCTGGCTGTTGCAGAAGCTTCTCATATGCAAGATTCATCCCGACAAAAGCTATTAGGTAGTTTAATCTGGTATGCGAATTTGCAGGATGCAAGGGGGGATATTTATCGTACACTCTTTGATCGTTTGTGGAATTATCCAACCTTATCGGGTATCACAGAACAAATGAGCGGGAAACTACTAAAATATGAAAGGGTTTTTGACATGGATCCGGATATGGTAAGAGGAAAAATCAACCAGCATGTACCCAGTTTATCGGTAAAAAATTCTTTCCTTACCAGTTATGATATGTGGGTTAATCAAAAGAAAGATCTGGCAGATTTTAACCGAACAAGTGATGCAGAAATAGCTGAAATAAAAACCAAGATCAGTCAATTGAATGACGAAATGATCACCTACCGGTCTAAGGAAGTGGTAAAACGCAAGGATCTGGAGGATCAACTGGCAGTTGTAACCACTGTAGCTGATAGTAACCTTATTAAAGAAAGGTTGGATACTATTGCTCAATCAATTGAGCGAAAGCAATTAAAAATAGATAGCACCTTACAGGAGTACCGTAAATCGATTGAGGCTAAAGAAAAGATGCGGGAATTCAAAGAGAGCAGGGTGAATAGCTTACGGAAATATCTATTGCTACTTATGTTGCAGCAACCAGATGCTTTGAGGAATTTTTTATTCGATATAAGTGGGATATCTACCGATGCACAAAGTTTTTCTTTAGTGATTGGGAACTGGTTCGACCGATATGTTGCAAGCAGTTCGAATAGTGTGCAACAAATGATTACTGCAACAGAATCGGCATCCAAACAATCGTTACGATTACCTTCAGAGGCTGAAATGATCAATGCTCTTGCAATATATCTGGCCAACAGAATTAAACAGGAGTCTGTCATGTGGTTCTTTGAGAAGATCACACAACATGCGGGCCGATATGAGTTGATGAAGCTGTTCTTTCCATCAACCGTTCGTTTGCTTCAAGGTAATGAAGTATATGAGATTCCCAACCTGGGTGCTCAATGGCAATATGCACTTTCGAAAGATTTTATGCAAATGCCGGTTAATGTATTAAATAGTTCCTGGTTAAAAGATCGCTGGCCGGGTGCAGCAACTTATGCTCCATTCATTACCGGCACCTTACAATTTGCAGAGCTGATTTCGAAGCGATATAGTTACCGGGAGTCTATCAAAACATTGTATCTCAGTTATACAAAAGATAATCAGGTATCGCAAGGGGCTGCCTTTCAGTTTAGGGACTATATTACTATACTGTATGCCATTAATACCGAACTCTTTATTCCCGATTCATCCTCAGGATACCGCATGCTGGCGTATGAGGATCTTCGTTCTATGAGCAGAAAAGAATTGGAAGTAATGTTGTCGCTGCTCGATCTTAAATACCATGGTGTTTTCAGTAAGCTAATCAAAGGATTATATGTAAAGCCCGGCGAAGCTTCTCCGGCTATTGATATAGAAGCGGTTAGACGTGTTCTGGGTAATCTACAATCTGTTATTAGCCGGGTTGAAAAAGCAGGGTCTGATTACATGCTCGACCAGCAAAGTGGCAAGAAAGATTGGTTTTACAGTACCTATAATGTATGGGGAGCGATTGACCAGATTTTTGCAGTATTCAATGGGGAAGAAGGAATGGTAATGGGTACCCCTGGAAATACCGCTGCTATTAAAAAAGTATTTGGTTATGGTGGTCAGGTATTCGAGATATATAACCTCATTACCAAGAAAAATTTTGCTGGGGCTGTATTGAATACATTATCATTGATTGATACTTTGCTCTATGAGAGTAAGGATGATCATCAGTTTACAGTTACCTTACAAAAAGTACAACAGCTATTTGCATCGACTTATCTAAAAGAAGCATTACCAAAGAAACTTGCCTCTGCCGAGTGGAAAAAGGCGATGGGGGTTAGCTATAGTTCAGGTAATGATACCTTATCCTTCACCAAGAATAGTCCTATAGCCGCAGTACTATTTGATCAGGAACGTCATGCCATTCAACTCATCCGAAAACTCAGTGGCTTTCTCAATGATGCCGCACTGGCGCAAGGCGATCAGCAGCTCGCTAAAGTAGTTGAATCCTATGCCATGCCCGTTGGATCATATAAGCGAAAGCGGAATAACTGGTGGTCGGTTGATCTGAATGCTTTTGCGGGTCCCTATGTTGGTTATGAGTGGAGTCGCAGGCAACAGAACGATGCTACAGGGGGATCAGTAAGGAAAAAGGGTGGCGTTTGGGGCTTCTCTGTGCCCATTGGTATTTCAGTAAGTAAAACCTTTGGCCGCCGCTGGCGCTCCGGCAGTTTACCGGAAGATATGGTGCGTAATCCGGATAAGGTAAAACTCTTGAAGCGAAATCTTTATGTGCGCAGTGGTTGGACTTTTACCCTTACAGGAAGCATTGTAGACCTGGGGGCTGTAGTATCGTATCGCCTGGGCAACACGCCTGGTGATACTACCATACAGCAAAGCTTCAAATGGTCGCAGTTGATTAGTCCGGGTATTCATTTGGCAGTGGCTCTACCAGGTAGTCCTTTCACGGTGTCAACAGGACTGCAATACACGCCACAACTCAGGAAGTATGAAGAAGCAGGAAAGCCGAATGAACAACAATTCAATACAACGCGGATTTATCTGGGGCTGATGTTCGATCTTCCTTTATTCAATTTCTGGGAGAGAAAACACATCGTATATCGTAAATAATAAAAGATGTAGTTCTTAAAAGATACGAAATAAAAATGACATTGGCAAGAGCCCCTGATAATCAATGTTTCAGGGGCTTTTTGATGATCAATCGCCTGTTTGTTAACTGCTACATTGATCAGGTAAGCATACCATGTATTACTACCTGTTTTGTTAGTAAGCCAACTGCCAATGACGTCCTGTTCCTATATTCATGAGGTATAAAGGAGATATTATTACAACTGGCACAGCTTGAAAAGCAGGTGAAGGAGAACAGCAAGGGTATTGATAATATTTTGCCGTATTGAAAGAATTGATGGAGCGCAATAGTAAACCAGGCCGCGACAGCAAATTGGATGTAAACGCTACGACGAAGCATGAAATGCTAGAGGGAACTTTCCATAAAAAAAGAGCGATGAATCAACATTCACCACTCTTTTTTATGGTAGTTTGAATCCGCCCTATACTGTTGGTGCAGGGTGTTTTCAATGATTTATTTGATAGTGATCACTTTTGTATCCTTCACCACTTTTACACTGCTTTCTTTTTTAACAACAGGTGCTTCAGAAGCGGTGTTGTGGATTTGTGCCAGTGTTGGTGCGATTACCAGAGAAACGATCGACATCAGTTTGATGAGGATGTTCATAGAAGGACCAGAAGTATCTTTGAAGGGATCACCAACGGTATCACCAGTAACTGAAGCCTTGTGTGGTTCAGATTTTTTGAAATAGGTTTCACCATTGATTTCAACACCTTTCTCGAAAGATTTCTTAGCATTATCCCATGCACCACCGGCATTGTTCTGGAACATACCCATGAGTACACCACTAACGGTAGCACCGGCCAGGAATCCACCTAGGGCTTCGGGGCCCAGCAGGAAACCAATGATAATGGGGGAGATGATTGCGATAGCACCTGGCAGCATCATTTTTTTGATAGATGCTTCGGTAGAGATGGCCACACACTTATCGTATTCTGGCTTACCTGTACCTTCCATGATACCGGGAATAGAACGGAACTGGCGACGTACTTCTTCTACCATTGACATGGCAGCTTCGCCCACGGCACGGATGGCCAGTGAAGAGAAGATGAAGGGGATCATACCACCTACAAAAAGGGAAGCCAGAACTTTTGCTTTATAGATATCGATACCAGGGATTTTGGCTACACCCACGAAGGCGGCGAACAGTGCCAATGCTGTAAGTGCAGCAGAAGCGATCGCGAAACCTTTACCGGTAGCGGCAGTTGTATTACCAACAGCATCCAGTACGTCGGTCTTTTCACGAACATCTTTGGGTAATTCACTCATTTCAGCAATACCACCAGCGTTATCGGCAATAGGACCAAAAGCATCGATGGCCAATTGCATGGCGGTAGTAGCCATCATACCAGCTGCTGCAATGGCAACGCCATACAGACCTGCACACTCGTAAGAACCCCAGATACCACCAGCCAGTACCAGAATGGGCAGGAAGGTTGATTCCATACCCACGGCCAAACCACCAATTACGTTAGTAGCGTGTCCGGTAGAAGACTGACGGATGATTGACATAACCGGGCGTTTGCCCATGGCAGTATAGAATTCAGTGATGATACTCATCAGTGTACCTACTGCAAGGCCTACAACGATGGCGCCAAATACACCATTACGTGAAAATTCTTCACCACGCAGGCTCATTGTTTCTGGCAGGATATAGTATACCAAACCGGCACAAGCGGCAGCGGTGAGGATAATAGAACCCCAGTTACCCATATTCAGGGCTTTCTGAACGTTAGCGGTATTGATACCGGCAGAATCGCTAACACGAACGAACCAGGTACCAACGATAGAGAAAAGTATACCTACACCAGCGATGAGCATGGGCAGGAGAATGGGGGCAAAGCCACCAAAATTATCAATGGAAGTCGTTTCTTGTCCGAGTACCATGGTAGCCAATACGGTGGCTACATAAGAACCGAACAGATCTGCACCCATACCTGCCACATCACCTACGTTATCACCTACGTTATCGGCAATGGTAGCGGGGTTACGTGGATCATCTTCAGGGATACCTGCTTCTA
>VFQP010004209.1_pt1 | contig 13663 bp, 11 predicted proteins | sample 3512351 | NCBI WGS metagenome assembly VFQP01 (sample SAMN10412372, study PRJNA504923) | tailings metagenome | isolation source: Relicate 1 Philex TSF1 revegetated site | place: Philippines: Tuba, Benguet | collected 2017-08-29 | reverse complement strand
ACGGCCCGAAGATCGAGTACCACCTCAAGGACGCGATCGGCCGCACCTGGCAGCTGGGCACGATGCAGGTCGATTTCATGATGCCCGGCCGCCTGGGGGCTGAATACGTCGACGAGCACAGCCAGAAGCAGCATCCGGTGATGCTGCACCGGGCGATCGTCGGCTCGATGGAGCGCTTCATCGGCATCCTGATCGAGCATCACGCCGGTCAGTTCCCGAGCTGGCTGGCGCCGGTGCAGGCGGTGGTGATGAATATCACCGACGCCCAGGCCGATTTCGTCGAGGAGGTTCGGAAAACCCTTGCAAATCAAGGGGTCCGGGTGGAGGCCGATTTGCGGAACGAGAAGATCGGCTATAAGATCCGCGAGCATACGCTGCAGCGGGTGCCGTATCTGCTCGTGGCAGGGGACCGCGAGAAGGAGAACGGCGCGGTCGCCGTTCGGACACGGACCGGGGAAGATCTGGGCACCATGCCGATCGCGGACTTCATTTCGCGCCTTCGCGCGGAGCACGTTTCAGCATGAAACCTTCACCGGTGCGGGGCCACCATGGTCCGCGCCGGACGGCCCGCAGGACGGCACGTCCGCGGCATGTTCCACACTGGAGAAACTGAGCATTAGCACCCTGGACAAACAGAACCGCCGCAACAGTGATATCCGCGTTCCGCGGGTTCGCGTCATCGGCTCCGACGGCGAGATGATCGGCGTGCTGTCGCGCGACGACGCGCTGCGCGCCGCCGAGGAGGAAGGTCTCGACCTGGTCGAGATCCAGCCGAACGCGGATCCGCCGGTCTGCAAGATCATGGACTTCGGCAAGTTCAAGTTCGAGATGCAGAAGAAGGCCAACGAGGCCAAGAAGAAGACCAAGCAGCAGGAGATCAAGGAACTCAAGTTCCGGCCGGTCACCGACGAGGGCGACTACCAGATCAAGCTGCGCAAGATGCGCGGGTTCCTCGAGGACGGCGACAAGATCAAGGTCAACATCCGTTTCCGTGGCCGCGAGATGAGCCACCAGGAGCTGGGCCGCGAGATGGCCGCCCGCATCGAGGCCGACCTCGGCGAGGACATCGTCATCGAATCCCGTCCGCGCCTCGAAGGCCGGCAGATGGTGATGATGATCGCGCCGAAGAAGAAGACCTGATCCCGCGGCCTTCGGGCCGGGATCGACGGAAGAGGCGCGGCGCGAGCTGCGCCTTTTTCGTGGCCGACGCGCTGCGGCGCCTGAACCGTGCGGTCGCACCAGGCCGGACGGCCGGGCCGTTCGCCGCCCTGCCGGCCGGCGTGCAGGCCCCCGGACCCCGCAGGCGGGGGCGCCAAACCGATGATTTGCAAGCCGAACCCGCCCCCGGCATAATGCGCGGCTCCCGGTTCGCCGGGTGGCATCACCTACATTCCAGGACCGGCCTGGATCCCTCCGGGATCAGAGGCTTGAACATTGGCATGGGCAGGATGGAAAGCGTGGCGCAAGCCACCGCCCGGTCAGTACACGTATCCTCAAAAGGACTCTCGCAATGCCCAAGATCAAGACGCACCGGGGCGCCGCCAAGCGGTTCCGGAAGACCGCGTCCGGCAAGTACAAGGCCGGCCACGCCAACCGCAGCCACATCCTCACCAAGAAGGCCACCAAGCGGAAGCGCAACCTTCGTCAGACGAACCACATCCCGGCGTGCGACTCCGGTCGTCTCGACCGCATGCTGCCGTATCTCTGAGGAGGACTGAACCATGGCACGAGTCAAGCGTGGCGTTCAGGCGCGCCGCCGTCACAAGAAGGTTCTCGGCCGCGCGAAGGGCTATTACAACGCCCGTCGCAAGGTCTTCCGCGTCGCCAAGCAGGCCGTCATCAAGGCCGAGCAGTACGCGTACATCGGTCGCAAGCGCAAGAAGCGCGATTACCGTTCGCTGTGGATCACGCGTATCAACGCGGCCGCACGTCTGAACGGCATCAGCTACAGCCGCTTCATGAACGGTCTGCTGAAGGCCGGCATCACGCTGGACCGCAAGGTCCTGGCTGACATCGCCGTGCACGATGCTGCCGCCTTTACCGCGCTCGCCGACAAGGCGAAGGACGCGCTGGCAGCCTGAGGCTGCTGTCTCCACCGTAAAGCGGCACCGGCCGCCGGATGAACCCGGCGGTCGAACGTGGGGAAGGGCGCAAGTCCTTCCCCATTGTTGTTTGTGGGACCGGGCCGTCCGCGCACGCGAGTGCCGCCGCGGCCGCGCTTCCTCGACCTCCTCAGTGACGGGCACGCAGTGCGATGAGCGAAATCGATTCCCTTTCGAACCAGGCGCTGGCCGATATCGAGGCCGCGGCGACGCCCGAGGCGCTGGACGCGTTGCGTGTCGCACTGCTCGGCAAGAGCGGCCGCATCACCGCCCAGCTCAAGGCGCTCGGCACGCTGCCGGGTGACGAGCGCAAGGCGGCGGGCGAAGCGATCAACCGTGCGCGCGATGCGATCGGCGCTGCGCTCGCGGCGCGCAAGACCGCGCTCGATGACGCCGCACTGGACGCGAAGCTCGCCTCGCAGACGCTGGACGTCACCCTGCCGGGCCGCAACGGCGCGCGCGGCGGCGTGCATCCGATCAGCCGCACCCTCGAGCGCATCGCGGACATCTTCGGGCGGCTCGGCTACGAACTCGCCGACGGCCCCGAGATCGAGGACGACTGGCACAACTTCGAGGCGCTGAACTTTCCGCCGCACCACCCCGCGCGTGCGATGCACGACACGTTCTATTTCCCGCCCGACGGTGCCGGTGTCGCGCGTCTGCTGCGCACGCACACCTCGGGCGTGCAGGTGCGCTACATGGGCGCGCATGCGCCGCCGCTGCGGATGATCGCGGCCGGCAAGGTCTATCGTTCCGACAGCGACCAGACCCATTCGCCGATGTTCCATCAGGTCGAGGGTCTGCTGGTCGACGAGCACGCGACTTTCGCCGATCTCAAGGGCACGTTGAGCGAATTCGTCCGCGCGTTCTTCGAGCGCGATTTCGAGATGCGCTTCCGCCCCAGTTACTTCCCGTTCGTCGAGCCCGGTGCCGAAGTCGACATCGCCTGGCAGCAGGCCGACGGCAGCACGCGCTGGCTCGAGGTGCTGGGCTGCGGCATGGTGCATCCGAACGTGCTCAAGGCGGTCGGCATCGACCCCGAGCGCTACACCGGCTTCGCCTTCGGCCTCGGCGTCGAGCGCTTCGCGATGCTGCGCTACGGCGTCGACGATCTGCGTGCGTTCTTCGACAACGATGTGCGGTTTCTCAGGCAGTTCGCCTGAGGGCGGTGATTGGTGATTCGTGATTGGTGATTCGAAACAGAGGATCACGCACACGGTCACCGATCGCGGGAGCGCCGCTCTGTCGAATCACCAATCACGAATTACGGATCACGGAATTTCAGCATGAAATTCAGCGAAAACTGGCTGCGCCAGCACGTCGAGACCGACGCCACCCGCGAGCAGCTGGCGGCGACGCTGACGGCGATCGGTCTGGAGGTCGAAGAGATCACGCCGCTGGGCGAGCGGCTGGACGGCGTCGTCGTCGCGCGCATCGTCTCGGCCGAGAAACACCCCGAAGCCGATCGGCTGCAGGTGTGTCAGGTCGACGCGGGCGGGCAGACGCTGCAGATCGTCTGCGGTGCGCCCAACGCGCGTCCGGGGCTGGTCGCGCCGCTGGCGACGATCGGCACGACGGTGGGCGAGCTGACGATCAGGGCCGCGAAACTGCGCGGCGTCGACTCCAACGGCATGCTGTGTTCGGCCAAGGAACTCGGCATCGACGCGGATGCGTCCGGGCTGCTGGAACTGCCCGACGATGCGCCGGTCGGTGCGCCGCTGGCGGACTATCTCGGCCTGCCCGACGCCGCGTTCGAGCTGAAGCTCACGCCGAACCGTGCCGACTGTTTCGGCGTGCGCGGAATCGCGTTCGATGTCGCCGCCGCATTCGGCAGCCAGGTGGTGCCGCTCGACGCGGCCCCGGTGGCCGCGCAGTCCGATGCGCAGCTGGCGGTGACGCTCGACGCCGGCGCGGAAGCGCCGCGTTACCTCGGCCGCGTGATCGACGGGGTCGACGCGACGCGCCCGACGCCTGTATGGATGGCCGAGCGCCTGCGGCGCAGCGGCATTCGCCCGGTCAGCTTTCTCGTCGACGTCACCCAGTACGTGATGCTCGAGCTCGGCCAGCCGATGCACGCCTTCGACCGCAGCCTGCTCACTGGTCCGGTCGGGGTGCGCCGCGCGCGCGCGGGCGAAACCCTGACCCTGCTCGACGGCCGCGACGTGACCCTGGACGAGCAGTTCCTCGCGATCACCGACGCCGACCGCGTCGTCGCACTGGCAGGCGTGATGGGCGGTTTTGACACGCGCGTGACCGACGCCACCCGCACCGTGTTTCTCGAGTCCGCACATTTCGCGCCGGACGCGATCATCGGCCGCAGCCGCCGTCTCGGCCTGCATACCGATGCCGCGCACCGCTTCGAGCGCGGCGTGGATCCCGAGCTGCCGCGCACGGCGATCGAGTACGCCACGCGGCTGATACTCGACGTTGCCGGCGGCGTGCCCGGCCCGGTCATCGCCGCGGAACTGGATGCGCATCTGGCACGGCCGCGCGTGATCGCGCTGCGCCGTGCGCGTCTGGCGCGCGTGCTCGGGCTGGCGGTCGACGATGCCGAGGTCGAGCGCATCCTGCGCGCGCTGGGGCTGGGCGTCGAGGGCGATGCCGAGGGATGGCAGGTCACGGCACCCACCCGGCGCTTCGACCTGGCGATCGAGGAGGACCTGATCGAGGAGATCGTGCGCATCCACGGCTACGACCGCGTGCCGACCACCTTGCCCGGCGGCGCGACGCGTATCGCCGCGCCCAGCGAGACCCGGGTTGCCGAGGCCGAGCTGCGCCGGCAGATGGTCGCCCGCGACTGCCTGGAGACCGTCAACTTCGCGTTCGTCGACGCGCGCCTGCTCGCGGCGTGGAACGCCGATGCCGACAGCGTGCCGCTGGCCAACCCGCTGAGCGGCGAGCTCGGTGTCATGCGCACCGCGTTGCTGCCCGGTCTGGTCGCCACGCTGGGCCGCAACCTCGCGCGCCAGCAATCGCGCGTGCGTCTGTTCGAGCTGGGCAAGGTGTTCAACGGGGCGCCCGAGGGCGACCGCGCGCCGATCGAAACCCTGCGCGTGGCGGCTGCGATCGTCGGCGACGCCGCCGCCGAGCAGTGGGGCGAGGCCGCGCGCCCGGCCGACTACTTCGATCTCAAGGGGGATCTCGAAGCGCTGGCCGCCGTCGCCGGCGCGCGTCTTGCGTTCACGCGCTCGAGCGCGCCGCACGGGCATCCCGGGCGTTCGGCCGACGTGCTGCGCGACGGTGTGCGCGTGGGCTGGATCGGCGAGCTGCATCCGCGCCTGTTGCGTGCACTGGACATCGAGCAGCCGGTGGTCGCGTTCGAACTCGACGCCGAGGCGCTGCAGGCACGTCGCCTGCCGCGGCTTTCGCCCCTGTCGAAGTTCCCGTCGGTCCGTCGTGACCTCGCGATCGTCGCGCCCGAGGCCGTGGACTGGGCGGCGCTCGAGGCCACCGTGCGCGCGGCAGCCGGTCCGCTGTTGACCGGAATCCGGCTGTTCGACCGTTATGCCGGCAAGGGGGTCGAATCCGGTTTCAGGAGCCTCGCCATGGGCTTGATTCTGCAGGAAAATTCCCGCACTCTGACCGACCGCGACGTGGATGCCGTCGTGGCGGATGTGGTCGCCGCGCTGGGTCGCGAACACGGCGCGGCGCTGCGGAGTTGAGGTCTCACAGGGGATAGCGGCGTGGCGTTGACGAAGGCGGACATGGCCGAAAAGCTCTACGAGGAAGTCGGCTTGAACAAGCGCGAGGCGAAGGAATTCGTCGACGCCTTCTTCGACGTGCTGCGCGAGGCGCTGCAGCAGGGCCGCCAGGTCAAGCTGTCGGGCTTCGGCAATTTCGACCTGCGCCGCAAGAACGAGCGCCCGGGCCGCAACCCCAAGACCGGCGAGGAGATCCCGATCTCCGCGCGCACGGTGGTGACCTTCCGCCCGGGCCAGAAGCTCAAGGAGCGCGTCGAGGCCTACACCGGCACGGTGGGAACGGCCCATGCTTGATCCGGGCAGCAATCGCGAACTTCCGCCGATTCCGGCCAAACGCTACTTCACCATCGGCGAGGTCAGTGAGCTGTGCGACGTCAAGCCGCACGTGCTGCGCTACTGGGAAACCGAGTTTCCCAGCCTCGAGCCGGTGAAGCGTCGCGGCAACCGCCGTTACTACCAGCGTCACGACGTGCTGATGGTCCGCCAGATCCGCGGCCTGCTCTACGAGCAGGGCTACACGATCGGCGGCGCGCGTCTGCGCCTGGAGGGCGAGGGCGCCAAGCAGGAGTCGGCATTGAGCAACCAGATCGTGCGCCAGGTGCGCATGGAACTCGAGGACGTGCTGCAGCTGCTGAAGCGCTGAGCACGCAGGCATGGGCGAAACGCCCGCATGCCGGTATAATTTCCGGATTCCGGGGTATAGCGCAGCCTGGTAGCGCACTTGTCTGGGGGACAAGTGGTCGTCGGTTCAAATCCGGCTACCCCGACCATACTTCGAAGGCCCGCCATGTGCGGGCCTTCGTCGTTGTGCGACGCCGTGTCCGAGGCCGGTCATCCGGGAAGCGCACTGACGGTGGCCCCCGCGCCGCCCGCATGACGAAGCGCCCTTGCGCGGGTTCGAACGCCATCGTATTAGTCGCGCTCCAACCCGGAGGCGCGTACAGATGATGCGGATGACACGGAAGGCCTGGCATGTCGCGGTTCTCCTTTGCATGGCGACCGCGGCATCGGCGCAGGCGCCGGTGGCGGACCAAGCCCCGGCCGGACCGCCGGGTGATGGCGGTGCCATCGTCGACATGAACGTAGTCGTGGTGTCCGGCTTCCAGCCCGGCCCCGGGCTGTGGCGCGTGCGTCGCGGGGAGAACACCCTTTACATCCTCGGCACGCAGTCGCCGCTGCCGAAGGCGATGACCTGGCGGTCGGACGAGGCGCGCGAGGTGCTGGCCGAAGCCGGGGCCGTCCTCGGACCGCCGGGCGTCGTGGTCGGCCGGGATATCGGTGTATTCCGGGGGCTGACGATGCTGCCGGCGGCGATGCGCGCGGTGCGGAATCCCGACGGCGCCACGCTCGACGAACTGCTGCCGGCGGATGTCTACCAGCGCTGGTCGGTGCTCAAGGCGCGCTACATCGGGCGCGACCGCGGCATCGAGCGCAAGCGTCCGGCGATCGCGGTGCACCAGCTCTATCGCGCCGCGCTCGATGCCAACGGCCTGCGCGAGGGCGGCGTGGTCGCGCCGGTGATCAACGAGGTGCTCAAGGCGCGCGGCATGGAACTCACGTCGACGACGCTCGAGATCAAGCTCGACGATCCGCGTGCGGCCCTCGCCGATTTCCGCAAGGAAGGCATGAAGCCCGAGGACGTGGCCTGCGTGCGCGACACGCTCGACCTCATCGAACGCGGCCTGCCCCAGGTGGCTGCACGCGCGAACGCCTGGGCGGTCGGCGATCTCGACGTGCTGCGGGCGACGGCCGGCTACGGCAGTCAGGTGCAGGCCTGCCTGTCGTCCTTCCTGCAGACCGAGACCGCCCGCAAACGCGGACTCGACGGACTCGAAGCGCAGGTGCGTGCGCACTGGGTGGCGGCGGCGGACGCCGCGCTCGCCACGCACCGCGTCTCGTTCGCGACCCTCTCGGTCAACGACCTGCTCGGCGCGTCGGGCTTTCTGGCGGCGCTGCGCCCGCGGGTGGACGCAGTGCTGGCGCCGGATGAGGCCGATGCCGTCGAGGACGACAGCGAGGGGACGCCCGGCGCCGCGGCGCCCTGATCCGGCCCGGCACGGTCAGCCGGCTGCGGCCTGGTCGCCGAGGGCCGGGCGCGCCGACAGATCCGGCCAGCGTGCGAGCACCGCGCGTCGAATGCCGGCCGGATCCAGCCCGGCTTCGGCGAGCAGATCCTCGCGGCTGGCGTGATGCTGGAACGCGTCGGGCAGGCCGAGATGCAGCACCGGCATCACGAGGCCTTCGGCATTCAGCAGCTCGGCGACGCCCGAGCCGGCGCCCCCGGCCACGACGTTGTCTTCCAGCGTCACGAAGGCGTCGTGGTCCCGGGCCAATTCGAGCAGCAGCGCGCGGTCGAGCGGGCGGATGAAGCGCATGTTGACCACGGTGAGATCGAGTTCGGCGCCCACCTGCTCGGCCGCCGGCACGATCGCGCCGAAGGCGAGCAGGGCCACGCGACGGCCACGGCGGCGCAGATCCGCCTTGCCGATCGGCAGCGTCTCGAGGCGGCTCTGCAGCGCGACACCCGGACCCGTGCCGCGCGGATAGCGCACCGCGGCCGGTCCCTCGTGGCGGAATCCGGTCGTCAGCATCATCCGGCATTCGGCTTCATCGGCCGGCGCCATGACGATCATGTTCGGCACGCAGCGCAGGAAGCTCAAATCGAGGTTGCCGGCATGCGTCGCACCATCGGGGCCGACGACGCCGCCTCGGTCGATCGCGAACAGCACGTCGAGCTTCTGCAGCGCGACGTCGTGGATCAGCTGGTCGTAGGCGCGCTGGAGGAATGTGGAGTAGATCGCGACGACCGGCTTGGCGCCCTCGCAGGCCATGCCCGCGGCCAGCGTGACCGCGTGCTGCTCGGCGATCGCGGTGTCGAAATACCGCTGCGGATAGTCCTTCGAAAAGCGGACCAGGCCCGAGCCTTCGCGCATCGCCGGGGTGATACCGAGCAGGCGGTCATCGGCCGCGGCCATGTCGCAGAGCCAGTCGCCGAAGACGTCGGTGTAGGTGGGCTTCTTGACGGCGCCCGGCTTGGCCACGATGCCGAGCGTGGGGTCGAACGGCGAGACCGCGTGGTAGCCGATCTGGTCGCCCTCGGCGAGCTCGTAACCCTTGCCCTTGGTGGTGATCACGTGCAGCAGCTGCGGCCCCTTGAGGCCCTTGAGCGTCTTCAAGGTCTCGACCAGCGCCTTGACGTCGTGACCGTCGATCGGGCCGGTGTAGTGGAAACCCATTTCCTCGAACAACGTGGACGGCACGAACATGCCCTTCCAGTGTTCCTCCCAGCGGCGCACGAACCTCGCGGTCGGGGTGTTCTTGTCGCCGAGCAGCTTTTTGCCACCTTCGCGCAGCGCGTTGAGCGTGCGGTTGCCGGTGGCGCGGCCGAGCATCTTGGTCAGGCCACCGACCGCTTCGCTGATCGACATGCGGTTGTCGTTGAGGATCACCAGCACGTCGGGCTCGGGCTCCATGCCGCCAGCGTGGTTCAGGGCCTCGTAGGCCATGCCGGCGGTCATCGCGCCGTCGCCGATCACCGCGATCACCCGCCGGTCGTTGCCGGCATGGGCATTCGCCACCGCCATGCCCAGCGCGGCGGAGATCGACGTCGACGAATGGCCGACGCCGAAGGTGTCGTACTCGGATTCCTCGCGCTTCGGGAACGGCGCCACGCCGTCCTTCTGCTTGACCGTGTGGATCTGGTCGCGCCGGCCGGTGAGGATCTTGTGCGGATAGGTCTGGTGCCCGACGTCCCATACGATCCGGTCGTCCGGTGTCTCGTACAGGTAATGAAGCACGGTCGTCAGCTCGATCACGCCGAGGCCAGCGCCGAAGTGACCCCCGCTCTTGCCGACGGATTCGATGAGGTAGGCACGCAGTTCGTCGGCGATTGCGGGCAGTTCGGACTCGTCGAACTGGCGCAGGTCGGACGGCGCGTCGATGCGCGAAAGGCGCGGATAGCGCGTGGAATCGATCATCCCGCCATTGTACGGCCTGCCCTCATGCGGGCGTCATCGCGCCGTCATACGGACGCTGTCTCAGCGCCCGCGAAGACGCGAAAAAAAGCCGCTCTTGCCCGAATCGGCCGGTTCCGGCGGCGTCTCGACGAAGGGTTCGGCATACCCGGTGGCGAGGTTCGCATTCACGAACCGGTGGATCTCCTCGGCCGGCAACCCGCTGGCGCTGGCGATTTCCGACAGCGTGGCCGGGCCCTTCATCATCGCGGTCGCGATACGGAAATGGCGCGGGTATTCGCGTTCGGTCTGTGGCCACTTGTTCAGTGTGTAGCGCACATCGGGGTCGTAGCCCGGTGCCAGCCCGCCGTCACCGGCCAGCAGGGCGCCCAGCCAGTGCAGGCGCGACAGCGGCTGCGCCGGGCCCGTGGCCGGGGCGTCGAGCACCCAGGCGTCGTCGGCGACCGCTTCGAACGCGGCGCGGGGGACCGGCGCCTCGAAGTACTGGGTCAACGGTTTCAGGGTGGACGGGCCGTGATACTGGCGGGCGTCGAAATCGATGAGAAGCGTCGGCCCGGTGGCGTTCCGGTAGCGGAAGCGGCCACGCATCGCGGGATCGGCGATCCAGTCGACCATCGGGCGTTCGCCGTCCGGCGCGGCGGGCGCGGCACCGGCGCTGACCGGAGGGGCTGCGCCGACCGGCGCCACGCTCGGGGCCTGCGTGGGCGTGGCGGTCGCGGCCGGTCGTGGCGCCTCGGCCGTGACGGCGACGGGGCTGTCGTCTTCCGACCGGGTGCCCGGAGCGGGCGTCGGTGCGGACGGTTCGGGAGCCGCTGTCACAGGCGGCACCTGCGCCGGAGGTGACGGCGCGGGCGGCGATGCACCGGCCAGCGTGATCCCGCTGCTGTCGGCGATCTCGCGCAGCAGGCCGACGATGGCCAGCTCGTCGAACGGCCGACCGAGCCTGAAATGGGTCTGCACCCGCGGTGCCGAGGTCAGGCCGATGACCTGCTTGCCGGCTGCATGCAGGCGCAGCCAGCTCATCGGGCCATACATGCTGTCCATGTCGACGATGACGTGCTGCGATTCGGACTCGGCCACCAGTGCGCAGGCACCGTCCAACTGGGCGTTCGCGCCCGCGAACGCGGCGCGGAGCGCGGTCTCGGTGGCGCTGTCCATGCCGCTGAGGGCAATCGTCAATCGCATGCGGCTGTACCGTCGGAACAATGCGGCGAGTGTAACGAGCCGCGCCGCGCCCGTGGGTGATGCGGGCGCGGATTCGCGCGCCGGCCGGGTCCTCGCGCCTGCGCGCGGGGAAGTGCTGCATCGGAATACAGGGGGATCGCGTCTCTGCACCGCACGCGTCCGGGGCGTCGCGCCGCCGGGTGCGGTGCCGCGGCGTCAGGCGATCGCGGTGCGCCGCCGCTTGGGCAGGTGCGAGCGCAGGAAACTCATCTGGTCGGCCAGGATGCTGCGGTTGCTGAGGATCAGGTGTTCGATCCAGCTCGGCCGGAACGGCACCGCGAGCAAGGGCATCGAGGCCTGCTGCGGGGTGCGACCGCCCTTGCGCGAGTTGCAGTGCACGCAGGCCGAGACCACGTTTTCCCAGATGTCGAGACCGCCCTGCGACAGCGGGTCGACGTGATCCCGGGTCAGCAGCTGGCGGCTGAAATGCCGGCCGCAATAGAGGCACAGCGACTGGTCGCGCGCGAACAGCGCGGTGTTGGTCAACGCGGGCGTGGGGTCGATCGCCGAGGCGCGCACGTGGCTGCGGCCGGCGATGATCGGATGCAGGTCCATGCGGCTTTGCCGGCCGGTCTCGCGGGACAGGCCGCCGTAGAGCGTGATGCAGGGTTCGCCGAGCGTCCAGGCGACCGCGCCGCGCGCGTAGAGACAGGCCGCGTCCTGCCAGCTGATCCAGTTCAGGGCGCGCCCGTGCGCGTCGAGTGCGAGCAGGCGGACGCCGTCGCGTCGCGTGCGTGGGCGGGTGTCGGAGGAGAGGTCGGGAACCGGCGCCGTTGCGGAACCGGTGGGGACGTGGCGGTGAGGCGCGCGATCGGTCTCCATCGGGGATCGAGCATATACCCGATCCATGACGGTTTGTGCAATCGGTCTCGTGCCAGCCGGCGCGCGCATGCGGCGAGCGCACCACGTGCCTCCCGCCGCCCGGTGAGGGCCGGCGGGAGACGCCGTGCCGGCGCGCGGCGCGTCAGCTGTCGAAGGCTTCGTCGGCGACCGACAGCAAGGTGGCCGGCCCGCTCTCGATCGCGGCCGCATGCGCGAGCGTGCGCGGCAGGATGCGCGCGAAGTAGAAGCGCGCGGTCTCGCGCTTGCCGGCCTTGAACGTCTCCGAACGCGACGACGCGTCGGCGACCGCCACGCTGCGCGCCCACCAGTAGGCGAGGGCGACGTAGCCGGAGAAGAACAGGTAGTCGTGCGCCGCGGCGCCGATTTCTTCCGGATCCGCCGCCGCGCGCTCGGCGATGGCTGCGGTCAGCTGCTGCCACTGCGCCGCATGCGCGCGCAGCGGGGCGACGAATTCGGCGAGGCCCGGCGCGCCGTCGTGCTCGCGGCAGAAGGCCTCGATCATGCCGAGGAACACGCGCAGCCCGGCGCCCTGCAGCTGCATGGTCTTGCGGCCCATCAGGTCGAGCGCCTGGATGCCGGTGGTGCCTTCGTACAGCGTGGTGATGCGCGCATCGCGCGCGAGCTGTTCCATGCCGTGTTCGGCGATGTACCCGTGGCCGCCGTAGCACTGCAGCGCGTGATAGGTGCATTCGTTGCCCCACTCGGTGAGGCAGCCCTTGACGATCGGCGTGAGGAAGCCGAGCAGGTCATCGGCCTGCTTGCGCGCGGCGGGGTCCTGCGCGCGCTCGGCGCTGTCGACCAGCGAGCCCGCGTGGTAGGCCAGCAGGCGGCCGCCTTCGGTCAGCGCCTTGCAGGTCAGCAGCATGCGCCGCACGTCGGGCTGGACGATGATCGGATCGGCCGGCTTCGACGGCAGCTTGGCGCCCGACAGCGCGCGCGACTGCAACCGCTCACGGGCATAGCGCAGTGCGTTCTCGTAGGCGCGGGTGGCGAGGCCGAGGCCCTGCACGCCGACGCCGAGCCGCGCGGTGTTCATCATCGTAAACATCGCCATCAGGCCCTTGTGCGGCTGACCCACGAGATAGCCCTCGGCGCCGTCGAAGTTCATCACGCAGGTCGCCGAGCCGTGGATGCCCATCTTGTGTTCGACCGCGCCGCAGCGCACCGCGTTGCGCTCTCCGAGCGTGCCGTCGCGGGCCACGCGCACTTTGGGCACGACGAACAGCGAGATGCCGCGGCTGCCCTCCGGCGCGTCCGGCAGGCGGGCGAGGACCAGGTGCACTATGTTGTCGGTGAGATCGTGCTCACCTGCGGTGATGAAGATCTTGGTGCCGGTGATCGCGTAGCGGTCGTCACCGAGCGGTTCGGCGCGGGTCTTGAGCAGGCCGAGATCGGTGCCGCACTGCGGCTCGGTGAGGCACATGGTGCCGGTCCAGGTGCCGGCGATCAGCGGCTTGAGGAAGACCTCCTTCTGCCAGGCCTCGCCGTGATGATGCAGCGCGTTGACCGCGCCGTGCGACAGCAGCGGAAAGTTGCTCCAGGCGAGGTTCGCCGCGTCGATCATCTCTTCCAGGCAGATGCCCACCGCATGCGGCATGTTCATGCCGCCGAATTCGGCCGGCGCGCTCATGCCGGTCCAGCCGCCGTCGGCGAACTGGTCGTAGGCGGCCTTGAACCCGTCGGGTGTGGTCACCGCGCCGGTGGCCTTGTCGAAACGCACGCCCTGTTCGTCGCCGATGCGGTTGAGCGGCGCGAGCACGGTCTCGCACATGCGTGCGCATTCGTCGAGCACGGCATCGACGGTCTCGCGGTTGGCGTC
>VFQP010004208.1_pt1 | contig 13663 bp, 24 predicted proteins | sample 3512351 | NCBI WGS metagenome assembly VFQP01 (sample SAMN10412372, study PRJNA504923) | tailings metagenome | isolation source: Relicate 1 Philex TSF1 revegetated site | place: Philippines: Tuba, Benguet | collected 2017-08-29 | reverse complement strand
GTATGTGGGGGGGGGGGGGATGATGGGCATGGTGGTGTGCAGGATGCGGATGCGTTGCTGCAACAGCTGCTTGATGCCAGCGTACACGTTGCCCCTCGAGGTGTGTTGGTGTGTTGTTTTTCAGTGTTTGATGTGTTGTTTTGTGTTTGTTGCGTGTTTTTGTTAATGTATGCATACACCAATGTGCCCGCCATCCACACACAGAGCAAACATCATCGTACGGTCAGCATGATCGTCAACATGCGTCGTATTCAGTTGACAATGTGGTAGCATCCGCCACCAACAGCAGCATAACAGATCATGATGATGATAATAATGATGATAATAATGGTGATAACAATGGTGATAATGATGACAATGATAATGATAATAATCATGGTGGTAATTATTATAATGGTGGTGATCTAGCCACTGTAGCTGCTGGTGCTGATGCTGGCAGGGGTGGATTTACAGCACTACTCCAGCAAGCACATTCATTGCACTCGCCCAACAAACCTACTACTGACACAACTGACACAACCCCAGTATTACACACACCATCAGCCAACACCACCATCACTGTTGCTGCTGCTCTGCCCACTGATGGTAATGCTGGTGATGCATGATGATATGCACATACCATAGCAATAGCAACAGCAGCACCTTCACATCACTCACACATGAGACACACCCCATACCCCAAACATGACACAGGCACACCGAATCCCCTTATACCACCATCAGCCCATGCACCATCAATTCCTTCATCATCAGCAACATCAAGACAGCCACGAGCAGACCATCAAATTATTGACCACCAGAAAGTTGACCACCATAACTTTGACCACCAAGTCATTGACCATGGCGTTGACCACCATCATAATAACGCTCATAATGATGGTACACTACAAGATGCGTACAATGATGGTACAATACAACGCCCCACTGGTCTCCCACCTCTTGATGACGCAGCGCTGGATGCCTTTGTCAGTCAACTTGCTGCTTCTAGTAGCGATGTAGATATTGACCAACTGTTGACTGGGTTGACCAACAGTGTACAGGTGGGTGGGTGGGTGGGTGTGGGTGTATATGTATTCCGTACGAATTTACCTTACATTTCATCATCCTCAATACACACACACACACACACTTACCACATGCGCACATATCCCACACCCACCATACCCCCCCCCCCACATACAGCACCCTACTGCTCCCCCACATGCTCCCCCACAACCACATTTCATGTCCACACATGACCTGCATACAACCACACAGCCACACCCACAAACACACTCTATGACCCCACATGACCTGGATACAACCACACATGACTTGGATGATTTCCTCTCAGCGCTCCCATCTGCCCCCTCCATAACCCACATACAAGGAGTGTCTTTAGCAGCAGCACCAGAGGTAGCAGTGCTGCATAGGGAGCGACAGGTGCAGGACATGCTTGATGATGCAGAGGAGGAGGAGGAAGGGGGGGGAGAAGGTTTGGGAATGCTGGCAGAGGTGCGTGATGTGTGTTGTGTGTTGTGGGGTGCTGTTTGTATATGTTGCTCTTTGTGCAAGTCGTTTTTTGTACAAGCATAATTGGGGGGTACCATTGTGTATTTGTGTGATTGTTATTGTTGCTGCTGTTGCTGTTGTTGTTCTTGTACTGCATTGTTTGGTTGGCATGTAAACACAATATGCACACACAACACACACAGGACATGTACTCAATTCTACAAGGCAGTGCTGCTTTACACACACTACACAATGATGATGATGTGTATGATGACACTGCACACCACACAGCAGGGTCCCCACAAAGCAGCCGTCACTCACCTGACACTGCACAACACATCCTTGATGACATGAGTAGTGTGCTGCTTGATATACAAACTGTCAGGGGGGACATGGGGGGGGCTGGTGCAGCGGGGGGGGGGTATGAGACACCAGGGGGTGCTGTTGGGGGGGTGGTAAGTGCTTTGGGGAGGGGTGCGGGAAGTGTGGGGGGTGCCGGGGGGGGGAGGGGGCATGGGGGTGGGGTGAGACCATGGAAGCCGTTACGTGGGTGGCAATCTGGTATACAAATGGTGCGTTGATGATGGGGTGTTGATTGGGTGTTGATGGGTTGATGGGTTGATGGGGTGTTGTATTGTTATACAAATTGTGTGTGCTATGTGTGTATATGTGTATGCGTGTGTATGTGCATGTGCATGTGTGTGTATGTGTGAGGTACACATGCGCACCAACATGAAACAACAACTATACATGCACTCCCCACCACCCACCCACCCCAAAAAACAACACCCCAGGTACACGTCCCCACCACTGAACTCGTCGATCACCCCCCCACCCAACCATACACACTCTACACCCTCCACATCACACGACAAGACGGGAGCACCTACACATTAAAACACCGCTTTCGTGATTTTGTGCAGTTGAAAAGTCGATTGAAGAATGCTGTGGGGAGTGATAGCAGTGGTGGTGGTGGTGGTGGGTTGCCTGCTGTGTGGGCTGATGTTAGCAAAGCACGGGCTGTGACTGGTTCGAGCAGGTGTGTGTGATGGTGGGTGATGGTGTGTGTGATGGTATGTTGGGTTGTGGTGCATCACAACAGACAAGCAAAACAAACCAAGTACAACAGCAATATCACACAACAAGCATATAATGCAAACATACAACACAAATGCATACCATACAAATACACACCATACAATAGGATGTCCAGTGAGGTCATCGAGGGACGCAGGGCACTGCTTGAACAGTGTCTACAGGCAACACTGGCCATGGAGCAACACACAGGCATGCAGCAGGTGTTGAACGAATTTCTGCAAAAAACGCCTGGTGATGGTGATGGTGATGAGGATGATGGTACCAACCAACAGCAACAGCAAGCAGCAGGTATGTGGTATGTGTGAGATTTGGGTGCATGGAAAAAGCAATGGTTGACCATATGTTGGCCGTTGTGGTCAACATCAAATGTTGCATGCATGGTCAATATGGTCAACATTATGGTCAACAACATGGTCAACACATTCATCAACATACAACCCACACCATCACAAAAACAATTCCATCATCGACACCACACAGGTGCACATCCCCACCACCATAGAGACACCGCATCCCTCACTGCCCCCACCCCCACCCCCACCCACCCCACATCATCATCAGCAGGCCCCTCCTTTGTCCCAGGGGCCCGCATAACCCTCCTCACAGATGTCCCTCCGCCACGAACAGACACTGAGTTGCTGCATATACAACGAGGGAGGTGTGCTGGGTGTCATGCTGCTATGGGACCTGATGTGTTGGCGACTGGTGGGGGGGGTGGGGGGCAGAGCAAGAGGGGGCTGCTGGGGGGGTGGGGGGTTGGACGCAAGGTATGTCGTGGGGGTGTTTAGGAGTGTCTGGGGATGTATTGGATGATAAGGGTGTATGTGTGTGTGTTTGTGTCTTCAGAAACATCTACCATACAGCACACAACACATGCACAACGTACACACGCACAATACACAACACAACGTTTACACGCACAAACACATCCACTCCTCCTCACACGCACCTCCTCACCCGCACCACCACAAACACACAGCCCTACACCCGTTGTGAATACACCGGCCTCCTCTACTGTCACCGCTGCCACACCAATCAAACAGCAGTGCTCCCTTCACTCGTCCTCCGCAGTTGGGACTTTACCAAACGCCCCGTCTGTGCGCTCGCATACGAGTACTTGGCGTCGATACAGGATAAACCATTGTTGTGTGGGGGGGCGGTCAATCCTGGGTTGCATGCCAGGGTGCCCACATTGGCAAAGGCACATGATCTGAGGAATAGGGCGTCCAGGGCATTGGCTGCTGCTCAGAGCAAGGTGGGTGGTGGTGTTGGGTGTGGTGGTTTTGGGTGTGGTGGGTGTGGTGTTGGCTGGGTTGTTTCGGGGTGGTATTGGGTGTGATGTGGGGTTATCATGTGTTTGTTTTTTATGTGTGTATGTGTTTATTTTATGTCTTGTGTATGTGAGTTTGTTGTTTTCATGGGCGTGTGTGCATCTCCCACATGCCCCACCCCACCCCACATGCATCTCCCACACCACATGCACCCCACCCACCATACCCCCCACCCCCACCACACACAGAACCCCACATCTGCTCGTGCAGTGGCATCCTATTTACACAAGGCAGGTGCTCGTGCTTATCTACTACAAGGTGCTGATTTCTGGGCCATGAGGGACCTGAGGGACCTGTCACAGGGGGCCTTTAGTGAGTTGCCTGACTGGCTGACACGTGCTGCAGATGCTGCAGCCATGCTTGCTACAAATGCATTGATGAAACGATAGGGGTGGTTGAGAGTGATGGTGAATGAGAGTGATGATGAGAGGGAGAAGGGTGGTGTGTGTGGTAGGAGTAACCTGATGTATTGGTGATGGTGTATTGTTGTTACATGTATATGTGTGTGTGTATACACATGTGTTGACCAATACTGTGGTACACAATGCTCTCTTGAGAAACATGATCATGATGAAACAAACAAAATATATTGATTCGCTGTGGCTACAAGATTACCTTGTAACAAACACATGATGAAATGCATGCATGCGCTGGCAGTCATCAACACAACAACAGCACGTGATAATTGGTATCACGGTATCAATATTCATACCCAAACATACACACACCCTCTCATGCATTGATGTTGTTCCTTGCATGTGCATTGGCCCATATATAGCGTGCCAAGTTGCCAACCAGTGGTGTGTAGAAGAAATAACAACATGGCACCCTGCATGTGGTGTACGTGGTGTGTGTATAGTAGTGGGGTATGTGTGTGTATATTCATATGCGACACACACAACACACGCAACACACACAACACACTGAACAACACACCATGACGGCAGGGCCCCCCACAGGTCCCCCCCTGGGTAGTGCCACACCCCCCACACCCCCATCAACACCAATTCTGACACTGGTGCAGCAACAGCACACAGCAGGGCAAGAAACAATCCCTGTGTGGTGGAGTCTAGTACTTTCCACTGTGCCACACCCAGCAGTGCAAGCACCACTGCAATCTGTGGGTGGGTGGGTGATGTGGGTGGGAGGGTGATGTGGGTGGGTGGGTGAAAATGTACATGAACAACAAGGTGGATGTGAATGTACAAGAACAACAGGATCGATGGGAGACAATGCACAACAACAACAACACTATGCATGCACATAATGTACACATCAACAACATCAACAACAAAAACAGTAACCAAGTACCGATCCACCTACCACTGGGTAGTCAGTATGCTGTGCATACAACACAGCACTCAAAGCCAACAGCCCTGCAACACCACCCGCAGACAATGCCACCCATGCACCATCCCCCGCCCGCTGTTGCACCTGCACTGTTGCCCTGCCATTCGCATGGGTTTCACTGCCATGTACTGCCAATGCATCCGCAAGAACATGCGTGCATCCAATAATAGCGTAAAAGAGCGAAAGCAGGACTGGCACAGTGGCAGATGTGTGGAAGGATCCTACGTTGATGGGAGCGACATCGTAGGTCAATAGGTCCACTGTGCCATGGATGCCATCCAGCAAGGGGCCACTGATCGCACCAGCCACAAGCATGGGAGGTGCCACCGTGGTGAGGATGCGGGGGAGGAGGTCGTTCAGAGGGGATGATGGTGTGGGGGATGATGGTGTGGGGGATGCTTTTGTGATGGTTGTTGATGTTGGCACACGTATTGTAGTGTATTTGGGGGAAAACATGGTGGAAAACATGGGTGATACCAAACCCAACCAAGGGAATTTGTGTGGATGATTGACCAACACGATGGCTTGACTGAGTAGAAACGAATTGCGTTGCAACTTTAATACAAAAAATCTAGACGAAAAAAGCAATATAGTGGGCTCAAAAGAATCCTCGTCGTCAATATTCATCCAACAAATGTTCAGGCACCAATTCTCGTATTGCCTCCTGCAACACCTCCACGCCCACCTCCATCTTTCCACTCACAGGCAACACAGGCACTGCATGCCCATACTGCTGCTTGAGTTGTTTGCGCAAGCTGGCAACTGCTCTGGCTGCTGCTGTTTTTGACAACGCGTCACATTTATTGGCCACAACCATCCATGGCCGTTCCAACAGACTGTGATGATGGTGATGGTGGTGATAATGATGGTGGGTGATACCGTGTACATGTGTATGATGTGATGTGGTACAGAGCATCACATACAACTCCTCCTCTCCCCCCCCCCCCCCAACAACACAACAACACACCTTGCATCATATCGCATCAACTCATACTGCAACATCCCCAGCTGTTCCCCCGCACTCGGCCTCCCATCCCCCTCCCCCGCAGTCACATCCACCACAAACACCAAACATGCACACCGCTCAATGTGCCTCAAAAACGCATGACCCAGTCCCCTGTTTTCATGTGCCCCTTGTATCAAGCCCGGGGTGTCGGCAACAGTCACATGACACCCATCCGTGTACCGCACAACCCCAAGCTGGGGGCGGAGTGTGGTGAAGGCATAGTCTGCCACGTTGGGGTGTGCAGCAGTGAGGGCACGCAGGAGTGTGCTTTTACCCACATTGGGGAATCCTATTGTGTTTGGGGGTGAGAGAGACGGGGTGGTTATGATGGCGGGGGAGTGATTATGCCTTGTGCATTTGTTTGTTTTTGTTTGTGTGCGTGTGTGTGTAAGGTGAGTGTGTAAGAGTGTGTGTGTAAGAGTGTGTGTGTAAGAGTGTGTGTATCTGAGTGAGTGAATAACTGTGAAAATACAATACATAATACCCTCTCACATACCAAGCAACCCCACATGTGCCAGTGATTTCACCTCCAGCAATAATTTCCACTCCTCCCCCTGCTGCCCAGCCTGCCCTGCTGCTGTTGTATTGCGTCTGTTGATTCGTCTACGCGCCCCACCTCGTGCTTGCCGCATGTTGCCCAAGCCACCCCGTCCACCGTGTGCTGCATGATATGTTTGACCAGCTTTGACCAAATCTGGTGGCGGATGATGGGGGATGGTGGATGACGTGTGGTGGGTGGTGGATGGTGGGTGGGTGCATGGGGTAATTTGTTGTGTGGCGCCATCGTTGTTTATTGTACATGGTTGTTCTTGCTCGTTCTGTATACACATGTACACACTCCTGACACCCATATACACACGCTCTTTCACACACACACCTGCAACAAGACATGCATTTGCTGGTAATGCTGCTGCTCTGCCTGACACTGCATCATTTGGTGGTTGATCCCACCCCCTCTGCTCTGCCCACACATCACTCCCTTCATTATCATCATCATCACCATCATCATCATCATCATCATCATCATCATCATCATCATCATCATCATCATCATCGTCATCATCATCATCGTCATCGTCACCATCGTCATCATTTCCCCCCTCCTCCTCATGTCCACTTACAACATCCTCCTCCTCATCATCATAATCACCTCGCAGCATTTTTATATACTCAAGTCGTTGTTGCTCAAGAGCTGCTCTTGTGTTGTCATCAAGTGCGTCCAGGTCTACTGGCTGTGTGGTGGTGGTGGCGGTGTTTATATTGGTGCTTGTGTTTGCGCGTGTGTGTGTGTATGCATACTGTGTTGTGTGCATCATTGTATGTATATTGTATATATTTCATCCGATACACACAACAAAACAACCTACCTCAACATCCCCAACACCACGTTGTTCCCACATCCTTGTACCACCACCATCACCATCCCTCTTGTCATCCTCAGGAAGCAACCTATACACCACAGTACCGAGTGGCACATCCACCACCACATCGTTGCCCTGTGCACCATGCTTGCCTTGCTTGCTACCATGCTGCCCAGATTTGGCACGCATAAATACAGGCACACCAGCAAGGCTCTTGACCCTGTGTGTTGTGAGGGGATGGTGCAGTGGAATGTGTGTGTGGCAACAGCACATCCCACATGACATGACAATGCTTGACAACCAAGTACCGCGGGTTGGCACGCAAGATCACTGAGCCACCCTTGCCACCATCCCCACCATCTGGTGTTTTCCCTTGCCCTGTATTGTATGCAAGTGCAGCAACGGATGTACACGTGATCAAACACAGCATGTGTACACAACCATATTCAAAAGTATACCTTTGGCGATAGATTGAAACATGCTGCTGCTCCCTGATCCTCCTGCACCACCCTTGGCATGACACACCAGCCTGTCTACATCATTGCGGTCCTTTTGTGGGCCAAGGATGCCATCATCGTGTTCACCTGCTGCCCATGCGTAGTGTAATAGTGAACTCGTGTGCAAACTATGCTGTAGAAACAGTTTGCAATAATGTTGTCTATATGATACATGCTGCAATGTGCGCAACAGGGACAGGGCATGCATGGTTGTGATGCAATGTTTGCCCAGTGTTTGACCGACAGCTGTTTGTTTATTTCTTCTTCAAATGTTTTTCAAACTGTAATTTTATAATTGCTTTGCTAGCACGTGCTATTCACAATATCACGCTCCACAATCCCGATCCGTTGACACACCATCCACACCATCAATCACAATCAACACAAATGTGTTTTGCTGTGTTCCTGTACCAAGCTGTGCCCAACGTCAGTTTTGTTCTGTGTTTTAACCGCGATGAGATATTAAACAGGTGACACAGTTAAATGGTGTTGACGAGTGATCATGCATTGGAGTGTCGTGCTTACCAACCCGTTGCTCGCTATCCAGGCCAACAAAACCTGCACATTTTTGGGAGGATGCACCCCATATACTAGGTGGACGTGATGAGGTTCGAGGGGGCACATGGCTTGGGGTCAACAAAAGCAACGGCCGTTTTGCCTTTCTCACCAACTATCGAGAGGTATGGAATGTTATGTACGTGTTGTGTATGTTGCGCAGTTGCATATGGGTATTCACCGGGCACAGGCAGAGGGCACCTATTCTACCACCCGAGGCGACCTCACCACAAACTTTCTCAAGGTATGTAGGGGTTGTGCTGTACGTAGTACTTGTATTGTACCCTCACCATCAACCGTGTCATTGGCATCCAGTGCAAACAACCATGCACACAGGGCACAGATTCACCAGCACAATACCTCAAACACCTGGATGGTAGTCAGTATGCTGGTTTCAACCTCATTGTGGGGAACGCGACTGTTCCCGAATTTTGGTATATGACCAACAGGGGTGCACACACCACGCCTCGTCAGTTGCATCCTGGTGTGTATGGCATGTCCAATGGCACATTGGATGATGCATGGCCCAAGGTATGTGTGTTGTATATGAGTATCTTTGCTGCATACAATCATTCACCATCATCATCTCCCCCCCTTGTTCAGATGCAACACGGCCAACAGCTTGCAACCACACTCATCAACAACGGCACGTTTACACCATCCCATACATCACCAAACACATTTCCATGGGATGATTTGTTTACAATCCTCTCGGACGATCAGCCCCTTGCAGTGGGGAGTGATGGGATGCCAGATCGTGGCCGGGGCGTAGCGTTTGAGCATGCAGCAAATTGCATCTTTATGAAGCCATTTGCACTGCAAAATGGCATGTATTTTGGAACGCGTAGCCAAATTGTGCTTGCTGCATTTGCACGCGAGGGAGGACAGCACGGGCCATGGCATGTGGAATTGCGGGAGCGTGCCATGCTGGGAGATGCAGTGCAAATCGGTGAGCATGATGGAAGGCAGGGTGTGTCAAAACAGCCATGGTCGAGTGTTGTGCATTCGTTTGATGTAGCAGCAAATGGAGTTGCTACATAGAGCGGTGCATCTCAATCGTGCACAGGAACAATCATGTAGAGGATAGGTGTACAAGCGTTAGATGTGATGAGTTGGCGTGCATAGTGATTTTATTTGTTGTGAAAAGAGTGCATTGGAGCGTGATAGTACGTATGTAGAGCATACACTGAGCACCCTATTGGTTGAGAGTGACAGTTGATGTGAACACTTTCTGTGTGCATATTCAATCAGTAGTACTAGTGTTACATTGTGAGAAAATATACACACACCCAAGGCTACCCTGCAGCCCACCATTCAAGCCCTCACACGCTAAACACCCCATCAGCTTGCAACTGGTGTATGGTTGGGATTGGCAAGTTTGCTAATGTCCGCCACACAGTTGCGCAACTCTGCCCATGCCTGGGCTCGTGCTGCATCTGCTTTTGCCTGCTCCTCTTTGAGCTTTGCAAGACGCTCCTGCAACCCAGCAATGGCCTCTGGTGTACCGGCAGTGGCTGCACTGGGCATGGTGGTGGACTGATCATGCACCGCACCACCACTGGTGGCAAGTTGGGCACGCAGCAATTGTACCTCTGCATCTCGATGTGCAAGCTGACCCTGCAACTGCTGAATGGTGGCGTCGCGTTGTGCGAGGTGCTCCTTGAGCTCCTGCAGCTCACGGATGTGGGCATCTGGAGCATGTGCTGCAGTGGATGGGGTCATTGCACCAGGTGTTGGTGGCACTGGTGCTGGTGTGAAGAATGCTTCTGTTGTTTGATGTGGGGTTGATGAAAAGTGTGGATGAGGGGTGCTTACGCACACTGTACCTTCTGGTGGTGGTGCATGTGCATCCTTGGCTGGTGTAACCTCTTCCGCTGTGGCCGCGTTCTCTAGAGGTTCTGATGTTCTTGGTGTGCCCTGATCACTGGCGTTGCTCTTCTTTTTGGCCAGATTTTTGTTCTTCTTTGCCATCTTGATGTTGTGTGCAGTAAACTGTGTACGAATGAAGCTACTGTGTGCTGTGTAGATGAGAATAGTGTATCACGCACTGGAATTGATCGAAATGTGTTGTGAAACAAGACAGCACCAAGCAAAAAACACATCAAAACTATTCCAAAAGACAGCAATCCACAGCATCCTCTCTCAACGGTTCATGAATGACGACCCTGTGATCTTCTCGACATAAAACTTCCCTGCCAGAGTCAAATGGCGGTGTTGATGCACAATGGCATCATGATCCCAGATGCACCATCAAACCCACGAGAGCTCCTTGCCTCAGTACCTCGTGGGGTATACACCACCACACTAGTACACCCTGACAAGGGTGTTGCAGATTGGTCTCTACATCATCAACGCATACGCCACAATGCCCTTGCCCAGCCACAAGGAAGCGCCCTGAGCGACCTCTTGCATGGTTTGTGCGACAGGAGTATAGGAATAGTGCACAGTCACCACCACAACATACCCTCTACAACAACAGGCTTTGACAAGAAGCATGCGCCAGTGAGCATCCGCACAGCATGTGAAGCAGCATGGAACACCCAACCTGATCCCACAGACCTGGTGCTCTTTTTGCAGCTCTACACCGATGACGAGGCATGTTTTGTAGGCATGTTTTTGTAGGCATCCTTTGTGCATATGTTGCTTCCACATGGCTGTACAAACAAACAACATATCCCATCACAGAATACCCCATCCTTGCGGGTGCATGTTTCCCCCCGCCCCGCCCCCGTCCCCACCAAAGACAACAACGTCGTCATTATTGCCCCCCCCCGCACAAATGCATCCATCAAGGATTGTCAGTGGGTGAACAAACGACGCCCGTATGAAGCATTGCTACCACAAGGAGCATGTGAAGGATTACTATGCAATGCACAGGGTGGCCTCACAGAGGGCTTGGTGACGAATTTGTTTGTAATAGATAAAAACAACACAGTATACACTGCACCAGACGAGGCTGTCCTTGGTGGGGTGGTGCGGCAGCGGGTGCTGGATGCCTGTGATGCACTTGGCATCAAAGTGATTCAGCAGGCCCCTGCATGGCAAGATCGGGAAGACTGGATTGCTGCGTTTCTCACCAATGCCATTCGCCGTGTGCAGCCATTGTCATCCATTGTGTTGTTTGCAGGGTGTACATGGCTTGACAAGGATGTGCAGCCTGGGATGGCGGCATTTGATGGGTGGCGTGGGGATGTGGAGCGGGAGATTGTGGATATGCTTGATGCGACTGCAAACTACACGCCACTCAACGTATTGGAGACTGTTGTCGTTGAAGAAAGTGTTGTTGCTGACTAATTGACGGGTAAAACACCACCGTGTGAGATAATGTGTTACCTAGCACAACAACAGCACGCAAACAGAAAAAACACAAGAACACACCCAAGCCAGCCACACACAAAGCACATGCGTGTTGGCATCTATTCAACCGCATCATCATGATCTATATCACCAACCATTTCTACATAAACAACCATATCCACAATACTATCACTTTTTCCCCCCAGCCCGCTGTGCTGCAACATAGGCCTTGTGCTCTTCTTCGAATTTCACAGGCCCAGTGATACCCAACACTTCATATGCCTTCTTGTATTTCGCCTTGAGCTCCTCTCGCATCTCCTCAATCCACCCCTTGTACAAATTAACCACCTCACTCTGCACCACATCCTGTGTAATGCCACGTTGCTTTTTCCACCCCTCCTTTGCTGCGTTCCACAGCTTCATGCCCTCTGCATTGTTGTTGTCCAGCTTTTTCCCTGTTTTGCCTTCAATTTCATCAATCGTCCTCAAATAGAGGGCGTAATCTGCACGCAATTCTGGTGTTAGGCTCTCCTGAATGTCACCAAAGATGGACGTCACCCACTTGCGCACATCGCCACCTGAGATCTTTTTGAGAAACTCAATTTCTGCCTCAACCTGCTGGTCCATGGGGGCACCACCAGCCTGGGGGGGTGGGTTGTGTGGATGAGGTAGATGATCAACGAGCAAACGATGCCAACCAACAGCATCATCTTGTCTACTGCAACAATATACCACCAGATCATACCTTGAGTCGTATGGCCTCAAAGTCTTTGGCAAACTTTTCCACAGCCTTGGTGTTGGTGGTGTCCCAAGGGATGTCCATTTGTCGCAGGGCACGGGTGCACTCTCGGATTTGAAACAGTGCACCACGCAAGCTGGTCAGGATGGCATCGTTAGGATCGTTGGGGATAGCTTCATCAATGACGTCCTTGCCTGTTTCATTGGGGATGGGTACAGGGTGAAGCGGTACAACCCCACTATAGGTCAAGGAGATTGCGGTGTGCAAGGGCTGTTATTTGAGCCTCACACGCGCTGCATGGGTGTACATCGACAGAAAATAGCTTGTGAGACATATACCAACCTGCATACTGGGCAACGGCGCTGGTGGTGACGGAACGAACAGGATCGCTGGCCAATGCTCGCCACGACAAGCCCTGTGTGCACGGGGTTGTGTGTACATGGGTCCTTATAGGTGTTTTCAATTACTGTGGCTGTTTTGGGGACATACCCTGAGCAACCCAGCCTGTTTGGCAACAGAAGACATGAGCATGTTGCTCAGTTCAGGAGGATGCTCTCAGACAAGGGGTGGTTCTCAGAAGACAAGTAAGGGGGAGTTGATTTATAATTTTGGGGTACAATTTTATTTTGTGTTCTGGCTTGGTGTTTACTTTGTCAACACGCTGCAAACGTCATCTCGTATGGTGTCTTCATGTGACGGGTAGCTGCACAATGCAGTATATCATTGGCTTACACACACTTGTAGTAATACTATCACATGCTATACGAAGCAACACACGAAACGCAACAACTTATCGTGTTGGAGCTTGCCAGTGTTTGTCACTGTTGTTCATCTGAAACCCAGCATTTTGCATTGCCGCCATGTATGCCTTGACCTCCTGTGTTGGGTTGTGTTGTGTATGATGCATACTGTGAAGAGAGTCACGGTATAAACAGATG
>VFQP010004207.1_pt1 | contig 13663 bp, 13 predicted proteins | sample 3512351 | NCBI WGS metagenome assembly VFQP01 (sample SAMN10412372, study PRJNA504923) | tailings metagenome | isolation source: Relicate 1 Philex TSF1 revegetated site | place: Philippines: Tuba, Benguet | collected 2017-08-29 | reverse complement strand
GGCCTGACACCCAAGGCCTATGCGATCGCGCACCGCCAGAAGCGCGTGCGCGACAATCTCAAAAGGAGCAGAAACGTGACCGAAGCCATCCACGAGGCTGGGTTCAATTCCAGCGGCCGCTTCTATTCAAATGCCGACGAGGTTCTGGGCATGACACCGACGACGTTCCGCACCGGCGGCAAGGACATGCAATTGCGCTTTGCTGTCGGCAAGAGTTCGCTCGGCGCGATCCTAGTGGCTGCAAGTGCCAAGGGCATCGCGGCGATCCTGCTTGGCGATGATCCCGAGGCACTCGTCCGCGATCTAGAGACCCGCTTCCCGAAAGCCGAGTTGATCGGTGGCGATCGGGCGTTCGAGGAGGTGGTCGCCAAGGCGATCGCGCTCATCGAGGCGCCGGGTGCGACCTTCGATCTGCCGCTCGATGTGCGGGGAACTGCCTTCCAGCATCGCGTGTGGCAGGCACTGCGTGAGATCCCCGCCGGCTCGACCGTGAGCTATTCCGAGCTTGCCGAGCGGATTGGTCTGCCTAAGGCAGTGCGCGCTGTAGCGGCAGCCTGCGCGGCAAACCGCATTGCCGTCGCCATCCCGTGCCATCGCGTCGTGCGCAATGATGGCGGGCTCTCCGGCTACCGCTGGGGCGTCGAGCGCAAGCAGAAGCTGCTCGCGCGGGAGAGCCGGTCGTGAGCAAGGTTCTAGCAGCCGAGCGCCGCACCGCATCCGCGCCGCCGATCGACTGGGCGGCTACTGGCGAAAGTCTCGATGCGCGCGGCTTCGCAATCCTCCCGCACTTGCTCGCGCCGGATGAGTGCCGCTCGGTCGCGGCCATGTATCCGGACGATAGCCAATTCCGCAGCCACATCCACATGGCACGGCACGGGTTCGGGCGCGGCGAATATAAGTACTTCGCCTACCCGCTGCCTGAGCTGATAGCCGGACTGCGCGCGTCGCTCTATCCGCCACTCGCGGAGATTGCCAATCGCTGGAATGCCGATATGGGTATCGACGTGCATTTTCCAGCAGAGCACTCCGCTTTCCTGGAGCGCTGCCACGCCGCGGAGCAGACGCGGCCGACGCCGCTTCTCCTGCAGTACGTCACGGGCGACTACAACTGCCTGCATCAGGATCTCTATGGTCAGCACGTCTTCCCGCTGCAGGTCGCGATCCTGCTCTCGGCGCCGGGACGCGACTTCTCGGGCGGCGAGTTCGTGATCACCGAGCAGCGTCCGCGGATGCAGTCGCGTGCGTCGGTCGCGCCCTTCGGGCAAGGCGACGCCGTCGTCTTCGCCGTTCATCACCGTCCGGTTCAGGGCACACGCGGCACGTACCGCGTGAACCTCCGCCACGGCGTGAGCGAGTTGCTCAGCGGCCGCCGTCACACGCTTGGCATCATCTTCCATGATGCGGCTTGAGGCAGAACCTCACTTCTTCTGGCTGCCGTAGTTGAGCAGCCCCGCGTTGTTCTTCGGCGGATGTGCGGCGAGGCCGGCCTCGTTCGGTTCCGTGCCCCAGCCGGGGCGATCGGGCAGGACAAGGTGGCCGTCCTTGAACTCGGGGACGTGCGTGAAGAGCTCGTGATCCCAGGCAAGGCGGTCGATGTCCGTCTCCATGATGCGCAGGTTTGGCACGCACGCCGAGAAGTGCGCGTTCATCATCGTGCAGAGATGGCCGTAGAAATTGTGCGGGGCGACGTTGACTTCGTGCGCCTCGGCGAGAGTGGCGATTTTCATGGACTGCCACACGCCATTCCACGGCGTGTCGATGATCGCGACGTCCATGGCCTGCTCGCGGAAGTAGGGCAGGAACTCGCGCACGCCGAGCAGCGTCTCGCACGACGAGATCGGGTGCGGGCTCTGGCGACGGATATAGCCGAGCGCTTCCGGGCTGTAGCTGTCGATCTCGATCCAGAACATATCGAGGTCGGCGATCTCACGCAGGATCTTGAGATAGCCCTCGGTCTTGGCATTGAAGTTGAGGTCGAGAAGGATATCGACATCAGGTCCGACGCCATCGCGCAGCGCCTCCAGATGCATGCGCAGATTGCGCAGCACGTTGCGCTCGACGTTGAGATCAGGCTGATTGGGTGAGCCAAAGCCGGGACGGTAGCCCTTGGGGTTCTTCTGGCCATCATAGACGAAGATGTTCGTCTTGCAGGCGGTGAAACCCTTCTCGCGCACCTCGCGTCCGATGCTTTTCACGCCGTCGAGGTCGGTGATGGCGGGCTTGTAGTAGCTCGGATGGTTGATCCGCCATGTTGCGCAGTGCGACCAGTACACGCGAATGCGGTCGCGCACCTTGCCGCCGAGAAGCTCGTAGCACGGCACGCCGAGGCTCTTGGCCTTCGCATCGAGCAGCGCGTTCTCGATCGCACCGAGCGCAAGGGCCACGACACCGCCGGCGGCGGGACGCGTGATCGCGTAAAGCTCCTGGTAGATGCGCTCGTGGTCATGGGCATTCTGGCCGACGACGCGCGGCGCCATACGCTGGATCGCGGCGCTGAGACCCGGCGCGCCAAATCCCTCGTCGAACTCGCTCCATCCGACGATGCCGGTATCCGTGGTGATCTTGACGAAATGGTAATTGCGCCACCCGGCATCGCAGGAGAGCGTTTCGAGCTTCGCGACCTTCATGGCGGCCATGGGCTTCCTCCGTCTTGTACGTTGATGGCGGCCGCGATCGCGATCGAACAGGTGCTCGAGCCGAGCCTTATCTTTGCATCCACTTGATGGACGGCGCTAGGCGCTTGATACCGACCATTTGCATTGCGACCGTCTTCTGACGATTACGGCTGTAAACGTTAGTATCGACAATCCACCGACCAGAGAGGAGGCGGGCCCAACCATAAGCTCGACCCTCGATGCGCTCCTTCCAGAACCTCAGACGGCTTCCTCGGGCATATTGCGGTAGAAAGGCGAGGCTGCCGGCGAGATTGTCAGCGCGATGCCAGCCGCTTCTTCGGAGAAAGCCGAGACGACTGTGCTCTGGATTGGGAATGCCACCATGCTCGCCATAGTGGTGGGTGGGAATGAAGGCCTCTGCGCCTTCGCCCATCATCCACCACTGAAGGTGGGCATCGAAAGTGTAGTACTTCTCCATCCCGTGCGTCGCGATGGAATGGTCATAGAAGCGGAGCATCCGCTCCGCTACCCATCTGTTGATGATGTAGGCGACGAGCGGGGCGCAGTGTCCGCGCAGGTAATTCTCGGACCCGATAAGGCTGAGTACCCTGGGGCTGCCCTGATAGAGGTATCCCCATGCGCGCTCGCTCTCGAGCGGCCAGAACACAGGCAGAGCTCCGAGATTTCGACAGGGTACGAAATCGGCTTCGCAGATCAAGGTGTAGCCCGGCGCCTCGGCCGCAATCTGCCACGCACGACGGTGGCCCATGAACGTTCGCATGGCCGCTGGGCGGCGGAGCTCCTCAGGCGTGTACGAGCCACGCAGGATGGTAGGATGGAGGGCGTTCTGCTTCAGCTGGGCTTCGAGATCGCTAACGTCTTCTTTGTAGCAGACAATAAGGCTGCCGGAGGTGATCTCTCCAAGGGTCTTCATGCCTGCCTCAGTTCAATACGCGTGAACACTGGAATGGCGTAGTTATGTCGTTCGGCCGGCTATCGGTCAATCAACCGCTGAGTGCTGGCGTGCATGTCCTCAGTCGAAGGCTTTGACGGGCGTGGTGTTGCCGACCGTACCCGCCATGGATCCCGCATCGATGGAGAGGATGATGCCGGAGACCCAGCGTGCTTGCTCGGAAGCGAGATAGACGACGCCCTTGCCAATGTCCCAGCCGGTCCCTTCCGATTGCAGGAGCGTATTCTTCCGGCGCGCGTCGCGCAGCTCGGGCTCCATGCCCGCCGCAAAGACCATGGGCGTGTAGACATAGCCCGGCGCAATGCAGTTGACGCGGATGCCTTCGGGGCCGTGATGGGCCGCCATCGAGCGCGTCATGTTCACGACGGCACCTTTCGAGGCTGAGTAGAAGAGGCTCGGATTGCCGCCTCTGAGGCCGTCGATCGACGAGATGTTGATGATCGAGCCGCCGCTCTGCTTGCGCATTTCGGGGATCGCGTACTTGGCCATGAGCATCATCGAGGTGACGTTGATGCGCATGGCCGCATCCCAGGCCTCGGCGTTGGTGTCGACCGCGTTGCCCATCGGCCCACCGATGCCGACGTTGTTGACGAGGACATCGACGCGACCCCAGGCCTCGACGACCGACTTCACCGCGGCCGCGCAAGAGGCCTGATCGGCGACATTGCCGACGACGACCATGGATGTGCCGCCCTCGGCATCGATCATCTCCTTGGTCGAATCGCCAAGCTCTTTGGTTGTGTCGAGCAGCGCCACCTTGCAGCCTTCGCGTGCGAGCAGGATGGCGGCGGCGCGCCCGTTGCCGATGCCCGGCGCGCGCGAACCCGCTCCCGTCACGATCGCGACCTTGTCCTTGAGACCCATTTCCGGCATTCGCGCATCCTCCACCCGTCGTTTGTGTGTTGGCACAAGACTGCACGGGCGAGCCGATGCAAACAAGAGGAGAAGCGGCCGGTCACCGTGAAGAGCAGCGCCAGCACCGACCAGCGATTATGCATGGATGAATCCCGCAAAGGATGGGCATTAGGATCAATGATGCTACTGTACAGTCGTTGCGATCCTTGTCGAGGTGCGGTCCGCTACGGTAGGTCGCAACCGACTGCATCTCTCCAGCGATACGGCTTTCACCGATGGTTCAGAAGACGGAAGGCGGGCGCCTCGTCCCAAAGATGATGTCTTTCGATGTATTCGGGACGCTTATCAGCGTCCGCGACAGCTCCTATGGCGCCTTCGAGAGAATTCTTGCCGCGACGGATGCGCGAGGTGTCGACGTCAAAGCGTTCTGGGAGTTCTGGGAGCATCGGAACATCGAGCAGTATTGGGAGCCGTACCAGTCGTATCGCGCGATCTGTGAGACGTCCCTGTCCGATGCGTTCGCGAAGTTCGGCGTTCGCGGCGATCCGCGTCTCATCAACTACTACTTTGACGCTTTCAGCAGCTTCTTTCTCTACGATGATGTGCTGACGACACTGGAGCGGCTCGCCAAGCGCTACAAGCTGGCCGTCGTCTCGAACATCGATGACGACCTTCTGGCGCTCACACCTCTCAAGCGGTCGTTCGATCTCGTGTGTACGGCCGAGCGTGCGAAGGGATACAAGCCCGACGGTGCTCTCTTTAAGTACCTTATCGACAACGCAGGCGTCGCAAAGAACGACATCCTGCACTCGGGTCAGTCACAGTTCACCGATCTGGTGGGAGGCAAGCCTTTGGGATTGACCATTGCCTGGATCAATCGCCGCAGCGTACCGCTCGACGACTCTGTCCCGCGTCCGGACTATGTCTTCAGCGACATTCAATCTCTCCTTGGGCTTGTCGAGACATAGGCGAGCGAAGTTCGCTCGGGGCGCTAGCATCGAGGTGTGGCGAGCTTCGGAATCGGGACACTAGGAAATCCTCATGAGCGCATCGCTGCCTCCACTTCAGAAGAATGCCACGGCCGATCTCGCTGCCTTCGCGAGTGCGCTGACGTACGAGCAGATCCCGGCCGCGGTCATCGCGCGCGTGAGGCTGAGCCTGCTCGACGGGATAGGTGTCTGCCTTCATGGCGCGACATTGCCGTGGACGCGGCACGTGCAGGATCTGGTGCGCGCGCAGGAGGCGAAGCCGCTCGCGACGCTGTTCGCGACGCGCCACAAGAGCTCGTGGTCGCAAGCCGCGCTCGCCAATGCCACGGCCGGGCACGCATTCGAGATGGACGACATCCACACCGAGTCCGTCGTTCACCCGAACTCCCTGACGACGCCCATTGCGATCGGCTATGCCGAGGGGCATCCGGGGGTGAGCGGCCGTGATCTCCTGACGGCGATCGTCGCGGGCTGCGAGATCGGGACGCGCATCGGCAATGCGGCGACGACCAAACTCTTCCTCAACGGCTTTCATCCCCAGGGGACGAGTGGCGCGTTCGTCGCGACCGCGACTGCGGGGCGGCTGCTCGGTCTCGACGCCAAGGCCATGCAGAACGCGCTCGGGATTGGCGGCTCGATGGCTGCGGGCCTCATGGCGGCGCAGGAAGGGGCCATGGTCAAGCGGCTCCACGCCGGGCGCGCTGCGGAGGGCGGCGTCTACGCAGCGGAGCTTGCGCGGCGCGGCTTTACCGGCATCTCGGATGTGGTCGAGGCGGGTTACGGCGGCTTCCTCAGCTCGTATTCGCGCGAGCCGAATGTGCAGCGACTGACCGAGGGCCTCGGAAGCGTGTGGGAGACCCAGCGCGTCGGCTACAAGCTCTATCCGAATGTCACCAGCATCCACACCTCGCTCGATGCCATGCGGCACATCATGAGCACACATCGGCTGGCTGCGAACGACATTCGTGCTGTCGATGTCGGTTGCGGGCACATGACGTTCGTGCACACGGCGTGGACATATCGCGATGCCGGCGTCACGGCTGCGCAGATGAATATGTTCTACGGCCTAGCCGCCATGGCGACAGGCGGCGATGTGACCGTCGCGGACTACACGCCGCAGCGCATGCAGGATCCCGCATTGCTCGGGTTCATTCCGCGGATCACGATCCGCGAGGATGCAGCGATCGAGGCCATGGGGCACCGTTTCCGCCATGCCTGCCGCATGAAGGTCACGACGACGGACGGCCGCACATTCGAGCACGAGATCCTCTATCGACGCGGCAGCGCCGACAGCGATGTCGGCCATGATGAGGTGCGGCGGAAGTTCGTCGGTAATGTCCGCAGCCTCCTGAGTGATGTGGATCGCGACCGGATCATCGAACTCGCTGAGGCACTCGAGACGGCAGAGCACGTGCGCGAGTTGTGCGACATTCTCGCGAACCGTGTCCGCGTGGAGCCCACCTGAACTGGGTGATTGTGGGCGAAGTCCCGGAAACTGTGAGCTTTCCGGGTCACTCGCATTCTCACGCTTTCGCGAGGATGAGACTTCGCGCTTCCAATCGTAGTGAAGCTGCCTAAAAAGGCGCCATGTCCTCACACGATCGAGCATACCCCGCGGGCGACCTCCCGGCGCCCGGCCTCAGTCTTTGGCGCACCGAGCTGACCGATACGGTCCGGCTCGCGACGCCTATTGCGCTGACGCAGCTCGGCCAGATCGCCATGATGACGACAGACCTCATGCTGCTCGGGCGGTTCGGCGCGACTGTCGTGGCGGCGGCAGCGCTCGCGCACACGATCCTCTTTGCCGCATTCACGATCGGAATGGGGCTGGTGGCAGCCGTGGCGCCGCTCGCCGCGCAGGCTTTCGGCGCGCGTGATCCGCGCGGTGTCAGACGTGCCCTGCGTGTCGGCATGTGGGCATCGGTGCTGGCAGGCGTGCCGCTGACTGCGCTTCAGTTCTGGGGTGTGGAGATCCTGCAGGCGCTCGGCCAGACGCCGGAGAATGCGGCTCTCGCGGGCCGCTATCTGCTGGGGCTCGGCTGGTGCCTCATTCCGGCATGGATCTTCATGGCCATCCGCGGCTTCATGGGCGCCGTGAACCGGCCCGAGCCGGCCCTATGGATTACGCTCGTTGCCATCCCGGCGAACCTCGTTCTCGCGTGGGGGCTCATCTATGGCGAGCTGGGGCTGCCGCGTCTCGATCTGCTCGGTGCCGGCATCGCGACGACGATCGTGAACATCGCCATGTGCGTTGTGGCGCTCGTCGTCTGCGTCACGCGGCGGCCCTTCAAGAAGTACCACGTGCTCGGCCGCTTCTGGCGCTTCGATGCGCCCGTGTTCCGTAAGCTCCTGGTGGTTGGCCTGCCGATCTCAGGCGCCTATCTCCTCGAGTTCGGCGTGTTCGCAGCGGCGGCCTTGCTGATGGGCACGATCAGTACGACGGCCCTTGCCGCGCATCAGATCGCGCTTCAGATCGCTGCCGTTCTGTTCATGGTGCCGTTCGGCATTTCCATCGCGGCGACGGTACGCGTCGGGCACGCGGTCGGTCGACGGGATGCAGCGGCCTCGCGGCGCGCAGGCTTTGCGGCACTTGCGCTCGGCGCCATTTTCATGGCCGTGATGACGAGCCTTGTTGCGCTCGGCCGCGATGTCCTCCCCGTGCTGTTCCTCGGCAGCCAGACACCCGAGACCGCGGCCACTTTCGAATTGACCGCAACATTGCTGCTTGTCGGCATGTTCTTCTTCATCGCCGACGGCTTGCAGACGGTCGCGGCGGGTGCGCTCCGCGGGCTCAATGATACGCGCGTGCCGCTGCTATTCGCGACGCTCAGCTTCTGGGTGATCGGATTCACCGGCTGCTGGTGGCTCGGCTTCAAGGCGGGCTTGGGCGCGGTCGGCGTTTGGATCGGGCTGACAGTGGGCATCATTGCTTTTGCTGCTCTGCTGGTGACGCGCTTTCATGTGCTCACGGCACGCGGGTACATGCCTGAGGTTGGCGAAACCCTGAGTGCCGCAGCCCACTGAGGGCCATGAGGCTGGCGTCCTTGCAGGCGGCAAACTAACATCCTGCCGAGCCATCCGGCGGGACCCGCCAAGCAAGGAGGAAGCGCAATGACATACCGCGGCATGACCGTGGAGCTCATCAAGCTCAAAGGCGACAAGGGCGACGAGATCTCGGCGTATACCGCGCGCCCCTCGGGCCCGGGACCCTTTCCAGGCGTCGTGCTCGTGCATCATCTGCCCGGATGGAGCGAGCTCTACATCGAGATGACGCGCAAGTTCGCGCACTACGGCTACATCGCGATCTGCGCGAACCTCTATGAGCGCAACGGGCGGGGTGATCCCGATGATGTTGCGGCGAAAGTGCGCGCTGAAGGTGGTGTGCCGGATGCGCAGGTCGTCGGCGACACCGAGGCTGCCGTGAAATGGATGCGTGCGCAGCCCGGCCACAACGGCAAGGTTGGTATCTTCGGCTCCTGCTCGGGCGGCCGCCACGCGTTCCTCTATGCCTGCCAGAAGAAGGACGTCGATGCCTGCGTGGATCTGTGGGGCGGGCGCGTGGTTATGCCCAAGGAGGATCTCAACGCCAAGACGCCGGTTGCGCCGATCGACCTCACGAAGGATCTCTCATGCCCGCTGCTCGGTCTCTTCGGCAACGAGGATCGCGCGCCGAGCCCCGAGCAGGTGGACCAGCACGAAGCCGAGCTCAAGAAGCACGGCAAGGATTACGAGTTTCATCGCTACGACGGCGCCGGCCACGGCTTCTTCTACTATCACCGGCCGCTCTACCGCGTGGATCAGGCGCTCGACGGCTGGAAGAAAGTCTTCGCGTTCTTCGGCAAACATCTCGCGAGGTAATGCGTCATGTGCACATCGATCGTTGAAATCGCGCCCGCTGAGGGCATGGCAAAAGCCGATGGCGAATGGTTCGAGGTGACGCACTCCGTCGTCGCTTACGACCATGCACGCCATGCCCTGCTCGGCGATGTGATCACCCTCGACTTCATCAATACGGAACTGCCGCCGGGATCACGTGCCGCCGTCGAGCTGACGCTCGATGCGGCGAAGGCTCTTCATGCGGCCCTCGCCAAGGCCATCGCAGAGGCCGAAATCGAGGAAGCAGAGCGGGCCGAGAGCATCGCGGAGCAGGCGCGCCGCAAGATGCCGTCACGCGCCGCTGCGTAGCTCGATACAGAAGAAGATTGCGGCGGCGGGCCGGCGTGCTCGCCGCTGCGCGGGTGTGTCCGAGATCAGTGGGGCACGCGACCGATCGCGCGGAAGAACGCGTGCGATGTCACGAGCACGCTGGGATTGGCGAGGTGCGTGGCCAATTCGGACATGTCATTCTCGAGCACATGGCGCTCGATGTACTCGCCATCGACAAGCTGATCAGCCACGTTGTTGATGAAGTCGTAGAGGATGGGCCGTCGGTCGTGCCCGGGCGGATAGACGTGGAGTACTGCATCCGTGCGAATGTCCTCGACGCCCGCGCTCCGCAGCAGACGATGCAGCCGCCGTCCTACGAACAGGTCAATTCCCTGCGCCGCCGAGTAGGTCGTGTACGCGTCGAGCAGACGCGACCATGCGGGGATTGGTGGATCACAGATATGGGCGACAAAATCCGCCTCGAAGCCGGCGATCCAGCCGCCCGGGCGGACGAGCGATACCACCTCGTGCACAATGCGTTCCGGGCTGGGTACATTGACCAGCACGAGACGCATGTGCGCACCGTCGAAGGATGCGTGTGGCAGCCCCGTCGCGTAGGCGTCGCCCTCTTGGACGTCGACGTGACTGAGAGCATGGCTCGCGACGAACTGGCGGGCGAGCTGAACGAAATGCGGACTTCGCTCGATGCCGAGGACGGAGCCTGACGGTCCGACACGTTTGCCGAGGAGATGCAGAACGCCACCTGGCCCGCAGCCGATGTCCACGATGCGCTCGCCGGGCTTGATGCCGATTTTGTCGAATTGAGCGTCCGAGTCTGGTGCGAGATCTGCAATCTGACGCTGAAGGCGGGTTTCTTCTGCTGCGCTGCGCCCAAGAAGATAAGGGTCCGGCTTTGACATGGGAGGCTCCTAACGCCACCACCACCCGAACGAAATGCAATTTGGAAGAAAAAGCACCATCCAGCATAAAGACTTAGCGTGCGCTCGACAAGGATGATCGACTTAGCGCTGCGCCCGCGCCCACGTGCGGATGTGGTCGACGATCGCATCGACCCCGTCGGTCAGGGCCGCGGGGCCCGGCTGCAGGATGATGGGCGATTTGATTTCGTGGAGCGCGTTGTTGCGCACGGCTGGAATGGCGTCGAAGCCAGAACGAGCGAGAACGTGCTCGGGGCGAAAGCGCTTTCCACACCACGAACCGAGGATGATGTCCGGCGCGGCGGTGATGACGGCATCGCCCGTGACGATGCGGTTCGTTGCGGACTTCTGGTCTGAGAGATGAGCGAAGACGTCGATGCCACCCGCAATACCTATCAGCTCCGAGACCCAGCCGATGCCGCTGATCATCGGATCATTCCATTCCTCGAAGTAGACTCGCGGGCGGCGTGGCAGTTGAGCCGCTTCGCGCGCGATCGCCAGGAGGCGAGCTCCGAGCTGTGCGGCAAGCTCCTCGCCTTTGGCGGCCGCGCCGACCATGGCCGCGAGCAGGCGGATCATGTCGAGGATGCCGCCCACCGTGCGCTGGTTGAAGGCGTGCACGGCCACACCCTCGCGGATCAGGCTCGCGACAATGTCGGCCTGAAGATCGGAGAATGTCAGCACGAGATCGGGCTTGAGCGCGAGGATCTTCGGAATGTCGGCACTGATGAACGCCGAGACGCGTGGCTTTTCGCGCCGCACGCGCGCGGGGCGTACGGCATAGCCCGAGACGCCGACGATGCGCGCGTCCTCGCCGAGGAGGTAGAGGGTCTCGACGGTCTCCTCGGTCAGGCAGATGATGCGCTCGGGCGGAAAGGGCATGATTTATCGGCCCGCGTTGGGGTTCAGCGGCTACTGGTACTTCTCGGCGCGGCGGGTGAAGTCGGTATAACCGAGCCGGGCTTCGAAGGCGGCTTCGCTTTCGAGGTGTTCGGGGCCGAATGCCTCGGGTTTGCGTGCCTTGGCGAGCTTCAGGCTCGCCTGTAACGCCTTCGTTGCGGCTCTCAGACAGAAGCCGTAGTCGATGACGAGATCGGCGGCGCCATCCCAGGCTGAAGGGTCCGGTACGCTCGGCAGGTTGATCGTGATGATCTTCGAATGAACGTGCGTGCGGATGTGGCGCAGCATCTCGGGTGTGGCCCCCGTCGGAAAGAGATAGTCGACCCCGACGTCCTCGAAAGCCTTGAGACGCACGATGGCTTCATCGAGGTTCTTCGTGGCCCAGATGGCATCCGTGCGGGCGATGATGGCGAGATCCTTCGACCGCCGCGCATCGAGGGCCGCGCGCAGCTTGTGCTTCATCGCGTCGAGAGGGATGAGCTTTTGTGGCAATGTCGTGTGCTTGCCGCCAGCATGATCCTCGATGTGAATTGCTGCCACGCCCGCGCGCTCGAAGGCATCGGTCGTGCGCCAGATGTTGCCAGGCTCGAAGAAGCCGCCCTCAGCGTCGGCCACCACGGGGACGCTCACCGCATCGACGACCGCTTTCGTATGGCGAACGATCTCATCGAGTGTGAGCGCGCCGACGTCGGGGAGGCCATATCCGGCGGCGGCCGCTGCATAGCTGCCGACATAGACGGCGCCGAACCCGGCTTCCTCGACCAGCTTGGCGCTCAAGGGATCATAGGCGCCGGGGAGGACCAGTGCGCTGGGGCCTGCCAGGGCTTTGGCGAGGGCGGCGGCAGTGCGATTGCTTCTCATTGAGTACAGCCATCCTGCTGAGGCATCCGTTCCGGGTCTCGATGGATACCATTTCATGAGCGGAATGGGCGCACGGGCTTGCCGAAATGGCGTTCATGGCCGATATGGGCGCGATGAAGGCTGAGACGCATCGCTTCTGCATCGCCCCCATGATGGACTGGACGGACCGGCATTGCCGGTTCGCCCACCGTCTGCTGTCGGCCAACGCGCGGCTCTATACGGAGATGCTGACCGTACCGGCGGTGCTCCACGGCAAGCGAGAGCAGCTTCTGGGCTTCGATCCGAGCGAGCACGCGATCGCCCTGCAACTCGGGGGCTCGGATCCCGCGGGGCTCGCTGAAGCTGCGAGGATCGGCGAGGATTGGGGCTACGACGAGATCAATCTGAATGTCGGGTGTCCGTCCGACCGGGTGCAGGTCGGCAGCTTCGGGGCGTGCCTTATGGCCGAGCCGGAGCTGGTCGCGGCGTGCGTCGCGTCCATGCGGGCCGCCGTGCGTGCGCCGGTCACCGTGAAGTGCCGCATTGGCATCGACGACCAGGACAGCGAGGCGGATCTCGACCGCTTCATTGATACGGTTGCCGGGGCGGGCTGCGACACGTTCATCGTGCACGCGCGCAAGGCGTGGCTGAAGGGGCTGTCGCCGAAGGAGAACCGGGAGATTCCGCCGCTCGACTATGGGCGAGTCGCGCGACTCAAGGCGCGGCGGCCGGAGCTGACGATTGTCCTCAACGGCGGGATCGGCTCGATCGACGAGGCCGAGGCGCATCTCCAGACCTTTGACGGCGTCATGCTCGGGCGGGCCGCCTACCACACCCCCTACATCCTCGCCGAGGTGGACCGTCGCCTATTCGGGGATGCACGCCCGGAGGTCAGCCGCGGCGAAGTCCTGCGCGCGCTCATTCCATATATCGAGCGGCACACGGCCAATGGCGGCCGGCCCTACAATGTTCTCCGCCACATTCTGGGGCTGTACCACGGCCAGTCGCGCGCCCGGGCCTTCCGGCGGTTGCTCTCCGAACAGGGGCCGCGGGCTACGGCCGGCGGGGATCTCGTCCGTGCTGCCCTGGCGCTGATCGAGGGCGAAAAGCTTCCCGCTGCAGCCGAGTAGTGCAGCCCAGAACTGTCGAGCGCTGCGGCAGATCAGCCCTCGCCCTACAGCGTTCAGGCTGGTAGAACGGGTCCAGATTCCGGGGCCCTGCGCCCACCGAATACCTGCTGAAGACGCACGAGGACCTGATGCTCGCTGACAAGGACCGCATCTTCACGAACCTCTACGGCTTCCACGACTGGCGGCTGGCCGGCGCGCGGTCCCGCGGCGCCTGGGACAATACCAAGGCCCTGATCGATATGGGCCAGGACGCCATCATCAACGAGATGAAGGCCTC